>Ga0304729_1000227_pt1 | contig 40231 bp, 37 predicted proteins | sample C_131016_MF_Meta_FD_190475 | JGI IMG/M metagenome (GOLD analysis project Ga0304729, IMG submission 190475) | Freshwater microbial communities from Lake Croche, Canada to study carbon cycling - C_131016_MF_MetaG (v2) (version 2) | ecosystem: Environmental > Aquatic > Freshwater > Lake | place... | reverse complement strand
GCCACAGATCGTCACCAAACGACTCTCCAAGTTCAAATCCCTCACATCCATTTTGGATCGCAACTCACTCATCTTGAAGTATCAACAAAAACCAATCACCCTCTCAACCGGACACTAGTGACATAAGACCCAAAAATATTTTGTTCACCCGCTCACACGCCTGGAGATTGTTTAGCGTTGAGTCCTTGCCAAGCCATCTCGATCTGCGATTCTTAATACAGTTCACAAATCGAAAATAACCCCAAACATCACCATTATGTCCGAACCCAAAGAATCCCACACTGCAGCTGATAAACTTGAAAGCAGTCAGGCCCATGCCAAAAAAGCCTTTGATACCACCGCTGCGGCCGCCCGCGAAGTGGCTGAAGCAGCAAAGACCAGCGCCCGTTCGGCCTACGCAACCGGACGCGTGGAGCTCGGAGCCGCCGCACAGGATCTCAAAGAAGCCGCACGCTCCACCTACGCCGATCTTTCCCAGACAGCCAAAGCCAAGTACGGAGAGATCTCCCAGGAAGCGATCGATCGTTATGGCGATGTCGCTCAGCGTGCCGAAGGGGCAGCCTTGGAGTACCGCGACCAGTTCGAGGAACTCGCCAACCAGGCCGAGGATTATGTCCGGGACAATCCTTTCCGTGCCGTCGGCATCACCTTTGCCGCAGGGCTCGTGTTAGGACTGCTCCTGCGTCGCCGCTAGAGTGGAGCTTTTCTTTTATTTTTTCTTTTCACAGTACGATCAGGTTCACTCGCTATGAGGATTTCCCAGGATCTGCCGGGCGGCATTCCCTCCAGAGTGACGGGACTGACTGCCGGATTGTTGCGCCATCTCTTCTCGCTTGGCTCTTTGGCCGCGCTGGAAGGCCGTCTCTTTATCCGTCAGAGCATCGCAGGACTTATTCTTCTGATGGCGATCGTCGTGGTTGCCATGATCGCCTATGTCGCCCTGATCGGAGCCTTGATTGCACTGCTGGCCACTTACCTCAACTGGGGATGGCCGGTCTCGCTCGCCGCTGCCGGACTGCTCCATCTCGGAATCTTGGGCATACTCTATCAGATGCTACGAGCCCGGGTAATCAATCCGCGCCCCTTTGAGGCGACCACTGCAGAGCTGAGGCGCGATATCGAGGCCTTGGGAAGTACCACCGGCAACGACCCATCCTCAACTTCTGCTACGCCCCACACTTCCAACTCTTCCAACTTTTCCACCACACGATGAATACTTCGGAGGCCGAACTTTCCAAACTCCAGCAGAGCGTCAGAGAAAGCCGCATTGTTATCTCACGCCAGTACGCCGGACTCCTCTCGGATCTGGACATCCAGAAGCGCTTTACCGAATCCGTCCGTCATCATCCCCTGCGTTGGATCGGTGGGGCCGCGTCGGCGGGACTGATCGCCACGTTTTTCGGGGGCCGAGGAGGCCGACAAGAAACGTCCCCTAAACAAACAAAAAAAACCTGCGCGACAGTCTCTACCTCTTCCATGCAAGCGGTCGGTGCCCTTACCACGCTTACCAAGGTCGGATGGATCTCAGGAGCGCTGGAAGTGGGGAAGATTTTGTATCCTATCCTAAGGCCTCTTGTTGTGGAACTCGCCACGAATGCGGCCAAGGCGAGACTTGCTAAACGGGGACGACCCTAGTTAGAGATTCTCGCTTTCAATTGGTTTTCCCGCCCCCATGAGTTTGCTTTCCGATCCAACATTACTGGGTCATGTCGATGACTACCTGAATCTTGGCAAAGAGGCTGATGCCTCCGACATCCATCTCAGCGTTTCCAGTCCTCCGACCTGCCGCCGCTACGGAGTCCTGCTTCCGATGTGGGAGAACGCACCTAAACTCACCGCACAAGACACCGAGTCACTGGTGAAGGGGTTCCTTGACGAACAGCAGTGGCAACGGCTTGTGGATCATGGTGACGTCGACTTCGCCTATAACAACGCCAGCGGCCGCTTCCGCACCAGCGTGGTGCGCCAGCGACTTGGTTACGATCTGGCCTTCCGCATCATTACGAGCAATCTCAGGACGCTCGATGAGCTGGGAATGCCTCATCAGCTGAAGCTGCTCACCCAGTATCACAATGGACTCGTCCTGGTCACCGGACCCATGGGTAGTGGTAAGACCACGACGCTTGCCGCACTCGTTCAGGAGATCAACCTCCACCGAGGCGATCATATCATCACCCTGGAGGAGCCGATCGAATATATCATTCCCTCTGCCCGCTGCCAGGTAACCCAGCGCGAGGTCCATACGCACACCAAATCCTTTGCCGCCGCACTCCGGGGCGCTCTTCGTGAGGATCCGGATGTCATCATGGTCGGCGAGATGCGCGACCTTGAGACTATCCAGTTGGCCATCTCGGCCTCGGAGACAGGTCACTTGGTTCTCGGCACTCTTCACACGAGTAATGCCCCCCGGACCCTGGACCGACTGCTCGACGTATTCCCCGCCGACCAGCGCGACCAGATCCGCATGATGGTGAGTGAATCGCTTCGCGGCATTGTCAGCCAGCAGCTCATTCCGAAGGCCGACGGCATGGGACGTGCCGTCGCTATGGAGATCATGCTCAACTCCCCGGCAATCGGAAACGTCATCCGCGAGGCAAAGACGTTCATGCTTCCCGGCATTATACAGACCGGAAAGAAGGCCGGCATGATCCTGATGGACGAGTCCGTGGCCGAGCTCTACCGCCAAGGAATCATCACCGCCGAGGAGGCCCTCTACCGGGCCGAGAACAAGACCGAGATGCGTATCGTCATCGGGGCCTGAACTTAACCTATTTAGCAGCCATGGCATACATCGACGAACTCTTCCAGGCACTCATCGAGAACGGCGCTTCCGATCTGCATCTCTCCGAGGGACAGCCCCCGAAAATCCGCAAACATGGAGAAATCGTGCCGATCTGGGCAGAGTCAGCTCCCCTCACCCGCGAGCAGATGGCCTACATGCTCAGCGAGATCTGCACGCCCGAGAAATGGCAGAAGTACGAGGAATGCGGCGATCTCGATTTCGCCTACCAGATGGATGAGAACAGCCGCTTCCGCTGCAACTACCTCAAGCAGGCCCACGGCTACGGCGCGGTCTTCCGTATCATCCCGACCAAGATTCTCACGCTCGAGCAGCTCAACGTCCCGGAAGTGATCAAGGAATTCGGTGATATGCGCGGCGGCATTGTCCTGGTGACCGGACCCACCGGATCCGGCAAGAGCACCACGCTCGCGGCCCTGATCGACTATATCAATACCAACTACGGGCGACACATCGTCACCATCGAGGAGCCGATCGAGTTCGTCCACCGCAACAAGCGTAGCATCATCACCCAACGCGAGGTTCCGGAGCATGCCCCCTCATTCGCCGCTGGTCTGAAGGCAGCTCTCCGTGAGGATGCCGACATCGTCCTTGTCGGTGAGATGCGCGATCTAGAGACCATCTCCTTGGCCCTGACCGCAGCCGAAACAGGACTCCTAGTCTTCGGCACCCTGCACACCAACAACGCCCGTAAGACAGTCGACCGTATGATCGATGCCTTCCCTGCCGATCAGCAGGCGCAGGTCCGCACCATGCTGGCATCCTCACTGCGAGGGGTCGTGGCCCAGCTTCTTTTCAAAAAAGCCGACGGCAAGGGACGCGTCGCCATCAACGAAATTCTCAAAGTGAACAGCGCCGTCTCCGCCATCATCCGTGAGGGAGCCACCCAGAAGCTTCAGGATGTCATCGTAGCTGGCAAATCCGAGGGGATGCAGTTCATGGATGACGCCATCTGGGAGAAGATGCTGGATGGTACAATCAGTCCGCATGAGGCCTACATGAAAGCGATCGATAAGAAGCGCTTCCAGGGTGCCCTTCCTCCCGAAGAAGCGGATCTGGCAAATGCCTCCGGCGTGTAGGCGTCTAGCCCATCCGTCATGAAAAGGAAAATCCTGCTGATCGATGTCAGCAACTCCTTCACCAAGATCGCTCTGGCGAGTGATGGAAAGATCGGACGAATCACTAAGATCGCAACTTCCGAACTAACACCGGATCTTTTCCGGAGAACCAAGGCCAAACTGGATCTGGCTGTCATTTCCTCCGTTGTGCCCGGGGCAAGCCGGATTATTGCCGGATCACTAACCTGCCGGCCTCTCTGGGTAGATCACCTTGTGCCGGGAGGCGTCCCCATCTCCTACCCAAATCCGCGTACTATCGGGGCGGACCGCCTGGCCAATGCCGCAGCCGCCGCTCAATGCGGGAAGATTCCGGCCATAGTCGTCGATTTCGGAACAGCCGTGACCTTCGATGTCATCGATGCCAAGGGAAGCTATCTTGGAGGGATTATCGCCCCTGGACTCCCCATCGCCGCGAAGGCCCTCCATGAAGGGACTGCCCTCCTGCCACTCACCCGGATCCGGAAAATCACTTCGAGCGTTGGCAAAAGCACGGATGAGGCCATCCGGATCGGTCTCCTACTGGGGGCTGTCGGACTCGTTCGAGAAGCAGTAGCTCGGATTACTCGAGAGACCTTCAAAGGGAAGAAGCCTTTTGTCATCGCCACAGGGGGAGACGCAGAACTTGTAGCCCGACTCTCCGAACAGAATGGAGGGAGCAAGGTCATCGATCTCATTGATCTGGTCGATCCCCTGCTGACACTTCGCGGACTGCTCGTGATTGCGGAAAAAAACCTCTGATTAGCGCTCTTTTGGGAGGGGTCTTTCACTTGCCCTCTTGCCCGCATTGACCGCCGACCGTAACCTTCTCGGATGGCCCAGACCCCGTTCGTCCACCTCCACGTCCACAGCGAGTACTCGCTGCTGGACGGAGCGATCCGGATGGAGGAACTCGTCAAGAAGGCTGCAGAGCTGGAGATGCCGGCTATCGCCCTGACTGATCACGGGAATCTCTTCGGGACCGTCGAGTTCTATCAGGCGGCCGAGAAGGCCAAGGTAAAGCCCATCATCGGCTGCGAGATCTATGTCGCACCAGGGTCGATGCACGAAAAGAAGACGAGCAATGGGGGCAAGGATGCAGCCTTCCACATGACGCTCCTCGCTTCTGACGATGCCGGTTATCGGAACCTGGTGAAGCTCAGCACAGCGGCCCACCTCGAAGGCTTCTACTACAAGCCCCGCGTCGATCGCGAACTCCTGGCCAAGCACAGTCAGGGTCTCATTGCCTTGAGCGGCTGCCTGAAGGGAGAGGTCAATATGGCCCTGAGCGAGGGACAGACCGCCAAGGCCCTCGAGACCGCAGCCACCTACCGCGACCTCTTCGGAAAGGAGAATTTCTTTATCGAGTTGGCCGATCATGGCATCGAGCAGCAGCGGCGCAACCGAGGCAGTCTGATCGACATCTCCCGCGACCTCGGCCTCGGATTGGTCGCCACTAACGACGTCCATTTCCTAGAGCGCTCCCATCACGAGGCCCACGACGTCATGATCTGTATTGGTACCGGGGCGATGATCCATGACGAGAAACGGATGCGCTATGTTCCTGAGCTCTACTTCAAGAGCGGCGAGGAAATGGCCGCTCTCTTCGCCGATCAACCCTCGTCCATCACCAATACGCTGGCCATCGCGGAACGGTGCAACGCCAAGCTCGAATTCGGGAAGTCCAAATACCCTGACTACCTACCTCCGGAGGGAAAGACGCGCGAAGGCTATCTGCGCGAACTCTGCGAAGAGGGACTCCGCAAGCGTTACGGCGAGCGGGCCATGGAGGATCCAGTCATCAGTGAACGCTTCGAGTTTGAGCTATCGGTCCTCTACAAGACAGGCTTCACCAGCTACTTCCTCATCGTCTGGGATTTCATCAACTACGCGAAGAGCCAGGGAATCCCCGTCGGACCGGGTCGCGGCTCGGCAGCCGGATCACTGATAGCCTATGTGCTCGGGATCACCGATCTCGACCCGCTGCGCTACGGACTGCTCTTCGAGCGATTCCTGAACCCCGACCGCATCAGCCCCCCCGATATCGACGTCGACTTCTGTCAGAATCGACGGGGCGAGGTGATCGAGTATGTCCGCCAGAAGTACGGCACCATGGCCGTCTCCCAGATCATCACCTTCGGCACCCTGGGAGCGAAGAGCGTCATCCGCGATGTCGGCCGCGTCCTCGGCTGGAGCTACGGTGATGCCGACCGCATCTCGCGGATGATTCCGAACGAGCTCGATATCACCCTCAATAGCACTGAGAAGAAAGGAGAGAAAAAACCGGGGGCGATCGACAAGAATCCGGAGCTGAAGAAAGCCGTCGAAGAGGAATCCTCAACCGCCCAGCTCTGGGGCTACGCCAGCATCCTCGAGGGACTCTCCCGCAATAGCGGCGTCCATGCGGCGGGCATCGTCATCGCCGATCGCGATCTCTCCGAGTACATACCTCTTACCCGCGCCAACGACGGCAACATCGTCAGCCAGTACTCCATGGCCCCACTCACAGACTTGGGTCTGCTCAAGATGGATTTCTTGGGCCTGAAGACCCTCACCGTCATCGACGATGCCGTAAAACTGATCCATCGGCACACGCCCGACTTCGACATCTCAATGATCCCGATGGATAACCAGGCGACCTTCGACCTGCTCAACCGGGGCGAGTCGATCGGCGTCTTCCAGTTGGAGTCAGGCGGCATGGTCGCCACGGCCAAGCGCTTTCAGATCGAGCACTTCACGGACATCATCGCCCTGATTGCCCTCTACCGCCCGGGACCAATGCAGTTCATCGACGACTACATCGATCGTAAGAAAGGCCGGAAGAAGATCGAGTACGCCCATCCCTTGCTCGAGAAGATCTGCTCGGAAACTTACGGCATCATCGTCTACCAGGAGCAGGTGCAGCAGGCGGCGAGCGCCCTGGCCGGCTACACGCTCGGTCAGGCTGATCTCCTGCGCCGTGCGATGGGCAAGAAGGACACCGAGAAGATGGCCAAGGAGCGCGAGGTCTTTGTCGAGGGCTGCGCCCGGGTCAACCAGATCCCCAGCAAGCAGGCTAACGCCATCTTTGACTTCTTGGAGAAGTTCGCGCAGTACGGATTCAACAAGAGCCACAGCGCCGCCTACGGACTCCTCTCCTACCAGACCGCCTACCTGAAGGCCAATCACCCTGTCGAATTCATGGCCGGCCTGCTCGGCAACGAAATCAACAACACCGACAAGATCGCCACCTTCGTCGGCGAGTGCGCCCGCATGGGGATCGCGATCCTCCCGCCGGATGTCAACCGAAGCGCCCTCACCTTCCTGCCTGAGGAAATCCCGGGAGGCAAAGCCATCCGCTTCGGACTGGCCGCGATCAAGAATGTCGGCGAAGCGGCGATGGAAACTGCAATCGCTGACAGGGAGGCGAACGGTCCTTTCAAATCGATGGAGGACTTCTGCTCCCGACTCGATTCCCGCACGGTGAACAAGAAGATCCTTGAGAGTCTTGTGAAGTGCGGCGCCTTCGATTGGGACAGCCGTCATCGTGCCGCTCTCGATGCCGCCATCGAGGGGGCTATGGGTGCCGCCGCCTCCGTCCAGAAAGACCGAGCCAGCGGCCAAGTCTCCCTCTTCGACACCTTTACAGATCTTGCACCGACTCCCTCCAAAGCAACATCGGGAAATGAAATAATCATAGAGCGCTGGACGCGTTCCGAGATGCTAGGTCACGAGAAGGAGCTACTCGGCTTCTATGTCACCGGCCACCCCCTTGACGACTACCGGGGCAATCTTGAGTCAGGCTCCTACGGATCAGTGTCCGAGGCGCTAGCCATGACCGAACCGGGCAGCATCAAATTGGCGGGACTCCTTTCTACCGTGGAAAAGCGTTTCTCCAAGAAGGATGGGCGCCCCTTCGGCATCCTGACACTCGAGGATGACTCAGGCACGCTTGAACTCATGGCTTGGGACGAATCCTTTAGCAAAAACGAGGAACTCCTCAAGCCCGGCACCGTCCTCTCCTGCAATGCCCGCGTCACCCCTCGGGATGGAAGCGTCAGGGCCATGGGTAGCGACTTCAAGGCCCTCACCCCGAAGGCCTCCAAGCGACCCCTCCGCCTCCGCATGGACCGCAGCCGCCTGATCGTGGACGACCTCCACGCCATCCACACCGCCATTAAGAAGCATCCCGGTAAACGCATCCTGATCCTTGAGATCGGAACTCTTTCCGGAGCCATTATTCCGCTTCAACTCGGCGAAGAATTCACCATCGGAGATGAGATGGCAGTGCGCACGGAGCTAGCCCCCTGGCTCGCCAAAGCCTAGGTCCTTTGAGCCAGAGCGGCATGGGCCTGCGCTTGCAGTAGCTCTACTACAGCTTCGCTTGGCCGCCTAAATCTGTCCTCAAATTACCTTCACCTTAGATTCTCTTTAATACCGAAGGGGATCGGGGAGAGTGAATGCCGATTCTATGACCCGGATTTCGATAGGATTGGTCGCAAGGATTTCGATTACGTCAAAGCGGAAGGTGAGATCGGGCATATCAAGCAGGCGGAGCCAGTGCATAGCCCCCTTGCGGATGAGTTGCTGCTTCTTCCGATCGACGGCATCCAGAGGACGTCCCATCTCTTCGGAGCGACGGGTCTTCACCTCGGCAAAGATCAGGGTGTCACCATCCCTGCAGACAAGATCGACCTCCCCTCCCCCGGGAGCGCGGAAGTTCCGGCGCAGGATTTTCCAGCCAAGTCGCTTCAGATAACGTGCTGCCTGCACCTCACCCCATCGTCCGAGGACAATGTGTCCTTCAGAACCCGAAGGTGGGCTGGTCGACCGGCGCAAAACCACGTCGATGATGCGGGCAAGGTCCATGTTCACGTAATGTAGCCAGATGGTCGACGGTCGCATAGCCCCGATGCCTGGAGAAGCCGTACTGGGGGTATTCTTGGTCCAGCACATCCATGATTCGATCGCGAGTAACCTTGGCCAGGATGCTGGCGGCGGCGATACTGAGGCTGATCCCGTCACCCCCGACCAGCGCGGTATGCTCGATAGGCAGTCCCTTAACGGGCAAGCCATCCACAAGGGCATGGGCGCACTGATGTCCGTTTTCATGAAGTCCTATTATGGAACGGGCCATGGCAAGATGAGTTGCCCTCAGGATATTGAGTTGTCCGATTTCCTCTGAGCTTGCCTTAGCCACAAAGAAGCATACAGAGGAGTTTTCAGTTAATCGGACATAAAGCGTCTCGCGCTGCTGGTGATTCAGTTTCTTGGAGTCGTCCAACCCATCCAGAGAGAATCCCTCAGGTAGAATCACCGCGGCAGCCACCACGGGACCCGCCAAAGGACCACGTCCCGCTTCATCGACTCCGGCCACCGGACGAATGCCCCGTGCATGGAGTTCGCTCTCGTGAAAGAACGAAGGGCAAAGAGAAGGGCCCCGAGTCTTTGCAGACTTGGGGCCCGAAATCTGTGATCCGCGACGCTTGGTCGTCATCGGATCGGAAAGGAATCAGTGATTAGGCAACTTCCTGCGCCTTCTCCTTCACGGTGACGGCGGCCTTACCCTTGCGATCACGGAGGTAGTTCAGCTTGGAACGGCGGACCGATCCGCGTTTCTCGATTTCGAGCTTCGCGATACGTGGGGAATGAAGAGGGAACACGCGCTCGACACCCTCGCCGAAGCTGACGCGGCGGACTGTGAAGTTGGAATTGATGCCGGCACCCTTTCGGCCGATCACGATGCCGGAGTACTTCTGGATACGCTCCTTGTCACCTTCGATGACGCGTGTGTGAACGCAAACGGAATCACCCACCTCGAACGGGACGAGGTCGGACTTGAACTGCTCTTTTTCGATAGTGGCGATGATGCTCATAACAGGAGGTGTGGCCGGAAATTGGTCTAAAGTGGTCAGACAGAATGCCCCGGAGTGTATTTCTTGGCAAGAAGTAATCATGATTTCCTCACTGCTTGGCGACTTCCCGAGCTGAAGCCTTTTAGCCTTCATAATTCATACCTCATGCTTCATCCTTACCTGATGCGTCTCGTCCTTGCCGCCACCGGAGCCAGCGGATCGATCTATCTCCAGCGACTGATCCATCATCTGGATCCTGGCAATCACGAGATCCATCTCGTCCTCTCTCCCTACGCGAAGCAGGTGATCCATGAGGAGATTGGCGCGCTGAAACTCCCCGCCGGCGTGATTGAGCACAGCGAGAAGTCGATGAATGCTCCCTTCGCCAGCGGTAGCGCCCTCTTCGACGGCATGGTCGTGATGCCCTGCTCGATGGGGACCGTCGGCCGCATTGCCGCAGGAACAAGCGAGAACCTGATCCTCCGCGCTGCCGATGTATTTCTGAAGGAGCGACGCAAGTTGATCTTGGTTCCCCGCGAGACCCCGTGGAATCTCATCCATGCACGGAACATCGTGACCGTTACCGAGGCCGGGGCGATCGTTCTGCCAGCTTCCCCCTCTTTCTACAGTCACCCCAAAAGCTTCGATGACCTTGCAGACACGGTCGTCTGGAGGGTTCTGGATCAGCTCGGCATCGCCGCCCCCAATGCTTGCCGCTGGCGCGAACCGGACATGATTGACTGATGGGACTTCCGAACAAACAGCAACTCATTGCCTCACTTTCCGCAGTGTTGGCCAGACTCATCTTCTTCACCATCCGACTCCGGATGAACGATCGTTCCGGATTCCTTACCAATCCCCCCGAGGGTCCACGGATCATGGTCTTCTGGCACAACCGGATCACCGCCATCGCGATTGGTTTTCTCCGCCACTACCCAAGCAGCCACCCCTCCCGCAAGGGTGTGAGTGTACTAACCAGTCCGAGCAAAGATGGTGACATCCTAGCCGGCGTTATGGCGAACCTCGGTATGGGAGCGGTCCGTGGTTCCAGTTCGCGTCGCGGATCCACGGCAATTCGCGAACTCACCTCGCTCCTGGAATCTGGAGTCGACCTCGCCATTACTCCTGACGGCCCGCGCGGCCCGAAGTATTCTCTTGGCATGGGGGCCGTCTTCCTGGCTCAGAAAACAGGCATTTCCATCATGCCTGTACACGCCCGGTATCACTCCGCGATCCGCCTCAAGACCTGGGACAACTTCGCGATCCCTCTCCCTTTCTCGCGAGTCGACATAACGATGGATCCCTATCTGATGATCGATCCCGAGGCGACCGATCTGGAGGCAGAACGCCTCCGCCTGGAAACCCTCCTCAAATCGGAAGCGGAGAAAGCCGACCTGCCCGCATAGAGAAAAATCAGTGCGACAGAATTAATATGGAACTCAGTAACTCAAGAAAGGAGAAATGAAATAGAAGTTTTGATCATTCGGAACAGAATAGTTCCACATGCTCCTTCGTTCATGATCTTCATGGTTCATCTTTCCCCGCATTTTTTTACTGAGTTCCTGAGTTCCATATTCAAAATCTTATCGCCCAAAATCCCATGAAACTCATTGATGGCAAGGCAGTCGCCGCCAAGGTCGAACACGAAACCCGCGCACGCATCGACTCACTCAAGAGCCGGGGCATCACCCCCGGACTTGCCGTCGTGCTCATCGGCGAGGATCCCGCCTCCCAGGCCTATGTCCGGAACAAAGACCGCACCTGCGCCTCACTAGGCATGCATTCACGCAAGTTCGAACTCCCCGCCACTGCCACCCAGGAAGAGGTTCTCATCCTTGTCGCCGAACTCAATGCCGATCCCGCCATTCACGGGATCCTGGTCCAGTCCCCTCCCCCTAAACATATCGATGAGCATGCCGTGACTCTCGCGATCGACCCCCGCAAGGATGTCGACGGATTCCACCCGATCAATGTGGCGAAGCTCGCAATGGAAGATCCCACCGCTTTCGTCCCCTGCACGCCACTCGGTTGCCAACGCCTCCTCATGGAAGCCGGAGTCGAAACCTCCGGAGCCGAAGTCGTTGTGGTCGGACGCAGCCTTATTGTCGGCAAGCCAATGGCACTCCTTCTGATGGCCAAGGGATCCGGCGGAGACGCCACCGTCACCATCGCTCATTCGCGGACGAAAAATCTGTCAACCGTCACCCGCCGAGCCGACATCGTGATCGCTGCGATAGGGCGTCCCAAAGCTCTTGGAGCAGAGCATATCCGTGATGGAGCCGTCGTGATCGATGTCGGGATCAACCGCATTGAAGATCCTTCGACGAAGAGCGGCTACCGACTCGTCGGTGATGTCGACTTCGAGGCCGTGGCCCCGAAGTGCAGCGCAATCACCCCTGTGCCGGGAGGAGTCGGACCGATGACCATCGCCATGCTCATGGCAAATACCGTCACCGCCTGCGAGCGCCTGACTGCCTAGGATTAGGCTTGGGATTCTGGCTCCGCCGGGGTGTTCCCCTGCGCTTGCGACGCCGAGTGCTGAGAAGCACGGAGTAGCCTGTGCCTCAGCACAGCCCCGAAAGGGGTGAGGTCGTCGGGCGACGACGAAGCAATAGGATTCACAGAGCTTCGCTTGGCGACCTACTGCGGCATCCAAACTTCCAATCCTTTCTTAAAAAAGAAGGACAATCGGCAGACATAGCGTCCGCCGATTCATGAGGCGATAGGCTTTACTATCACTGAACCTATTTCAGAAGCAGTTCCGTGGCATCACCGCCATCAAGCTGAGCAACCTGATCAAAGGGTACTTTTTTGACCTCATTGACACTTGCCAACTTACGAAGATCGATCTTGGAGAAATTGATCGAATTGATAGGGCGGATGTAAAACTGGTTTTGAGCCAGATCGTTCATCGTTGTGAAGAGTGTCACCTCGGAACTCGTGGCATTAGGGTCACCACCCTCAGCGCCTACCCCACCGGTGGGAAGATCGACAGACAAGTCGTAAGGACGATCAAAGTTATTGATCACATGGGAGAGGGTTTGGATGGCCTCGGCGGGCGTTTTGGCCTTCCTCACGTAATTAGTGAAAAATGCCGCCTTCACGAAACGTCCTGAGGAGATCTGGATGAAAGGAATGCCCGCCAGCGCATTGCCGCCGTCTGGAGAGCTGACCTTCAGGGTGCCGAAGGACCCGCTGTTGCGATCGACATTGGTCAGTTGGGCATAGTTGTTCAGATTCTTCAAGTGCCAGGGAAACTCCGGGATATTGGTCATCACGCCGACCGGATTGTCATAAACATTCATTTTGCCATCGCTGAATTCAACAACGATACCTGCACCCGTCTTATCAAAGATTGCGTAATGGAATGGGGCTTTCATCCCGCCAAACAGTGCGAGAGGAGGGAGCCACACGCTGACATCCTTGTTTGCCAGCGCCTGCTTGACCTGAGCCACATTCTGGAAGTTCCCCAAGGCCCAAGCTCCAAAATCCATGATGGATAAGACTTTACTAGGATCGGAATCAACCGCCGCTGCTTCGGAACCGAGAAACGCATTGAGAGAAAGGGAAAGTCCCTGATGGCTGATGACGACTTCACCTTCCAGAGGGTCAATCCGTTGAAGCCTGCTCCACTGCAGGAGCCTCTAGGGGTTGGAGTTCGACTGCAGTCGCTTCGTTCGGCCGCAGAGACGAACGGAGTGACCTTAAATATGGAATCTGCCTCCGACATCTTTGGAAACCCGACGGGGGGGATGAGCACGGGAGCCACTTATTCGGGCATATTCGTGATGAGTGCTCTGGTAGACCTCCAGAAAGCCATGGGTTGGGAGGGAGCTTCCATCAAAACCACCTGGCTCTGGCTCTATGGTAATAATCTTTCGGCTCAATACATCGGCAATTCCCTTGCAGCGAGTAGCATCGCCGGTGTGCCCGCATTCAGGTGCTATGAGATGTGGTTTCAGCAGAACCTTCTTGGCAATGCCTTCTCGCTCCGCGCCGGAGTGCTCGGCCTCGACACGGAGTTCATCATTTCGGACACGGCTACCTTTTTTGTGAACGCCGCCTTCGGCATCGCCCCTCTGTTCGCAATGAACATTCCCAACGGAGGCCCACAGTGTCCGATGGCGACACCCGGCGTCAGGCTGGCTCTCGAGCCTCTCCCTTGGCTCACGCTTCTCAGTGCCATTTCTCAGGCAAACCCCTTCCAGCAGCAGGTCAATCAATACAGTTTCAATTGGAACTTCGGCCCAGCGGGAGGACTTCTCTCAATTAATGAACTTCAGGCATCCTGGAACAAATCTCCCTCCGAGCGGGGGCTTTCCGGAACAGCCAAGGCAGGTTTCTGGATCCAATCAGGCTCGGCAGCCCAGGAATCGAGTCTGGATCAGTATGCCTTTGCACCACCCACCGCGAGTTCCTACAACTCCGGATTTTACGGTATCATCGATCAGGAGCTTTACCGACCCAGAGACAAAATCTCATCGAGCACGATTGCCGACAGCGACGCATCGAAAAAGCATGACAACAATTACATCCAGACTCAGGGCGTCTCCCCCAATGCCTCTTTTATTCGAGGGCTTTCATCATTCTTTAGGGTTGGTTTTTCTCCACAGGCAGACGCGCCCGTCTCCATATACTCTGATGCGGGACTGGTCTACACGGGTCTGATACCTACTCGCGACAAAGACAAGCTCGGTCTGTCATTCGGTTATGCCAAGGTGGGTTCACAGCAAGTCCAGAATGCCAGTGAAACTGGATTTCGTGCCACCTTTGAGGCGGTGGGAGAACTCTCCTATGCATTCAGGTTCCATTCTGTCTCGATCCAACCTGACATCCAGTACATCATCCATCCTGGCGGCACCCAAGAGTACTCAAATGCCTTGGTGGTGGGCGCACGTGTGGTTGTTGTTTTCTAGCACCCTGCAGTGCTCGCCCGAGCTTACCTGCACTCAATCTCTCCAGTTCCGCCGGATCAACCCCAAGATCTCCTCCTTGGTAGGACCGGTGCCGAACATGGCGAGGAAGAGGCCGCGTCGGTTGAGGACTTGGGATGTCGTGGCTCCAAAATGCCATGCTTTGTCCTTGGGAGTCCTCCGGCATAGCCGGAGGGTTACCTTACAGTTTTATGGAAAATATTCATCCACACCATACTCCCCGGCAGGTGCAAGAACCGAACCGTCGGTACGGACTGAAGCCTTCTGCAGATCCACGGAGCGGTCAGTCGTCCAGTCGAGAACCTGTGCTTTGGAATCATTATAGGACCAACTAAATAGATTCTGCGAATCCGCACCAAGAAGGGTACTGGTCAGGTTTGTGGATATGCTTAGAGAGGAAGGCTGCCATTCAAATGTTACCTTGCCAGTGCCGGCAAGCACTCCCAAGTTATTAAGCGAGTAGCGGGCAACATCCTTTCCCTGAATAGCAAAAAGATTTCTTCCGGAAGTCGTCATACCAGCAGAATTTGCCAAGCTGAGGCTGGTAATCTGCGTGAGACTCGCCACATCGCACGCACTCACCTGCAATTGGCCGGCACCGGAGTTCCCTTTGACCCGTGTTTGGGTCCATGCAAGAAATCCATCGGCTGTAATGTCAGAGACCCCTACCAACCGGCCCGGTAGTGCAAGCGCAGGACCAAGAATCGGGGCAGTGGGGTCGTTTAGGTCAAGGATGCGCAGAGTATGCTGGCTAGTGCTTAGTTCAGTTCCGTCAGCAAGGAGCTTTTCCTTGCTAGCATATCCATAAATTAGCATGGCTCCACCTGCTCCCGAGGAAACTACAGGAGTGGAGTTAGTATCGGTTAAGGGAATGATTGGCTGTGCTACTGGAGCGGAGGGATTTTCTGTTTGGAATATTACCGCAATGGCGGGATTTGTGCTCTGCGGAGGCTGGTATTCGTCGAAGGGATAAGGCATGCAAGAGGCAATCATGGGTGAGCTTGCGAGTTTCTCGCTGGAAACATTTCCAATAGATGCAGCAACGATCGTGTCGGTTGTAGTCGTTACAAGATTATTCAAAGGATTTGTAACAGTCATCGTCACGGTACTCGTGGTTGTATCAAGAACAGCAAGCGGGAGAGAAATGTCGGGAAGAATCATCGGCATGGGGCGCGGATACCCACCCCATCGGTAGCTACGCGCCTGAGGTTGTGCGATAACCACTGCCGACTTGGCCGAGGGGATAAGAAGTCCGGAAAGATCCCAAGCCGAGTCATTACCCGGAAGCTGGAGGGAGGTGCTCCCGGAGAGCTTCAGATCAGGCAGACGGGAGGCATCGTAAATGTCTAGGAAGAGAGTCGGACTCGCATTTGTCTGTGAGGTCGGTGAGTACCATCCCCTGCACCATCCCCATAAGGATGCATTGTCAGGATTCTGACGCAGTATGTAGAGGGAGTTACCTCGCAGAAGCGCATCCTTGACGATGCCCCTGCCGAGAGGAACCTCCTGCAAACCCGAATCGGGATCTTTCAAAGGAGAAACACGTGCGGTTGCAGCGCCGGATCCGTACCATCCCCACCAGGAGGGTGAAGCCCCCTCTTCTATTTGTATAAGGTGATTTGCTGTTGTCAGGATCCTGTTGACCGGCCATGCAAGTAGAAGATCAGAAAGGAGAGACGGATCACCGTTAGTGGGAAGTGAGGCCGTGATCAGTTCCTTCTGCGAAATCGAGGCAAGCGCCCCATTCACTAGGGTCGCTCGGAGAGGGTCAAACCGATGGGTAATGACTCCTCCCTTGCTCAACTTACCCTCATTCACATCAATCTTTAGGATCTGGATGTAACTACTGTTGGATCCCGTGGAGTTGTCGTAACTTGTGTAAGGGATGAGGGCTAGACCGTTTTCAGGAAGAACTTTCAAGGCCTTGTCGTTATAAGTTGCAGCGCTGTATCCCCAAGTGCCGTCAAGTATGATACGACCGTTGGTGGAAATTGTGGGTTTGGCAGGGTCGGAGACATCAAAGATCGATGCGGCGACTTTACCGTTTTCAAAACCAATGGTGAAGAGCTTGTCGCCTATCGGCTCGATGTGTGTCGAGAATCCGGGAACCTCCAGATGACCCGCTATCACGGGGTTTGTCTCATTCGAGAGGTCAACCACGAAGAGAGGATCGGTCTGGCGGAAGGTGACGACATACGCCTTGTCTCCTGCAAAACGAGCGGACATCAGACTTTCGTTCTTCATGATCTCGACAAAACCCACCTTGGATCCACCACTGTTAAAGTTTTCCAAGATAACCTGCTGATCATTCCACCATCCGCGCTGAGAAACCGTGGAGAGAATGCCTTTCTCGTACTGAACGTAGTATTTGTTATCGAGGCGACCGAAGAGCTTAACCGGAGACGGAGTAAGTAGTGTCGCTCCTTCGGTACCCAGAGAGAAGAGGGTAACCCAGGAACTCTGCCAGTCGGACCAGTCACTTTGCGTGACCGTCAACCAGTCGTTACCGGCCGAGATCACAGGCCAATTACCCTTTACTGAATGCGTTTTGGCCAAAGTCACCGATCCGGAAGTAGTATCCAGAACAATATCATTGAGAGTCACGGCATCAATGTTGGCTGAGGAGTTCCAGCTCCATTGCTGAGTGGCAAGATAGATGCGATTACCAACCAGACGACTGTCGGCCAGCCATCCCCCGACCTTCAGCGAGGAGACCAGCTTGGCAGACGAACCATCAACTTTGATGACTTGAACGCCGGTCTGCTGCACCCAAGATCCCGTCTCATACTCTCTGGTAAGCAGGATTGCATAACGCACAGCTCCCAGACCGGCCGCAATATACATTTCCTGCCCCTTCGCCGGAAGACGGTAAGAGGCCATCAATGTAGGGTCCGCTGGATCGGACAGGTCGAGAACCTGAAGCCCGCGTAACTGGTTGAAAAAATAAACCTTGGAACCGTCTGCCTTCCAGATATCAGACTCTTCGACAGAGCTTGCAGAGGATGAGCTTGTCTTTGCATCCGGACTGGCAGCCACGGATGCGGAATTGGCGCTGGCTGCTGTAGTCGCAAGCGCTACTCCGCCGGAGGATGATATGGCACCTCCTTGGGCATCCTTCGTGTAGCTGGATGCCAAGGTCTCCCCAAACGTCTTCTTGCCAGCGTAGAACTTGTTCGGATACTTCCTCTTGGAAAGCGACGTTGTTACCTTGGTACCCGTGGCCCGCCACGAGCTTTTAGAATAGTCCTTGGGGAGCGTTACAAGGAGAGATGCCGGCGCCGCTTTGACAGAAAGCGTTTTGAAATTGACCCAGCTTCCTCCGGTGGTGAGACGGCTCTGCACTAAAACGGAGTTTACGTTGGCAGGGACACTAGTGGATGCAGTCCTGCTATTTGGATCGACTTTGATAGGGAGTGTAGTCGGGACAGCGGGCGTATTGGTAACTTGAGAAGGTGGATAAAAACCAGACGTTACCGGAAGACTCGCTGCCAAAGGGGAATTAATGGAACTGAAGATGAAAAGTGTTCCGATCAGAACTACGCGAAAAGGAAGATTGCGAGTTTCTTGGGGCATCATGTGTTTGAGGTTATAACGATGTAAAAATATGATGCCCTCGAAATATTGTCAAGTTTCATGAAGACGACACTTGAAAATCCCGATGAACTGTTTCGACAGGCAAAGACGGTTGCCTCTTTGAGAGCTATCTCTCTGAAAACCTTCGTGACCAAATCGCTGGAGATGAACCTGTGTGCAGGTCCCTTCCCTACAGCGAGCACAGGGCCTGCAAAAGCCTGGGACGCCCTCGGAGCAGTCAATGCTGCGAGCAGAACAGGATGGAGCGGAATACCTCGTCGGCGATTTCGACTTCGAGGCCGTGGCCCCCAAGTGCAAGGCGATCACCCCCGTTCCCGGGGGTGTCGGACCGATGACCATCGCTATGCTCATGGCAAATACCGTCACCGCCTGCGAACGCCTTACTGCCTGACTGATTACTGATTTTTAAATCTGGAACTCAGGAAAGCAGGAAGGGAACTGAAAATGGGTACAAGTAACCTCTCCTCTCTAACTACTGACAGTCAGCGAATATCTCAGCCTTCACATCTGAGTGTTTGAGTTCTTGATTCAACACCCTCGCCACTCTCAGTAATCCTACACCTCTGCGTTCTCCGCGCCTCTGCGGGAGAAATAAGTTTTAAATCACGCTGGCCGGATCAACCCCAAGATCTCCTCCCTTGAAGGCCCTGGGCCAACCATGGCAAGGCAGAGCGTCCGATTCTGAAGAATCTTCTGAGCCACAGCCTGAATCTCTGCCGGGGTGACCTTCGCAAGCCGGTCATAGACCGACTCCGGAGAAACAACCTTGCCGTAGTTCAGGAGCGAAGTACCCAGCCGGTAGTTTTGTGTGGCAGCGCGCTCGAGTGCCATCCGACTGGTGCCGATAGAGTAGTCGCAGGCCCGGCGGAGCTCGGCAATCGAGGGGGCTTTCCCGGCAATCCGAGCACACTCAGACAGAATGAGTTTCAGAGCTTTTACGACATTCTTGCCATCGAGTCCTAGAGCGATCTCGAAAGCCCCGCAATCGGAGTGAGTTGAGAGGGAGCTGCCGATCGAATAGCAGAGCCCGCGACGCTCACGCAGCTCTTGGAACAGACGCGAGCTCATATTGCCGCCGAGGATCACATGTAGCAGGCTGACCGCGTAGCGCTTCGGATCGTAAGAGCCCACTCCCCGGAAAGAGAGGGCGATCTGGGTCTGCTGATTCTCGCGGGACTCGATCACAAGACGGGGAGCCGCCTGACGGGGAGGTAGGGATACGGAGGAGTGAGTGGTGCCTGTTGAATTACCTGGGATTTTCTTCAGGAAACCGGAGGAGACCAACTTCACGAACTCCTCGTGAGCGACCGCCCCGGCGGCGGTGACAATGGTGCGGCCGGCATGGTAGTTGCCATGGAGGTGATTCATGAGATCCTGGCGCGAAATGGCCGAGAGGCTCTTTTTCGTGCCGGTGATGGGGCGGCTGAGCGAACTACCCTTCCAAGTCTCGGCGGTCAGCAGCTCCTGCACATGCTGGGCGGATTCGTCTCGGATCATCTCGATCTCCTCGACGATCACCCCCCTCTCCCTCTCCACTTCCTTCGGATCGATTCGTGAGTTGTAATACATGTCGGAGAGAACCTCCGTTACCCTCGCGAGATGATCTGCGGAAGCCGCCGCGTAGAAGCAGGTGCGCTCCTCGGCGGTGTAAGCATTCAGGTCTCCTCCAACTCCCTCGACCTCCTCGCTGATGCGACGAGCACTCCGTGTCTTTGTTCCCTTAAAGAGAAGATGCTCCAGGAAATGGGAGATGCCCCCGATCCGAGCAGGCTCGTGACGGGCTCCGACACCGCACCAGATCCCGACCGCCACCGTCTGGGAGGAGGGCATGGCATGGGTCGCCACCCGGAGACCGTTCGGAAGTATGGTGATGTTTGGTGTGATGTTCTGTCTCACAGTGATGGCTTTCTGGACCGGAGCAATGCCTCGGCAACCATAAGATCGGCCGGCCAGGTAATCTTCAGATTCGGCTCCCGATTCTCCACGAATGGAATCCTCCATCCGGCGGCCAGTGCCACAGAGACCTCGTCGGTCGGTTTACCGTGAGGATTCTCTGCCAGGAGCTTCAACAGCGGCGCTGCGCGGAAGACCTGAGGAGTCTGCATGGCCCAGAGCCCTGTGCGATCGACGGTCTTCACTGCGCATCCTTCCTGATCACCTAGATGCAGGGTATCGGAGACAGGAACAGCCGCCGCGGAGGCTCCCGCTTCAGACGCTTGGGCTACTTCAAGGCAACACGTGATCAGGGAAGGCGTGACCAGCGGACGGGCCGCATCGTGGATAGCCACCAGATCGACACTCTGGGAGAGGGCTTGCAGACCTCTCTCAACAGACTCCTTGCGGTAAGAGCCTCCCGTCACCACAGCGGTCAGCTTGGAGATTCCAGCATCATGTGCAATCGCACGGAACTCCTCCTCACGTCCCACAGGAGCAACCAGCACGATACTGCTGATCGACTGAGTCTGTTCAAAGGCCAGCAGAGTCCAGGATAGGACCGGTCTTCCGGCAATGGGAACCGCGAGCTTGTCACCGCCGAAGCGGCTCCCCGAGCCACCTCCGACAATGATGGCGGCACATTCAGAAAAAGACGTGCTACCCATGATAGCAGGAAAAAATGCGATTAGGGTGGAAGCTAAGAAAGAAGTTTCTGGACCAAAGCGCTCAGGCTCTTGCCATCGGCGCGTCCTTCCGCCTTGGCCTGAGCGGCCTTCATGACGGAACCCATCTGGGCTTTGCCAACACCATCTGGAGTTCCCAAAGAGGCTCCGACTTCGGCAATCGCTTCTGTGACAATTTTCTCCAGCTCCTCAGGGGAGAGGGCCGCAGGCAAATAGGCAGAGAGCACGATGATCTCGGCCCTCTCACTGGCGGCGGAGTCGGGTCTTCCTCCCTTCTCAAATCCCTCCGCGGCATCCTCCCGCTGCTTGATCTGCTTGCGCAGGACAGAGACAGCCGTCTCGTCGTCGATCACGGCATCGGCTCCGGACTTCTCGATGGCGGCGTACTTGAGAGCGCTCTTGACCATGCGGAGAGTCCCGAGGCGTGCGGCATCACGGGCTTTCATGGCTTCCTTGAGGTCGTGATCGATTTGTTCTGAGAGTGTCATGGGATAGGCGTGGTTGGCTTGATTGGCGTCGTGATTAGCATCTTGGATGAACCTCTTAAGCTACGCGCTTGAGTTGCCCCAGTAAATGAATTCTCATAGAGGCATGTCTCAACGACCTGTCCGCACACGATTCGCCCCCTCTCCCACCGGCCTTCTCCATGTAGGGGGAGCCCGCACTGCCCTCTTCAACTGGATCTACGCCCGCAAGCATGCAGGCACCTTTGTACTCCGCATTGAGGATACAGATCACACGCGTAATACCGAAGAGGCCAAGCAGGTTATCCTCGACGGACTTCACTGGCTCGGCCTCGACTGGGATGAGGGTCCGCAAAAGGGTGGCAACTATGGTCCCTATTATCAGAGCGAACGCGGGTCGATCTACGAAGAGTACCTCTCACGCCTCGAGAAGGCCGGCCACCTCTACGAGGACAATGGAGCCATCCGCTTCCGCTCCCCCCGTGAGAAGGTAATTGTTGACGACGAGATCTGCGGAAAGATCGAGTTCGACCTGACCAATCCCGGCACCCATCCCGATCTTACTCTTCGCCGTCCGGACGGCTCCTGGATCTTCCACTTCGTCAGCGTCGTCGATGACATCGAGATGAAGATCTCCCACGTAATCCGTGGAGAGGATCACCTCTCCAACACCCCCAAGCATGTCGAACTCTACAAGGCCCTCGGCGCCGAGCCTCCCCGGTTCGCCCACATGCCTCTCATCCTGAACCGTGATGGAAGTAAGATGAGCAAGCGAGATGAGGGCGCGGCTCTCGGCACCTATCCGGAGGCAGGGTATGCGCCGGAGGCTGTCCGCAACTACCTCAGCCTACTCGGTTGGTCCCCGAAGGAGAACCGCGAGATCATCAGTACGGAAGAGGTGGTCGCCATCTTTGAGCTCGATCAGGTGAACCGCCGTAACGCCGCCTTCGACCTCGATAAATGTTTCTGGATCAATGGCCAGTATCTTCTTTCGATGGATCTCGCCCGCTACGCGGAATTGGCGATCCCCTTCCTGCAGAAGGCCGGCATCACCTGGCCGACCTGGGAGGCCTTGGAAAAAGTCCTGACGATTGTAAAACCCAAGGTGAAACTCCTGAAGGATCTCCCCGAGTGGGTTGCTTGCTTCTTTACGGAAGAGTTTCCATATGACGAAGCAGCGGTCGCGAAGTCGTTGGTAGGAACTACTGCTGCTGAACGCCTCCAGGCGCTCTCAGAAGCCTATGCAACACTTCCAACCTGGGATGCCGTCTCACTGGAAGCCTCCCTCAAGGAGACTACGGCAAAACTTGGCATCAAGACCGGTGAAATGGTTCATCCCGCACGTGTTGCTGTCAGCGGTCGCGGCATAGGCCCTGGTCTCTACGAGATGATCGAGATCCTCGGCAAGGACCGCACACTTGCTCGCTTCGCCAAAGGTATCGAAAAAGCACAGGCCGCATGAGTAATGCTCCGGAGGTCTTCACTTCTCAGGATCTCACCGGAGTTGGTGAGATCTTCCGTAAGCTCAATCCTCCGGCACGTCTTGCGGTCTTTGGGGATCCCATAGCCCACTCGGCCTCGCCCCCCATGCACAATGCTGCACTCAGGGAGCGGCACCACCAACTTCAGTACGTGCGCATCCGTGTCACTCAGGACGAACTGCCACAGGCGCTGCGGAATCTCACCTCAGCGGGATTCCTCGGAGCCAGCCTCACGATTCCTCACAAGCAGGCGGCACTTCCTTTCATGGATCAGGTGAGCCGTGAAGCTCGCCTCATGGGAGCCATCAATACCGTGGCCGTCCGTGATGGAAAACTGCATGGGTACAACACCGACGGCCCCGGTCTCTCCGCAGCAATCCACGAATCCTTTGGCATCCCGCTGAAGGAACACCGCGTGCTGATCCTTGGCGGCGCGGGTGGTGCGGGAAGAGCGATCACCGTCCAATGCGCACTGGAAGGATCTCCCTCCGTCATCATTGCTAATCGAAACAAGGAAAAGGGAGATCTTCTGGCTCAAGAGATTCAGGAGCATTTGGATTTTCCAATCTCCTCGATTCCGATGACTGCCGAATCGCTGGGTCTTGCTATGAAATCCGTTGATCTTATCGTGAATGCTACACCGCTGGGCATGAAGGCCGGCGATCCCTCCCCTCTCCCTGAAGTCCTCTTGTCCAAGGATCACCTTGTCTACGACACAGTCTATAGTGGAGGAGAGACTACTCTGCTAAGACAGGCTCGGTCAGTAGGCGCCCGGTGTGCTGGGGGATTTTCCATGCTTCTGCATCAAGGGGCTCTTCAGAATAATCTTTGGTTCGGAGAAGCGGCACCGCTAGAAACCATGCGAAGGGCGCTTGCCGATCTTAGGCGCTGAGATCTCTATTTGTGGAGCCAAGGGTTTAAAACGGGTACACCTGAAGGCTTAAAATCAGAAACATTCCTGGTCACGACGGTCATGCCATGCACGATGGCAGTTGCTGCTATGAGTGCATCCCGTTGCTCCATCGGATCAGGCACATGAAGCCGTGCACACTGCCTCGCCGTGGCAAGATCAACGGGAAGAATCCGACCAACAAAGGCCGTCAGCACATGGGACTCAAGCCACTGACGAAGCAGGGCCCCTTGAGCATGATCTCTTATCTCTACAAGTAGGATACCGGTTTCAAGTTCAAGAATGGTGATGGAGGAAAGATAGAGGCTCTTAACCTCAACACTCGAAGCCCATTTCTTCACATTCCTATCGATCGATGCCCGCCTTCCTCCTGTTGATTTCCGGAGTTCGGAAATCACATTGGTATCGAGCAGATACATGTTCAGAGCTTTGCGGGAAGGAAGAGTTTTCCACTCACCTTTGCCGGAGTGAATGCAACCTTCTCGATTCCAGGCATGGCCAGAAGATCCAGAATGTTCTGCCGACTACCAGATACCATCTGATACTCCTCAATCGTCAGTAACACATGCGCAGGTCTTCCCCGATCGGTAATGAATACCGGGCCCGAGAGTGCCGCTTTTTTGGCACGACTCGTGTCTTGATTGAAAACGCGGCTGGAAAGAGTCGTTATCATGATGTAGAAACATTTCTACATTTTATTCAGCATGTCAACTTGTGATCACGCAAAAGTGCTTATATCACCTACTTGAGAGTGATCACCCTCACAACTGGCGCGGCAGCTCTGTAGTTCGAATTCCCTCCGCAAGACAGAATCCTCTCACCGCTTTCCTTAACTTCTATTGCGCTCTGGTCACTTGAGTCCAGATATCTTGATCAACTGCTGCAACCAGATCCTCTAGAGACCAATATCCTAGCGCTCTCGCAATCTCGGGCAATCTGCTCTTTCAACTCCTCCAATCCGTTGAATTTCCTTTCCGACCTCAAGAATTTGACGAACTCCATTGAAAGCTCTTTCCCCACAAAGTCCTGAATGACATCGAAGAGATGAACCTCGATCGTTCTCTTTGTGGAGTCCATGTCAACGGTAGGGCGCATACCGATGTTGCAGACTCCCGAGAGCTGGAGCCCCTCAGTGGTGACCCTCACCGCGTAGACTCCATCGGGAGGTAGTTGCATACCCTCCATATCAAGATTCGCCGTCGGAAAGCCGATCGTCGCTCCGAGTCCCACTCCTGAGATTACAGTTCCCGAGAGTAGGAAGGGGCGGCCTAAACAGGCGGCAGCTTGGGCAAGATCCCCGGAGGTGATGGCAGTACGTATCCGGGTGCTACTTATGGGTGCTACCCCCACTTCGAACGGATCAATCTGGATGACTTCGAATTCGTGCACTGAACCGAGTTCCTTCAAAAGATCAACATTCCCCTCTCCTCCACGGCCAAAGGACCATTGAGATCCCACGCATATTGCGTGAAGCGGAGAGCAGGAATCAGCCAGTGATGTGATGAAGTCACGGGCGGGCACTGATGCCAGTTCATGGGTGAACTCCAGCATCAGAAGAGCAGAAACATCCATTCCTTTCAGAAGCGCGATTTTCTGCTCATTGCGGCTCAGGAGTTTCGGAGCCTTCTCGGGACGGAGTAAAGAGGCCGGATGGCGGTCAAAAGTCATCACCACGGCAGTTCCCCCGCAGGCAGCGGCTTCATCCATTGCTCGACGGATCAGCGCTTGATGACCGAGATGAAGCCCATCGAATGTCCCCGCCGCGAGGACAATTGGCCCTTTGAGCGAGGCGAGTTCATCGATGGAATAAAGAATTTTCACACAAGATAAAATCTGGAACTCAAGAACTCAGGAAAAAGAAAATAAAGTCCTGTAGAAAATCTTTTCCAGGGAGATCTGCATCCTCGGACTCTTTTTTTATAGAACCGAGAGGGTCAAAAATCCCTTCATGAGTTCCTGAGTTCCAGATTAACAACTCTTCCTTATGCCCCCCGAAGTCGTGAGACCTGCGGGAGGGTCAGGAGTTTTTCCAGGATCGCTTCGCGGGGAGCGGTCTTGAGATCGGCGGCCGGGAAAGCCATGTTCACGTCGAAGCGCCCCGACTTAGTGCGGCGCAGGGCATTGAGATGGGCCCCGCATCCAAGATCGTTCCCGATATCGAAGGCATAGGTCCTGACATAGAATCCCTTGCTGCAGACCACCCGGAAATCAACCTCCGGCAACCTCATCCCGAGGATGTGATGGGCGTAGATATGAACGAAACGGGGCTCTCTTTCTACCGTCTTACCCTGACGGGCCAGCTTGTAGAGGGCGACTCCGTCTTTCTTGATCGCCGAAACCATGGGGGGGGTCTGGTAGAAATCACCATCATATTTGGCAAAGGCGGGCTCGATCTGTTCCTGGGTGAACTCGGGAACCTCACGAGTCTCCGTGATCTCACCATCTGCATCCTGGGAATCCGTCATCACTCCGAACTTCATCGTCCCCTCATACTCCTTGTCCTCGCTCATGATCAGGTCCTGAATCTTGGTGCCCTTGCCGAGAGTCAGAAGCAGCAGGCCGGTGGCCATCGGATCTAAGGTGCCGCAATGGCCGATCTTTTTCGTTCCGAGCACCTTGCGAGCGATCGCCACGACATCGTGGGAGGTCATACCAGGAGCTTTGTCAATCGGAAGCACACCATCAATCAGGGAATCAGCACACATAGAAAAAATAGTTAAGTGAGGGGAATCAGACCGTAGTTGTGGAGGAACCAAGGGCAGAATCAATGGCCTTCAGAACCGTCTCCTGCACATCGGCGAACGATCCCTTGATACGTGCACCCGAGGCCATGGGATGGCCGCCACCACCGAACTGACGGCAGAGATTGCAGGCATCAAAGCTCGGATCCTTCGAGCGAAGGCTAAGCCTCACCATATAGTCCGGCATTTCCTCAAAGAAGGCGGCGGCCTTGACTCCCTCGACAGAACGAAGGTTGTCGATAATCCCCTCGTTATCCTCGGGAATAACCCCCAACTTCTCCACGTCGGCGAGAGAAAGAGCGAAGCTGGCCACCCTGTCATGACTGGTGAAACGCGCATTCACCAAAGCATGCTTGAGGAGTTCCAGTCGGCGGCGAGGCTGATTCTCGTAAAGCGAACGCGAGAGTTCTGCCACATTAACTCCGAGCCTGATCAGCTCGGCACCGACCTCGAAAGTGCGATCACTTGTTCCTTCGTACTGGAAAGAACCTGTATCCGTGGAAATGGCGGCAAAGAGGTTGGTCGCCATCTCGGGAGTGATCGTGATTCCTTCGCTCAGAAAGGCCTCAGCAAGGATCTGTGCGGTCGCAGGTCGTGAGGGATCGATAAGATTCAGATCGGCATAGCCCTCGTTGCTCTTGTGATGGTCGATGCAGATCCAGAGAGGAGAGCCGGCGATAGCATCGATAGTAGTGCCGAGACGGTTTTTAACCGAGGTGTCGAGAGCCAGTACAGCGTCGAAAGAGACAGGTTCTGCAGCGGGTGCTGTGACGAGTTCCGAGGAGGGCAAAAATGCATACTTCTCCAACATGCCATCCTCGTTCCAGATGGTGACCTCGTGTCCCTCGGAGCGAAGCCAGATTGCTGCCGCAATCGCCGATCCATAGGCATCCGGATCAGGACGGAGATGACTGGTCACCAGAATGCGTTTCCGGCTCCGGAGAGCCTCCCTGATTTCCGGGAAAGCGACGTTTTTCATCCCTTCGAATTATCAGAACCCCCAGAATCGATCTCTTCGGTTGGCTCGTCAGGGGGGAGTGTCGCCTCGATCTCTTCGAGCAAGCTCAGAACGCGGGTCCCCCGCTCAATCGACTCGTCCAGATCGAAGTGCAGATGCGGCGTGTATTTGAGGATCACCCTGCGTGAAAGCTCATGCTGAAGATGCTGGCGTTTTTCCGTAAGCTTCAGAATAGCCTGTTCCTTCTGCCACTTCGTCCCGATGGCGCTGATGGCGACATGGGCCTGCTTGAGATCAGGCGTGACATCCACAGCCCGCACGGAAACCAGAGGAGCCTCAAACTTCATCTCACGGCCAATAATCGTCCCAAGCTCGCGCTTGAGGAGCTCGCAGACCCGTAGCATTCGTAGGCTCATGATGGGATGGGATATTCTGGTGTCCGGGCTTTCTGAGCTATACAAGCCCGCTGTTCTTGAGAATCAGAGCGCCTGGGCCACCTTCTCGAGCGTATAGCACTCGATAATGTCGCCGACTTCGTATTCCGAGAAATCCCCAAGACGGATACCGCACTCGACACCCGCCCGGACTTCCTTGACATCCTCGGTGAAGCGCCGAAGCGTTGACAGACCGCCGTCGTAGACCGCCTGACGGCGGCGCAGAACACGGGCACGGGCAGTACGCGAGATCCGACCGTCGGTGACAATACTTCCAGCGACCATACCTCGGGAAAGGTCGAAGATCTGCTTCACCTCGGCATGACCGATGATGGCTTCGCGAACTTCCGGATCAAGGAGTCCCGTCATCGCCTCGCGCATCTGGTCGGCAAGCTCGTAGATGATGCTGAAGAGTTTGATCTGCACGCCCTCCTTGCGGGCGGCGTTGTTGGAGCTGTTCTCCACCTTGACCCCGAAGCCGATGATGATGGCGTCTGAGGCACCGGCCAGCAGGACATCGCTCTCGGTAATCGGCCCGACGGCAGAGTGGATGATCTTGAGGTCGATCTTCTCCTGGGGAATGTCAGAAAGCATGCCGATGATCGCCTCGAGCGATCCCTGCATGTCGGCCTTGAGAACGATCTGAAGAACCTTCTTTTGCTCCGCCTCCAGATTTGCGAAGAGATTCTCAAGAGTGGCACGTCTAGGAGCGGCAAGCTTCTCCTGGCGATGGGCGCCAAGACGCTCCTCGCTCAATTGGCGGGCAGAGCGCTCGTTCTCCATGACGACAAGCTCGTCACCGGCACTGGGTAGTCCGCTCAGTCCGAGAACCTTGGCTGGAATGGCCGGTCCGGCACTCTTGAAGGCTTCTCCATCCTCGTTGATCAGCTGCTTTACCTTGCCCCAGTAGTTTCCGCAGATGAATGCGTCACCGACGCGCAGTGTGCCGTTATTGACAATAACGACCGCGGTGGGGCCTCGACCTGCCTCGACCTGAGCCTCGATCACACTGGCGCGGGCCGGCTGATCGGGGTTGGCCTTGAGTTCCAGAACCTCGGCCTGAAGGGACATCATTTCAAGCAAGTTATCGATCCCATTGCCCGTTGCGGCTGAAACCTCGCAGACTACTGTATCGCCGCCCCAATCCTCGGGCACGAGCCCCTTGTCTTGGAGCTGCTGCTTCACTCGGTCGATATTGGCAGTCTTGAGATCACACTTGTTGATCGCCACCATGATGGTGACCTTTGCTGCCTGCGCATGACTGAGCGCCTCGAGAGTCTGGGGCATGAGCCCATCATCGGCGGCCACCACGAGGACAACGACGTCCGTGACATTCGCACCGCGTGCGCGCATGGCCGAGAAGGCTGCGTGACCCGGAGTATCGATAAAGGTGATGGGATGGCCCTTCCATTCGATAGAATAGGCACCGATGCGCTGGGTGATGCCACCTGCCTCGCCGGAAGCGACCTTGGCACGACGGATCGCGTCGAGCAGGGAGGTCTTACCGTGATCGACATGTCCCATGAAAGTGATGATGGGTCCGCGAGGCTTATTCGCCTCAGACTTCTCCTCAACCGGCTTGGGGGGTTCGACAACGATCTTCTCCTCCTTGTGGACACCGCCGCCGGAGACCCTCTTTTCGCGCTCGAAGAGCAGTCCGTAAATATCGCAGAGCTTCGAGGCGATCTCCGGTTCGACAGACTGATTGATGTTTGCGAAGATCTGCATCCCCATCAGATCCTTGATGATCTTGAAGGCGGGCACCTCCATCTGGGTCGCCAGCTCCTTGATCAGGATCGGCGGCTTGATGTGGATCACCCGGCGATTGTCATCCTCGATGACAATGGCTTCATCCTCGACCTCCTCCTCGGAGGGAATATCGCTCGCGGGAATCGGTAATGGCGTCGAGGAGGCATGCTCCTCCTCGCCGATGCGGGGTAGAGCTTTCCCTTTGGAAACCACTCTTTTCTTGGGAGCCGGTTCATCGATCAGGGAAAGAGTCGGGAGATCCGCTGTCTTGATGACAACCTTGGTCGGTTGGCTCGGCTCGGCGACAGGCACCGCAGCAACAGGCTTCCCTCTGAAGGCTCCGCGCGCCCCTGAGACCGTGCCTGCTCTCGATGCCCGAGAAGGTGACTTCGAGCCCGCCGATTTGGAGGTTTTAGCTGGAGCTCCCTTGGAAGCGGTGGATTTGGAAGTGTTGACTTTGGAGACCATTATAAAATTTCTGACACCGGTTCCCTCAAGAAAATCGAGGGGAAGAGCGGTGTTTGCAGCACTTAAGCCGCTATCTGCCCTTTGGCGGAGACTTGGTTCTTAGCGGCTGTAAGGATGGCTTCCGCCTTCTCCGCACCGCATTCGAGAATCCCGTCGATATCGGAGGCCTCTGCTGTGACGACCACCTCGACAGAATTCATACCACCGGCGGCCAGAGACTTGGCCTCATCCTCAGTGATCCCAAGCATCGTGGCTAGCTGCTGCGCGGCCCCACCCATCTGCTGTTCAAAAGCTTGGGCAGCGGAACGATCCTCCTGGATGTCGATTTCCCAGCCGGTCAGGCGGGAAGTGAGACGGGCATTCTGGCCACGCTTGCCGATGGCCAACGCAAGATCCTCCTTCTCGATGGCGATACGGAGAGTGTGGGCGGCCTCGTCAACCTCGATGCTACGGATACGGGCCGGTTTGAGAGCCTCACGGGCGAATTCCTTCGGATCCTCATACCAGCGAATGATGTCCACCTTCTCGTTATTGAGCTCACGGACAATGTTCTTCACTCGGGCTCCGCGCATACCGACACAGGCACCCACTGGGTCAACCTTGTCATTGGAGCTATGAACCGCAATCTTAGTGCGGAAACCGGCTTCACGGGCAATAGAGCGGAGCTCGACCGTATGATCGGCGATCTCGCTAACCTCGATCTCGAAGAGACGGCGGATGAAGTTAGGATGACTGCGGGAGAGGATGATCTCAGGGCCGCGAGTGCCGTTCTCAACCGCCACGACATAGGCACGGATCCGGTCCCCGATATTGTATTCCTCGGTAGTCACACGCTCACGCGAGGGCATGATCCCCTCGAACTTACCGAGATCCAGAACGACATCACTGCGGTCGAATCGACGCACAGTGCCGCTGACAATCTCGCCGGCCCTGTCCTTGAACTCCTCGTAGATCATCTCCTTCTCAATCTGGCGGATGCGCTGGGCAATCGCCTGACGGGCCGTCTGCGCGGCAATACGACCGAAGTCACGGGGAGTCACTTCGATCTCTACTGATCCGCCGATCTGAGCTTCCTTGTCGACCAACTGTGCTTTGGCTAGGGTGATCTCTTCCTGAGGATTTGTAATGGCCTCAACAACGAGAGGCTTCGCAAAGGCCCGGATCGCACCACTCTTGGGGTTAATATCGACGCGCACGTCGCGCGAACAGGAGAAACTCTTCTTCGACGCAGCCACAAGAGCCGAAGAGATCGCCTCAATGAGGACCTCGCGTTTGATACCTTTTTCACGCTCGAGGTAATCGAGCATGGCAATAAATTCAGAGTTCATGGCAATAGAAATTCCCAACATACTTATCAGGAAGTATTCCAAGACAGTAAGTCGGGGGTGGGTGATTATGCAGGATCTCCTCCTTAGGGTCAACTGAAAGAACTGGGAAATACTCCGCTCTGATTCTCTTTGACCTAACAGATCGCGGACTCCATCCTCCGCCACAAATTTAAGAGGTTTTTATGTCCGAATCCTCCCTCCAGCCTACCTCTGCCTCCGCCTCTTCGACTCTGCTCCCTCAGCCCGTGCCTTGGCTCAATTCCACCCGATGGTTCTGGGGAATCCTCGCCCTGGTTACTTTCTGGAAGGTCATTGCCGCCTGGAAATTGGGCCTAATTTTTGATGAGTGCTACTACTGGGAATGGTCGTGCCATCCCCAAGCCTGCTACTTCGACCATCCCCCCCTCACCGCATGGCTGATCGACTCGGCCCGAATGTTTCTAGGCCACACAACCCTGGCCGTCCGTTTCTGGGCTATCCTTTCCGGCATTCTCCTTTCCCTTGCCGGACGGGAGCTCGGTAATGATCTCTTCGGCCAGGCGGCGGGAAACCGGGCAGGCATCCTCCTTCTTCTGGCTCCGATCTTCGCGGGGAATGCCCTGCTGATGACACCCGACACATTTCTTGTTCCTGCCTGGGCCTTCGCGGTTCTCTTTGCCTGGCGGGGATATCGGGAGGGTGGCAGCCTGGGATGGTGGGCTGCCGCCGGCACGGCGGCAGGCATTGGAATGCTCTCCAAGTACACCATGGTGCTGTATTATGGTGCTCTCCTGATGCTTTGGGTACTCGGTCCCGGCAGACGGCGTCAACTCCTCCCCGGCATGATGGTTGCAGGGCTTCTCTCGCTCCTGATCTTTTTGCCAGTGCTCTGGTGGAACAGCCACCACGACTGGGTCTCGTTCACCCATCAGCTTCATCATGGATTCCGAAACGAGCATTCCACGTTAATCAATTTCCAGAACCTCGGCGACTACAGCGCCTTCCTTGTTGTCTTGGTCTCACCGATACTGGGGCTTCTCTGTTTCCTGACAGCCGCGACGCGTATGCGAGATCCGCGCTTCCGCTTCCTAGGGGTCTTTTTCTGGACTGTGGTACTCTTCTTCGGATACTCCGCGGCCAAGGCCCACATTGAGGCGAACTGGCCCATGGCCGCTTTCATCACAGCTCTGGTGATGGTTGCCGGGGATTGGGAGAACTATGGAGCAGGATGGAGGAAGGCGGCCATCATCATCCTGCTAATCGCCGACATCGGCGCCGTGATCGGCGTATCCAACCTACTTCTTCCCAAGGATTCACCATTCTCCGTCAGGAATTACGCTCCCGATCTTTCCTTCATGGAGAAGGTCCCCGGCTTGTCTAAGCTAGAGGCTCCGGCAAAGCAGGGATTGTCCGATTTCCAGACACGGATCGAAGAGTTCCTAGGGCCAGAGGCCGTTGCCCGTACGATTGAGGAAAACTTCCGCTCCTCGGGGGCTGATTTCATCTGTCTTTCGACCTATCAATTGACCGGTGTGATGTCCTTCTATGCCCCGACGCTGGAGCCGCAACTCTGGCTTCCGGATCACGGCCGCAGCCGCTTCCCATGGATCAACGACACGGCTTGGGCTGGAAAGACAGCACTCCTGGCAGCATGGCCGCGTCTTTATAACTGCTCTCAAGATCTCTTCTCCGAGTTTTCAACACAACATCCCGTGCTGGTACCCGGCACCAGAAGCCCGCTCTTCCTCTCAATCGGAAAATCCTATAAGCCCGAAAATGGGCATCCCTAGGAATTCATGAGAATCCCTAGAGGCGAATCAACTCACGGAGCGATCGTCTCGACGTAGGCGAACTTCCCGTTCTTCACCTGCAGGATCACGGCCGGCTTGGTCGGATTGCGGTGTTCGTCGAGAGTGATCTTGCCCGTCACACCAGGGAAGTCCTTGGTCGCGGTGATGGCGGTATTCACTTTGGCGGGATCGGTCGTGCCGGCACGCTTCATCGCATCGGCCAAAAGGCGCAGGGAATCGTAACCGAGGGCTACCATGGCATCGGGATCCTCGTTGTATTTCTTGCGGTAAGCTTCCACGAAAGCCACCACCTGGGGACTGGTGCTCTGGTTTGAGAAGTGATTTGAGAAATAGCATCCCTCCACGGCAGCTCCTCCCACTCCCACAAGTTCCGTGGAATCCCAACCATCACCTCCGATGAAGGGAACAGTAATGCCAAGTTGCCGAGCCTGACGGATAATCAAGGGAGCCTCGGAGTAATAGGCGGGCAGGAAGACCACCTCGGGATTCGCCGACTTGATGGCGGTCAACTGGGCACTGAAATCCTTGTCACCGCCACTGTAACTCTGTTCTCCGGTGATGATGCCACCATTCTTCGTGAACTCCTGCTTGAAGCTCTTGGTCAAGCCTAGACTGTAATCCTTCGAGACATCGGTGATGATCGCCGCCTTCTTCGCGCCGAGCTTACTGGCAAATTTCGCGCAGACCGTTCCCTGGAAAGGGTCGATGAAACAGACCCGGAAAATATGGTCACCCGTCTCGGTCACCTTTTCATTGGTTGACGCGGGCGAGATCATCGGGATGCCGCTGCGCTGCGCGATCGGGGCGGCCTCCAGGGAACGTCCCGAAGCGACCTCACCGATCAGGGCCACCACCTTGTCCCGAGTGATCAGTTCACGCACGACCGTCGAGGTCTCGCCGGGCTTGGACTGGTTGTCCTTGGTGATTATCCGGAGAGGCTGGCCCAGCACGCCGCCGGAAGCGTTGATTTCCTCCAGTGCAAGCTGGACTCCCTTGTCGGTGCTCTGACCGAACGTAGCCTGCCCACCAGTCAGCGAGGCAAACTGACCAACAGGGATGCCGACTTCCTGCTTTTTGTTGCAGGAAGAAGCGGCGAAGCACAGTAGTGCAATGACAAGGAGATGGGGGCGTTTGAAAAACTTCATGAGAGAAGAGTAAAAAGGGTTACGCTCTGTGCCAAGCGCCGATCGGATCAAAAAACTGTTTCCTCTTCTTGAGCTCCCGAGTTCCATAGTAATTTCTCGGAATGAGCAATCCCTTGGTCAGAACTGTCATCCGAACCAAATTCCTGCTGACCGGGCGCAATTCAGTGACCAACTCCATCATACGGGTGAGGAACCTGTATCCAGAACTTGCAGCAAGGCTCTCACCTCAACAGTGTTCGACAGCTGTCACAGTCCCTCCCATGATCGGAGTCGATCACGAGATGCGCGATTGGTCGTTCCTTCAGATTCTAGAGCACAATGTGATCGTGAACCGTATTATCTCGCACACCGTCGAAAAGCTGGCACGTGGGGAGGATCCCAAGCCGGAACGCCCGATCAACCATAAGACCGATGTCCTTCCGGGGGATTCCGCTGGAGCGGAGCAGATTATCGCCTTTTCCGAATCGGTCGAAAGCTACCTCTCGAAGGTCGCAACACTTCCAACTCTGCGTGGTACCGCTGAGACTCCCCACTCCGTTTTTGGATCTTTCGACGCCCACAAGTGGCATTGTATGTTTGGCTTCCACCTCGGTCTTCACCTCAAGCAGGCGGAGAAGGTGATTTCACTCTTGCCTCGCTGATTAATGCAACTTCCCCTCACCCAGTCCTGGTTGCCGGAAGTGGAGCAGGGATTCCAGCAAGGTCACGCACGGTTCTTCTGGAAGGATGGAATCCTTGAAGTTTCGGCTGATCTCAACGATTCGAATGTTCAGACCACGGCGACATCCCATGGCCAACGTCTCTGGGAGCATGGGGATGTAGCTGAACTATTCGTGCAGAGGATTGGCGAGGACTACTACAAGGAATATCAGCTCTCACCGAACGGATTCACGCTTGCCCTTTCGTATCCCGATCTTTCAGGAGTGGCAGCAGTGCGTTCGGGTGAACGCAAGATCGAGGACTTCTTCTCGGAGAGAAACTTCGAGGCGCGGGCAGAGCTAATAGCGACAGGATGGATGGCTCGTTTTTCCATTCCCCTCAGCGGCTCTCCCGGCGACCGGATCCGCATCAATTGCTGCCGTTATGATGCGGCAGAAGATCGGGCCCCCATTATTTCAAGCACGTCACACCACACCATCCGGGACTTCCATCGTCCGCAGGAGTGGCGAGAGTTTGTTCTTTAGGGAAAGCGCCGACTAATCCTTAGGAGTGCCCTGCTGAAAGAAGCCCTATTTGTTCGGATCGATGGGGATCTTGTCCACTTGGAAGGCGTAGGATTCGACAAGTTGCTCGAAAGCAGGAAGCGACGCGTCGAATACCTTTTCTGAACGGCAACTCAGGGTCACAAAATCAATCGTCCGCTTCTCCATGAAGTAGGCCGTAGCCTCGATGTCCCCTGTCTTGGAACCACGACAGAGGTAGATCACTCCTTCTTTCCCATCGTCGGTCTTGATGATCTTGAGGAACTTGGCGCTGTAGTCAGGATTTCCTTGGGCGCGCAGGGCTTCGACCGCGGCCTGTGCCGTCCCCTCGATGGTCGAGACAGCTTTCGTCTTAGGACGGGCCCGGGCATAAGCCACGGCAGGACTCTGGGACCAGGTACCGCCTATAGGATAAAAAACGGCGGGAAGTCCCTGCTCCACTCCGCTTGCGGCGTCGATCACCCATCCCGAGGGGGCCTTGAGCGTGAAGGTATAGCCCGGGCCGCGGACGATCCCGTATCCGTTTTCGACAACCTGGCCATCGACTGCTTGAATGCAGCACAAGGTTGGAAGAAGAATAAGGCAGATCAGGAGCGTTGGTTTCATATTTATCTTCAGCGTTGCCAAAATCCCCCAAATCTCCAGCCCTTTAAGAAGATTCGATGAACCGTCGCCCTCCCTTCCGCAAGAAACCGGACAATGAACCGGTACCAGGCGGTCCCGAAGACGCTCTGAGCGGGCAGGTAGAGCGCGTCACCTTCCACAACGAGGAGACCGGTTTCTGCATCCTAAAGGTGAAGGTGCAGGGTCGCAAGGAACCGCTTGCCGTTCTCGGTTCCCTCCCCTCCGTGGCGCCCGGAGAATGGATCACAGCCCAGGGTAACTGGGAAAAAGACCGCGACCACGGCATCCAGCTGAAGGCTCATACTTTGAAGACCCAGCCGCCCACATCGCTCGAAGGCATTGAGAAATACCTCGGCAGCGGGATGATTAAGGGAATCGGTCCGGTCTATGCCACCAAGCTCGTGAAGAAATTCGGGGACAAAGTCTTCGACATCATCGAGAACCAGTCGAAGCGTCTCCAGGAAGTCGAGGGAATCGGACGGGAGCGCCGCCAGCGGATCAAGGATGCCTGGGCGGAGCAGAAAGTTGTGCGGGACATCATGCTCTTTCTCCATGCTCACGGACTCGGGACGAATCGCGCCGTCCGGATCTACAAATCCTACGGTGTGGAGGCGATCGAACTGATCAGGGCCGACCCCTACCGACTCGCTAGGGATATTCACGGAATCGGCTTCCATTCCGCGGACGGCGTTGCCGAGAAGCTGGGCCTGCAGGCGGACTCACTTCTCCGCGCACGAGCAGCTCTGGAGCATCTGCTAGATCAGGCCACGACCGAGGGGCACTGCGCCCTACCACGTCGTGAACTGCTGGAAGGAGCCACCCGGCTACTGGAAGTCGACGAAGGGATTGTTGCACAGGCCTTTGAGCGCCATCTCAAGGATGAACGGATCATCTCCGAGAAGATCGAAGGGGAGGAAATGATCTTCATGCCCCTGCTGCGCGATGCCGAGGAGAGGATTGCCAGACAGCTAAGACGCCTCTCGGAGGCCAAGGAACCGGAGCCTCCAATCGATGTGGAGAAGGCAATCCCCTGGGTCGAGGAAAAGACCGGACGCAAGCTCTCCCCCAGTCAGCATGAGGCTCTGAAAATCGCCCTGCGCAGCCGCGCCGTGGTCATCACCGGAGGTCCTGGCGTCGGCAAGACAACTCTGGTGCAGTCACTCCTGAAGATCCTCACCGCCAAGAAGCTCAAGTGCATCCTGGCAGCACCGACGGGTCGCGCCGCCCAAAGGATGGCGGAAGCTACGGGACTCGAGGCCTCGACGCTCCACCGACTTCTGGAGTTCCAACCGGCACGAGGCGGCTTCCAGCGGAATGCCTCCAACCCCCTGGAAGGAGATGTTGTCGTTATCGACGAGGTCTCCATGGTCGACGTTCCTCTCATGAGCAGACTCCTGGACGCTCTGCCACGAAAAGCCAGGCTGATCCTGGTCGGGGATGCCGATCAGCTACCCAGTGTCGGTCCGGGACTCGTCCTTGGAGACGTCATCCGCAGCGGAATGATACCGGTAGTTCACCTCAAAGAGATCTTCCGGCAAGCTGGTAACAGTCGCATCATCAGCGGAGCACATTCCATCAACCGCGGTGAGATCCCCGACATCATCGAGGCACCGAAGGATTCCGATTTTGTCTTCATCGATCGCGAGGATCCTGAGGAATGCGCCGCGACTCTGGTCTCGATGGTCCGTGACCGTCTGCCTAAGCATCTCGGAGTCGATCCGATCGAGGGGATCCAGATCCTGAGCCCGATGCACCGCGGAAGCCTCGGTATCAAGGAGTTGAACTCGCGCCTCCAGGCCGCTCTGAATCCTAAAAGCGAGTACCGCGATGAATACCAGGCCTACGGCAATCTCTTCCGGGTGGGCGACAAGGTCATCCAAACCTCCAACAACTACGACAAGGAGATCTTCAACGGCGACATCGGCCGCATCCGCTCCACGGATCGGGAAGAGAAGCAGTTGGTCGTCCGCTTCGGAGCGCGTGAGGTGATCTACGAGTTTAATGAGCTCGACGAGTTGGAGCTGGCTTATGCCATCACCATCCACAAGAGCCAGGGATCGGAATTTCCAGTGGTCGTAATTCCCCTAGCCATGCAGCAGTTCCTCCTGCTCCAGAGAAACCTGCTCTACACAGGCATCACACGTGGAAAACGCATGGTTGTCTTGGTAGGACAGAAGAAAGCGCTCGGCATGGCTGTCCGGAACGAAGCAACCCGCCATCGTCATGGCGGGTTGCTTCATCGTTTGGCGGGAAACTGATTGGATCCTTGGAAAGCTGCCACGCAGTTAGGCGGCGTGGGCCAGATAGTGCTCCGGAGTCACCCGTTCGCGCTTGGCTAGGGCTTTGCGCATTTTGCTTAGGGCGATGTTCTGGAGCTGGCGGATCCGTTCACGGGTGACCCCGAACTTCACACCCACTTCCTCCAATGTGATCGGATCGTTTCCGTCGAGACCGAAGCGGGCGTTGATGATCTTGCGCTCGCGTTCATCTAACTGGGTGATCAGATCCCCTACCTCCATCTGCATGTTTTTGTCGCTCAGGTTCTCGAAGGGATCGACTGCAGCCATATCTCCAACCATCTCGCCGAACTCCGTGGAGTCCTCATCACCGAGTGGAGCATCCAGCGACGCGGGTCGGATAGCTGCCTGCTTGAGCAAGGTTACCTTGCCGGCATCCATGCCTACCTCCTCGGCGATCTCCTCGTCCGTGGCTTCGCGCCCGAGTTCATCGCTGAGTCCCGCACCGACGCGCCGGATCTTGGCGATCTTATCCACTAGATGGACCGGCAGGCGGATCGTCTTGCCCTGATTCGCAAGAGCCCGCTTGATCGACTGCTTGATCCACCAAGATCCGTAGGTCGAGAGCTTGCCCCCCTTGGCCGGATCGAAGCGCTCAACAGCTTTCATGAGGCCGATATTTCCCTCGGAGATAAGATCGAGGAGAGGCAGTCCCAGATTGGCGTAGTCACGGGCGATCTTCACCACGAGGCGGAGGTTGCCTCGGATCATTTCGTCCGTAGCGGCCTTGTCTCCTTTCTTGATCTTGGCAGCAAGAGTGATTTCCTGAGCGGGCGTCAGCAGGGGGTACTGCGCGATCTGACGCAGGTAGAGTTGGAATCCGGAATCTGAGTCTTCGTAGTTCATGATGTGTTTTGTTTGGGTGTTTCCTTCTGCTTGTTTGACAAACCCCTCTGCACGTGCGTTCGAAATCTTTTCATAAATCGCATCCCCTTGTTTACAAAGTCTCGTCCATGTGTGATGGGTTCCTCTTAAGTCCATCATGATCACCCGTGTATTTTCCGCAGCCGTGGTCGGTATCGACGCAACTGAAATCGAAATCGAAGTCAACACGGGGCCAGGCGAGCCCTCGATCATTGTGGTGGGCCTCCCGGACGCGGCGGTGAAGGAAAGCAAGGACCGGGTTATCGCGGCACTTTCGAACAGCGGTTATCGATGGCCGCGTAAACGCACGACAGTAAATCTCGCGCCGGCGGACATCAAAAAGCAGGGTCCGAGCTTCGACCTGCCGATCGCCATCGGTATGATAGCCACGGACCGTGAGGAGGATCTACCCAGACTCTCCCGCTGCTCTGTCGCCGGGGAATTGGCCCTGACCGGTGAAGTGCGCCCCATCAAGGGAGCCCTGCCACTCACGCTGGAGGCTCGTGCCCGGGGGCGCAAAGCGGTGATCCTTCCCCTTGCCAATGTGAGGGAGGCTTCCGTTGTTCAGGGGATCGAAGTCTATGGAGTGAAAAACCTGCGCGAGGCATACGAGTTTCTGAGCAAAGCGTCGGAACTCACGCCGGTCGTCAGCGATCTCATGGACCAGGGGCTAGAGGAGTATTCCTTTGAGGTCGATTTCTCCGAAGTCAAGGGACAGCACCAGGTGAAACGTGCGATCGAAGTGGCCGTGGCCGGAGGGCACAACCTACTGCTTCTCGGCCCACCCGGATCGGGCAAGTCGATGCTCGCAAAGCGCATCCCCACGATCATGCCGCCGATGTCACTCGAGGAGTCGATCGACACGACCAAGATTCACTCCGTCTGCGGGCTTCTCTCTCCCG
>Ga0304729_1000226_pt1 | contig 40253 bp, 59 predicted proteins | sample C_131016_MF_Meta_FD_190475 | JGI IMG/M metagenome (GOLD analysis project Ga0304729, IMG submission 190475) | Freshwater microbial communities from Lake Croche, Canada to study carbon cycling - C_131016_MF_MetaG (v2) (version 2) | ecosystem: Environmental > Aquatic > Freshwater > Lake | place... | reverse complement strand
TGATGAAAATGGTTCAGGTGCAACTGATTCACGAGTTGGGTTATGGCGTAGCACTTCTGCAATAACTTCAATCAACATTTCAGGTGGAGATGGCAACATTGATGCTGGCACAACCGCCACTCTCTATGGCATAAAGAGCGCCTAGCCTATGACCGCTAAAATTGCAGATTACTGCACATTAGATGATTGTGATAAACCTTATCGTGCTATTGGCTATTGCCAAATGCACTACCGCAGATTCAGGCTTTATGGTGATGCAACAATAAAGATGAACATAGGAATCAAGAAAGATAAAGGCGGTTATGTTCAGGTAAGAACTATTCCTGGAGATGGCAAGTTTGGAAAATATACTTATGAACATCGCCTAGTAATGGAACAACTGATAGGGCGCACTTTAGTAAAGGGTGAAACAGTCCACCATAAAAACGGTATTCGTAATGATAACCGACCAGAGAACCTAGAACTATGGTCAGAGGCTCAACCATATGGGCAGAGAGTAGAGGACAAAGTGGCACACGCTATTGAAATCCTGCGACAATACGCACCTGAGAGGTTGGCATAAATGGCATCTACATACACACTCATCAGTTCTTATACTGCAACTGGTTCTGAAAGTTCTACTACTTTTTCATCTATCCCAAGCACTTATACTGATTTAGTAATTAGAATGAGTTTTAGGTATTCAGCCGCTAGTAGTGTAAATAGTGCTATTGCGTTCAATATTTCAGGAACTAAATCAGAAACATATTTATACGGCGATGGGAGTGCTGCTGGTTCTGGTAGAGATAGTTTGCTAAATCCACAAAATGTAAATGCTGCTACTTTTACTGCAAATGCTTTTTCCAATTCAGAATACTATATTCCAAATTACACCTCATCAAACAATAAATGTTTTTCATCTTTTGGTGTTACTGAATCTAATAGTGCCACTGGTGTTTATACAATGATTGCGGCTATGTTACTTCAAGCAACTGGAGCAATTACTTCAATAACTATTTCTGGTTCGCAATTTGCAGCCAACTCAACCTTCTATCTATACGGAATCTAAGGAGAAATAAAAATGACCGACACACCACAGGCGGTTGAAGTCAACTGCACAACTGGCGAGGTAACTACCCGCCCACTTACCGCCGATGAAATTGCGGCGCAGGCAGTAGCAGCCCAGGCTGCGGCTGACCAAGCGGCAGCGCAAGAGGCGCAGGATAAGGCCAAGGCTGATGCCAAGGCATCTGCGATGGCTAAGTTGGCAGCCCTTGGGCTAAGTGCCGATGAAGTGGCAGCAATCCTCTAAGTAACACAAGCATTACCAACCCCGTTTCGGCGGGGTTTTTTATTGGAACAAACTAAGGAGATAGAGTGGCATACGGCAGTGATATAACCGAAGGTTTACCATACGTATTATCCAACCCAGTTGGCACTGTTAGTTATTCTTCAACTGCTGAATCATATGACATATCAATTAATGGTTTGCCGTTTTTTCTAGCAACTGGAGATACATATCCTTATCGCAGACAAACGGCACAGTATCGCAAGCAACAAATTGATCAATCATCAGAACCTGGTGAACAATCAATTACAGGTTGGTGGGTGCGCGCTCAATCGTCTTTTCATAAGGGAAGTGGAATTAAATTCTATGACCCATCTGCTGGAGAAATTGTTGCACATCGTTTTGCTGATAGCAAGGGTGTTGATATATGGACAAAGGGCAAGATTACTTTATTAAATTCTTGTAATCAAGGACATAATACAACTAGTGCTATTTCAACTTCTGGAACATATGCTGGAAAAGTTTCTCAACATTTACGTTCAATTAAATGGGGAAGCACTAATGGTGTTCTACTTCATGATGGATATGATTTAGATAAACTTGCATCTGATGGAACATTAACACATTTTGTAGATTATAGTTCTAGCATAGATTATCCAGTTTATGCTGTATGTGATGATGGTACATATGCGTATTGGGTTACCAATAAAACTGGAAGCAATAAACTCACCATGTACAAAAAAGCATTAACTGGTGATTCTACAACAGCAGATACCGAAATGTTTACACATGGAACTATAGTTTTAGCAAATGCCGCAATGGAATATGTCAAAGAACGTATTATAGTGGCTATTAATAATTCTATTTATGAATTAACATCTAGTTCAACAACCTTGCCTTCACCCATATATACACATCCCAACACAAACTATGTATATACCAGTATAACAGCATCTGGTCCCGCTATATATGTTACTGGATATAATGGAATCCAATCTACAATTCAAAAATTTACATTAACATCAAGTGGAACACTTCCAACTTTAACCTCTGCATCTGTTGCAGCAGAACTTCCAGTTGGAGAAATTGTACATAAGATTTTTTATTATCTTGGTTATATGATGATAGGTACAAGCAGGGGATTTAGAGCATCTTTGGTTAATGACCAGGATGGTTCTATTTCTTATGGGCCACTTATTGTAGAAACAACTCAACCATGCTATGATTTTGCAGCCCGCGATAAATATGTTTGGTGTGCTACTGGTGTAAACGGCGTTCCGGGAACTATTAGAATTGATTTAGGTAGTGAGTTAGAACCTTTAAGGTTTTCTTATGCTAATGATATTTACTACGATGGCGTAACTGGTCATCCTACTACTGGTTGTGCATTTGCTGGCGATAGCACTATTCTTATGTTTTCTACAGCATATGCAAACTCTGGTGTTGGTTATGTATATAATCAAACTACCTCACTAGTTCCTAGTGGTTATATAACTACTGGAAAAATTAGATATGCAACTCTTGAAAATAAAGTATTTAAAAATCTTAAAGGCAGAATTAATAATACTAATGGTGGTTTATCTATTGAGTCTATAGATACAACTGACCAAAGTTATTTAATTGGTACTTTTGCAGAAGGAGATTTTACCCCAGAGGTTAATATACCCTACCCAGTTGGTGCTCAAGAATATATGTCATTTAGATTTACATTAAAACGTTTATCTACTGACTCAACGCTTGGACCAGTGTTTTCTGGATATCAACTTAAATCATTACCAGCAATACCACGTCAACGTTTAATTACCTACCCAGTGTCTTTATTTGATAAGGAATTAGATTCTTTTGGAGTAGAAGTTGGTCATGAAGGTTCGGCTTATGATAGACTTAGAGATCTTGAAATAGTTGAAAATAATGGAGATACAATTAAAATTGATGATTTTAGAACTGGAGAATCCTATCTTGCAATCATTGAAGAAATACAGTTTATTAATACTACACCATCAGACAAAAGATACACAGGATTCGGCGGAATTCTGAACGTAACGGTTAGGACAATCTAATGACAGTCGCCAATTGGGCCTCAGTAATCATAGCAATAATTGCAATTATCACAGCATTTGCTGGATCTGTGCGCTGGATGGTTAAACATTATTTATATGAATTGAAACCTAATGGTGGTTCATCTTTAAAGGACTCAGTAAAACGTTTAGAAGATCGAGTTGATGATTTATTTAAATTGATTGCAGAAAAGTTTTGAATATTCAATCAAGTAAATTTATTGAAGTAGCCAAGGCTGAGATTGGTACAGTAGAAACTGGCGACAACTTAACTAAGTATGGCAAGTTTACTGGTCATGATGGGCAACCTTGGTGTGGTTCATTTGTCATGTGGTGTGCATCACAAGCAAAGATTAAAATCCCTAATTGTGTATATACTCCAGCAGGGATGACTGGATTTCAAGGGTTGGGTGCTTGGTCAAATGCCGAAACTTCAACACCCCAGCCAGGCGACATTGTGTTCTTTGATTTTGTTAAAGGTGGTCCAAAAACTGAACATGTTGGCATTGTTCTAAAAGACAATGGCGATGGTACAGTTACTACTATCGAAGGCAATACTTCCCCTGAACATAAGACCAAAGGTTCGCAAGATAATGGCGGAGAAGTTGCAGAACGAATCCGCGCTTATAAAGCAAACAACAAACGCCATCTAACCCCCTTCATTGTGGGATTTGGCAAACCGAAATGGAGCAATATATGAAGGTAGACCCTAAACTAAAAGCAGTCGGGATGTCATATCTCCGCGCTGTTCTAGCATCAGCCATAACCATGGCGATTGCTTTAGCATCAAACCTAAAGCCAGAATATGCCATTCTGATTGGATCAGTAGCCGCACCATTGGCTAAGTGGGCAGATAAGGCTGAAAAAGACTTTGGACTAGGCTCCAAGAAATAGCCTTTAAACGGCTTTAAACGGCCTTTAGAACGACGAAACCCCCTTACCTTAGGAGTAATCCTAGGGCGAGGGGGTCTTTTGTCATTTCTAGAGGCTAATCTGCATCGTAATCTTCAGCCGATTCGATAATATCTAGGACATAGGCAAGACGCTTTTCCTGTTGCCTTGCGTTGTATTCATGAATTAATTCTTCTGCTACACGGATTGCCACGCCAGAGGCTAGGGTTCCATAAAATACTGATAGAAATAAATTTGACATAGTACTCCTTAGAGATATATATTATAATATATATATTATATATACGAACGCCTAAGCGTTCGTTTATTATATATAATATCTATTAATATCAATTATACTCATACCAACTGAGTATTGTCAAATTAATCACCAATTGGTGATGAGTTTGCTTTTTGGGGCTTGTTGCCCCATCATACACCTATGACGATACAACTTGAAGAATATACCCTACCCGAGCACATATCGTACTCGGCTATTACTACATTTATAGATTGTGGCTACCAATATTACCTAGGTCGCCTACTCCAAAAGCAAGAGGAACCCTCAGTCTGGTCTGTTGGCGGTTCTACTTTTCACCTTGCCTGTGAGAACTACGATAAGAGCACACTATGAGCCAAGTGCAACAACTGTGGGATGAGGCATGGATTGAGTGCAAAGGTGATACCGATTTAACCAATGCTCGCGTTGGTGGCCGTGCTACTAAAGCAAATCCAAATAAAGAAGATGTGAACTTTTGGCAAAGCACTGGCCCAACTTGGGTCCAAAATTATATCAATTGGCGCAAGGCCAACCCTGATTGGAAGATTTGGATAACCCCACAGGGTATACCAGCAATTGAACTTGAACTAATGCCTGTTGTGAATGGTGTTACTATCAAGATGATTATTGACCGCGTATTTGAAGTCAATGGTCAACTAATAGTTGTAGATCTTAAAACATCTCAACAACTTCCAACTAGTAGTTTGCAATTAGGATTTTATAAGTTAGGTTTAGAGCAGACTTTTGGTATTGAAGTTAACTGGGGCAACTATTACATGTCTCGAGATTCCGGCACTGCTTCCATGATTGACCTGCATCAATACAGCAGGGACAAGATGGAGTATCTTGTTGATACTTTTGATAGAGCACGTAAGGAAAAGATTTTTCTACCAAACACTAATAACTGTCAGTATCGGTGTGGGCTCACACAGTTCTGTCAGTTCTCGACAAAGAAAGAAGAAAAATGAGCGAAGAATGGAAACTGCAGGTGTCCTACAAGACACCATCAGGGGACATGATAAATGTCCGCGCCAATACATCTGATGAACTCAGTGTATTACTTGAAGGAGTTGGTGATTATGCAACTCAGATTGCCTCAGTACAGAAGTTGGTACTGGGCGCATACAATGCAATCCCTTTATCGACGCCGAGTATCACAGCAAACATAGAGCAACCGCAGTACTCGGCTCCGACCCAGGCGGGGGAAGTACCAGGTACGTCGGCTCCAACATGTCAGCACGGAGCGCGGAAGTACAAGGCGGGAGTCTCGTCCAAGACAGGAAAACCTTACGCGATGTGGGTTTGTCCGATGCCTCAGGGCACGGATCAATGTCGTCCAGTCAACTAAGCCAAACAGAACTGTTTCCGTTTTAAACATTAGGTAGGGGGTAGCATGAGAACGTTAGTAAGGTCAGTAGGCCGAGCATCCATCGGGGGCGAACCCCTACCTAGTTGCTTTAAGGCATTCGAAGCGAACAAGATTATCATTCGTCGTTCAGAAGTTTCAATGTTTGCAGGTGCGCCAGGAGCGGGCAAGTCAACTCTTGCCCTTGCTCTTGCACTCAAAACTAATGTTCCAACTCTGTACATATCAGCCGACACAAACGCCCATACAATGGCTATGCGCTTGGCTTCTATGATATCTGGCAAGAGCCAGAGTGATGTAGAGCAGAAACTTAATACTGATGTTGGTTGGACTAAAGCAATCCTCCAAAAAGGAAGTCATATAGTCTGGTCGTTCGAATCATCTCCAACCTTGGAAGATATATCGGAAGAAGTTCTAGCATTTGAAGAAGTCTGGGGTTGCGCTCCATCAATGATTATCCTTGATAACTTGATGGACGTAGCCACAGATGGCGGAGAAGAGTTCGCGTCTATGCGAGCCATTATGAAGGAGTTGAAATATCTTGCGAGAGCGACCAATGCTGCGATTGTGGTGCTTCATCATACTAGTGAAGCGATACCTGGTACCCCTTGCCAGCCACGGTCCGCTATCCAAGGCAAGGTATCACAATTACCTGCCCTCATTTGCACTCTCGGGACTGTGGGGACTTCAATGGGCGTGGCGTCTGTCAAGAATCGCTACGGTAGAGCAGATGCGGGAGGGACTCTTATGACTTGGCTAGCATTTAATCCCGAGTACATGTATATCGAAGACATTCCGGAAAATTCATGACCACTAGAAAATCACATAAGGTAAGGGGAGCAACTTTTGAAACAGACATTCGTGATTGGTTTCGTAGTCGGGGCTATGACGCAGAGCGTCTTGCTCGCACTGGTGCTAAAGATGAGGGAGATGTTGCAATTCGGGCGGATTTTCTCGGAAACATTGGAGTTATCGAGTGCAAAGCCCCAGGGGCGGGGAATGCTATTGACCTCAGCGGTTGGACGAAAGAGGCTCAAACAGAAGCAACGCATTATTCAGAAGCGAGAAAGATTGGACGCGACACGGTATTACCTGCCGTCGTAATCAAAGCAAGAGGCAAGTCTATAGATGACGCATATTTAGTATTAAGGTTGGGCGATGTTTTCTAATGGAGATCTACCAGATATAGTTATGGTGCTTGAGCACTACGGCGCAGTAGTTCGCAGAACATCTGGCCAAGTGAATATCAAGTGTCCGTTTCACGATGATTCACATGCCAGTGCAAGTTTTAATACAAGAGATAATATTTTTAATTGCTTTGCCTGTGGTATGCAGGGCAACAGTTTGCAACTTATAGCAAGACAGGAAAAGGTAGATATACGTGAAGCAAAATCTTTCGCAGAAGGAATTACTGGCCAAAGCCACGTTGAAGTACGCGGGAAATATTCATCTGGCCGAAGATTACCTAGCAAGTCGGGGTATAACAAGGGAAGTGGCTCGGGTGGCACGATTAGGCGTAGTCTCGGAGCCTGAGGTTGGGCATGAGGCGTTCATTGGACGATTGGCTATTCCGTATATCACCAAGACAGGCGTTGTTGATTTACGTTTTCGTAGTCTTAATCCAGCAGTTGAACCTAAGTACATGGGCATGACTGGTGTTGAAACTAAAATGTATAATGTAATAGATACTGAGCGAGCAGGGGATTGGATAGGTGTATGCGAAGGTGAACTTGATACCATTACTCTTAGTGGTTGCATTGGCATTCCTTGTATTGGGGTTCCAGGTGCTAACTCATGGAAGAAACATTATAATAGAATACTTGCAGACTTTGAAAGAATCTTTGTCTTTGCGGATGGAGATCAGCCAGGAAAAGAATTTGCCTCTAGTCTTGCTAGGGAGTTACCAGTTACTATCGTATCCATGCCTGATGGAGAAGATGTTAATAGTGTCTACGTCAAATACGGCGCAGATTATATACGACAAAAGGCAGGACTAAATGAATAAGATTCCACCATGTCCAATATGTAATGAAGAATTTCAAAACATTTTTGAGGCAGCAGATCATCTACTTGAAGAGAATGAGGAAGAGTTTGATCCTAAACTAATATTGCCAAATGGATACTCACTCATGATAGGTTCATTGCTTCGACGCATTTATGAATTAGCAAATTATCCTGAGGATGTAATGAAGGTATGCGAAAGCACATACGGCATATTGTATGCAGCCGAAACTAATCCAGGAGCAATGAAAAATATCATTCAAGATATTGTAGTAGATCAAAACATGGCCAACATCGACGAAGAATTGAAGAACCTAATAAATGATACAGAAAGTGGAGAGTGAAGAAATATGGTTGATCCTAAATTACCTAGCAAACCAAGGATTCCAAGTTACAGCATACGAGATTCAAGAGGCCATGAACTTTGGGATAAGCAAGAAGCACTTAAGCCTGTCCCTAAAAATACCCCTCCTGTCAAATTTGAAGCAGAAGTAGAAAAGATCTTCAATGAACTTCAAGCCTTGTTATTATCTAAGCATAAAGACTATGGCCCAAAAAATATAGCGGATGCTCCTGGTGGTCCGCTTAATGGTTTGCGAGTTAGAATGCATGATAAGTTGGCTCGCATAAATAATTTAGTAGACAAAGATATAAATCCAGAACATGAATCTCTTGAAGATTCATTTAGAGATATGGCTAACTATGCAATCATTGGATTGCTTGTACTGAAAGGAAAGTGGAACAAGTGAAAATATTTGGACCATACAAGGGAAGTAAACAAAATGGTGGCAGACCTATCTATGTCATCAAAAAGAAAAAGAAAGATGGCACTACTGAAACTACATCTACCAACAAGGCTCGCCTTGATTTTAAGAAAGCCACTGGTAAAAAACTTAGTCGTTCCACAGATGTAGACCACAAAAATAATAAAGGTCGCGCTGGTAGCGATGCCATTTCTAATTTAGACGCGTTATCTCATAGCAAGAACGTTGCTAAAGAAAACAAAGTTAGAGGGAAAAAGAAGTAATGAAAACTATTGTATGCATATCAGATCTACAAGTACCTTACCATGATGTGGAAGCAACCAAGGCTGTCGCAAAATTCATTAAGGCATATCAACCTGATACTGTAGTGTCTTGCGGTGATGAGATGGATATGCAGACAATCAGTAAGTGGAGTAAAGGAACCGAACTAGAGTATGAGCGTTCTATTGGACGTGATAGAGATCTTACTCGTCAAGTTCTGTATGACTTAACTATTGAACATATGGTTCGCAGTAATCATACAGATCGTTTATTTAATACAGTTGCTATGAGGGCTCCGGGATTGTTGGGATTACCTGAATTGGAACTAGAAAACTTTTTAGGCCTTGATGAATTAGAAATTAAATACCATAAGGATCCATATGAATTGGCTCCAGGTTGGCTTCTAATGCATGGAGATGAAGGCAATGTACAACCAACAGCGGGTGCTACTGCGTTAGGCTTAGCCAAGCGTTCAGGCATGTCAGTAGTGTGTGGACATACACATCGCATGGGATTAACTCATCAGACTCAAACATATCGTGGTGGTAAACCTAAAACTATTTGGGGCATGGAACTTGGTAACCTGATGGATTATCGAAATGCTAAATACATTAAGGCTGGACTATTCACCTGGCAACAGGGATTTGGTATCCTTAAAGTTGATGGCAAAACTGTAGTACCACAACTCGTACCTATTATTAATAACTCATTTACCGTAGATGGTAAAACTTGGAGATGGTAGTAAAAGAAATGATTGATTGGAACCGCATAGAACCTTGGGACTACATTGTTATCGGAGTTGCTTCTGAGTATCATAAAAAATATGATATGGTTGAACTTGAAGATATCAAACAAGCGTTGTATCAGTGGTTCATTGAGCACCCAAATAAGTTAGATACTTGGGAAGCAATAGGTCAAAAAGACGCTAAAAACCTTATATATCGCTCACTTCGTAACCAAGCCTTGGACTACTGTCAAAGATGGAAAGCCAAGTCTATAGGTTATGAAGTATCTGATAATTATTATTATGACCCTGAATTAATAGAAGCAATCTTGCCTGCTGTATTGCGCGGTGAGATTGGTGTAACACATCAACTTAATTTAGGCGGGCCATCAAGACCTTCAGCGCCTTCTGAAGGAGGCAACATTACCGTTATTATGATTGAAGTTGATTATGGTTATTGGAAATTAAATAAAGAAGATCGAAAGATTTTATTCTTAAAGTATGCTGAATCGATTCCATTCTCAGAGATAGCAAATGAATTAGATATACCTAGTGAAGACGCTGCGCGAATGCGTTGTAAGAGAGCAATCCGTAGACTGCTTAATAAAATCGGTGGTTATAAACCTTATCGTGATGAAGATACAAATAATCAAGATGAACCAACAGAGGAATTAAACATAGTAGAGTTAGAATAAAATCCAACACAAACCAAAAAGGGCCAGCCAGCGTTATGCTGGCCAGCCCCTGTATGAAATTCATACACTTATTCTTTATCCTCCTGTTGAGTAGAACCCAGTGCCGTTGAACTTAACTGGGTTGGCTTGCCATACGCGTGTCATTTCTTTTTGACAGTATTGACAATTAGGAAACTTGTCTCTACTTTCTACGGTTCTGTAGTGCTCTTCCGAAGTACCGCAGTCACTACATTTATATTCATAGTTCGGCATCTTGAGCGTCCTTTGGTATCGGTGCGGTTGCTACAGTATCACACAATGGACACCACATGTTCATGAAGTACATGCCTATAGTCCCATCATCATCCCATTTAACTTGTAAGTTCCATACCTCAGAACCGCATATACATACTGTGATTGGCTTACCACGTAAGTCCATAGCGGTTTGCTTAAGCGTATTAGAGTTGATACCGCCAACCCTGAAAACATTTCTCATTAGTACCAACCCTTTCGTAAGTGGTGTTCCCATGCCCGACAGGGCGTAATGTATCTGAACTCAATATAAGATAAGCCTCTATCTATTTGAGATGTAGGATTTAACTTAGGCGACATATCTAATATCTGTGGTATGCCACCAGCATGTTTGCCCATAACTTTTACACGATTGTATGCCTTCTCTCTCCAGTGTGATTCGGCAGTCCATAACTTGTTGAGACACTGCCATTGTTTATCGGTATATATTTCTAACTTATCTCTAGCATAAGACTTACTATCATCTATAGTCCACACTCTTGCGTGGTCAATTTCGCTATCGCCAATCTTATTAACCCCTACAATGATAAACAATATTATCATTATAAATGATACTGGCCGTATGAATTTCATACACTACTCCTTAAGTATGGTAATACTCTCCTATGAAAATCTAAGGCTAGAGTATGAGGGTTCCACTGGCTGTAGTCCCCATAGTTTATTCCAGCGTTTAGTATTCGTTCACCAGCAAGCATGCCACCCCATATACCATGTACAATATTCTCGGGTCGCATGCCTTCGGTTAAGCATTCATCTTTCTTTGAGCAGGAGTTACATATGGCCAGCGCAGTATTAACTTCTCTCGCTCTTTCTTTTATTTGTTCATCTGTCTTGCCACCTGGCCCCATACCTTCCGGAAACCATAGATCAGGATTCTCATGGCCTGAACAATCGCCAACAATGTATGCCTCCGTTCTGCGTTTACCGCTTATGAATTCATCTCTTTCACGCGTCATATTAACACCCCCCATATATATATTATTAGTAGTAGTAGTAGTAAAGTTGGTGGGCTAGCCCCTCCTAGTATTCCTAAGCAGAATAAGCCCACCGATAGTTTGATAAATGACAATCAATCAACCTCATTCATTAGATCGTACAGGTAATCGGGATCAGGATTATCCACCCCGCATTCTCCTTCATCATGGATTTCATCACACATGCTACAGGCTTCCTCAGTCACCAGTATCCCCTTCCGTAATACAATCTAGCACATATTCGAACTCGGGCCTAGTAGACATCTCTAATAGATCTTTAGGCACATCAGCAGGGAACGTTAACGCATATCCATTGCTGGCATCCCAATGGAGGATGCCATTGTAAGATTTTCTTTCTCGATCTATGAAGCGTATGGTCTTAGTCCAACTTAGATAGTCTGTAAACTTAAGCAGAACATCATACTTGGACATTACTTCTTTTATAGTTACTTCACTAGACACTTCGATCTCCTAACCCTTTTAGTACTTCTCTTACATTATTCTCTGTATGAATTTCATACACATTGCTGTGTACTCCTACTGCTTGGAGATAATCTCTAAGCATAACTCGTAGTTCAGTTATCGCATTCCAATTAAGATAAACGCCCTGCTCATCCCATTCAATATTTTCCTTGAACGACATGTCATCTCCTTACTTGTAGTAGTTGTGGTATTCGTGGGCTTGTTGGTATTCTTTGTCGAAGTCAAAGTAACCCTGATAGTTGCCAGCATTCCTTACCTTGAGAGCATGCTCATCTCGCTCGGGCATATAGCACATACAATCTTGCTCATAGATCCCGAAGCAATCATAGCAGGTCATACAGAATTCGCAATAGTATGGATTACTATCCTCTAAGAGGAACGCACCACAGCCCGGACATTCTGTTTCGCCGTCCATTACAGATACACTATCATCGCTCTTTACGCTAGGCATACCGATATAGCGCGACCAACTATCCTCTTTGTAGGTAGAGTTGCTCCACCATATGCCATTATTATCCCAATGGCCTGACGATTCGTTGATGATATAGCAGACATCTTTAGCACTCGGGTCTAAGGTAAGTACAGCAATCTTGCTACCAGTGGCCCACTTGCTAAGGATCTTCCACACATTGTCATTATCTAATGAGGCCACGCCACCCATGGCGGGTAACACATCCTCAGCGAATACACGCGTATCGCTACGCTTATCCGTTGCGTGGATCTCGACATCGAGAATACCATTGTGCGCTAGATAGGTTTGTGTCGACCCTCCTACCTTAAACGGATGGCAGTTATCCTCATTCTTAACCCCATGCGTAGCGTATCTAGCATGGAACATAGCGTATCCACTAGGGTATTGCTTACGAAGGGATAGGAACTCGGATACGATTTTCTTAGCAGACATACCGCGACCAGTAATGATCTCGCCATCTGCTATGATAGCATACCCAAATCCGTGTGGGTTATTACATGAAGCACACTCAAGTTCTTTACGCTTGGGTGTAGAGTTTGGCTCACATACTGCGAGTAAGCACATAGTATATCTCCTATTCTGTATCTTGGTTGTTGGCTCCGATGAACAATCTGTCCATGCGGGATATTAAGTGCGAGTAGGTGTCGCTATTGTTGTATATGAACTGTATGAAATTCATACGCTCTAGCGCACCATTGACTACTTGGTTCACAGTAAGACTGCGCGTGTACTCGACACTGGCGTGCGCCAAGTCAAGCGCAGACTTAACTGTATTTCCATTTAAGGTACTCCTGAATATTCTCATCTCAAATGTATTGCGGTTGAGAGTATTGACGGCAGAGTACCGATCAGAAGTATTGGCCCGATAAGGGGCTAACTTACGCTTGAATGATTTAACAGACTTCTCTTTGGTGCTGTCCCATTGGTGGACATCATCGAACTTAGCCCAACGGCCTGAAGTACGGCCAGCGATCTTGGAATAGAATTCCTCATTGTTGTAGACTAATTGTAAGAAGCGGTGTGAGTGAGCACCATTGTTAAATCCTGCCCTAGATATATGGATATGAAGGCCAGTAGTACCAGCAGACCAAGACCGCATGCGGTAATGGCTACGCAGGTGCTCAAGAACTTCCCAATACTTATCGGCAGAGTTCTTGAAATAGTCGTGGGTCATTGGGTGAGTAACGATTTCAAATCCGCACTCGAGTGAGCCGTCAGACTTAAGGTATGCTAGGTCGTAACTTTCTAAGTTAGCAGTAGCAAATGCGGCTGCTTGTTTGCGAATACCCCAATCCCCTCTAGGGGCTTCGACTTCGATCTCTATACCAAAGTAGAGATGATCTGCGGGGCTAGTTGGGTTATCATTATTAGAGTGGAACTCTAGATCGGGTGTATATGAGTAGTCATGAATATCAATATTCTCATCATAACAATCACAAGGATTGTAGTAATAGCAACTACAACCCTCACAGTAGGTGAGAGTATCATTCCAGCAATCCTCACACCATGTACCGCTACGATCCTCAGCATAGTAGTTGTCGCCAGTGTGGTTCACCTCACAACTTTCACAGTAGTTAGAGTAACTCTCAGCACATGGCTCGCACCATATTGCGTCATCTACTGTACGAAAGTCCCAACTTTCTGAACCTATCGTATTGCAACGCTCACATACACGCACACAATCGTGGCATACAGTGTTGCCGTCGCTAGTTATTAGGCTTGCATCCTTATTGCAACTTACGCAGTTAAGGACTTCGTCAGTTTCCATATCGTTTCCCTTCTGATAGATACTGTATGAATTTCATACAGCGATACTGCTTGATTACAGGAACTATATTACACTACCGCTTTAGCATTGTCAATTACCGCGTCAGCAATATGCGATCTTAAACTAGAGGCTTCCGCTTCTAGGGTAATGAAACCATTACGCTTGTGTGCCTCCTCTTGAAGGCGTAAGGCTTGGCGTATAACCACAACCTGCCGATCAGTTAGATCAAGTGTAATCATGATATCTCCTTACTTAGTTAATGCGAATGTGAATACAGAAAAACATCCCATATGACTATCCCTAAAATCCTTTTGGTAACTAATAGATCGCCAGTTAGTGGCAACTATATTAAGCCACAAGGTGTATCTGCCTACGCTTATGGTTAAGTGTAATAGATATCTTGATGCGCTAAAGCCAAATTCTATATTCATTATTCTGTCCAATCATATTTAGGGTGAGATGGGCCTTGATCTAAGGCGTTATCTATTGCGTAGTTAAAGTCCATACATTTATTACAAGTACCAAATGCTGGACTACCTTCATATTCGGCTATTACTACTGCGAAATAAATTGCTTCTGTGATTTCCTCATGTGTGAGGAATACTCCGCAATTACTACAAGTAGGCTTCATGGTATCTCCTTTCGTTGCTAGTGTATGAATTTCATACACAGTACCCGCCGTAGGAATTGAACCTACGAACCACGCACCAGCGCGGGCTACCTGACGGAATTACTCAGCCCAATCTGAGTATGCTTCGTCATCCTCCTCATTTAATTCATCATAGAGTTCATCTAAGGATATATCTACCCCTAGTAAATCCTCTTCATCTAAAATCTCCGCTAATTCTTCATCAGTGAAGATTTCATGGGCTATTGCTAATAACTCTTCATCGCTGAAAGTATAATCGCTATCGCTCATGCGAAAGTCCTCGCCTTCTCGATTGCTTCTATGCCAGCCTTACGGATGGCTTCTTTCATTTTCTTTTCTGCTTCGATATTGGCAAGAACTTCCAAGTGTTGGGCTTGCTTGTACTCTTGGGTTATCGCTTCTATGCGAGCGAGAAGTTGTGCGTTAGTCATAACTTAACCTTTCGCTAAGAGTGTATGAATTTCATACACCATATCTTGTCGGGCATGGCTCAACTAGATAACCTAAGAATACCCGATATGAATACCTAAAGCAAGCCGGTTCGACCTTTTGGCCGTATTATCTTTTGGACTATTGCGCGTGCCGGTGGCGTCCGATTGCGTAGTGAAGGAGTGCCTAACCAACACAAACCAACACAAATTTTCTGCCAACCAATCGCGTAGTAAAGGAGTGCCAACACAAACTTTTGGCGCGTCCGGCGCGTATGAATTTCATACGGGGCGCGGGGCCCAGAGTGCGGGGCGCGGATAATGCGGCGGAATTTTTAGGCAAAAAAATAACCCCCGCTTTCGCGGGGGCTATTCTTGTGGAGATTATTTCTTAGGTGCGGAATTACCCACGATTACCAACACTAGATCGGCAACTGCTTTTAGCGTTTTTAGATCGGCAGACTTTAAGTCGCGTGGATTTTTAGAGATCGAGAGCAGACCCGCGAGAGTTACTGCCAAGACTTCATCCACTGTCCGCAATTTTGGCGCGGTTGCGACTTCTTTAATCTTGGTGCCTTTGGTGCCACGCTTCTTGGTGTTTATTACTGGCACCGCTTCATTGAGTTCCGAGATGTTGTCCGTTACTTGTAACGCGGTTTCGATATTCTCGACCCCCGCATGGCGTTGTAGTCGGGTCGCAAGTTTAAGTAACTTGGCAACTGGCCAAGTATCGGCACCCTCTTGCGTGTCGAGAATTTTGGACGCGGTCAAAATATATTGCGCGTGTCCTTTCTTGATCGTAGGGGCGGTTCCCATCTCCGACGCTAGGTCAATGGATGCTTGGATGATACGGACAGATGTTGAGCCACTAGCCAAGCGGTGCGCCAGTTCGATGATGAACTGGATTTCACCTTGTTGATTTATTAGCCCAGAGTAAAGATCAACAATTTCTTGATCTGCTTCGATTACTACTGGAGAAGCTTTGATCTTTGCCACCTTGATCTTTGGAGCCTTTGCGGGGATTACCTTTGGAGATTTTTTAGCGGTTGTTGTTGCCATTTTTTTTTCTCATTTCATTTTGGGAAGTGTATGAATTTCATACACCTAGCGGAATTTATTCCACCAAGAAAATTGTCCCATAGGTCGGGGTCAAAAGCAAGACGTGTCGCAATTTATTTTCGCCGTATGAATTTCATACACCTAGTCAATTTATCGACAATTCCAGGAGATATTGAATTTTAATTTTGGATTTAATGCGGGGGGAATAGGGTCGGGTGGATAGTCGCGTGCCGAATAGCACTTTGGAATTGTTGAAACTTAAACTAATTATGCTCTCGTCCGGAAAGATCGGAATGAATTATTTAATGATAGATGGATGAATAGATGGATGGATGGATGATCTCTTTACTAGGATTATTTGGCGGTAGGGTTATTAAATGGGGCCCCCGAGAATGATTTATGTCTCACCCTAAAACTTTCTGTTATATAGACATATAGCCCCCCTTATGTATAATAAAAGCCCTTATTTACCCGATTTCTAAAATATATCATAGAAAACCGTTCGGTTTTCAGTTTTGAACAGGTTATCTTATATGTATAGAAATACATATACGGAGCCTGCTCCGCTAAGGCTACACAGTCTCCTATATAATATATAATTATATATAATAATATATATAATGGGATATCTATGCCCGTTAACAGGAACCGTTATATTCGTTATTAGGGGCACACATTGGCAAGTAAGAACCTATCCAAAGAAGACTCCCAAAAGAAGGTTCTCGCCCTCCTTGAGCAGGGCTCATCCATTAAACTGGCTATGGAAAATGTAGGACGAACAGAGTCATCCTACCGTCAATGGTCCTTCCAGGACCCCGAGTTTAAAGAGAAGGCTGAGAAAGCCCGCCTTGCAGGTAAAGGAATCCAACAAGACTTAGCCGAACTCAAGGACATATCCTACCCCGATTTCTGTGAGCAGTTCCTAGATACTAAACTTTTTGATCATCACCTTGACTGGCTCGACCTTATAGAAGGCCGTGAGCCTCGGTGGATTCACCCCTCTATGACTTTTGAGCAAGGCGCCCTAAACCGTGTCCTTATCAACGTACCCCCAGAACATGCCAAGTCAACAGTCGTCACCACGAACTATGTGACCTACAAAATTGTAACTAACCCCAATGCCCGAGTCATTATCGTCTCTAAGACCCAGGGTATGGCCCGCAAGTTTCTAGGGGCAATCAAGACAAGGTTAAGCCACCCAGCATACACCAAACTGCAAGTGGCCTTCGGCCCTTCTGGTGGTTATAAGCAAGACGCTACTCAGTGGTCAGCAGACATGATTTATCTAGGCACAGGACGCGACTCTGGCGAGAAGGACCCAACGGTTCAGGCTCTCGGATTCGGATCTCAAATCTATGGCGCACGTGCCGATTTGATTATCCTAGATGACGTTGTGATGAACTCAAACGCCCATGAGTGGGAGAAGCAAATCGAATGGCTTCAAAAGGAAGTTATCACGCGCTTAGGGCGGCACGGAAAACTGCTTATTGTAGGAACACGTGTCGCACCTATTGACCTTTATAAAATGATTCGAGATGGGTCACAATGGACTGGTGGCAAAAGCCCCTTTACATATTTTGCCCAACCAGCAGTATTAGAATTTGATGAGAAGCCTGTAAACTGGAAAGCCTTATGGCCAAAGACAGATCGGCCAGAAGGAGATATAGATGAGCCAGACGAAAACGGCTTATACACCAAGTGGGATGGACCATCGCTCTTTACAAGAAGGTCTGAAGTTGCTCCGTCAGTCTGGGCTATGGTTTACCAGCAGGAAGACGTTCAAGAAGATTCAATCTTTGCCCCAGCCGCAATCGCAGGTTCCGTTAATGGCATGCGAAAAAGAGGGCCACTCAAACCTGGGGTCCCTGGACATCCAAAGCATGTTGAGTCTGCATACACAGTTATGGGTCTCGACCCGGCAATGACTGGAAACACCGGTGCGGTAATTTTGTCTTACAACCGCGCTGATAGTAAAATATATGTTTTAGATGCAGTCAATATGACAGAACCTAACCCAATGAAGATTAGAGCCTTGATTGAAGAATGGGTTGACAAGTATAGACCTCAAGAATTACGTATTGAAATTAACGCACATCAAAAGGCTTATGCCCTAGATGAAGATTTACGTAACTGGCTAGCCCAATATGGTACAAGACTTGAGTCACACTTTACAGGCAAAAATAAATGGGATACATCTTATGGTGTAGCCTCTATGGCTTCGTTATTTGGAACAATCAGAGATGGTCGTTTTCAAGATAACAATATAATCGAACTTCCAAGCAATGAAGGTTCTGAGGGTCTCAAGACCTTAGTCCAGCAACTAATCACTTGGAAGCCAGATACTAAAAACCCAACGGATACAGTTATGGCTTTATGGTTTGCCATCATCCGCATACGAGAATTAATGCAACAAAATTCAAGAGTAAATCAATACCAAAATAATAGATGGGCTACCCGTGCTCAAAAAGCACAACGTGGATCCATACAATTAGATGAAGCCTTTGCAGAGCAATGGGTAGAAACTTACGGATAGGACAACAATGGCATTAACAATGGATCAAGTAGTTACTAGGGTGGCAGCCCTACGCTACCGTGCCAATGAAAGAGACGCCAAGGCAGGCGATGTTCTTGCTGTTCGTCAAGGTAAAATTTCAGAAGTATACCCAGATTTTTTTCCAGATGGTGTAGACGCTAACGTAGTAGCAAACTTTATTGATGTAGTAGCGCGAGATTTATCAGAAGTAATGGCACCATTGCCAGCAATCAACTGCTCTGCAGCAAATGCTGTAAATGATAAAGCGCGTAAGTTTGCTGATAAGCGCACACGTATTGCAGCAAATTATTTTGTGCATTCAGATCTTTCAGTTCATATGTACACAGGTGCAGACTATTATATAACTTATGGCTTTATCCCATTCATTGTTGAAATAGATGATGAATCTGGTTTACCTAGAATTCGTATTGAAAATCCACGTCATGCCTACCCAGAGTTTGATCGGTATGGCCGTTGTGTAGCATACGCTAAGCGTTATATAATGACCCTAGGCGAATTAGTAACTCAGTTTCCTGAATATAGTGGGCAACTTTTAGGTTCCGATGGTTACAAGCAGGACCTTAATAGCCAAATTGAAATTATACGTTACTATGACAAAGATCAATCAATAGTCTATGTCCCATCACGCCATAATCTAGTTCTTTCTCAAGCCAAAAACCCATTGGGCAAAATGATGGTTGTAATTGCTAAACGTCCCTCTATTGACTCTGAGATGCGTGGCCAGTTTGATGATGTACTTGGAATTCAATTGCTTCGCAATCGTTTTGCTATGCTTGCCATGGAAGCCGCTGAAAAATCAGTACAGGCTCCAATTGTTCTTCCACAAGATGTTCAAGAACTTCAACTTGGCGGAGATGCTGTTATACGTACAGCAAACCCACAAGGTGTACGCCGCGTAGATCTTAATCTACCACAAGGTGCATTTACAGAACAAGGTTTACTTAACCAAGAACTCCGCGTTGGAGCACGTTATCCAGAAGGACGTACTGGAAATATCAACGCATCTGTTGTTACTGGGCAAGGTGTGCAGGCTCTCATGGGAGCATTTGATACTCAAGTTAAATCATCTCAAGCCATCTTTGCTGCAGCATTGCGCGATGTAATATCTCTATGTTTTGAAATGGATGAAACCTATTTCAATTTTGAAAAAACAATTCGCGGTGTAGATGCTGGATCACCATACGTAATTACATACACTCCAAGCAAAGACATCAATGGGGATTACTCTGCTGATGTTCGTTATGGAATGTTGGCTGGTCTTAATCCAGCACAGGGACTTATTTTTATGCTGCAAGCACTTGGTGGCAAGTTAATATCTAAAGATATGGCTATGCGCGAATTACCATTCAATGTAAATGTAACTCAAGAACAAGAAAAAATTGAAGTTGAAGATATGCGCAATGCGCTTATTGCATCACTTCAATCATACACCCAAGCAATACCACAAATGGCAGCACAAGGGGGAGACCCAAGTGATATCATTCGTAAGGTTGCTGAGGTTATCAGAGCGCGTCAAGGTGGAAAATCTATCGAAGATTCCATTGGGGACATATTCGCGCCACAGGTTCCTCCTGCTGGGGCCACGCCGTCGGTTGAGCAAACGTCCCCTGTTCCCGCTGGTGCTCCAGTAGGAGGCTCTACTCCTCCAGAAGCACAAGGTGCGCCACTAAATCAAGTGCCACCTCAGATACAAGCACAACCACCAACAGTACAAAGTTTATTTTCTACAATGTCAGGTAGTGGAAATTCCACATCTGCAGCAAGAACAGTTACCAGAAGCAAATAATTAAGTAGGGGACAATGACAACAATTATTGGTATACAGCACGATGGCAGTTGTACCCTAATTGCTGACAATAGGGTAACTGATGATAGTGGAAGAATTTATACACATCCAGAAATGGAAAAGTTAACTGAGGTTGGCTCATTTATTATAGGTGGCAGTGGAGAGGTTAGTCCATGCGATATTGCCCAACATTTATGGAAACCACCATCATTAACTGCAACAGATAAAAAAAATGTTTATCATTTTATGATATCAAAAGTTATGCCTTCTCTGCGTGAAGCACTCAAAGCAAATGGATATAATTTTGATGAATCACATGATAAAGATTCAGGTGCAAGGTTTCAATTTTTAATTGCTTGTAATGGCGAAATATTTGATGTAGATCAAGATTTAGCCGTAATGAAAAGCAGTGATGGCATATATGGAGTAGGATCTGGTTCACCATATGCTATCGGAGCATTACATGCTGGTGCTAAACCAATGAAAGCAATGGAAATTGCTGCAAAACTTACTGCATTTACATCAGGTCCTTATATAACTAAAATACAATATTCCAAGTAGGAGGTAATATGGCTGGAGTCAAAGGCAGGAGCGGCGGCGCTCATGGTGGCCCACAATATAATCCTATGAATGTTTCACCAAATGGAAGCAATGGTCAAATGGCTACTAGTACTCAAAAAGCAATGTATATCCCAGGTCAACCTTGGGGTCAGGGCCAATCAACTTTTAATACTGAAAAGTCTGCGCCTTTGGCTGGAGATACTACAGCAGGGGTTGCCAGTAATATTTCAGCAGCCTCACAAGGCGCACCACAACTTCCACCTATTCCGGGTTTAACTGATATTAATCATGGCTCAGATCCTACAGATGGCCTTGCTCATGGTTCACCAATAGGACCAGATGCTATCCCTCAACCTGCCATGGCAGTGCCTCAACCAGAACGTGCTATTCAAATGGTTCAGGCTATGTATATGATGGATCCGAGTAATAGAGATTTAGGTTATATGTTTGAAAATCTTGCGAAACAAGAGCGTGTATGAGTTTACCAGGAGTTGGCAAAGATGCCAATGGTTTACCTACGCTTATTGGTGTTGAGGAAAGGCAATTAACTCAACAGCAAGCCGACTATTCAAATACGCTTAAGGCTGCCCAATTAGTAACTGGACCAGATGGCGATAAACTTCGCAATCTTTTAGCAACCAATCCAACCGCTTCTGCTGGCCTTATAAGTGGACTTGCTAAAGTTGGCGCAATGCCAAATAATCCATTAGTTAATGCATTAACAGCAATTGATAAGCAAACTCAAGTTCAACGCCAATTGGATATTAAAAAAGAAAGCAACCGCATTTCAACAGATAAGTTTAATTCCACTCCAATTGGACAAATTTGGTCTGGCATTAAAGGTGTTGTAAGAGGACTAGCAGTTGCTGGACAAACTGGACTTGAAGTAGTTAGTGCTCCAATACGTCAAGGTATCAAAGACTATCAAAATGACACTGCAGGTAAAGGTGGATTTGGAAGTTTTTATACACACACTATTCCAACAGGATTAGAAGCATTGCCTGGACAAACAACATTATTTCAAGCAACTAAAGAATTAGTTCAAAGTGGTAAAGTAGATTTGGGTGCTGGCTTCTTCCCATCTGAAGAAACTGGTGCTGGATTTGCTGCTCGTCAAGAACAGATGAAGCAAGCAAAAGTAGCCTTTGAGGTTGGCGGAAAAACTTATTACCGTCCATATAGCGTATTTGATCCAGCAGCATATTTACTTACACTTGGTCATCCAGAAAGTTCTACTGCTAGAGTTATTACAGCAATTGGTGATATTGGATTAAGTGTGGCAACAGATCCAACACTTGCTTTTGGAAAATTAAAACAAGCAACAAAATTAGCCCAATTAGCATCAGAAGGTTCTACTGGACTTAAAGCCGCTAAATCTGCCAAAGAAGCGTCATTACTTAAGGCACAACTTGATGAAGCAGTTACGGCTGTAGATAATTCATTGAAACAAGTTCATGGTGCCAGTGCTGTTACTAAAGAACAAAAAACTGCTGCATATCTTAAGAATTATCAGAATATGGTAAAAATTAAAGATGAGTATGGCAAAATAAATATTGATTATGATGGCATTGCTTCATTCTTAAGTGGATCTGCTGGAACTCATATTATTGATACTATTGCCAATATTGATGACTGGCAAAAAATTCAAAAACTTGCAAAGGGACGTTTAACTGTTGAAGAAGCAGTGACGCTTGCAAAAGCAACAACTAGAGAAGAAGCACTTCAAGCAATTGCTCCCTTCATTGCAAATGGCAAAGTTATGCAAGGTGTTCTTGAAACTGGAACAACTACAACTCGTGCACTATCAAAAATTGTAAAAGGTAACTCACCTGTTGCAACCCAAACAATGCAGGGATGGGAAGCAAGTTCCCTTTCTAGAAAACCAATACATGATTTATTACAAGGTATTTCAAATAAATATCATGCTTATGTGCCAGATAAAGGTGGAACATTAGTACATATTTCTGATAAAGATAAGTTAGTAGAAACAGTTAATGGCGTAGCACGTTCTCTTAAATTAGATAATGCTACAATAAAAACTTTATTAGATACTATTGCCCTTTCATCAGATCCTACTGTTTCCGGATACACTGCCTCTGCAAAATTGTTTGATGCTGTATATGCAAAATATGCTGATAGATTTACTGGAGAGCAGTTAGATAAATTCAAAAATCTAACTAAAGTATTTGAAACTGAACGCAAAAATACTCAAGCCTACTGGGCAGAACAACATGCCAAAGGCTCAGATATTACTTTTATGGTATCTAATGGTAAACCAGTAACATTACATAGTTCTCATTTAGACTCTGAATTATTGAATTCATTTGTATATATTCCTTCTGGTGAAGAAATAACAAATTTTATTAAATCTGCTAAAAAATTTGGTGATCTTAGGGTAAAACTTGATGATGCCTTGACCCAAGGAACTAGTATTTGGAAAAAATCTGTGATGGTTCGGCCTGCATACATAACTAGAAATATTGCAGAAGAACAAATTCGCGTATTTGCTACTGGTCACTCATCATTCTTTAACCATCCTCTTTCTGCCATAGCAATGTTTTTGGGCAAAGATGATGGACCTAAATGGCGTGAATTATTAAACAAATTTGATAAAGTCCGTAATGATGTCTATGGAGATTCATTCAAGTCAGTATCTACTGCAGAAGATTTAAAATCAGAAGAAAAAGCAATGGATTTAATAAATCCATATGTTGATTTTATGGGAACCTCCCTAGTCGGTGCCAGCGGAGATGGCGAAATTAATAAAATTGTAAGAAACTTGGGATACCAAAAAGAAGTTTATGGACATCCACTATGGTGGGACGGATTTTCAAATCAAATTCGTATTCTTCACAATTCAGAATTTGTTCAAAGAGTGCTAGCAACTAAACCTGGACAAGAAGGAAGAACTGTAGATTACTTCCTAAAAGGTGGAGGCCGCAAAACTTTAGATTATTATTTAAAAAATAAAAGCACAGATGTTCAACAATTTTTAAATACAAAAAATGGTTTAATGCAATATCTATTTAAAGGCATTAATACTGATGGGCAACAAGCATCTGTTCTTGCTCGCATTGAAGAACTTGCTGGTGCGGGTGGAAAATCCTCAAGCATTATAAAGAAATTGCTTGCTGATGGAAAAGTAAAAATTGGTAATCAAACATTAGAGATTCCTGGATCTGCCAAGACTGCAGAAAATTCTATCAAAAATGCTTCTCAAATATCCAAAGGTCGTAAACCTTTAAATGATGCTCAAGCAGAATTTACAAAACAAATAAAAACTGCTTTTGAAAATACCGGCAATTGGGATAATGTTAAAATGACTGTCCCTACCCAATCATTTAAAAGAATTGGTGATAAAAAAGGTACAGTATCACAATTAGTTGATAAGTTTTTTGACACCGCTATAAAATTAGAAAAACTATCAACAATGGGTCCAGAGTGGCGTCAGTCATATTGGGATGCCATTCATAATGTAGTTGGTGCTTTAGATAAAGAGGCACTTGCTGCGCTTAGAGAAACTGCCCCTAAATCATTAGGACCTTTGCGTAATCCATTTACTGGAAGTAATATTGGAAGAACACATCCAGTATGGGAAAGAATGAAATACGCTGCAGGGGATGGAAATATTACCCTTGACGAAGCACACCAATATGCTGCAAATGTGGCAAATAAAACTGTATCAAATCTATTTTATGATGCTAGCAAAAAACGTTTATTGTTCCATCAATTACGTCTTATAGCACCATTTGGTCAGGCCTGGTTTGATACTATTCATGCATGGGGTAATTTAGCAAAAGAAAACCCACTTCAAATTTATAAGGCTACTAAAGCACTAGATTGGTTATCTTCTGCTGATTCATCAGCATTATATACTATGACAGATGCCAAGGATTACTATGATCCAAATCAAGGATTTTTCTTTAAAGATCCTACAACGGGTGAGCGTAAATTTTTTATGCCTTTTGCCGGAGCAGCATTAAACCTATTACAGGGAATGTCCGGACATCCTAGAACTAGTGGACCTTTTGCATTATCTGCAACTCCACAATCGTTTAACTTTGCTCTTGGTAATGGTGGGGTTATGCCAGGATTTGGTCCAGGCGTAAGTATCTCTGCGGCAGTTCTTGATGCCTTAGATAAAAACCCAATGAAATTACTTCCTGCGGGATTAGAAGAAGAAGCATATAGAGTATTATTTCCATTTGGAACCCCAGATCTTAAAAATAGCGGAATATTAAACTCTGCTCTTTTGAGTTCTAACTGGAGCAGAATTTTAAGTTCAGTATCTGGTGTAGAACCAGCATTTGCATCAGCATTTGCTCCATCTATGAATTACCTTGCTAATAGTAGTGATTACAATCTTGATGATCCAATGGATCAAAAACGATTGATTAAAGATTCATATAACCTTGCTAAATACTTTACAATGTGGCGTGGTATATTTGGTGCCTTTATGCCTATTCCATTCTCACTTCGCCCAGAAGCATTAGCAAAAAACAAAGATGGAAATACAGTTTTAGCCACTTCCTTATGGTCAGACTTTAAAAATCTTGAAAAGAATGCTGGATCAAATAAGAATAAAGCATATGCTGATTTCTTAGATACTTATGGTCCAGAACAGATATTTGCTATTATCAATACTACAACTAATCAAGAACCTACAAATCTACCTACTTATAACTTGATTAAACGTGATCCATCAGTTGTAGATAAATATTCAGATGTATATGGATTATTTTATCCTAACGGAGAACTATCTCAAGCACTTTATCGCTATCAACAACAGCGTGGTTCTTTTAGTAAGTTGGCACCTAAAGAAATAATGCAAAAGGCTACTCAAATTAGATACTATGCTGCTTTAGATAGACTTAGAACTAGATCTGCTGCCGAAGGCTGGGACAGTGCTGAATTTAAATCAGCAAGCCAATCTTTGTCTAAAGCATATCAACAAATGGATCTATCTTTTACGCTTGATACTGGACGCCATGATAGAGTAATTGCCCAATTAAAGGCTGCTGCTTATGATCCAAAGTTGGCTGATTCAGATGCTTTAACTGGTGTTCGTGATTATCTATATCTACGAGACCAAGCCATTAAGGCTAGTGGAATGACAACATTAAATAATGCAGCATCAGCACCACAAAGAACCTGGTTGGCTCAACAGGCACAAGATATTTTAAAACGTAATCCAGATTTCCAAAAAATATTTTATACATATTTTAAATCAGAGTTGGAGAAATAATGGCTGATCTAAGTAAAATCCCTCTTATAGGGGTTAATGGAAAACCAGAATCCAAATCTGCTAAAAAAGCACCAACTGTTAAGAAACCTAATGGGGCATTAAAGCCATCTGATTCTGCTACAAATGTTACTCCAGTTCCAAAGAATACTGCTAGCAAAAAAAGCATTAGTGGTTTGCCATTAGATATAAAGGTTAAAACTGGCCAAGGATTTACAACCCCTATATATACACCAGATTCTCCTCAAATAACATATAGTACCTTAGATAATGCTGGTAGAGCAAATCTTCTTTACCAAATGTCAAAAATTAAAGGATTATATTCTAAAAACGATCCATTGGCTGGGGCTACTGCTGAATCGTTTATTAGGAGTCAAGGCAATGCTGTAACATTTAGACCAGAAGATTTTGCTGCTCTTGGCAAACTTATGGCACATGCTGATCAATCTGGAAAAACTTATACAGATAGCATACAACAGTTTATATCTGCTCCAACATTAGCACAATCATATTTTGGAACTCCAACAACAGCAAAAAAAATAGTATTATCTAATCCAACAGACTTACAACTTGATATTAATAATAAATTTATGGATATGTTTGATACTCCAGTTGATAAAAAAACTGCTCAAGCATATTCTAATGAAGTTCTTAAAGCAGAACAAAGTGTTGGCGGTGCTAACAATTTAAGTCAAACCGCAATTGAAAGTATATTTCATAAATATATTGTTAATAAAGCAAATACTTTAATTAATGCTGCTACAACTCCAGATGGAAAAACTCAAAAAATAACTGCTGGAGCATTTGGAACAACTATAAATAAAATAAGATCAGCCTATGCCGATAACTATATTACGGCTGATGATAAAAAAGTTTATAAAGATGCTATTGATGCCACTCGCAGTTCACAAGCACTTCAAAATACTTTGCAAAATATATCTGTAAAAGCAGCACAGTACTACCCTGCTATAGCAGATGGTATTAAAAATGGACAATCTGTTTCAGATTTATTAGATGCTCCTATTTCATCTTATGCCACAACATTTGGGATTAAAGCAAATCAAGTTCCACAAAATTTTCTTTCAAAAATTGCTGGTGGTACAAGTATCCTTCCTAAAGAAGAAGTTGATAAAGTAATTTGGAATTCTGATGGAATTGAAAAAACACAGGCATATCAACAGATGCGGGCTAATGACATGAGAACTATGATTCAAACATTTGGATTGGGGCCTATTTAAATGGCAACCCCATATAATCCAATGTCTGGTAACCCATTTGTTAATGCAGTGGGTTCAACTAAAACAACACCAGTAAAAGCGGCACCAACACCTGCCGTAGGTACTCCATTTGGTCAGGCTGGTGGCAATACGGGTCCTATTACTTCTACAGTATCTCCGCAACAGGCTGCTGATAATTTAGCAAGGCAAGTAAAAGGTCTTCAACAATCAGCGCCAGGCATTATTAAAGAAAATACCAATGCTACTAATGCAAATAATACCGAAGCAGATATTTTACAAAAACAAATAGATGCAATGGATTCTGGATCAGATCCAATTACTCAATCTGTTAGTCAGGCATTTACATCATTAAATGTTCCTGGTTATAAAGTGATAACTAATGCTACTAAATCACTAGCAGATGCTCAATTTGATATTATGATTAGCCTTATGAGCCGTTATAATATATCTAACCTTGCTGAGGCTTTTGGAAAAATTCGTAAAGATTATCCAGATATATCAAGTGCAGATGCTATGGATTTGCTTCGTTATGATTCACGATATAATGCTGATTATACTAAACGTTTTTCTGGAAATCAAATAAGAGCCAAAAATGGTTTTGGTATGATTGATGAAAAGACATATCTTGAAATGGAACAAGGATATTCTCAACTTTTTAAAAGTTACAATTTAAATACCTTTGATAATACAGGGCAATATGAACAACTAATTGGCAACAATGTGGATGTTGTATCTGCCGGAAAACGCATTTCTCTTGCTTATGATAGAGTTCTTCATGCCGATAAAGGCACACTAGATGCTTGGCAACAATTCTACCCACAACTTTCCACATCAGATTTAGTTGCTACAATGTTAGATCCAAAGAATCAATTACCTATTATGGAACGCAAAGTACAGGCTGCTGAAATTGGTGGAGCCGCACTTTCTCAAGGACTTAATGCCTCACTAGCACAGTCAACAATTATGGATAATCGTACTAGTGGATATAGCAATGTAACTGGTGGAACTATTGGTGCTGAAACTATTGCTAATAGTGGGGAAACTCTAGCGGGAGCGAAAAAAGATTATCAACAAATTGCTACTGAGTTACCAATAGCAAATAAACTTAGTTCCATATATGGTGGTCAGTTAGCCCAATATGGACAGCAAGAATCAGAAAAAGCAAATATTCTTGGAATGGCTTCTGAAAAACGTAAATTAGAATTGCTAGCAGCCAGAGAGCAAGCAGGTTTCCAGGGAACTAGTGGTGCTTCTAAGGGAGCATTCTCTACCCAATACCTAAATCGTCAGTCAGAATCTGGCGCGTTTTAACTAAATTCCCGACATGGATCTATCGGCCCCATGCGGTGTATTAGTCCGATAGCAAGAGCCAAACCATTTCCCCGAATGAATTTGAGGCTTGCGACTAACAACGAATAGAAGGGTGGGTTGCTATGAGCAACAACTACTGGGATGAAGACGAAGACGACCAAGATACCGACTTGGATGTACAGATGGATGGAAGCGATTTACTTAAAAAGTTGCGGAAAGCCAAACGTTCAGATGAAAAACGTATCAAAGAACTTACAGAGCAACTTGAGGGTTTATCCAAGGTGCAGCGTGAGCGTACAGTCAAAGAAGTCCTAGAAAAGAAGGGCGTAAATGCTAAGGCGGCTCGCTTAATTCTTAAAGACATTGATGATGTCAGCGAAGATTCAGTTAATAACTGGCTCGATGACAATGCAGAATTGTTTGGAATTAAAGTAGATGCCCCAGAGCCAAAAGCAACAGATAATGATCGTGCAGCCTTGCGTCAGCAAGATGCCGTTACAACTAGTGCTTTTACCCCTGACCGAATGGAAGATTTAAATATGCGAATTGATAGTGCGGATTCTATGGACGCGCTATTAGATATTCTCCGTTCGTAATAATATCATAGTTTAACTTAATCACCTTGGAGGTGACACAATGGCAAACGTCTACACAACAACAGGTTCTTCCTCTCTTGGAGGTACCTCTGGTGGCGCTGGTCTAGTTCAAAAGGCTTATGATCGTCTTTTGGAATTCGCTCTCCGTTCTGAACCACTTATTCGTTCAGTCGCAGACAAGCGCCCAGCAAAGCAAGCAATCCCAGGATCAACTGTAGTTCTACAGAAGTACGTTGACCTAGCAGCAGTAACTGGAACATTGACAGAAGATGTCGATCCAGATGCAGTTGCATTATCTACACCAACATCTGTAACCATCACTCTTGCAGAGTATGGTAACTCAGTACTTGTTACACGTGCTTTGGAACTATTCAGCCTTGCTGACGTAGATCCAGCAATTGCTAACATCATCGCATTCAACCTTGCCGATTCAATCGACGGCGTTGCAATGACTGCACTTCGCGGTGGAACTAACGTAATTTACTCAGGTTCTACAGCAACATCAACAGCAACAGTTACTGCTGCTGCAACACTTTCTTCTGCTAACGTCCGCAAGGCCGTTGCAAAGTTGCGTGCTGGAAAGTCTATTGCTCGCAAGGGCTCACTATACTGGGCTGGTATCCACCCAGAAGTTTCACACGATCTTCGTGCAGAAACAGGCTCAGCAGGCTGGTTGCTCCCTAACCAATATGGTGCTGCACAAGACCGTATTTGGGCAGGAGAAATCGGTAACTACGAAGGTGCATTCTTTGTTGAATCACCACGTCTATACAATGCTACAGACGGTGCATCATCTGCACGTAACTACCGTACAATCATCGCTGGACAGCAAGCACTTGCAGAAGCAGTTGCTGAAGAGCCACATGTAGTAATCGGACCAGTAGTTGACAAGTTGATGCGTCACCGCCCAATGGGTTGGTACGGCGTACTTGGCTTTGCTCGCTACCGCGAAGAAGCACTATACCGAATCGAATCAGGTTCATCAATCGCTTCCTAAGTTGATTGAAAGTAGGCCAGGGGTGCAAATCCCTGGTTTACATTAAGTTCATTAAGGAGAGCAATGGCATTTTATACATTTGTTACACCTACAGTATCTGAAGGTCCAATTGGTGATCATCGTTTATTTTATTTTAGAAAACAGAATAAAGGTCTTACTATAGTAAAAAGTGGATCAACTTATTCTCAAATAAGAAACCCGGTAGATGAAGATCTTTTGGCTTATACAGCAGTTTATAGGGGTGGGTATAACCATACCGTAGATGATACTATAAAGGCCGAACTCATAGCAGGTGGGGTTGGGGTAACAGAAGCAAACTTTAAGTTGCAATAGGGGGCATATGAAACATTGGGAGTATCACCCAGAATACCAAGATAATTGCTTTGGTTGTAAAGCATCTGGTTTACAAATGAATACAGGGGATGCCACAAGAGATATCCCAGATAAAAAATGGACAGCAGAATTGCAAGCCTACAGGGACGCAAGATCTCAGGGAATGCAACCAGCAGGAACCAGTATGCGGCATATTCAGGAAGCATACAAAGCCTCAGAGACTTTAGGCAAAGCCTATAATTCTGAGACTATGCCTAAAGCAAAAGATATAAATAAAAAATCCGCAGCAGTACTTAAAGAGATCGGGCAAATATAATGGCTAAAGTAGAAACATACGCATCAAAGAGCGCAATGAAGGCTCATGAAAAAAGCGAAGGTAAGAAGATGGCAGCATTCGAAAAGAAGAATAATGTCAAAGATGTAATTAAATCATCTGCTAAAAAGTCTATGGTAAAGAAGATGGGCAAGAAGAAGTAAATGGCAAGTTATCTAGAAAATTTGATGAAGGAAGCCAAAGATTTAAAAAAGGCTATGGATAAAACTTCAGAAAATTCTTACAAAGGTAGCACATATCCACCAAATGATATGGCTCAAGGTGGCAAAGGTCGAGAGTTTTACCGAGGTCAAGCAAATGCTTCTCGCCAAAACCAAGATTCACAATTTGGTCAAATGATTGGTGCTCTTACACAAGGTCGCCGTTATGATGATAAAACAGGAAATCAAATTAAAACTACTAAGAAAGGCAAGAAATAATGGCAATTGATAAAAGCAAATGGGATTTAAAAACAAAAGTATCTCAAGGCACAATAGATCAAATTAAAAAAATGGGAATGACTGCTGCTCTTAATAGTGTTAAGGGCGCAAACTCGGCTGCCAAACAAGATTCAACAGCAAAGGCTTTTGCAGAAGGCGTTCGTCGCTTATATGGTGATACACGTTTCCAAAATGCTGTTAATAAGCCAAGTGCTTCACCTGGCCCACTAGGAACAATTGGTCAAGGTCAATATGGTGTTAATAAACCTAAAGCCTCAGCCCCAAAATACAAGATATGAAAGTTAATAAACCTAAAGGTAAGGCCATCAAAGTCAATCTTGAAAAGATGGGCATTGTAGCCAAGCAACCTAAAAAGAAAACTGGTCCTGTAGTTAACAGACCAGCCAAAGACACTAGAGCAGGCAAAGGAATATAAATGGCAAAAGTAACAATTACTAATCTTAATTCTCGCAATAATGCGAAAGATCATTCTTCAATTTCACCATTTCATAAGCCAGGTTCAAAGCCAGGTCCCGCACAGGCTTATGTCAAGAAACCAACAAATTCAATGGACAAGGCATATAACTCAAAGCAGATGTAAGTAGGGACAATCATGACAGCAGCATGGACACGTAAAGAAGGCAAGAACCCCAAGGGAGGCTTGAATGCTAAGGGTAGGGCATCCTATAAGGGTGGCACTCTAAAAGCCCCTGTAAAGGCTGGAGACAACCCTAGAAGGGCATCTTTCCTAGCCCGCATGGGTAGCATGCCAGGACCTGAGCGTAAACCTAATGGCGAACCTACACGGTTGCTATTGTCTTTAAATGCTTGGGGTGCTAGTTCAAAGGCTGATGCCAAGAAAAAGGCAGCAGCAATATCTGCTAGAAATAAAAAGAAATAGAAAAGGTGGGGACAATGCAAGAGACAGTATCTATCGCTTGGTGTGATAATGGCATGGTTGATGGAAAGTTTATGCAAGGCGTAACAGATGTAATGTTAAAGTCTGGAATAAATTTTACTTCTACTTTGCGAAGTCAAGGCAATCAAATTGCCAGACAAAGGCAAACAGTAATTGAATATTGGTATGAAAAATCTAAGTCTGATTGGCTATTGTGGGTAGACTCAGATGTTGTAATTAGTCCAGAAAAATTTAAGTTACTTTGGGATAATAAAGATGCAGTAGAACGCCCACTAGTAACTGGTGTTTATTTTACAACAGATAACCCAGAAGAACCTTTAATGATTCCTATGCCAACAGTTTTTAGTTTTACTAATAAAGGTGATGGATCTTTTGGATTAACTAGAATGCATCCACTACCAAAGAATCAACTTATTAAAGTAGATGCAGCGGGATTTGGATTTATCTTAATGCATCGTAGTGTAGTTGAAAAAGTTAAAGCCGTAGCACCAGATGGTCAAATGTTTATGGAAATGGGAAGAGGCACTAAATTTATAGGTGAAGATATCTTCTTCTTTGCCCTATGTGATACCGCCGAAGTTTCATTGTACTGCCATACAGGAGCAACTGTTCCTCATATGAAACGATTCTCATTTGATGAACATTATTATGCAGCATTTTTTGCTGGTGAAGAAAAAAAATCAAATCTTATATTACCAAAACATCATAGAAAGTAGCAATCAATGGCAACAGGTAGACCAGGTAGCACTCTTGTAGAAGAGTTAAATCGTCTTGCCTTCGGTGGAACATTACCACCAAAGACACAATGGTTAGATGATGATGGCGCAGCAAATAAACTTGCCGGTACATCTGGACTTGCTGCTACTGGTGCTTGTAATATCTATGCAAATTTACCTATTGGTAAATGGCAAGATCTACAAGGCGCATGTAATGCTATTGCTGGTACTGTCGGTTTAGGGGCAGCCGAAGCACTTAGAAGGGTAAATATGTAATGAGTGCTAAACATAATTTAGTATGTGAACAAGGAGCAACTTTTACCTTTAATTTTACTATTAAAACAAGCGATACTGCTTGGAATCTTACAGGCTATACCGCCACAATGACTATTCGACCATTTATTGGATCTACAACAACTACAGTATCTGCAACCAATGCCAATGGAAAAATTGTTTTAGGTGGTACTGCTGGAACCGTTGCAGTTACTTTAAGTGCAGCAACTACTGCAGCGATTGATGCTGGACAATATGTATATGATTTTATCCTTAACTCTGGCACTGTTGTTACAAGATTGCTTGAGGGTAAGTTTGTAGTAACAGCATCGGTGACTTCATGAGTGAAACTGTTGTAATTGTTCAACAAGCAGCAACTAGCGATATATCTGTAAATGTTAGTCCATCAACAGATGCTATTGATGTTATCGTTGAACCAATTTCTGTTCCAGATACAACAGTTGTAGTAGCAAATGATCAAGGTCCCCAGGGTATTAAAGGCGATACTGGAGCGACAGGACCAGCCAATACATTAACAGTTGGAACAGTTGCTAGTGGTTCAAGTGCAGCAGCAACAATTACTGGAACAGCCCCAACACAAACTTTAAATTTAACTTTACCTAAAGGTGATACTGGATCAGCAGCAACTATATCAGTTGGCTCCACAACAACTGGTGCTGCTGGATCTTCTGCATCTGTAAGTAACTCAGGCACAACTAGTGCTGCTGTATTTAACTTTACAATTCCCGTAGGTGCCACAGGAGCAACTGGTGCTACTGGCGCTACCGGCGCTACTGGTGCTACTGGACCACAGGGAATTCAAGGAAATACTGGTCCCACTGGCCCTACTGGACCACAAGGAACTCAAGGCATTCAGGGAACTAAGGGTGATACTGGATTTACGGGACCCAAAGGTGATACTGGAAGTACAGGTAATACTGGGCCTGGTAACGTTCTTTCAATTGGAACTGTTACTGGTGGTGTATCTGCAAGTGCAACTATCACTGGAACAACACCTACACAGATACTTAACTTAGTCTTACCAAAGGGCGATACAGGTGCTACGGGTCCCACAGGATCCACTGGAGCCACAGGGGCTACGGGTGCTGCAGGCACTAATGGAACTAATGGCACAAATGGAGCAGCCGCAACAATCGCTGCTGGAACTACAACAACAGGCGCAGCGGGAACCAGCGCAACAGTAAGCAATAGCGGAACTTCTAGTGCTGCCGTATTTGATTTTACCATTCCAAGAGGCACCAACGGCACTAATGGCACTAATGGCATTGATGGTACTGCTGCAACTATAACTGCGGGCAGTACTACTACTGGTGCTGCGGGTACATCTGCTAGTGTAACTAACTCTGGTACATCAAGTGCCGCAATCTTTGATTTTACAATTCCACGTGGAGCAACTGGTGCTACAGGTGCAACTGGTGCTGCAGGTACTAATGGTACCAATGGAACAGCAGCAACTATTACAGTTGGAACTACCACAACAGGTGCAGCAGGAACTTCGGCGACAGTTACAAACTCAGGAACTTCTGGCGCGGCAATTTTTGATTTTACAATTCCGCGTGGTGCAGCAGGAACAAATGGAACCAACGGTACTAACGGAACTAATGGTACAAATGGAACAAATGCAGTTTACGATACAGACCAAGCCGTAATTTCAATGCAAGTATTCGGATAGGAATATAAATGGCAACATATACAAAGGTATTACTTTCAGCGTCATCACAAGGGCAACCAATAACTGTTGTCCAAACTGCCTCAACTGGTACAACTATCCACGCAACAGGAACTTCATCATCAGTTATTGACGAGATTTGGCTATATGCCAATAACACTTCAACATCTCCTGTCTTGCTTACAGTTCAATTTGGCGGTACTGGCTCGGTTCAAAACGCCAAGCCAATTACTCTTGCGCCACAATCAGGCGATGTTCTAATTGTTGCTGGACTTCCGCTAACAGGCGATGGCACAAACGCGACAACAACTCGCGCATTTGCCGCAACTGCCTCAGTAGTTACAATTTCAGGTTATGTAAACAGGATTTCCTAGTGGCTAATCCAAACCGCAGAGGCTCATCAGGTGAGCCAACTAGAAACTCTATGCAGGGCGGTAACTATACGCCTTGGACTAATACCCACTTTGTTCTGCCTTATGGCTTGCGTTTACAACAAACCAAAAATGCTGGCGATACAACAGTAACCATCCCCGCAGGTATTACTTGGGTCTATGCCATTGCCGTTGGTGGTGGCGGTGGTGGTGGAATTACTGGATTGGTTGCAACTGGCGGTGGCGGGGCAGGTGGAGTCGCTTGGGGTTGGACAATAGCAACTTCTTCTTGTGTTGTTGGAACTGGTGGTGGTGGTGCTACTAACGGTAACTACACACGCTATGGAAATATAATTGCAGGCGGTGGTGGGCCTAACTCTGCTAGTGGCTTTTTAGGTGGAGCAGGTGGTGGTGGTAGCCTCACCGCCGTAGGTGGCGCAACAAATTATTGGGGAATTCCAGGTGCTTCCACTTCATCAGGAAATGGAAACTCAGGGTCAGGTGCGGGTGGTGGTGTTACAGCCAATACAAATGGAGCAACTGCTGGCTCTGGTGGTAATGGAATTTCAGGTGGCGGTGGCGGGCAAAGTTATGGAGCGGGTAGCGCAACAAATACTGGCGGTGCTGGTGGTAATGGTTTAGCGGGCGGTGGTGGTGGAACTGGTTTGCTATCAACTGGAACTGGCACTCCCAATGTTGGCGGTAATGGCGGTAATGGAATAAACATTCTTACTAATACAGCAACAACAGGTGGAAGTGGTTTTTCTGCTGCTTCAGGCGCAATTGGCAGAGGTGGTGGCGGTGCTGGTATAGCAGGTAATGGAAATCCAGCAACTTCAACAAATGGTGGCAATGGCGGTCTTGGTGGCGGTGGTGGCGGCGCATCAACAACTTCAGGCACGGCTGGCAACGGCGGCGCAGGAATCCTTTACCTTTTTTACTAGGAGTAAACTATGAGTGCTTCTATATATAGCAATTCACAAATTTCTGATTCGCCTTATGGGCTAAAACTGCAACAAACAATTACAGGTAGCGGTGCTATGGGTACGGCAACTGGTTCTTCCGTAATCCCTGCAAGCATTCAAAGAGTTTACGCAGTTGTTATTGGCGGTGGTGGGTCAGGCGGCTCTACGGCTACTGGTGGTGGTGGCGGTGGCGGGGCAGGCGGATATTCTGCTGGTTGGACTTATGTTTCAAATACCGTAACTGTCGGTGCGGGTGGAACAAGTTCTGTAAGTGCTACTGGTAAGCCTGGAGAGCCAAGTGTTTATGGGATAGTTTTTGCTGGTGGCGGTTCAGGCGGCCCTGCGTCTGGTTCTGGAGGCGCTGCTGCTGGAGCAACAACTGTTGGAACAAGTACTCAAACTACTTCAACTATTTCTTACACGGGAGCGCCCGCTGTAACAGGTGTAGTAGGTGCTACTGGTGGAACTGGCTATGCCGCAGGTGGACAGACTGCTGGTGCTTCAACAGGTAATACTGGTGGATCGGGTGTTTGTTCTGCTGGTGGAAGTGGCGCAACAGGAACAACTGGAACAATAACTGGTGGAGCTGGTGGTAGTGGACTAATTACTGGCGGCGGTGGTTCTGCGGGAACATCAGGTTTAGCAACAGGCGGCGCTGGTGGTCAGGGCGATTTCTTTGCTGGTGGTGTAGGCACATCAGGCACAGGAACATCTTTTGGTGGAGGCGGTGGTGGAGCAGGAATTTCGTCTGCTGGTTCTGACGCTTCTGGTAAAAATGGCGGTAATGGTGGATTAGGCGGCGGTGGTGGTGGCGGTGCTTCTACTGGTGGCACTTCTGGTGCTGGTGGTCGCGGCGAAGTAAGACTTTATTACTAAGGAGTAAATTATGAGCCTATCCATTTACAGCAATCCTTCATTTACTGATTCTCCTTATGGGTTGAAATTGCAACGCACAATTACCGCAACAGGAACAAATACAATTACAGATATTCCTACTGGTATCAACCGAGTTTATGTAGTTGTTATTGGCGGTGGTGGCGCAGGAAGCACTCAAACAACTGGTGGTGGCGGTGGTGGCGGTGCTGGTGGTTATTCCGCAGGCTGGACTTATGTTACAACTTCCGTAACTGTTGGAGCAGGTGGCACAGGAACTTCAACTGCGGGTGCTGGTGCAAATGGCGGTTCAAGTATTTACGGAATGGTTTTTGCTGGCGGTGGTTCTGGTGGACAAAATAGCGTTTTTGGTGGTTCTGGTGGTGGAGCAACAACTTCAACTGGTGCTACTTCAACTATTTCTTATACTGGAGCGCCAGGCGCGTCGGCATCAGTTGGTTATGCTGCGGCAAATGGTAACGCTGGTGTTTCAAGCGGAGGCGGTAGTGGAAGTGCAACAACAACTGGAACGCAAACTGCAAATGCTGGCGCTCAAGGGCTAATTACTGGTGGTGGCGCAGCCGTAGGAACCGCAGGTTTAGGCACAGGCGGTAATGGTGGAACTGGCGATTTCTTTGCTGGCGGTAATGGTTCATCAGGCACAGGAATTACTTTTGGCGGTGGTGGTGGCGGTGCTGGAATTTCTAGTGCTGGTATTGACGCTTCGGGTAAAAATGGCGGTAACGGCGGAGATGGTGGCGGTGGTGGGGGCGGCGCTTCCACATTAGGAACTGCTGGCTCTGGTGGTCGCGGCGAAGTAAGAATCTATTTCTAAGGAGAAACTATGGCTATAAAATACGAATACAGTTCAGATTGTTGCAACCATTTCTATATTGAAATACGCAACCCTGAAGATCAGCAAGTAATGACTAAATGCAATATCTGCGGGCAGGGCGATTATGTCTTGACGGCGCAGACGGAAGAACAATCCCCAACAGTTTCGGAGTAGCTCTCAATGGCAATTTACAATCAAGGTGTTGCCTATAACGCAGCCGGAGTTACTTATAACTCAGCATCAACTGCTTATACGGTTAGTTCGTCTATTGCCATTTCTTCAACTGCCACAGTTTTAGCAACACTCCTTACTCTTACAGGAGCATCATCTTCTTTTGCTGCAAACCTTACGGCAGATGCTAGCGTAACTAGATATTCTCAAACATCAAATAATTTCATAGTAACCCCAAGTGCAAATGCTTTTCAAAATTCTTATCTTTCAACTTCATCTCCAATCACAATTACTCTTGCAACTGATGTTGTAAAAAACCAAACTGCAAGTTCATCAACTCCAATAAATGCAACCATTGCAACTGATGGTGTAAAAAACCAAAGCATAAGTTCATCAACGCCAGTAACTGCAAATCTTTCGGCTTCAATAATATTTGCAAAATTTGCCAATTCATCAGCACCAATAACTGCAACTGTTACTTCGGCTGTAAACAAGACAGTTGTATCTGATTCATCAACCGCAGTATCTGCCGGACTTACTGCTAGCGCTTCTGTAAATAGTTTAGTTAATACAAATACAAACATAAGCGTTAATTTGCCAGCGACTGTTTCATTAAACGTGTTGGCTAATTCATCTTTAACAGTTACAACTTTATTTTCTGCCAAAGTAAAGAAATCTAACCAATTTACCGATCACGATATTGTGGTATTTGGTGAGGTAATGCCTCGCCGTTGGTCAGGTTTGATAGCTGACCCAAGATGGGTAGGGCAAGTAGCCGATCAAAGAAACTGGGAAGGTACTCTCCTGACTAAGCGTTGGGCTAGTGGTATCCTTGTGGATCGTAATAAGTTTGCGACATTAGCCGATAGGCGATGGGAAGGAACCCTTCAATGACCAATATCTATCCTCGGGAGAGCGTAGAATTTCAACCTGTTCTCATCACCTTAGACAACACGGTTATCACTACCGCAGTTCAATTTGCAGTCCTTACAACCACAGATAGACCACAAACCTCAGACTGGTTTGATGCGACCCTTTTAAGTGGCGCTACAGGCTTTCTAACCGGCACTTACGCTAAGGGAACTTGGAAAGTATGGGCGCAAATCACCGACTCGCCAGAGATTCCTGTTATAGATTGTGGTAGTTTTCAGGTATCATAATTTCGTTGCGCCCCTGACCCTCACAAGTCCGATCACTTGTGGGGGTTTTTCTTTGCGTGTCGGAGATATATCTGCCGTAATCTGTTAGCCTTCGTTCAACCATTAGAAAGGGTTGAACAATGATTGATAAAATTCTTGAAGATCGTCAAGAACAATACGGCGATGCCGAAGTCAATTTCTCAATAACTGGTCGTATCTGGGGCGCTATGCTTCAGACTGACGATATTCCTGCTTGGCAAGTGGCGCTAATGATGGATGCTTTTAAATCCGTTAGGTGTATTGCTAATCCTTATCACCAAGATTCTTGGCAAGACAAACTTGGATACATACGCCACGGTATTACAATGATAGAGGCATAATGGGATTACTCGATGATCTAAATAATCCTGCTAACTTTCTACATTCCAGCAGAGGCAAATGTACATTTTGTACATTTTTGGAAGTTTTGCCCAAAGAAGAAAAAGATTTAATAACCGAGCG
>Ga0304729_1000222_pt1 | contig 40473 bp, 39 predicted proteins | sample C_131016_MF_Meta_FD_190475 | JGI IMG/M metagenome (GOLD analysis project Ga0304729, IMG submission 190475) | Freshwater microbial communities from Lake Croche, Canada to study carbon cycling - C_131016_MF_MetaG (v2) (version 2) | ecosystem: Environmental > Aquatic > Freshwater > Lake | place... | reverse complement strand
TCATTGCCACAGATCGTCACCAAACGACTCTCCAAGTTCAAATCCCTCACATCCATTTTGGATCGCAACTCACTCATCTTGAAGTATCAACAAAAACCAATCACCCTCTCAACCGGACACTAGTGACTGAATAACTAAAAAAATCTGCAACTTTCTAGCAGGAATAACCTTTAACCATCAACTTTGTATGGCGAAGTACTCTTGGCGGGCGTTGTGAAGAAAAGCGCTATCATAATTGTTATTTTGACATCGAGGCTCAACAGGAGAGAGGGCATAGCCTGAAAGAGTTATCTACACGGCTTGCTAAAACCTACCCTCGGGAAGCTTCTCTAAATCCCTGAGAAAAATCTTCCCGGCAACCTGGGCGACAGCCTGTGTCTCCAAATGATCTCCGCACTCCGACGAGAGTGATGTCATCCTGACGCCGACAATTCCGCACGGAATGATGTCATCGAATCCGGGAAGGTCTCTCGCTACGTTCAGGGCGAATCCGTGCATCGAGATCCAGCGCCTCACACCGACCCCGATGGAAGCGATTTTACGTTCCTGAACCCAGACGCCGGTCATGCCCTCCCGTCGGATCCCCAAGATGGAATACTCCGCAAGAATGTTGATGATGACCTCTTCCAGGAACCGAAGATATCGGTGAAGATCACGACCTCGGGAGTTCAAATCCAGGATCGGATAGCCAACCAACTGACCGGGGCCATGGTAAGTTGCCTGACCGCCTCTGTTCGTGCGGTGGATCGGGTGGGGGAGGCGGTTCTCCTCTCCGAGGCTCGACTCATCACGGGCGCGCCCCATCGTATAGACGGGATCATGTTCAAGAAGCAGGAGTTCGTCGCGCGATTCTCCTGTAATTTTCTTACTCACTAAGGATTCCTGAAGCTCGATTCCCTTCTCATAGGCTAGCCGTCCGAGCCACCGGGTCTTGAGATCCGGGCTCATTTTCTTCGGGTGGCTGTCACTTTAAGAACCGGTGATGCCATTGTTCGCAGGTGAGTCAGTCCGATGGCGATTGCATCCGCGGCATCACTGGGGGGTGTTTCCGTGAGTCCAAGAAGTGCCCGGATCATGAAGGCCACCTGCTCTTTTGCAGCAGATCCCTTACCCACCACCGCCTGTTTAACGCGCTTGGGAGGATATTCATGTACCGAAAGTCCTCGCTGAGCGGCAGCTAGAACAGCAACTCCACGGGCCGCACCCAGAATGATCGCCGTGGAGTAACTCTGGACAAAAATGACTTTCTCGATCGCAAGCGCTGTGGGAGCGTGGCGCTCAATAACACTCCCAAGTTTCTCATAAATGGCAATAAGACATCCTTCCTGTGAAAGGGAGGGATGATTTTTGATCACGGAATACTCAAGACAACGGATTGTTCTCCCAGACTCCTCAAGGATGGCAAATCCGGTGCCGCGAAGGGATGGATCGACTGCTAAAATGCGCATGGTCCGTGATCTGCGATGAACTCAGTTTGAACAGTCCTGTTCAACTATCAAAAGAAGTACCCTGCGTGTAGGAAAGGGCAGTAGAGTCTGCAGGGTTAAATCAATGACCGCCCTGAGGCATGAAGCCACCCAAAGCGCCCGACCCCTCCCAGCTTGCCGGCTTGTTCCAAGGGATAGCGCTCACTGCTGAACTTTCGGGTGTCGTAATATCAGTACTCGGGGCTGTCGCGCATCCAGCAAGAAGAAGCGTGAAGAGAATCAGGAAGATCCCGAATCGTTTCATAGATTCGACTTATTGTCAGAGGAATCGTCACCTGGGCCTGAGTAGATGACAGTGTCACCGGGTTGAACACTCAATCCGACACGGACGCTGTTCACGACGATGTCGGCGATCGAAGTGGAGGGCTCCACGGAGGTGATTCGCACCTTGCCAATCAATTGGGATCCGCGCTTGATGAGCATTTCTGCATTGTTTACCACGCCATTACGGTCCCCGAGGCTCAGGACCACGAAATTCCATGAGGGATTCACAGCCAGAATACGTCCTTCCAGACCACTGCGCATCGACTTACTGCGGCGCTGTGCCTCCCTCTCCTTGAGGGCTGTCAGTTGGCTCTCCTGATCCTTGAGTTTTGATTGGAGGCTCGTGGTCAGGATATCCTTTTCCTCAAGCTGCCTCTTGAGATCATCGGAAGGAGCGGCGGTCGGTTTGGCGGTGGAATTCACTTTCGCCTCGAGATCCGTAATATGGGCATCCTTGGCAGCCATGTCCGATTTTATCTGCGTTAGCGAAGCATCTCTGTCGGCTACCTGCTGTTGGACATCGGCCATCGCGGAAGAAGACTTGGCAATCTGGGACTTAAGATCGGCGGTTTCTGCCGCAAGCTTCTCTTGATCGCTTGTGACCAGAGCAATCTTTTCCGTTTCTGCTTTGGCATCGGCTGTCGCCGCAGCCGCCCTCTTGTTAGCAGCAGCGACCTCTGAACTCGCAGCCGTGAGAGCGGACTTCGTCGTGACGAGATTGGATCGGTTCAGGTATCCGAGGGCTGTAGCGCCAAGAGATAAAACTGCTACCAGGATGATAAGGATTTTTTGCATTACTGGGGACAAGGAGCAGATATCCTTAAGGGTTTGAATTTATTTCTCAAGTAACAAAAAGATGTTTCCATGATTGTTTTAACATTTTCCTTGCATTAGATTACCAGAGTCAGGGGCTATGGATGAAAGATTGGCAAACCCCGCCAGGGCAGGAATGCAGCAACGGCAGCCAGCTCTCTCTTGCCGTAGTTCCCTGACACTTTTTTTCTACTTCATTCTGCTTCTAGGGATTCTTGCTTTCGATCTCAGCAAAATCAGCTAGAAGCAAGGGATGCGTCACGGTCGTTTCGAAGAATCCATGTCCAACCTCCTCAGGGATTACGGGGAGTCCATCTCTTTTGACTGGAGGCTTTATCGCCACGACATTCTGGGAAGCATCGCCCATGCACGGGCGCTGATGACTGCGGGTTATCTCAACGGAGACGAGTTTGCTTCCATCGAGACCGGATTGAATAAAATCGGTGAAGAGATTTCGGCCGGCGAGTTCAGCTTCTCTGTCGATCTCGAGGACATCCACATGAACATCGAGAAGGAGCTTACAGCCCGCATCGGGGATGCCGGTGCCAAGCTCCACACCGCGCGTAGCCGCAATGACCAGGTAGCCACTGATCTACGCCTCTATCTCAAGGACGAGATTGCCGCCCTGCAAAAAGGAGTCCGGGGCTTGCAGAAGGCCCTGGTCGGCCTTGCCTCCACGAATGAGACTGTGCTGATACCGGGCTATACCCATCTCCAGCGCGCCCAGCCGGTTCCTCTGGCCCATCACCTTCTAGCGTATGTCGAGATGTTCGATCGCGATCACGACCGTCTCAAGGACACGGCCGCTAGGATGGATGAACTGCCGCTCGGCTCCGGTGCGCTGGCTGCCTCGACCCTCCTCCTTGACCGTGAAGCCATTGCGCAAGAACTCGGTTTCTCGCGGGTTACTCAGAATAGCCTGGACGGCGTGAGCGATCGCGACTTCGCTCTCGAGTTGCTCTCGGCTCTCGCGATTCTGGGCATGCATCTTTCGAGGCTTTCGGAAGATATCGTCCTCTGGACCACTACGGAGTTTGGATTTGCCAAGCTCAGCGATCGCCACTCCACAGGCTCGAGCCTGATGCCTCAAAAGAAGAATCCCGATATTGCCGAGCTGACACGAGGCAAGACAGGCCGCCTTTACGGCAACCTTTTCAGCCTTTTGACCGTTCTGAAAGGGCTTCCGATGGCCTACAATCGCGACCTTCAGGAAGACAAGGAAGCGATCTTCGATTCCGTGGACACGGCCAGGATGGCCCTGGCCGTAACGGCTGAGATGATGACCGCTCTGATCATCAACAAGGAGACTGCGACAACTGCCGCCAGCGATCCGGCATTGCTTGCCACAGATCTGGCCGATGAGCTGGTGCGCAAGAACATGCCATTTCGCAAGGCCCACGATCTTGTTGGCCAGCTTGCTGCTGAATCCGCCAAGACTGGCATCCCTCTCGACAGGCTTCCTAAGGAATTCATTTGGGAAATCTGCCCCGAACTCATCGGGGAATGGGAGGAGTTATTTGACCCGATTAGGTCGTTGAAGGCTCGTTCTGCAACGGGTGGACCCTCTCCAGAAAATGTTTCCATACGTCTTGCCTACTGGAAAGATATTCTCGCTTAGGCTCGGTCGAGATAAGCGAGAGGAGTTGTATTTATGGAACTGAAGAAGGTCTTCTCTTTCCGGGAGCAGAATGACGAGGCGCTTCCGTTCATGGATCATCTCGGCGATCTGCGTGTGATGATTATCCGGATTGCCCTGACCCTTGTCGTGGCCATGGTTGGTTCTTTTTTCTTTCGGGAGATACTGGCAACTGTTGTGCAGCGCCCCCTGATTGTCGTTGATCCTGTCAGGGCCAGTTCCCTTCAGTCCCTTGGCGTGGCTGACTCCATGACAATCTCCCTGGAGCTTTCCTTCTATGCAGGGCTCATCGTTTCTTTCCCGATCCTCCTGATCTTCCTGGCCCAGTTCCTCTTTCCCGCGCTCAAGCCCACTGAACGGAAGATACTTTTTCCGGTGGCAGTTTTTGGGATGGCCCTCTTTGTGATTGGAATTCTCTTTGCCTACTTCGTGGTGCTACCGGGTACCCTTGATTTCTTCTTCAAGGATGCCAAGTCGATGCACTGGACGCCGACCTGGACCGTGCGCGAGTACTATTCTTTCACTACCCAGTTCCTGATCGCCTTCGGGGTTGCCTTTGAGATGCCGATGGTCGTACTGGCTCTTGTGAAAATCGGCCTCCTGAATGCTGAGAAACTACGAAAAGCCCGATCGGTCGCGATCATTACCATCTTTACCGTAGCGGCTTTCATTACACCGTCACCGGATCTTGTGACCTATCTCCTCATGGGTGGACCGATGGTAGTCCTCTACGAATTCTGTATTATTCTGGCCAAGTGGGTGAAGCCAAAGACTCAGACTGCAGCTGAATAAAAAGGTGTCCACGCAAGCTTCGATTGGCCCCGCAGGCGGGTTCAACCGCTATGTTACCAAACCGGAATCTCTTTTTCGGAGAAGTCCGGAAATCATAAGAAGCAGTGTCGTGACCACGGGAGTCAGCCAGGGGAAGAGGATTCCATGACTCAGTGTGACTGCAATGGCCGTAAGCGTTCCAAGCATCAGAAACAGAGCGATGATCTGTGAAGTAATCCTTTTGCAATATTGTCCGGTGAGAAACAGACCGATACACGCCATGCAGAGGAGTATTTGTGTGGACCAAAGGAGGTGTTTCCATGCGAGTTGTGATCCAAGTTTCTGAAGTGTTGAGAGGAAAGGCTGATCAGATTTCTTGCCAAGGATCACGAGTGCATCGTTCCAAGCTGAATCATAGGAAGAAGTCGCTTCACCTCGCTCTTTCTGCTCTGCGTTAAGGAGGAAGTCCTCCAACGAAGAGGAAATTACAGGACTAGCAGCCTTCGTCCTGAGAGACCCATCGGCGGTCAGGAAGAGGGGGGAGCGCTTCGGAATGAGCAGAAGCCTCCCGCCAAGCAGCCACAAGGGATCTTGTTTTTTCAAGGAGGGACTATCGATCCCAGCTCCTATTTCTCTTCCCGCCACTTCCTTACTGATGACATCCCACCAGGTTGATCCCACTACCTCGCCTTGAGCTGTTTTGGCAAAGAGATGCAGACCCTGTGTTGTTCCCAATGAATTCAGAGCAGAGGGTAGAAAGCATCCCTGCTGCCTGTTGGAGATGCTGCCTGGCAACGTCACCCAGTGAGTACCAAGATGAAAAAAGTTTGGGGGATCGTAACGGCAAAGCGGTATAGAATGATAACGTGCAGCCTCGGAGAGGTCCTGGGACTGGGTGACGTCGATTCCTTCTGCCCTGAGTGTTGCTAGGACTCCTAGGAGGAGTTGCTCCGATTCCTTATCCGAGGTCACTTTCCCCGCGATCAGTATCCATGCTGGGTGAAGTTTGCCCAAGCCACGCAGAGTCATGGCCACATCCAGCGCGGGAAAGTCACCCTCGACAGGCGTCATCTCCAGGAGTGCAATCTTAGGATCTAGGTTCTCTCCTTGGTGAACTTTTGTTATCAGGGTGGAGGGGAGGATTTGTAGGAGATGCTCCTCCAGCGGCCAGGTCAGCCCGAGCAACTGAACGAATGGAGATAGCAAAATGATCGCGGCAAAAGCGGTTCTTAGCCCAGGGAGGATGGTATCCGTGTGGTTGACTGCCGGAAGAGGAAGAATAGCCACGGACGCGCCGCCGTCATCTGATTCTTTGAGATAATAAAGTGCCATGAAAGGTGCGTTGCTGGGTGCTATCACTTAAAAACTTAAATTCCCTTCAGCCCTGGAACTCGCGGATCAGCGCCTCTGCGTGAGCCTTTGCGGAATCGGTCACACCTCCCAGCATTCTGGCGATCTCGGAGACGCGATCGGATCCCTTGACGGAAGAGAGCCTTGTTTCCGTACGTCCCTCCTGAATGGTTTTCATCACCATGAACTGCGATGCTGCAGCCGCTGCGACCTGAGGGAGGTGAGTGATACAGAGAACCTGGTGACCGGAACCGAGCTCCCTCATCTTGGCCGCCACCTTCGTGGCAATCTCGCCACCGACATTGGCATCGATCTCGTCGAAGACGAGGAGGGGAATCCTGTCCTGCGCCGCAAGTGCTGATTTGAGTGCCAGCATCACACGGGAGATTTCTCCGCTGGAGGCGATAGAACGGAGATTCTGGACCGGCTCACCCGGATTCGGAGCAAAGAGGAACTCGGCAACCTCGCCTCCGTCGGGTCCTGGTTCTTCCTGTTTCTCGAGTATGATTTCAAATCCAGCCTGCTTGAACCCTAGGTCAGCCAGTTCCCGCGCCACGATCTTGGCAAGCTTATCAGCTCCCTGAGCGCGTTTCGCACCGAGCTTTGAGGCCGCTGACTGGAGTTCGCTCTGTGCTTCGGAGATACGCCGTTCGGCGGCGGATTTCAGTTCCGTGTAACCCGAGAGTTTTTCCAGCAGAGCGGCTGAAGCCACACCCCTAGCGATCACGTCGGAAAGCGCCGGGCCGTATTTTCGACGCAATGTGGAGAGCAGATTCAGACGCTCCTCGAGTTGCTGGAGTTCACCGGCATCGACCTCAATGTTCTCCGCATAATCACGAAGATCCGAGATCAGTGAATCAAGATCGCCCGTGATCCTCTCCAGGGTCTCCAGATGCGGTGCTGAGCGTTCATCGATACGACCAACTTCGCGGAGCAGTCGTGCTGATTCAGAGAGCGCCAGGCTTGCGCCCCTTTCCTCATCATCGAGACGTGCGATCGCGGAGGCTGAAAGTTCGATCAGTCGGCGACTGTTCGAGGCGGCCTTGTATCGGGCATTCAGCGCTTCCTCTTCCTCTTCGGCCAGATTGGCTGAGTTGATCTCCTCCACTTCGAGACGCAGTTGCTCGATACGGTCATCGCCACCAGCAGAGGCTTCGAGTTCATCCAGCTGGCGCTTGGCGGAGGCCGCTCCAGCGCGTCGTTCCAGATAGGCTTCCCTCAGCGGAAGCGCCTCGCAGTAGCGGTCCAGAAGCAGAGTCTGCTCTCGTCGGGAGAACAGGGATTGGTGATCATGAGGGCCGTGCAGATCAACGAGACGAGTGCCTAGTTCCTTCAGGACCGAGAGATTGCAGGGACTGCCGTTGATGAATTGGCGTCCCGAAGTGCCACTCCCCTCGGCGGCGATGGTCCTCTTCAGAATCAGTTCCCCTTCCTGGCAGGGATCGATGCCTGACTCTTCCAGTAGCACGTCGATCTCCCGAGTCTCATCCAGAGAGAAGAGAGCTTCAATTCCGGCAGACAATGCGCCGATTCTGACTACTCCTCGGTCGGCCCGTTCGCCCAGAAGGAATTTGAGTGCTCCGAGGATAATCGATTTTCCGGCGCCGGTCTCGCCCGTCACGGCTGTGAAGCCGGCAGGAAGATCCCACTCCAGCTCCTCGACAAGGGCTAGATTGCGGATGCGCAGAGATCGGAGCATGGCCGACATGGTAGTTACTATGCCAGCAGGAGAGTTGGAGTTGAAGCGTTCAATTACAGCTAAAAGAACAGACTCGCGCAGTTTGGGTGATTTCGGCTTTCAGCTTTCAGCTTTCAGCCTTTGACTCTTGGTGATGGCTTCATTGGAAATTACCTTTCTTGGCACAGGCACCTCCCAAGGCGTTCCCATCATTGGCTGCGACTGCACGGTCTGTTGTTCCTCTGATCCTAGGGATCAACGCAGTCGCACTTCTCTCTTGGTGAAGGCTCCTGACTTGCATTTCGTGATCGATACCGCCCCCGAGTTCCGGATGCAATGTCTTCGGGAAGGGATCACCAGACTGGATGCTGCCCTGATCACACATGCCCATACGGATCACATCATGGGATTCGATGACATGAGACGTTTCTGCGAAATGGAGGATAAGGAAATGCCTGTCTATGCCTCCGCTAAGACGATGGAGGGTCTCAGGAACACCTTCCGTTATGCCTTTGATGAACCTCAGACTTGGAAAAATTATCTCCGTCTGGCCCCGGAGTCGATCCAGGGACCTTTTCAATTGGGCGATACAACCGTGGTACCCGTCGACCTGCCGCATGGTAAATTCACCACCACAGGTTATATTTTTCACAGGAATGGTCGGAAGTTGCTAGCCTACTTGACCGACTGTTCGGAGCTGCCGCCTGCGGCTGTCGAGGCTGCCCGGGGCGCCGAGCTACTTGTGCTGGACGCTCTCAGAGATAGACCTCATCCTACACACATGAATTTCGATCAGGCCATTGTTGCCGCTAGATCAGTCGGGCCGGGCAGCACCTTGTTCATCCATCTGTGTCATGAAGTATCGCACGCGGACAAGCAGCAGGATCTGCCTCCGGGCTTCCATCTGGCTTATGATGGACTCCGAGTGAGGTTGGGGGAGCCAATACAGCTACCAGTATGAAACGGATCTATCTCCTTTCATCCTGCTTTCTTCAATTTACAGCCTTTCTGAACGGCTCCCAGCTCTCTGCTTCAACTCCCCAAGAGGATGCAGCGGCTACCGTGGTTATCTACAATGCGAATGATCCCGACTCCAAGGGGTTGGCCGACTTCTACTGCTCCGCACGGGCCATAGATCCCGCGCATGAGATCGCCCTTTCAATAACGAATGCGGAGGAGATTTCCCGGAGCGATTACGACATCTCCATCGCTGCCCCGCTCCGGCAGGAGCTCGTGAGCCGAGGCTATTGGAGCCTCACCCGCGACATGATGAACCGTCCCGTCATGATCGCCTCTAACATTCGTTATGCTGCTGTGATCCGCGGCATTCCGCTGAAGATCAAGGAATGCGCCGACTATCCCGGTGACTCGAAGATCCAACCGCCTCCCGTCGGTACAGTGAATGAGGCATCAGTCGACTCGGAGATTTCCATTCTGGGCCTCTTTTCACCACAGATCTCGGGAGTGCTTAACAACCCCGTCTGCAACAACGCCTCTCGTTCCGTCTTCAACCCACAAATGCCACCGGCCCTGCTCTTCGTGGCGCGTCTGGACGCTCCGAGCGTGGATGCCGTAAGATCCATGGTTCTTAACGGTATCCGGGCTGAGAAAGAGGGGCTCTGGGGGTGGGGATATATCGATCTGCGTTCTATTACCTCTGCCGGCTATGTGCAGGGGGACAACTGGATCAGAGCCGCTGGAGCGGCCATGAGACGTTACGGAATTCCCGTGATCACGGATGACCTGCCCGATACCTTCCAGTCGGGATTTCCTGTCACCTCAGTCGCCGCCTACTACGGCTGGTACTCCGAGAACATCGACGGCCCGTTCGCAGATGCATTCTTCCGGTTCGTGCCGGGAGCCGTGGCCGCGCATTTGCATTCCTTCAGCGCCACCACCCTGCATGATCCACTCAAGGGATGGACCGGCCCCCTGATCCAACACGGGGCCAGCGCCTCCGTAGGGAATGGCTACGAGCCTTACCTCTCCTTCACCACCGATTTCGGCGTCCTGTGCTCCAGCCTGCTTGCCGGGTCCAATCTGGCCGACAGCTACTATGCAGCCCAGCCCGTGCTCTCCTGGATGAGCATCCTTGTGGGTGATCCCCTCTACCGTCCCTATGCCTGCTTTGCTCAGGACGATAGTACCTCTCCCTCCAAGAGCGTCTGGACCGATTATCGTAGGATCATACTTGCCCATAACGGGGATGTCCTTCAGTCGGCCGGGGATCTTGTCGCTCGGGCCAAACAGGGTGGGCAGAGCCTTTACGTTGAGGCTCTTGGAGCTGCCCAGATGGATGCTGGGGCTCTTTCGGCGGCGGAGGTCAGCTTTGCCTTAGCTTACAAGCTGGCCAAGGAAAATCCTGTCCAGTTTCGCTTGCTGCTTGAGGAGGCTCGCTGCTTCGAGAAGCAGGGAGATCCCGCCCGCGGAGCATCGCTCTTGCGCAGGGGACTGCTTCATTACACCTCCTCCTCCCAGCGGGGAATTCTTTTGGAGTGGATTGCCCGAATGGATCCAATTAAGGCTGCTCCGTCGCCATCTCCAGCACCATCCCCCAAGTGAAAAATATGGAACTTAAGAAATCAGGAAAGGACTCAGGGATTGCTTCATTCGTATCCTGTGACACTGTGCGAATCCTGTTTTTTTTGGCATGTACCCTTTCAGTACTGATAGCGGGAGAGGGAGAAATAGGTACCGCTGCCGCCATGGAACTCAAAGCCTTTCCTCCGGCGGGCGAGGGGACTAGTCGCTTCGTGATCATGCTTCCACCCCGGAAGGACGAGGAATTCCTGAAAGTTCAACTTCTTGTCGGTAAGGCCGTGAAACTGGATCCTCAGAACCGCTACTTTTTCAGTGGGAAACTCGAGAAAGAAACCATCCCCGGCTGGGGCTATGAGCGCTATATCCTGAAAACTCTCGGCCCGATGGCCGGAACCCTCATGGCCGTTGATCCAAGCGAGCCAAAGGTCGATCGATACATCACCCTCGGAGGGGATCCTGAACTCCTCCGCTACAACAGCCGCCTGCCGCTGGTGGTTTACGTGCCGAACGAGGTGGAAGTACGCTATAGAATCTGGACTGCTGAAAGGAAGATTCAGACGCCTCCCAAGGGTTAATTTTCGCACACTGAGTGCTTCGTTGTTGAGAATATAGCTAGGAGGACAATCGAAACCGTAGTGTACCTGCAGGGAACTGCAGTCCCACAAAGCCAGTGCTAGATATTGCGAGGTGCTGAAAACAAATCAGTTTGTTTTCAGCACCTCGATGAAGGCCTCTTGGGGAATATTCACCTGCCCGATCGCCTTCATCCGCTTCTTGCCCTCCTTCTGCTTCTCTAGGAGCTTGCGCTTGCGGGTGATGTCGCCTCCGTAGCACTTGGCCGTCACGTTCTTGCGCATGGCACCGATGCTCTCCCTAGCAACTATCTTGCCGCCGACAGCGGCCTGAATAGCGACCTGATACATCTGGACAGGAATGACATCCTTGAGCTTTGCAGCAAGTGAACGGCCGCGGCCTTCGGCCTTGTCCCGATGCACGATGCTGGAGAAGGCATCCACGGGCTCTCCGTTCACGAGCATCTCGAGCTTGACCATGCGGTCTGGTCTGTAGCCTGCAGGCTCGTAGTCGAGGGAACCATAGCCGCGTGTGACGGATTTAATCTTGTCGTGGAAGTCAACCAGGATCTCGTTGAGCGGTAGGACAGCGGTGATCATGACGCGTCGAGTATCGATCGAGTCGGTGCTCTCCACGATGCCACGCTTCTCCATCATGATCTGCATGATATCGCCGATGTTTTCGTTCGGGATCATGACGAAGCATTTCACGACCGGTTCGCGGATCTCCTCGACGACACTCATGTCGGGGAGGTTGGCGGGGTTGTCGACCATGAGGAGATCCCCATTGGTCTTGATCACCTCGTAGACGACGCTCGGATAGGTCGCGATGATATCCATGTCGTACTCACGACGCAGGCGCTCGACGATGATCTCCATGTGAAGGAGTCCTAGGAAGCCGCAGCGGAAACCAAAGCCCAGAGCGACGGAACTCTCAGGCATGTAGTTGAAGGCGGCGTCGTTGATCTGGAGCTTGCCCATGGCCGTCTTGAGTGGCTCAAAGTCGGCTGTATTGATCGGGTAGATGCCGCTGAAGACCATCGGCTGGACTTTCTTGAAGCCGGGGAGGGGTTCTGAGGCCGGTTTCTTGGAATCAGTCAGGGTGTCACCGATCTTGATTTCGGCGGTGCTCTTAATATTCCCGATGAAGTAGCCGACATCACCCGGGCCCATTGCGCCCGTGGCAGTCATCTTCGGGGTGAAGATACCGACCTCCTTGACCTCATAGGACTGGTTGGTCGACATGAGCTTCACTTGGGTTCCAGCCTTGAGATTTCCCGAAAAGACACGGATATAGCTGACAACTCCCCGGTAGGTATCGAAGAGGGAATCAAAGACAAGGGCTCTCAGGGTGCCATCTCCCTCAGGGGGTGGGGGGACGCGCTGAACCACGGCCTCCAGGATCTCGACGATTCCGATGCCTGCCTTGGCACTGGCGGGAATCGCCTCCTCGGCGGGGATGGCCAGGAGGTCCTCCAGCTGTTTTTTGACCGCTGGAAGATCCGCATTGGGCAGGTCGATTTTGTTAATGACTGGGATAATCGTCAGACCCTGTTTATGGGCCAGATGGATATTGGCCATTGTCTGGGCCTCAACTCCCTGGGCTGCGTCCACAACAAGAATGGCACCCTCGCACGCGGCGAGGCTGCGGGAGACCTCGTAAGCGAAATCCACATGGCCGGGAGTGTCCATGAGGTTGAGAGTGTACTCCTGACCATTCTTGGCCAGGTACTGCATGGAGACCGGGTGAGACTTGATTGTGATACCGCGCTCGCGCTCCAGATCCATGGAGTCCAGGACCTGCTCCTGTTTGTCACGATTGGCGATCGTGTTCGTGACCTCCAGAAGACGGTCAGACAGGGTAGTCTTACCGTGATCGATATGGGCGATAATGCAGAAGTTGCGGATATTCTGAACGGACATGGGCAGTCGGAGAATATCGTTCACCGGGGGAACAGGGTCAATGATCTTGGAGGATGGTGGAGGAATCTATGGACGATTTTTGAGGATTGCTTCTTTCTTTGAACTTGATTCCTCAATCCACCGATCGCAGGGTTCTGTGAGATGAGCGACAACGATGAATCCTCCGGTCGTTCCAAGGCTTGGATCTGGATAGGGTTGTTGGTGGGGGTTCTGATTGTTTTGCTGACAGTTCCCTTCATGGCTATGGGAGTGGCGCTGACGAAGGCCTGTTTCACTCCACTACATGATCGGGAGAAGAGTCCTCCAGCATCGCTTGTAACGACGAATTTTTTGGTGGGCGGGGACGTATCTGGCCCCATGGGGAATTTGCGGGCCAGCTTGGAGAAGGCGGCATCAAGCGTCATCAGGTTGCCGCATTTAAACTCCAAATTGAAAGAGATACAGATTCTGGCGCCTCCTAAATCAATGGCCAGAGCCACCAATCAGATTCATCACATGTTATCCGACCGCAAGCTCCAGTATGTGGAAGCTATTGAGAATGACCGTATCCGCATCGTCGTTATCATTAAGAGCAAGGAATGGTCTGAACTTTCGGGCAGTCTTCAGACAGCTATCCAGCGGGACGGATTCATCTATCGCGGGCCTAGCCAGACAGCTACCGTTGGGGATCAAGCTGATTCGATGGTTGCCGAGATCGAGATTATCAAGAGGACATCTGATTAGGTGGATCGGCTCTTGCGGCCTTCCGTGTTTCACTATTCATTACATGTATTATCTGTAGTTATTGAATGGAGAAGATAACAGGTCTGTGGGATTGTACTTTGAACAATTTGGCCTTTTGATCTCCTGCTTCCAGCATGACCGCTAGCACTCTCAAAACTGTCCACACGAATCGAATCGACTCACTCTTTTCTCGCCTAAAGGCCGAGGAACGGACTGCCATGATCGCCTACATTACTGGCGGCGATCCTACTCTCATCGCCTCGGCTCAGATCGTCATCGAGATGGAAAAGGCCGGAGTCGATCTTCTGGAGCTCGGCATTCCCTTCTCCGACCCACTTGCAGATGGAGCCACTATCCAGATGGCTGCCGGACGCGCCCTTGCTGCCGGCGCCTCCGTTCCAGGCATCCTTAATCTTGTGCGTGAGATCCGCAAGACCAGCCAGATCCCGATCGTTCTCTTCGCCTACCTGAATCCGGTCTATATTTACGGATTTGAGAAGTTTCAGAAAGATGCCATCGCAGTCGGTGCCGATGGCTTGCTGCTGCTGGACCTGCCGCCCCAAGAGGCCGCCAGGAATAACGAGCTGAGATCAGACCATGAACTGAAGGCCATCCGTCTGATCGCCCCGACAACTCCTCCCGAGCGACTCAAGGAGATCACGGATGCCTCCGAGGGATTCATCTACTATGTTTCCCGTGAAGGAGTGACCGGTGAGCAGACGAGCCTCTCGACCGATATTGCCGAACGGGTCGCCGCCATCCGCGCCCTCACCAGTGTGCCCGTGGCCGTTGGATTTGGCATCTCGAATCCTGAACAGGCTGCAACGGTCGCAGGACTTGCCGATGGAGTTGTGGTTGGCAGTGCTATTGTGCGCAGGATTGCTGAGATCGGCGATACGCCGGAGCTGCCTGCTAAGATCGCTGACTTTGTCCGTCCAATTGCCGAGGCAGTTCACGGCACAAAAGGCTGACGTTTTCAAATCCGTATCCGGCTAAAGTTTTTCCCGCAGAGGCGCTGAGACGCTGAGAACAATTCCCAAGCACTGCGATACTATGCGCGCCCATCTCACTAAAAGGGGAAAACCTCTCTCTAGCCAATTTCTTCCTTCGGCTGCTTTCTTAAGATTCTCTGCGCCTCCGCGCCTGCGGGAGATTGTGCCTTCATCCTTTCCATTATGATCATTGCGAATGATACTTACTCGATGACTTTGGAGTTCACCAAGATGAATGGTGCGGGAAATGACTTTGTCATGGTGGATAACCGTGATGGCTCACGCAGTCTTTCCCGCGAACAGATCGCGCGTCTCTGCGATCGTCACCGGGGCATCGGAGCCGATGGCCTGATCGCCCTCGAAGGCTCGCCAGAGCTGCCCCGGATGCGCTATTACAATGCCGACGGCGGTGAGGCCGAGATGTGCGGCAATGGTGCCCGATGTTTTTCCCGCTTCACGGCCAGGCTGCTGGGCCTGACTGCCGGGAGTCTCTCCTTCCAGACCGAGGTCGGGATGCTTGCGGCTGAACTCCTCCCCGATGACCGTGTCCGTCTCCGCATGAGCGAGCCCCATAGCCTTCAGTTGGCCCACTCGTTGCGTGTGTTGGATCGCGATATGGAGGTGCATTCCCTGAATACCGGGGTTCCCCATGCCGTCACCTTCGTGCAGAACCCCGAAAACCCCAAGAACCTTGAGGAGACCCCGGTTTTTGAGCTGGGCCGAGCCCTTCGCGGCCACCAGCGCTTTGCCCCGGCGGGAACCAATGCCAATTTTGTCCAGGTTCTGGCTCCTTCCTCTCTGTCCATTCGTACTTACGAGCGCGGAGTCGAGGATGAGACTCTGGCCTGTGGCACGGGAGTGGTCGCCGCCGCCTTGATCCATCATTATCTCACCAAGGCCCCTTCTCCCATCTCTGTACGGGTTCGAGACGGAGAGACTCTTGACGTGGAATTTCAGCTCGGGAATGCTCAAGGGGGAGATCCCATGGCTGTAGCTTTGGTCGGCCCTGCGGACTTTGTCTTTGTCGGGACTATATCTCTCTAAACACCACCTTTCTCTCAGATGTCCAAGATTTCCTTTGCTGGTGCGCATACGGCGCTCGTTACCCCGTTCAAGGATGGTGCACTTGATGAGGCTGCCCTTTCGGTTCTCATAGAAGCACAGGTCCAAGGTGGTATCTCTGGTGTAGTGCCCGTGGGCACTACTGGTGAATCCCCCACCCTCAGCCATGAGGAACACCGCCGGGTGATTGAGATTGCCGTTAAGGCAGCTGACAAGAGAGTACTGGTCATTGCTGGAACTGGATCAAATGCTACTTCTGAAGCCATTGAACTTACCGTTGAGGCCGAGAAGCTGGGAGCAGATGCCGTTCTACTGGTTGCTCCCTACTACAATAAACCCTCCCCTGAGGGGCTCTACCGCCATTTCAGGAAGGTTGCCGAGTCAGTCTCCATTCCGATCGTCCTCTACAGCATCCCGGGACGTTGCGGTATCGAGATCCCCGTGTCGGTCGTAGTCCGTCTGGTCGAGGATTGTCCGAATGTGGTGGCGATCAAGGAGGCCGGCGGGAATGTAGAGCGGGTCCATCAGCTATGTGCTGCCCTCCCTGCTAGCTTCCAGATCCTCTCCGGTGACGACGCTCTAACATTCCCTTTTATGGCCGCCGGAGGGGTGGGCGTGATTAGTGTCGCCTCCAATATTATTCCCGCTGAGGTGACGGAACTTGTTCGGAGCTTCCTGATGGGAGATCTGGCCAAGTCAGAGGAGATTCACACCCGCTATGCATCGCTCTTCCAGGATCTCTTCATTGAACCCAACCCTGTTCCTATTAAGACGGCGCTAGCTGCCAAGGGAATCTGCACAAATGATGTCCGACTTCCTCTTTGTGAGATGACTCTTGGCAATAGGGATATTCTCCTTAAGACCCTTGAATTGGCTAAGATAATCTAGTTTTAAACTATTACTATGAATACACTTAAGATTGTTATTTACGGATGCAAGGGAAGAATGGGCCAGGCTCTCATTGCATCCACTAAAGAGAATTCAGCCTTAGAATTAGTCGGAACGATCGATGCGGGGGAGTCTCTGGATCCGATTGCGGGATGTGATGCCGTGATCGACTTTACCCATGCCGACGCCACCCTTCCCGTGCTGCAAAAATGCGTCGAATTAGGCAAAATACTTGTCATCGGAACCACCGGACATTCCAATGATGTTCGTCAGGCTATCACAGAGGCCTCCGCCAAAATCCCTGTCATCTTGTCGCCAAACTACAGCGTCGGAGTGAATGCCCTCTTCTGGCTGACTAAGAAGGCGGCCGAAATTCTTGGACCCGACTACGATGCCGAGGTGATCGAGGTTCATCATCGACTTAAGAAGGACGCCCCCAGCGGCACCGCCCGACGCCTAGTCGAAGTGCTAGATGAGGCCTATGACCTTGATTACAAAAAGGATACGCGACACGGACGTGTGGGAATGACGGGCGAGCGTACCAGGAACGAAATCGGGGTCCATGCCGTGCGTGGCGGGGATGTTGTTGGAGACCACACGGTCATGTTGGCGGCGGCCGGCGATCGCCTCGAATTGATTCACAGGGCATCCAGTCGTGAGACCTTTGCCCGTGGAGCTCTCCGAGCCGCTCTCTGGGCTCGTGATACCAAGAGAAACCAGCCTGGCCTGTACGATATGCAGGAAGTGCTCGGATTGAGCTGATTTTACCTTTATTAAGACTATGCGCGCCGGTATCGCCCTCGGCTCCAATCTGGGCGATAGAAACGCTATTTTAACAGAAGCAATCGGCCAACTCCGAGATCTTCACGAGGAGGGAGAGTTCCTTGTTTCCGGCCTGCATGAAACATGGCCGTTGAATTGCCCTCCCGGATCGCCTCTCTTTCTGAATGGCGTGCTGGAACTGGGGACCTCTCTCGAGCCGCTGATTCTTCTCCAGCGCTTGCAATCTCTTGAGGCTGCATCCGGTCGACCCGAATATCGTGGCATCAATGAACCACGCACGCTTGATTTGGACCTGCTTTATTGCGACGAAATGACCCTGCAACTTCCGGAATTGGAACTCCCTCACCCACGGATTGCCGAGAGGCTTTTCGTTCTTGCTCCCTTGGCGGAGATTCGTCCCGATCTCAAGCTCTCTGGATGGACTTATTCTTGCGAAGAATATCTATCTAAGATTCGTAATATGTAATCTTATTCCCTTGCTTGTTAATTACTAATGACTCTTAAAGAAAATCTTATTTTTGCTAAGGCTCAAGGGAAGCGCCAGGCCTGGCTGACTGCCTACGACTACCCCTCGGCACGTCTTCTGGATGAGTCCGGCATTGATCTGCTTCTGGTCGGTGACTCCCTTGGCATGGTCGTTTTGGGTCAAAAAGACACTATTGATGTTACCCTAGATCAGATAATTCATCATTTGATAGCGGTTCGTCGAGGAGTTACAAGAGCTCCCGTGGCAGCAGATCTTCCATTCCATACTTATAAGACTCCTGATCAGGCACTTGCCACTGCAAGGCGTCTTGTGGAAGCCGGAGCTGATGCCGTGAAGCTAGAAGGCCCCCTCCCCGATCAAGTCGCCCTTCTTGTTTCGAGTGGCATTGAAGTGATCGGCCATCTTGGGATGCTTCCCCAGCAAGTTCGTGAAGAGGGAGGTTATCATCGCAAGGGTAAAACCGAGTCGGAAGCCGAGGCGCTCCTTATTGCCTCCCTGGCTCTGCAGGCAGCCGGGTGCTGTGCCGTGGTTCTAGAGATTGTAGAAGAGACTTTGGCTGAGGAAATAAGCCAACAACTGAACATCCCGACGATTGGAATTGGGAGTGGTCCCCGTTGTGATGGGCAGATTCTAGTCACCCCAGATCTTCTGGGTCTTCAACCCTGGTTCCGCCCCGCCTTCGTGAAGCCGAAAGCTGATCTGGGCACTCCGTTCCAAGCAGCCGTCCGGGAGTATATCCGCGAGACTAAAGAGGCCTCTAAAACTGAATAACGGATGAATGGCGATATTCAGCGCAAGGCAGCCGAGGGGCAGAAAGTGATTCTCACCGGCGTTCTGCTCAACCTGGTACTTTCGACAGGCAAGATCGCCGGAGGGCTTCTTGGGCGCTCCAACGCCTTGATTGCCGATGGTATCGAGTCACTTCTCGACCTCTTTAGTTCTCTGCTGATGTGGGCAGCCCTGAAATATGCCGCCAAGCCACCCGACGAGGACCACCCCTATGGTCACGGGAAGGCTGAGTCCCTTTCCTCTCTCATCGGGTCGCTCGTTCTGGCCATTGCCGGAGCCCTGATTGCCCACAACAGCATCATCCAGTTGATCGCCGCCGCGCATGGTGCCCCCGTTCACCTCCCCTCTCCATGGACCCTCCTGATCTTGATCGGGGTGATTGCCCTCAAGGAGACCCTTTACCAGTTCATGGCCCGACGTGCCCGCAAAATTGGAAGCAATGCTCTCCTGGCGGATGCCTGGCACCACCGCTCCGATGCCGTGACCTCAATTGCTGCCTTCATCGGCATCTCGATTAGCCTGCTCGGAGGCCGTGGTTATGAAGTGGCCGATGACTGGGCAGCCCTCTTCGCCTGCGTCGTGATTTTTTACAGCTCCTACAATATGTTGAAGCTCTCTCTTGGCGACGTGATGGATGCCCGGGTTTCTCCCGACGCTGAGAAAAAGGTCTTGAATATCACCTGCGCCGTTCCCGGAGTCATCAGCGCCGAGAAATGCCGCATCCGCAAGAGTGGCCTCTCCTATATTGCCGATCTCCACATCCGGGTTGGTGGCGACATCTCCGTCCGTGAGGGTCATGCGATCTCCCATCTGGTCAAGGATAAGCTGATGACTTCGGAATTACCTCTTGAAGATGTGACCGTCCACGTAGAACCCGAAGAAGGCTAGAGGTAGGCCGCCAAAGATTGCTTGCGGGATCTGAAAAGATTTTCCTCTCCGATATCACGTGTGAGGTGCTGGCGGTCGAGATCCTTGCGCAATCCTTCCGTGACACGCGTGAGGGCCAGTATGATGCCCCTCTCCATCAGATCGTCATGCAGTTCCAGGAGAGCGCGTCCCGCCGTGAAGTCCACCGAGGTGATCGGTCCGCAGTCGACGATGATGACCCTCACCCCGGGCGATTGGGCGACCAAGTGCCGGATCTCGTGACAGAAGTGAGGTGCATTGGCGTAATAAAGATCGGTACCGAACCAATAGAGAATGACCCCCGGTTCTACAAAGACACTCGGCGCGGTCTTCTCCATACGCCAGTGAATCTCAGGATCGCGAACGACGACGCCGGTGCGCGGCTGATATCCTCTGCGGACATGGTCGAGCAGTGAGACGATGATCGCAAGCACGATGCCGTACTCCACACCGAGTCCGACCACGGCGAAAGCGGTGAGTAGGGCGACATAAAACTCCTTGCGACCGCAGGCCCAGAGATTCCGGAATCCCCCCCAGTCGATCATCCCTGTCGCCACCACAAAGACAATCGCCCCAAGGACGCAGAGGGGCAGGAACTTCAGCGGTCCGGTGAGCAGGATCAGGACGACAGCCACCATGGTGGCGGTGGCCAGATTCGCAAGCTGGCTGCGCCCTCCGCACGACTCCAGCATGGCAGTCTGAGTGGGGCTGCCATTGACGACGAAGGTGCCTGTGAGTCCCGCGACAGCATTCGCCGCACCGAGTCCGAGCAGGTCGCGATTCTCATCAGGCATGGTGTGCTGTTTCACCCCGAAGGCGCGTGCGGTCGCAGAACTCTGCGTGATGATCATGACGAAGCAAGCACCGGCAACGGGGAGTAGGGCCTTCAAGTCTGACCACGAAATCAGTGGCAGGATGAAGGGAGGCAATCCTCCTTCTACTGGACCAATGAGGCGGACACCATGGTGTTCGAAATCGAGCAGATAGCTGGCAAGAATTGTCCCGATGACGGCAATAAGGGCACCGGGAACCTTAGGAGTCCAACAGCGAGTGGTGAGAATCAGTGTCAGCACAATCAGCGAAACAATCAGAGTCGGAATGTGAACCAGAGAAAGATGGGTGAGTACAGTAACGATCTGCTGAAGCGTGACCGAAGTACTCACCGGGATTCCGAGCATCTGGCCGAGCACCGATATCCCGACTTGGAAGCCGACGCCGGTGAGGAAGCCTATCAGGACAGTCCGGGAGAGAAAGTCGGCCAGGAAGCCAAGTCGCAGGAGGCGTGCGAGAATGAGCAGGCCCCCTGCGATCAGGGCTACCACCGAGGCGTGGGCTAGGAATTCCGGGGTGCCGGGATGGGCTATCGGGGAGACACCGGTCGCCAGGATTGCGGCCGTGGCGGAATCCGCCGCCACGAAGAGCGAGCGAGCACCTCCGAGCAGCGCAAAGGCGATGACCGGGAAGAGAAGCGTATAGAGACCCGTGATGACTGGGGTTCCGGCGATCCGGGCATAACCCATCGCCTGCGGGATATTCATCGCGGCCAGTGAAACTCCTGCGATGATCTCGGAGAGAAACTTCCCCGGAACCAACGGAAAGATCCCTGGGCTTGTTCCTTGGATTAACGAGGCCAGGCTATTGCGAAGGGAGGAACGTAGGGACACAGAAGAGTGATGGAGCAGGTTGATTCTAAAGTCAGGCTCTGGTGACAAGATTGGAGAGGATACCTATCTTCTCAATCTCGACAGAGTCCCCTTCCTTCAGCCAACGCTGGGGAGTCCTACCGACGCCGACGCCCGCGGGTGTGCCGGTCAGGATCACCGTGCCTACGGGCAATGAGGTGACGCGTTCATCCGTGAGATGAACTCCCTGAAAGGGATCCCCGGAAAGGATCTCCATCAAGGTTCCCTGAGGGTCAACCGGAGTGGCGTAGTGCACCTCATTCTCGCCGATCCGAATCCGAGCGATCTTCATGAGCGCAACCTACACGAACGACTGCACCATGAAGAGCATTATGATGTCACGGCCAGTGCACGAACTTTCCTCGCAACTTTTCAATAAAAGCGGTGTTGCTAAGGGATGAAACACCTCTTCTCCTCCCTAGTCTTCCTTGCCGCCAGCGCTGTCACAAGTGCCCATCCGGGACACGATGGGAGCATGACCAATTCGGTTTCCACGGGATCTACTTACGGATCCTCATCACTGCCCGCCCCCCGCATCTCGATCACCGAGGAGGGAAACTACCGGGTGATCCGGGCAAACGGGATTCCCAACCACCCCGTTGGCCAGTTCCCCGGCCTGGGGAATCCCAATACCATTTCGGCCCAGGACTACAACTTCCGGATGCCTCTGCATCCGACGACCAACGCGACCTTCACAGAACTCAGACATCAGGCGATCGGCGTCGCGCTCAACGGGATTCCCTTTGATCCCGGCACCGCGGAAACATGGAATAACGACCCTCGTTCGGGGTGGCATATCGAAGCGATCGTTGGCAAACGCAAGGGCATGGGGCTCGACCAAAACAATGCCCACGTTCAACCCAACGGCGCCTACCATTACCATGCCGTTCCCACCGGCTTGGTTCAGGTTCTTGGAGGTGACACCAACAGGATGACCTTGCTGGGATACGCTGCGGACGGATTTCCAATTTACGGGCCGCTTGGATATTCCTTGGCAATCGATCCGGCGAGCGTGCTCAAGGAGTTGAAGCCGGGTTGGCAACTAAAGCAGGGAACCCGCCCCTCCGGAGCATCGGGACCCGGCGGCAGATACGACGGGACCTACAGGGAGGATTATGAATTTGTCAGTGGTTCGGGTGATTTGGATGAGGCCAACGGGCGCGTCGGCGTCACACCTGAGTACCCGGAAGGAACCTACTATTATGTGGCCACCGACTCATTCCCGTTCTACCCGCGAGAGTTGAAGGGGACTCCCGACAAGAGTTTCCAGCGCCAAGGACCACCTCCCCAAGGACAGATGCAGGGACCGGGCGGTCCCGGGAAACGCATGGAACCACCACCCTTCGGCGGCCCACCTCCCCGTTGATTACTTCTGCCCCTCCATCTGCATGACGCGCTCGGCCATGTCGGGACCCAGGTAGCAATGGGACCCTACGGATAGGAATCCGCGACTCTTGAGGAGACGGTGATAGAAGGCGGCACTTTGGAGATCCTCCTTGGGAAAGTCGCCCATCAGCGAGTCCTCTTCGGTGTAGAGTTCCAGAAAGGCAACCCCGGCAGCACGGTGAGCGAGCGAGGCGATGCCCTGCTCTAGTTCACTCAATGGCAGGTAGAAGAGTGTGTCGCTGCAAACTATCAGGTCATATTCCTCGGCAAGACCGATTTCCTCAAGCGTGGCAAAGGAGCCGAGACGGATATTCCGCTTCTTCCCAAAGCGCTCGACCGCATAGTTGCTGGCATCGACTCCTGTGTAGCGGATCTTAGGTCGCAGTGAGCGCAGGGCCGGCAGCCAGTTCCCCTCCCCGCAGCCCACATCGAGGACGGTGCGGGCGGGACGCTCCAGATAATACTCGGCCACGGAGAGAGCCAGTGCGGCCTTCCTGCCGATCGCCGATCCGGACTTCACCCGGGTCTTCGGATCACGATACCATCGGTCGAAGTAGCCCCGGTCGTAGCGGGCAGAAGAGTTTTTGCTCATGCTAAAGTTAGGAGCCAGAAGATTGATGATAGATGGGAATCAAAGATTCTCAATCTCTCAACTTCGATCTTCCAACTTCCATTTCGGCTTTAGCCGATGAATGAGCAGATGTAGTGGCAGGGATCGTGCTTCACCGTGATGGTGAAGCCGGAGTTCGCGGGAACGTCGAAGGCATGACCTGAGCTATGAGAATCCGTCTTATCCGTTCCATCCAGAACGACCTCGCAGGAACCCTCGACGATCTCCATACGTTCGGCCTTGCCTGTTCCGAAATGATAGGCTCCGGGCAGGATAACCCCCACGGTCTTGTGATCATTCTCTTGTGTGATGACAGTGTGCGAGATGACCCGGCCCTCGAAGTAGATGTTGGCCTTGGCGTGAACAATAGCGTTAGTGAATTCCATGTTGCGGTGATCGGCCTAAGGCAGATCTTTTGCAAGTGCAAAGCACATCATTTTCCGCTCATGATCGCCTGCAATGCGCTTTGTGCCTCTGATTCTCCTTGGTTCTCTAACTCTCTGGGGATCCTTGCTGCGTGCCGAGATTGGGGCCACGCAGGAGCAGTGCATTGCCCGTTATGGAAAGCCCGAGCGTGATGCCCTCAAGGAGAGCGGATTACTCTACTTCCGAAAGGACGGCATCTGCACGATCGCGCATTTCTACATGGGGAAATGCGATGTCCTGAGTCTCTTTTCCGATAAGGAGGAATCAGGCATGCCTGAGAATCTCCCCGCTGATCGGATCCAGTCCTTGCTGAAAAGCGAGGGAGCCAGCTCCTACTGGAGTCCTGCCGGTTGCTACTCAATCAACGGGGTCTGGAATACCCCGGATGGGAAATCCTTCGCCATCTACGATACCATGCGTCACAAACTCGCCGTCATGACCCACGAGGCCTATGTGAGGGAGAAAGAGGCGCTCTCCAAGGCTCATTCCGGCCTGAAATAGAATCTATCTTATTGAGATAGCTTAGAGGGTAAGGGGAGTCGAACCCCTGGTTGCTCCAATGAGAGTTCAAAAGTGTCCAAGGACACTTATATATAGCGCCTCCCAGCATTCATCCCATATCAGCAATCTCAGCCAAGGAGTGACAACCTCCAGGTAAGACATGGCTGAAAAAAAGTTAAAAAAATTCTACTCTGAGTCTGAAAGAGAATTTAGATCATGGTAAACCCCGTATTTTCCATGGAACACTTCATCGTCGAACAAATGATCCTTGAGGATCTAGAGCTGGCTGTCGTATGGGCGGCGAGTGAAGGATGGAATCCCGGCTTGCATGATGCGGAGATTTTTTATCAGAACGATCCGGAAGGCTTCTTTATTGGAAAGCTTGATAGCAAACCAGTGGCTGTGATCTCTGCGGTGCGTTACAGCGATGATTATGGATTCATAGGTTTCTACATTGTGGCTCCAGAGTTCAGGGATCACGGATATGGCGGCCACCTTATTCAGCGTGCAGCGCAGCATCTCGCGGGATGCCGCAGTATCGGACTCGACGGCGTGGAGTCTCAGCAAGCCAACTATGCGCGCCATGGAGCCCGCTATGCCCATGACAACATCCGCTTCGAGGGACACGGTCCGGGCGAATTCATTCCCCTCCCCTCAGGAGTAGAAATCAGACCCCTTGCCGACATTTCATTCGAGATGGTTCTTGATTACGATAAGCGTCACTTTCCCGTAGATCGTTCCGTTTTCCTGAGAGCCTGGATCGATCAGCCCGAGGCTCTGGCGCTGGGAATCCTGCAATCAGGGAAACTGACAGGTTTCGGAGTCAGACGTCCCTGCCGACAGGGATACAAGATCGCCCCGCTCTTCGCGGATGATCCGAAATCTGCCTCAGCACTTTTTTTATCTCTCCGTCAGGGTATTGGCCTAGAGACTCCCTTCTATCTTGATGCACCTCAGACGAATTCCGATGCCATGTCACTCACCAAGGTACTCAGCATGAATCCCGTGTTCCATACGGCCCGCATGTATCTTGGGGAGACGCCCGAACTTCCGATTCAGGAGATCTACGGAATCACCAGCTTCGAGTTGGGATAGTCCCCGTAGCTAATCCCCCAACACAATGAGGTCCTCGATACTCATCGAGACTAAAATCTAAAGTAGGATGTCAGGCCCGATCGAGATTAGGGTGTTCGAAATGCTTCAGGAAACAGCATTCAAAGGATTTTCCGTCCCTGAATAACCTAGTCAAGAAGCACTACCACAGCTATCATAAGCAGGACATGGATGAAACCTCCCATTTTGTGACTGCTAAAAAGTTAGAGCAACCGGAGGAAAAAGAGAATCATGCCGGTTGTATAGAGCATGGTTTTGGATTGTTAGGTTCATGAGGAGGGCGGGTATGTAATGCCAAGGGCAAAGCCACGCTCAGTAAGTCATGGACCGCGTCGTGGTGGTCGTGTTCGGCGTGCTCCTATACTGCTGGCTCACACTCGTGGTGTAGGGAGTACGTCCCCTTTGGCTGCTACTGTAGGAGAAACACGAAGTGAGCGTTAGGGTGAGTATCAAGCTGGCGATTTCGATCATGGAGGTAGTTTTCATAGACCGACCATACTCCCAGAAAAACTCTTAAGCTAGATGGGTAAATGCTTAGAAATGACTAATGAAATGGCTTAGGCAAGGAACATTAAAAACTAAGTACTTCTACCAATAGAAATCGGTCAGGGGATGTGGGAAGGTTCCAATCTATGAAAACAATCACAGTTACCTTACTTGCCCTATCCTTCTTTGTCGTCTTGGCCCTTTCCGGTTGCAACACGGTCAGGGGTGTTGGTCAGGATGTCAGCGCCACAGGTCGCGGTGTCAGCAGAGGCGCTGGAGCTGTCCAAAGTGCCATGTAGTCATTCTCGATTGTAGGGCTGGTTATGGGGATGACATCTAGTTTGGATCGGGAATGCTAGCTCCCGAATCAGTTAGAGTCCCGTTACTATCTCCCAGCTCACCTCCCACTCTGCGCTCAATGAACTGCAGGCAGACTGAGTTGGAGGAATGGTTCTTGTCGCTGGGATGGACCTGCTGGAGAATTCCTCTGTATGGATCCCTTTTTTAAGAATCTCGGAGAGTCGGTCTACGCGCAGTGGAAGAAAGAGAACTTCAATCTCACTCTCTTTCCGGAAATTGCCCGCAAGGCGCTTGAGAAAACCAACCCATCCCTCCATGTCGATCTAGAGGAGCTGATCCACGAGTTCCTGCTTCATGACGAGCAACCCTTCCAGAGCTCATCGGGTTTCGGTCAGCCTGAGTTAATCCTCTACGACAACCCGAAGTTCTATATTCAGGCCCTTTTCTGGCTCGACGGAACGACGGACATCCACCAGCACGAATTCTCCGGTGCTTTCCATGTCATGGCCGGGTCGAGCATCCACGCGACCTATTGCTTCCAGAAGACGCAAGCAATCACAGCTCATTTCCGTCTGGGTGACCTGAAGCTGATGCATGTTTCTCAATTGGAGACAGGGAGCACGGTTCCTATCATTTCGGGAAAGAATACCATCCATTCGCTTTTTCACCTGGAGACACCCTCGGTGACCATCGTGATCCGCACGCACTCGGATCCGGGAACAGGTCCCCAGTTCACCTATCTCCCTCCCCATGTCGCGATCGATCCGGTACAGCAGGATGGCCTCACGACTAGGCGCAAGCAGTTGCTCGATGTTCTGGAGGAAACGGAGGCTCCGGATTACAGCGATTTGGTTGCCGAGATGCTCGGTGAGCTTGATTTCGAACGCGGTTTTTTCATTCTTCAGAACTGCATAGGCCATCTCCGCAATCTTGGAACCTGGGAGCAGGTCTGGGGCGTCTTCGCGCGGAAGCATGGACGTCTGGCCATTCCTGTGAAGTCGACTCTGGAAGAGATCATCAGGCGAGATGCCCTCACCGCGATGCGCTCCACCGTCGAGGATGTGGAGCACCGTTTCTTTTTGGCGCTGCTGCTCAATCTCGAGCGCAGGGAGGACATCGTGCGTCTGGTCGCCAAGCAGCACAGCGGTGATGCGCTAGCAACGATCCTGAATTGGGCGAAGGAATTGACGCAGATGACAGAATCCGGAACATGGATTCTGGACGCTGGGTTCCCAGAGGAGCTCGGCATTATGGATGAGGAGCAGTCCGTTATTTTCCTCTCCGCACTGAGTCATTTTATCACCGGAGGCAAGGCCTCTGCTGAGTTGAAGAAACTCTCCGCAATCGATCTCGCCTTCCTGAGAGAAACATTTGCCCGTTCCAGCTGGCGCACGCTGCTCCTTCCTCGTCAGGGAAAGAGTGCTCCTTCGAAGGGGGCGGGCAAATTGAGAAAGTCTCCTGGAAAAAAACAGTCCGTCAAAAGGAGCGACTAGGGTATTCCGCGGTTCTGAGTTTCCCCACGATAATGAAATCAACGAAGGCCCTCTCTTGGTTCTGGAAAGCTACTCATGTTTGCCCGATCACTCATGACAACTAAGAGGTGTCATTTGATTCTGGGCCTGTTCCTGGTTTCCAAACTGTCGGGCTCCGTGCTTGCCTCCGACCTCTCCCTGTGGGAACGACTGACACCACAGCAGCAAATCGTCCTGGGTTCCGGAAAGCAGGTCGTTCTTGAGGAGGAAGTCCCTGACAGTCCGTGGCCCAATCTCACCATCTATCAGTTGGTTAAGAGCAGCTCTGCAGACGTGGCTGCCGTCTTTTGGAACAGCGAACTGGACACAAAATATCTCCCGAACTGCAAATCCGTACGTATTCTTGATCGACCATCACGGGATGTGCAGAAGGCGGAGTTTACCCTCAGGATGCCCTTGTTTCTGCCGGAGGAGCTCTACGTGTCGCGGATCACGATCAAGAGCCCTTCAGAGAACAACTACGAGATTTCATGGAAGGTGCTGGAGTCGCTTTACTCCAAGGAATGCAATGGCACGATCCGGATCGAACCGCACGGTGACCTGACTCTCTTCAGCTATCAGAACTTCGTGAAGCCACGAAGCAACTTTGCGGCCCTGCTACGGTTGCCAGCACAGGCCATCATTGTCGATAGCGTGAAGTCCTTGGTGCGCCAGGTGGAAACGGAGCGGCAAAAAAACCTTCAACTTCTTGCAGCTCAGCTTAAAGCCATTGAGATTGCTTTAGGGAAACGCTGAAGGTTGACCGGCAATTCCCGTGATGTCTAGGATCACAACCATGATCCGTTTGATGGCCTGCTTGCTGCTACTACTTGCCGGGGCAACGGCATCGCTCTCAGCAGAAGAACTGATATGGAGTATGTTGACGAAGCAGCAGCAAACCGAGCTGTTGGAAGGAAAAGCGCTCGAAGTGGAAGAGAACGTACCCGAGAGCGCCTGGCCCAGATTCATCATTTATCAGATGGTCAACTCCTCTCCGGCGGATGTTGCCGCCGTTTTCTGGAACTGTGACCGGGCTCCGGACTATATCCCCAATTGCCTCTCGGTGCGCATTGTCCACCAACCGCACCCTTGGATCATCGAAGCCGAATACACACTGGGGATGCCTTTCTTGCTTTCTGACGAGGTCTATGTCTCCCGCAATGAACTGAGACGGCATTCCGCTACCGAGTATGAGATCTCGTGGAATGTTCTTCACTCGACTTATTCCAAATCCGCAGTGGGAAATCTCTTGGTCCAAGAGCACGAGGGGAAGACGCTACTCCGGTACACCAATCTCGTCGTCCCAGGGAGCAGGATAGCGGGACTCCTGCGAGCGACTGCCAGCAGTCATGCGCTCGAGAGCGTGCAGGCACTGGTGAAGAGGGTCGTGTGGGAGTTGGAGAAATCACCGGCTCTCCTGGAGAAACAGCTGGGGACCATGGAGCACTCCCTCGAGAAATCTTCTCCTTAGGGAACCACTGGTGCAACACTTTCACCAAATGCCCCTCCTTTTCTGGGGGATGGCATCCCTAGCCGCCCTCTGCATCGGATTGACGAAAGCCGGCTTCAGCGGGTGCGGATTGATCGCCGTCCTTCTCATGGCGGAGATCATGCCTGCCAAAGAATCGACGGGCGCCGTCCTGCCGATGCTGATTGCTGCTGATCTTATGGCCATCGGTATTTACAGGAATCACGTGAACTGGAGGATCATTCGGGGGTTGCTTCCCACGACCTGTATCGGACTTCTAACCGGTTGGTTTATGATGAGCAGGATCCCCGATCATCTCTTCAGTCACGTCATGGGATGGATGATTCTGGCGATGATGGGCATTGTCTTCTGGCAACGCCTCGACCGCAGGATTCTCTCGGAAATCATGCATCATCCCGTGCTTGGCACAATATCGGGATTCGCGGCAGGAATTACCACGATGATGGCCAATGCAGGGGGGCCTGCCATGACCTTCTACCTACTCGCGAAGAATTTCGACAAAATGGCCTTTGTAGGAACCTGTGCCTGGTTCTTCTTCCTGACAAATCTGACGAAGGTTCCTCTTAGCTGGAATCTCGGTCTCATTTCAACATCTTCGCTGGAACTGAATCTAATGCTTCTGCCTGCCTTGGTAGCAGGAATGGTTCTGGGACGCTTCCTGCTCGGAAAGATTACCCAAGCCTCCTTTGACTGGCTATTGCTTGTGATGTCTACCTTGGTGGCCCTACGGATGATCGTTGCGTGATCTAGCAATCTTCCCTGTTTTAGCCTTCAGCCTTCAGCCTTCAGCCTTTAGTCTCTGCCCATGCCCCGTATCGCCGAAGAGAGTGTCCAGAAGGTCGCCGACGCCAGCGATATCGCGGAGATTATCGGAGGTTATTTTCCTCTGAAGCGCGCAGGGACTAGCTTTCGTGCTCTCTGCCCCTTTCACAAGGAGAAGAGCCCCTCGTTCCATGTGAATCCATCCCGACAGACATTCCACTGCTTCGGCTGTGGAGCCGGCGGCGGCGTCTTTCGGTTCGTGATGGATTACGAGCATATCGATTTTCCCAGCGCTATCCGCAAACTTGCACAGCGTGCCGGCATTGTCCTGATCGAGAACAATGATCCCGCAGAGCAATCAAGACGCGATCAGCGCAGCCGCCTTCTCCAACTCCACAAGGAAGCCGCAGAATGGTTTCATCTCAATCTCCTTCGCAACCGCGATGCCGAGCATGCACGTGCCTATCTGAAAAAGCGTGGACTCACCAAGGAGATCGCCGTGGAGTGGCTGCTCGGATTCGCTCCCGGCGGATGGGAGACTCTTAGGAACTGGGCCATGGCCAAGGGCTTCACCCGGGAGGAACTACTGACAGGCGGACTCCTCACGTCCAAGGAAGGCGATACCCAGGGGGGCTATGATCGGTTTCGCGACCGGTTGATGTTCCCCATCCGCAATGACTACGGCGAAGTGGTTGCTTTCAGCGGCCGTATTCTCAACGACAGTGACCGGGAGGCGAAGTATGTGAACTCGCCGGAGACGCCGATCTTCTCCAAGGGACGCGTCCTCTTCGGCCTCGACAAGAGCAAGCGCCCTCTGATCGAGGTCGGTAGCGCCATCGTTCTTGAGGGACAGATCGACCTCATCTCCGCCTTCGAGCACGGGGTGAAGAACGTGGTAGCCCCTCAGGGAACAGCATTCACGAGCGAGCAGGCGCGCCTTTTGCGTCGGTTTGTGGAGAAAGTCATTCTCTGCTTCGACTCGGACAATGCCGGCCAGAATGCCGTGGAAAAATCCCTTCCTGCTCTCCTGAGCGCAGGTCTGGCCGTTCTGGTGGCGAAGCTTCCCGCCGGGGAGGACCCCGACTCACTCATCCGCGGAAAGGGAGTGGAAGCCTTCACGGAGAAGATTTCCGGGGCCAAGGATTTCTTCGATCATACTATCGATAGGGCCGCGGAATCAGCCGGAGGATACCTCGGCCCAAGGGAGAAAGCCATGGTGGCTCAGCGCCTTGGGGGATTCCTAGCCCTCTTATCCGACACGGCCTTGAGAGAGACTACGACTACCCATGTCGCTGTCAGGTTAGGAATTTCAGAGTCGGCGCTTCGTGATGCTGCCCTACGCAATTCCATTTCATTGCCCGAACAGGAAGAACCAGGAGTGAAAACAATGTCTGCCGGAGCCCATTCTTCAGTGTCGGCCTCAACAGAACTCATCTGCGGACTGGCATTACTCTCCACGGAAGCCCGGGAGTGGATCTCTTCAGAGACTTCATTCTGTGCCGAGGAGTTGGATCCGGAGTTAGCCCTGCTGCGTGAACTCCTGCCTCCGCTTCAGGGAGTGGAAACCCCCTCCCCAGCGATCGTCCTAGCTTTGATCCCCTCCTCGCTGCAACCCCTTGTCAGCGGGTGGGAATTGGAGAAGTTGCCCGCTTCGCCTCTGTTGGCCATCCAGGATGCAATCCGCAATCTGCGTATGATCGATCTGAAGAAGAAACAACAGGCGGCAACGCTCAAACTAAGAAATCCAGCCCTCGAAACAGCTGAAATGTTCTCTGTCCAGAAAGAGATCCTTGACCTTCAGCTCAAGATCAACGAACTTTCCGCGCCCGCGACTTCGGTACCAACTGAGCTACGTTGAAAAAAAAATCCAAACCTTCCCCGTCCCGGAAACCCTCCGGAAAGTCCGTCAAGCCATCTCTTGCAGTCAAGAAGGCACCGGCAAAAAAGCCCACGCTTAAACTGGCCAAGCCGACCAAGCCTGCTCCAAAAGCAGCTCTCAAAAAGCCACTTCCGGCGAAACAATCTACTAAAAAACCTCTTTCCAAGCCCGCCCCTGTAGTCAAGAAGGCACCGGCTAAGAAACCTGCGCCCGCAGCTAAGAAGGCCGCAGCTAAGAAGCCTGCGCCTAAGCCGACTACACCTGCCAAACCTGTTTCAAAGGCGCCTGTCAAAAAGCCGCTTCCAGCAAAAAAGGTTTCCAAGACAGCTCCTGCATCAGCCAAGGCTCCCGCTGTGACCAAAACCTCCTTAGCCAAATCGGCTCCCGTCGCCTCGGGAAAACCTTCGGCTAAGGCGAATGCGGGCAAGGGTGGGAAGAGCGGTGTTTCCCTCTCCATTTCAGGTCAGGCTCCCGCCAACGCGGTCGAAGCCCAAAAACTTCTTCAGGAAAAGATCCGTGAACTTCTGAAACTCGCCAAGGAACAGGGCTACATCACTTTCGAGGATCTGGACGAGCATCTTCCCGAGGGAATGAACGATCCCGATACGATCGATGCAATCCTGGCCCAACTCCGTGCAGTCGAGATCGATATCATCGACGCCTCCGATGTCGACAGAGTCAAGGAACCCAAGCGTCCCGATGACGAGGAGAAGGATGACAAGGAAAAGGAAGAAAAAGAAGAGAAAGCCGATGGCCGCCTCGATATCTTGGACGACCCTGTCCGCATGTATCTCAAGCAGATGGGCCAGGTTCCCCTCCTCACCCGCGAGCAGGAGGTGGAGATCTCGAAGCGCATCGAGGAAGCCGAGATCAGAATGCAGGATGTCCTCTATCGTTTCGGATTTATTGCTCACGCCTACCTCGACATGTCCCAGCGCCTGCTCGATTCCCGAGAGCGCTTCGACCGAGTCATTCAGGACAAGAAAATCGAAAGCCGCGAGCGCTACCTGAAGCTACTCCCTCGGCTGAGCCAGCAACTCCAGCGCCTGGCCGATGTCGTCTCGGATCATTACGTCAGCAAGATCGCTCCGGCGAAGAAATCCCCCGTTCCCAAGGATGTGGTGGTGTTCGAGAAGCAGATCGACGAGGTCGTGAAGATTTATCCCAAGTTTTTCTTCAAATCTAAGATCGTGGAGGACTTCGTCACCCATGCCGACGATCACCTCAAGACACTTCTCTCGCTTCGGGCCGAGCATCAAAAGCATGCTTCGAAAAAGGAGCAGGATGCCCAGCACAAGCGCCACGTCGGCTCCCTCGCCGCCCAGATCGACGAGGCGCATCGTCGGAACTGGATGACGATTGAGAACTACCACGATCGTCACCGCGAGCTGAAGCGTCATTTCCGCGAGGCACTCCGCGCCAAGACCGAGATGGTCGAGGCCAACCTGCGTCTCGTTATCTCGATCGCCAAGAAATACACCAACAGGGGCCTCTCTTTCCTTGATCTCATTCAGGAAGGGAACATGGGCCTCATGAAGGCGGTGGAGAAGTTCGAGTATCGCCGCGGTTATAAGTTCTCAACCTACGCCACTTGGTGGATCCGACAGGCGATCACTCGTTCGATTGCCGATCAGGCCCGAACCATTCGTATTCCGGTGCACATGATCGAGACGATCAACAAGCTTATCCGCGTGCAGAAGCAACTCGTCCAGGAGTATGGCCGCGAGCCCTCCGCCGAGGAGATTGCCGATGAAATCCAACTCCCAGTGGGTCGCGTTCAAGCCGTCCTCAAGATGGCCCAGCAGCCGATCTCGCTTCAAGCGCCCGTCGGAGACAGCGATGACACGAGCTTTGGGGACTTCATCGAGGACAAGTCGGCTGAGAATCCCTCGGACATGGCGGCGATCGTCCTACTCAAGGAGAAGATCAAGGATGTGCTCGAATCTCTCACAGAGCGCGAGCGTCAGGTTCTCGAACAGCGTTTTGGACTCGTCGACGGCTATTCCAGGACACTCGAGGAAGTGGGCAAACAGTTCAAGGTCACCCGCGAGCGTATCCGACAGATCGAGGCCAAAGCTCTCCGCAAAATGCGTCACCCCACTCGTCTCCGTCAGCTAGAGGGATTCCTCGAGCCGAAGGACATGTAAGGAATCGAGTCTCAATATTTCCGGAAAAGGGGGCAATAGAAATGCCCCCTTTTTCTTTTGCAACGAACGCACGACTTCGGTGTTAATCTTATCGGCCGATCTAAGGATATGAAACCTAACCACCAACAAAACGAACTGTGTAAACTGGACGAAGTGGAAAATCTCCAGAACGATACTCTGTGGAATCTTCTTTCCGCTGATGCGAAAGCCCATCCCATAGTTCCTTCCCCCTGGTTTGCCGCACGGACTGTCGCGCAAGCCAGAACCAGAACCCAAGGCCAGTGGAATACGCGTGCACTGCTTTTACGCTGGCTGATCCCCATCCCGCTTGCAGGATTGGCTCTTGTTGCCTTGCTATTTTCCCAGGGAGTGAGACTGCAAAACCTTAAGAACTTTGGAAAATCTGGAGCCTATTCCTATGTCTCCACAGATTCGGAATTTGAGCAGCATATGGACCTCCTTTGTTCCACGGAGTAGGAGTTCAGAGGGAAAGCTGAAACCTGAAAGCTGAAGACTGAGTCGAGGGCCAGATGGGAGAAACCTCTCATCCCTCCACTGAAAATAGCGAAGAATTCATATTTCAGACTTCATCCTTCCGGGCTAGTCCCCCACGGTCACAGGGGTGTTTAGCCCTACTCTGGAGTAGATGATCTCGGCCATTTCCTGAGGAAGGCGGATGCAGCCGTGAGAGGCTGGGTATCCGGGCAGGATCCCGGCATGCATGCCTACACCTTGGGGGGTGAGGCGTAGAAAGAACTTCATCGGCGCACCGCTGAAGTGGGTGCCGCTGGGAGCAGCGTCGTGTTTGCTGCTGACGCCTGAGCGGACTACCTGTCCCGAACCATTGACAAAGTTCCCATAGAGAGAGGAATGGTGATTGGGATCCTTCTCGAGCACGGAGAAGTTACCCTTAGGAGTCCAGCCGTTGCGGCGCCCCGAGGAGATGGGGGAATCAACAGCAACCTTCCCCCCCACGAGCAAATAGACTCGCTGTTTGGAGAGGGATACCACGATGGAAAGCGGCTGCGTGGACGCTCTTTCGAGTAATCCGTTATTCACCTTGCCTGGCTGCTGAGTTGAGATCAGTTCCGAGGCCGGCTTCATAGCTGCGTTTTGAAGCTTCCGGGGTTCCGACGCCAAAAGACCTGTGCATAGAATTCCCGAGATCACGATTCCTGTGAAAAGAATCAATCGGAAGTCATTCATGGGTTGCAGAGTTGCAAAGTGCATGCACTAGTATAGTGAGAAGCTAGCATCAGCTTGCTCTGCGCGCGATCACTTACTGTTCCGTTGTCCGAGCCTTGAGCGAAGCCAAGCATTCGGGTTTAGTAGAGTGAGTACTGAAAAGAAGTATGATCGAGCATCTCTACATCCACATTCCTTTCTGTCCGAATATCTGCCCCTACTGCGCGTTTTACAAAGAATCAGCGGGACGGGAGCGAGTCGAAACCTTTCTCGACGCCCTGCTTGAGGAGACCGAGCAATGGTCGTCTAGGCTGCAACCCAGGACTATTTTTTTTGGTGGAGGCACACCCAGCGCCCTCTCGATCCCGCAGTTCGAAAAGCTACTGGGCGGCCTCCGCGCGAGACTAGACCTGAGTCATGTTGAGGAATGGACCATCGAGATGAATCCGGCAACTGTAGCGGCGGACAAAGCAGCTCTGCTTAAGGAGGCTGGGATTAATCGGATCAGCATGGGTGTCCAGTCCTGGGATGATGCAGTGCTGAAATCGCTTGGGCGAACGCACGATGCGGACAAAGCGGAGGAATCGTTTCATACGCTCCGGAAAGCTGGTTTTGATAATCTCTCGATTGATCTCATTTTCGGTGTGCCTGGGCAATCCCTAGAATCATGGAGAGACTCACTGGAGCGTAGCCATCGTTTGGCCCCCGAACATCTCTCCGCTTACGGACTCACCTACGAAGAGGATACCGAATTCTTCACAAAGTTGGGACGCGGGGAAATGGCTCCTGATGAGGGGTTGGAAGCCGATCAGTTCGAATTGACCGCAGAACTGTTGGGCACCTCCGGATACGCGCAGTATGAGATTTCCAATTACTCCCTCCCTCAACGGGAGTCACAGCACAATTCCGCTTACTGGAGAGGCTCGGACTATATCGGTCTCGGTCCGAGTGCTTTCTCCACTATGGGATCCAAGCGTTGGCGGAATATCCGGGAAACGGGAATCTACAGCGTGAGCACCATGGAGGGTCGCACTGCCGTTGATTTCGAAGAGGAAGTTTCCGAGAGAGTGAAGGCTGGCGAGAGGGCTGCCTTCGGGATGAGGACCAATGCAGGCTTACCATTTTCGGAATCCTCGACGTGGGAACTAGAACTCAGAAAGGCTGCTGGAGAAGGGCTCGTGATATTCAAGGGAGACCGTTGGCTCCTTACAGCTAGAGGACGTCTTCTTGCCGACACAGTTGCGGAGATCTTTGTGTGAAAGCCTTTGATGTCATTGTCATCGGGGCGGGTCCGGCCGGTAGCACATGCGCGACACTCTGTGCCGAGGCGGGCAATCAGGTACTCCTGCTGGAGGGTTCCCGCTTTCCGAGGGACAAGGTATGCGGGGATTCCCTGAATCCCGCCGCGTGGCCTGTTCTTGAGCGACTTTTTGTAGCGGAGCGCGTCCGCGCACTCACTTCGAGCACCCCGGAAAAGATCCGATTTTCCGTTGCCGGTGCCGGTTCGACGGAAATCTCGATTCCTGAATCCAAAGGTAAGGGCACCACCTCTGAATTGGTAGTCAGGCGTCGCGATCTGGATGAGCTTCTGGTTGATCGTGCTGTTGAAGCTGGAGTCCTTTTCCAAGATGGCTCACCGGTGACCGCATTGCGCAGGGTCTCGGGGCAATGGGAAGTCACCACCTCCACGGGTGATCATCACTTTGGAAAGCGAATCGTCGCGGCCGATGGCCGGAACTCCGTGACGGCCCGCTATCTCGGCATGCACACTTCCAGACGACGCAGAGGAAGGATCGGCCTTCAGGTCCATATCCCCCACCCCACGGGTTATGACAGTGCTTTGGAAATGAGGATTTATCGGCATGGCTACGGTGGCCTGGCGGATCTTGGCAACGGCCTGGCTAATCTTTGTCTGGTAGCCAACGACGGAGAGATGAAGGAACTGCGCAAGGAAGCCGAGATTCATTACGGACTTATTTCTGCCTGCGCCTGGCGGAGTATTACCCCGATTTCGAGAGCAAGCGCGCCCCATGTCGCCCGTGAGGGTGTTTTCCTCTGCGGTGATGCAGCGCGTGTCGTGGAACCCTTTACCGGAGAAGGGATCTCTTTTGCCCTGAGAAGTGGCGCCCTTCTTGCCGACATCCTGAACACGGGAAAATCTGACTGCACCATGGTTCAGGCAAGTCAGGAAGAGCTTTATCGGAGAGGACATCGGGCTCTTTATCGGAGTGGACTTCTCGTGAACCGATTGACCTGCATTCTTTCCGAGCACCCAAAGATTGCCCATGCACTGAGTCCATTCCTTCTGAAGCATCCCAATCTCCTTTCTTTCCTCACCAGCAAGGTGATCAGTATATAATATAAGGCATTACCTTGTTTTTGATTTCGTAGTTGAAGTTAGATCGGCTTTGGCCTTTTGATCAGTAGGCACTCATACATCCATGTCCGTAGAAATCCTCTCTCGCATCCAGTTCGCCCTCACCGTCTCCTTCCATTTCCTCTATCCGCCGATGACGATTGGCTTGGGAATGCTCTTGGTGATCATGGAGGGACTTTACATCAAGACCAAGAATCCCCTCTTCCATCAGATGGCCCATTTCTGGACCCGGATCTTTGGACTGATCTTCGCCATCGGCGTCGCCACAGGGATCGTCATGGAGTTTGAGTTTGGCACGAACTGGGCTGCCTACTCCCGCTTTGTCGGTGACATCTTCGGGAGTGCCCTTGCTGCGGAGGGCATCTTTGCCTTCTTCCTCGAGTCTGGATTTCTGGCTTTGCTTCTCTTTGGTTGGGACAAGGTCGGTCCCAAGATGCACTTCTTCGCCACGTGCATGGTTTGCCTTGGATCGCATTTCAGCGCCATCTGGATACTAATCGCCAATTCCTGGATGCAGACGCCTGCTGGATTCCATCTGGAGAAAATCACTGGAGCTGTCCATACCCGCCTTCCCGAGGGTTACATCGTCCAGGCTTCCGACATGGGTCATGTGCGCGCCGTGGTAGATAACTTCTGGGCCATGATAGCTAATCCCTCTTCTCTGAACCGGATCTGTCACGTGGTCTTCGGTGCCTGGCTTGTGGGTGCTTTCCTTGTCATGAGTATCTGTGCTTGGTACCTGCTCAAGGGTCGCTTCACGGCCTTCGCCCGCAAATCAATGATGATAGCGGCCTGCTTTGCCGCCTTCACCACAATCCTCCAGTCGATCAGTGCGGATGCTACCGCTCGTGGCGTGGTTCGTACCCAGCCGATCAAGCTGGCCTCCATGGAAGGAGTCTACGAGACCCACGACTATACCCCAATGACCCTTTTTGGATGGGTCGACACCAAGAGCCAGACCGTTCATGGCCCACAGATCCCGGCACTTCTAAGCTTCCTCTGCTTTCATAATTTCAAGCAACCCGTCCAGGGTCTTCTCTCAATGCCGAGCGACGAGTTCCTTGCGGCCCGTAATCCAGGTCTTTCACCAGAACAACTTGCCAAAATCAGGCCGAATTACTGGCCAGTGGTTGGAGCAGTCTTCCAGACCTATCATCTCATGATCGGGATCGGCTCTGCTGTTTTCGGTCTCTCCTTCCTGGCGCTCACTCTCCTCTGGAGAGGCTGGCTCTTCAGGGCGGATAATCCGCTCATCCGGGCCCTTCTCTGGATCTATGTCTTCGCAGTGGCAGCCCCCCAGATCTGCATGCAGGCCGGTTGGTTCACTGCCGAGATGGGTCGTCAGCCCTGGATCGTCTACAACATGCTCAAGACCTCCGAGGGTCTCTCCCGAGCAGTGCATGCGAATCAGGTGGTCTTCTCGATCATTCTTTTTGCCCTGATCTACACCCTTCTTTTTATAACTTTCATCTATCTGCTGAACCGCAAGATCCAGCATGGTCCGGATGAGGATGAGGATCATCACACCAAGGCTCCAGGATCGAGCGACGCCATAGCTGCGGGCCTCTTCACCCAGAAGGGCCGCGCTTCCAGTCAGGAGTAAACAACCCCTCTCCCAGCCATGCATCATCTCTTTCATTTCCTGAATCTGAACATTATTTGGTTCATCCTGGTTGGCATTCTCTTTACCGGATACGCCATCCTGGATGGCTTCGACTTCGGTGTTGGAATCCTGCATCTCTTTATAAAGAAGGACGAGGATCGCCGCATCCTGCTGAATTCGATTGGCCCCGTCTGGGACGGAAACGAAGTCTGGCTTGTCACCGGCGGAGGAGCTCTCTTCGCCGCCTTCCCTGGAGCCTACGCGACGGTCTTTTCAGGATTCTACGACGCCTTCATGCTCCTGCTGGCCGCCCTGATCTTCCGCGCCGTGGCGATTGAGTTCCGCAGTAAGGAACCGGGTAAAGCCTGGAGGAGATCCTGGGATATTGCCTTCAGTGTTGCCAGTTTCCTAGCCGCCCTGCTAATCGGCGTGGCGATGGGCAATATCACCCGCGGCATCCCCCTCGATAGTCAGGGTGATTTCACCGGCACTTTCCTAGGACTCCTCAACCCCTACTCCCTCTTGCTGGGAGTCATGGTGGTCGCCCTCTTTGCGATGCACGGAGCCATCTTCCTTGTGCTGAAGACCGAAGGGGAACTCCAAGCCACCATCAAAGGCTGGGTGCCGCGTCTCATCGCCATCTTCCTTCTTTTGTTCCTAGCCTTCAATATCGCCACCTTCTTTGAGTGTCCCGATCTTGTAGCCGTCATGCTGACCCGTCCCTACGGATTCATCATCCTAGGCTTGGATATCGCAGCGGCCATTTCCATCGGCTTGATGACGGCAAAGGGTTACGAGTTCGGCTCCTTCCTCATGTCTGCACTCACCATGATCCTGCTGATGGCCGTGCTCGGTATCTCCTACTTCCCTCATATCGTCATGTCCATGCCTAACCCGGGCAACAGTCTAACGATCTATAACTGCGCCTCTTCACACAAGACGCTCGCCTACATGTTTATCATTGCCTGCATCGGCGTCCCGATCGTCCTGGCCTATACCGTCAGCATCTACTGGATCTTCCGTGGCAAGACCCGCCTAGGCCATGTCGGCTATTGAAGTGAAAGGTGCAAAAGTGAGAATGTGGGAAGGTATAATTCCCTGACAGAAGCTCAACTTTCTTACATTTTACCATTTTCCTCGGCGGTGTAGTCCAATGGCAGAGACAAGCGACTTAAAATCGCTCCAGTGTGGGTTCGAGTCCCACCACCGCTAGTTTTCTAAATCTGAGCGGACTCGGCATTTGGAGCCAGTATGAGGGTTAGTCTTTGGGGGTTGTTTTGGGTTGTAGGTTGTTGGTGTTGTTTTGTCCATCCCCGGCGTAGGGAGGCCGTAGGCCGACCGGAGACGGGGA
>Ga0304729_1000219_pt1 | contig 40524 bp, 44 predicted proteins | sample C_131016_MF_Meta_FD_190475 | JGI IMG/M metagenome (GOLD analysis project Ga0304729, IMG submission 190475) | Freshwater microbial communities from Lake Croche, Canada to study carbon cycling - C_131016_MF_MetaG (v2) (version 2) | ecosystem: Environmental > Aquatic > Freshwater > Lake | place... | reverse complement strand
GCTGACCGCGGGGGGCGAAGCTTGCTGTATGGCGGCTTTGGCCGACAGGACGGCTGCGGCGGTGGGCAGTGGCTTGTCTGCCAGCGGGGCGGCGCCGGCCGCTGCGGGTACCATGGCCGGGGCATTGGGGCCGAATTCTTTCCACTGCGTTTGCATGGCAGCCAAGTTCAGTTGCTGGCCCGGCAAAATCCGGTTGGCGTTGGGCATGCCGTTTTGCGCGGCCAGGGTTTGTGCCCAGCGCAGGGTTTGCGAGTCGGTCAGGCGGATGCCTTGACTTTGCGCCTGCTGCCTGACGATGCCGACCAGGTTGTCGCCCGCTTGCACGGTGCGCACAGATTGCACCTCGTCCAAGGCTTGTTTGAAGCCCGAGGAGGATGGCTCGGCCACATTGTCCGTGAGCCTTGGAGTTGGCTCAAAGGGCTTTAGCGCGGCAGTTTGTGGAAGGGCGTCGTCTAGGCGCATGGCATCTTTTTTGCGTGTTCAGGGCATGATCAATGTTTGTGTCAAAACTTCAACACTTGCCAAAACCATGCAATTGCTGTGCCTGGCCGGGGTGTTGTGGGGCCCGTCACAGACCGCTTCGTTGGCAGCGACTGCACCTCCAATGACAGCTCAAGTTGCGACCCCCGGTGCCGATACGGTTGGGAGCCTTCCCAATGCAACGCCGCTCGAAAAAATGCATTCTCAAGTACGCAATTGGGTGGCCAAATCAAGCGGCGGTTCTGCAGATGAGGTGCAAATTGCGCCCATGGACAACCGCGTACAGGTGATGCCTTGCGAGCGGCCGCTGTGGGTAGACCATCCGTTTGCATCCAAAGAGACGGTGCGGGTGCGCTGTCCTTCGGTGGCCGGGACTGCGGCCCAAAACGCGAATGCGGTGCCGCTGTGGCAGTTGTATTTGCGCATTGTGTCGGCTGGGCCTGCGGTGGCAGCTGTTCGCCCGGCTGCTGCGGTGAGTGCCAACCCTGTGAAAATGGTGGTGGCCAAGCAGTTGTTGCAACGCGGAACGGTGTTGAGCGCAGACATGGTGCAAGAAGTGGATGCGCCGGTTTTGCCCAATGGGCAGGTGGACACCAGCCAATTGACTTCGGTCAAAGATGTTCAAATGGCCGAATTGGTCAGAGATGTGCCGGCTGGTACGCCCTTGCGCTCGAACGATATTCGGCGTGCGGTTTTGGTGAAAATGGGGCAGCAAGTGCTCATGACCGTGGGAAATGGGAACGATTTTCAGATCCGGGTGCGGGTCGAAGCTTTGCAAGATGGCCGCATGGGCGAGCAGGTCAAGCTGAAAAACGCCGAGTCCGGCAAGAGCATGTCGGGTATCGTGACCGGACCGAATGCGGTCAAAGGACTGTGATGCTTTATTTTTTGCAAAATGTTTCTCAAGTTGTTGGCCTTTGTACCGATACCAAGGATGATCAGGCATCAAAGCCACTTATGTACCGAGCCACTTGGGTGGACAAGGAAAAGAAAGCGAGCATCTCATGAATGATGGAATTTATAACAACGTCAGGCGCCCAGCGTCAGACGTCTCACGTGGTGCGACTGGCAAAGCTGACAACAAAGTGGCTGCCGGTCTGCTCAATGGGGCCACACCAGGGGCCACACCAGGGGCCTCCGACATGGCCGCAGCGTCCAAACCCAAGTCTGCCGGTGCGGACCAACTGCACTTGTCCAATGTCAGCAAACGCATGGATGAGCAGCCCAGCTTCGATCGCGTCAAAGTCGACTCGATCAAAAAAGCCATCGAAGACGGCAATTACCCCCTTGACCCTCGCCGCATTGCGGAGAGCTTTCACGCGATTGAACAGATGATCAGTGGGTAGGCTTGAAGTGAGTGAATCCGGTGACATGAATTCAGAGATCGCTGCAGCGCAAGCCTTGGCCTTGCCAGTGGCACAGCAGTTGCATCAGTTGTTGATGCTGGAGTTTGAGGCTTTGAAGATTCAGGATCTGGATCGGTTTGAAAGTTTGCAGGAACCCAAGACCGACTTGCTGAGTGAGTTGGCGCGTTTGTGTCCTGACAGCGAGGCTTTGCAGGCCCTTCCCGCTTGGCAGGATTTGAAAGAAATTTTGGAAGAATGTCGCGACATGCACAGGCGCAATGCCGTGTTGATTGAGCGCAAGCTGGATGCGATTCGAGGTGCCTTGCGCAGTTTGAGCGCAGGCCACGCCAGCAGCCCCGTAGAAGTGTATGACCGACTGGGTCAAATGGCACGCTATTCCAAGGGCCGGGGTTATCAGGAAGTCTGATTCTTCTTTTCGTCGCCAGGGCGCATACCCTTGAGCCAGTAAACCCAAGACAAAACAACAGCCACAGCCGTGTAGAGTTCAGCAGGAATTTCCTGGTCTACATTCAGTCGGCTCAGCAGCGCCAGCAATTGGGGGTCTTCGCTGACAAAAACACCTTGACGCTGGGCCTCTTCCAGCATTTGAATGGCCAGATCGTCTTCGCCTTTGGCGGTGACCACCGGTACCGGGTTGCGCCCATAGGCCAGGGCGATGGCTTGGCGGTGGTATTTGCTCATGTGTCAGGCGGACATGTCGACGACCAGGCCGCGACCCGTGGGTACGAAATCCGCAGGGGCTTGCGGGCGCGCGCCATGAACGATTTTGAAACTGCGCATGGTCAGGCCAGCTTTTTGCAATTCATTGCCCAACTCGCTGGAGCGCTGACGCGCCGCAGCGGCGACATCTGACTTTTCGGCCCACATGGTCAAGTCAATTTGCTCACTGCCCTCCAGTTGGGTTTTGAGCCAGACAGGACCAAACATGTCGCTGCGGGAGTGCACGTTGACTGTCAGCAGCGGCAGCTGGTCGGAGCTGCGAGGCTCACGACGAAAAACCAGCTCTACCGGTTCTGCATCGACAAAGGGCAAGGTCATGCGAAATAAAACCTCGCGTTGCGCTTGCGCTTGAATGGCTTGGACTTGGGCAGATTCCATTTCGTCAATGGCATGTTGCAATTGAGTGAAGCCGTTGGCGCGCGATGGGGTTTCTTGATCTCCTAGGGGGCTGGGCGCGACCGTGTCGGCATCGTCGTCGCTCTCCACCCGCTGCAAAGCGGAGCTCGCATTTTTATCAGGCACTTGGATAGCTTGCGCCACGCGCCGTAAAAACAGTTTCGGGTCTGCCGCGTTAGCCCTCATGCCGCGGGCCAACCAGACTTCGGCACCCAGGGCGCCCGCCAGCGCATTGGACAGTGATTCTGGCGTGAGTTGTGCCATTGACAATTGCAGGCTGCGCCACTGTGCTTGCAAATCAGGCCTGGCCAATGTTTTCAATAAAGCGTCCAGCGTGCCTGGGCGAAACAATTGCGTCACATCCGAAGGACCGGGCGGCCTGAACAGTAAATTGGCCATGCGCGAATAGGCCGCCGGCAGCATCGCTGGTGGCATGCTGGCCACTTGCGACAGCGATGGCGTCATCGGAGCCGATAAAGGTGTGATCGCTTGATGAGCCGGTACGGCAGGTTGCGCGCTGGGTTGCAAGGCCCAGCCGCCCTGAGGTGTTTGCACAACTTTCATCCAAACGGTGGGTGCCAAATGGCCAAGCATCAGCACCGGGACATGGATGATTCGCCCCTTGAGAATGAGTTCAGGCTGGCCTCCTGTGAGGCGCAAACTTGCCTGCACGATTTGGCCATCGCGAAGACCGAGTTCTTGCGCTATCGGTGTGGCGATGGGTAACTGCGCAGCCTCTAAAACCGGAGGCTGAGGGAGTCTGGGCAGGCCAAGCGCGTCGGCATTGATGATCAAGGGTACCGGATCCAGTTCCGGCGCGATGAAGGATCGCCAGCGCTGTAGCCGCTCCGTGCTGCGTATTCTGGGCTGGAAGAGGCAAAAGGTGCCAAGCTGCTGCGCACCAACTGCCCGTGGTCAGGCAGCGTGATGACGGTGCCGGTTTTGAATTTCTGACCGGGCTTGCCGGTGACGATTTTGGGATTCAGATCGGCCACAGCTTGGCGCAAGATGACCGGGTTCAAGGGGCTGCCAGGCATGCCCACAAGCAGCAAACGCTCAATGCTGTCGCCGGCCTTGGTGGTGTACACCACCGGCGTGGTGCCGGGTTCGGCATCCGTCGCGCCTGCAGGGCAAGCGATGCAGCAAAGCGCCATCAACACAGTGCGCACGCAGGCCAAAGGTAAAAGGGAGGAGGGGTTCATGGCATCAGCTCGGGTTGAGAGGGTAAGCAAGAGATCAGCGTGACAGGGACTCGGCCGGCCAGGCGCGCCAGTGGACTTGCAGGGCGTTGGCGGGACCTGCCAAAACGGCCAGGCGGGCATGGTGGGGCGCCACTTCGACCACTCTGGCCAAGAGCATGGCGGCCGATTGTTTGTCTACCAAACGGGAAGGAAAAGCTTGCGGATCGGCCAACAACCATTCATCACCTTTGCGCACGCCAGCCAAGGTGCCTGCATTGATTTGCAGGTTTTGGGCGCGCAGGTCGGTGACTTTGGGTTGCACGTTATCGCAGCCGAGCCACGGGCTCAAACGATCAGACCATTGTTGCCACAGGGCTTGCAATTGCTCGTTTCCTTGGGGGGCCAGGGTCAGGCTCGACCATTCTGGCTGGTTCAAGGACAGGCGCATCTCGTGAGCCGCTTGGAATTGAGCGCCTTGGCCGTCCATGGGGGTGAGGGTCAAAGTCACGGTGACATCCATGTGGTGGGCGCGCAAGCCGGCCAGCTTTTCCCATGCTTGCAAGGGGGCAAGCTCAGCGCCCAAATGCAAGTGGGCCTTCCAAGGCAGCTGCTCGGGGCCATTGCGGGTCAACGCCTGCTCATAAGCTGTGGGTTTGAAGCCGGTGGACAGTACCGGGTTGATGGCGGCGCGGTCGATCATGCGCCAATTGCGGTCGTCAGCCGACAGCCATTGCGCATTAATTTGTTGGCGCACCAGACGCTGAATGCCCGCCGAGGTCCCGGGCTCAAAGCTGGTGGTCAATCCGATCACATGCTTTAAAGCGCCCGAAGCGCCCGAAACGCCTTGTGCGCAGCTCGCGTTGCGGTTCGATTGCGTGTCCAGGGCGCGGGCCAAATCTTGGGGTGGCGTGCTCGCATCAAGCTGTGCTTTGGCTTGCCCTGCGCTGTCGCGTGAGTAAGACAACACACGCACGCCACGCACTTCCATGCCGGAGCGAAAGCTGCTGCTGTCTTGCAACTGGCCTTGGGCATCGAGCCACTGGGTCGTTTTGACTTGGGTGGCGCCTTGCAAAGCGGTCTCCACCAGGCTGTGCCGGATGGCATCAAGCCGCTCTTGGGCCGTGAGCGCCGGTGCTGCATTGGGGGCAGGGACAGCTGGTTGCGCACTGGCCCCGCTGGCCTGGGCCGCTAAACACAGGGCGAGGGTCAAAGACTTGAGGTGGAGCATCTGCGCAGTCCCCGAGCCGAATCAACGGCCGCGCGCGGTGAGTTGACCCAGATACAAGGTCCGCAGGTCTTGCACCACCGATTTGTCCAGCGACAAAGTGGTTTCGTAGGTGTCTTCGCCCACGGGGGTGATGCTGACCAAAACAGCGCCATAGATCAAGCCTTCGACTTTGGCGCGGAAACTGTCGCTCGTGACCGTCATGTCTGCCACGGTGGAAGATGCGTCAATTTGTTGGCCGTAGACCTGTTCGGTCAGGGCGCGGTAAGCGTCAAGTTTGGAGGCGCGAATGGCCATCAAACGCTGTTGCGCTGGATGGCGGTGGTTTTGTACGCTCACCACGGCATAGCCGGTGGCGGTCAAGGTTTCGCGTTTTTCAACCAAAGGGGCCAACATGTTGGCTGACTCTGGGGGCTTGGCGGTCGCCACGTTGATCGATTTGCAGCCCGTCAACACCACAACAGCCATCAGGCCCGCAGTCAAAATTCGTTTCATGTTCTATCCTTTACAGCCAGGACTCCAAGTCCTACACCCACTGATTCGGCGCGAAAGGGGTGAACTTGAGGCTTGCGAGCATGACTTCTTTGTCATTTGATGGGCTGTTGTCGTAATGCAACGGACTATTTTGCTGAAATTGAGTTTGTTGGTGTATTTGACAATTTGTGTTTAAATTCAGCCAGATACACCAATGTATTGAAAAAATTGATGAAGTAGGCAAGCCTTTTTTTCATGTCCAAACCCTCTCGCATGACAACGTTCAAAGGTGCCAGTGAAGCGGCGCAATCCATACGGGACTTGATCTCCAGGGTTGCCAACTCCACGGCCACCGTCCTCATCACAGGGGAAAGCGGTACCGGCAAAGAGCTGGTGGCCCGAGCGTTGCATGACGAGTCCAATCGCGCAGGGGCCAATTTCGTGCCCATCAATTGCACCGCGATTCCCAAAGAATTGATTGAGAGTGAACTTTTTGGTCACCGCAAGGGCGCCTTTACCGGTGCGATGAATGACCGCATTGGCCGTTTTGAATTGGCCCATGGCGGCACGATTTTTCTGGATGAGATCGGCGATTTGTCGATGGACATGCAGGTCAAGTTGCTGCGTGTGTTGCAAGAGCGTACGGTCGATCCTGTGGGCGGGCACAAGCCTGTTCATGTGGACGTGCGTGTGGTGGCCGCGACGCATTGCGATCTGGAGGCCAAAATTGTGTCGGGTCTGTTCCGGGAAGATTTGTATTACCGGCTGAATGTCTTGCCGCTCAAAACGCCCGCTCTGCGCCAACGCCCTGATGATGTGCCTGAATTACTGACGCACTTTGCACGCCATGGCGTGCAAAACGGGGCGCAGCCGATCAGCTTCACAGATGATTTTGTCGATGCCCTGCAGGTTTATGCCTGGCCGGGCAATGTGCGTGAGTTGTCTAATTTGGTGGACCGGTTCAGCACCTTGTTTGCGGGACAGCATTTAAGTTTGAGTTCCGTGCCAGCCGATTTACTGCCCAAGGGCTTGGCCCAGCTGCAAGCTGAGCGGTGCGCCCACCCCGCCACTTCGCTCAAACCCGTCGTGCCCAAGCCAACCAAGGTCACGTCGATTTACAGCGCAGCGACATCCGATTTGCTCGATGTCCTCGAGACCAACCCGGTGGAGGACATCATCATGCTGGCCCAAGGCATTTCGTGCTTGCCTGAAGAAGGCTTGTCTTTGAAAGACCGCTTGGCTGACATTGAACGTGATTTGATCATTCAGGCCTTGGCACGCACCGAAGGCAATGTCTCGCAAACCGCGCGTTTGCTCAATTTGCAGCGCACCACCCTGATCGAAAAACTCAACAAATACGATTTGCGCCAAGGTGTCTTGAACGTTTCGGCGGCTTGACTGCGGCGTAAGCTGCCGTTGGCGCGACCCCTCCAAGCCCCGCTGATTATTTGTCCGCAGCGCGAGGCGTGCCCAAGACATTGGGCGAAGCCAAAGGGGCATCGTTGGCCGATGGTCTGGGGTACTGAACCATTTTTTCGCGTTGTTTTTGGGCTGCCAAAGCCGCTGCGGCTGCCGCATTTTCGGCAGCTTGGCGATCGCGCTGTTGTTTGGCCATGGTTTCCATTTCGCGGCGCAATCCGCCCGCATCTCCCACCGAGCCTTGCAAACCCTGTAGTTGGGTGGCAATGGATTTGAGCGCAACGGCCTGCGCTTGCAAACGGCCATCCAAACTTTGCACTTGCTTGGCCATGCCCGGATCCGCAGGGCCGGCTTTGGCCACTGCTTTTTCAGCGGGTTTCTCTGCCGCTTTTTCAGCCATGGCTTGAGCGGTTTTGGCCATGTCGTCCAAGCGTTGCTCCATCTTGGACTGCGTCGTGGCGATGCCTTCTTGTTTGCCCACCAACTCTTGCAGCGCCTCATTCACAGAGCCCACAAGCTCCAAGGACGAGTCCAGCTCGCCAATGCGTTTGCCCACCACGCTGACCATCGCATCCAGTTGGGTGAGGCGGCCTTGAAGGGAAAAGGCAATGGTGCCAAAAACAGCTGCAGCAATCAGCATCAAGCCGCCACCAATGCCCATCAGCATCAGGGTTTGCTTTTGCTGCTTGGCCATGTTGAGCGCCAGTTGTTGGGTCGTTGTCCGTAAATCGGTGGTGGCCGTGGTGGCCAAAAGCGCAGCCCGGTTGGCCAGATCGCCAGAGTCCATGACGGTGCGTTTGATGTCTTCAAATTCGGCGCTTGCGTCATCTTCATGCGCTGGCGCATGCCCTTGGTCGTGCGTGTCGTGGCTGGGTGCAGTGTGTTCGGTCATGGTGTTTTATCCGGTCAAGCCTCAATGGCCTTTGGCTGGTTTTTTAGTCTCGGCTTTGCCTTTGGCTTTGGCAACAGGCGCTGCTTGTACTATCGGCTCGAAGAGCGGTTTCTCAAGGGTTTGAATTTGATCGCGCATTTTGTCGTTGGCGATTTTCAATTTCACCACCCGCGCGGGGAAGTTCATTTCTGCCATGAAGGCGGCGGCATCGGCATTTGCAGGTGCGTTGTCCGATGCCGGCGCAGGCTCGGCAGCGGGCGCTGTGACCGCGGCTTCAATGTCCACAGCCGCTGGGGGCGGTTGAAGAACCGGGTCTTGCGCAATGTCGAGCGAGGGCAAGTCGCTCATCAACATCTTCAGTGGCGCAGGGGGCGGGCTGATGGACGCCTGGTCTTCATCGGCCGCGTGATGCAAGACATCGGGCGGCTGGGATGAAGCGTTTTGTGCGAAAACGGCGGCCTCAGGCAGTTTGCTCACACTCACGCCATCCGCAAGGGCGATGATTTCTTCTTCCTCGTTCGGGTTCACCTCGGTGTGCCGAATTTGAGGTTCCGTGTCGGTGGCCTTTTTGGCGAGCGCCGAAGTGCTGCCTTCCGCCAAATGCACTTCGTGCGGTTTGAGACTCGAAAATATTTCGGGTTCTGGCTTCATCGGCGGGTCTCCTTGGGCTTTTCAGCGGTGGTCGCGGGGCGAGGGGTGAGCCGCTCGGCCAGTGCATCGGATGTGATGGGGTATGCAAAGCGAGGCGTTTGGGATTGACGCGTCACTTCCATGGCCTCGGATCTTGTTTTATAAGGGCCCGAGACCAGGACAAATTGCGCCAATTTGTCCCCTGGTTTGTAGGTGGCCAAGATATGCACGTTTTTCAAATTGGCATGGGTTTGCTGCCAACTGGACACGCTTTTGAAAACAGGCAGGCCGAAGTGACGAACCAAATAAGTGCCTGCTGGTAATTGCTTGAGCCACGCTTGACCTGCGGCAGCCTCGTTGGGGAGTTCGTCCACAAGATCGGCCACTGGAGAGGCCGTTTGTGCAGTCACTTCTGATTTGGCTGCCTCTGATTTGGGCTCAGAGGTCTTGTCGGTATTTTTGGCGGATGCAGGCGTGTTGCTGGTTTTGCCTTTGACCGAGGAGGCGGCGCTTTTTTTCTCGGGCTCGGCTTGCACCACCTCAGGCTCTGCGCTCGGGTAGAGAAAATGGAAGGATGCGGGATACAACCAAGCCACAGCCCCAGCCGAGCAGATCAACAGCCCTGCGCCCGAAGCGGTCCATTTCAGCCAAGTCCAATTGCGCGCCTTGTTGGCGCTGCTGCGTTGGGCTTTGGCAAATGGATTTTTGAAAAAACTTTGTTTGGCTGCACTTTGAATGTTCGAAGGGGAGGCGGTGTTGCTCAAGCGGTTGAGCAGCGTGCGCACCGCCTTGAGTTGGGCAGAGCCTTTGGCTTGGGCCAGTAAATTTTCTTTTTGCTCGGCATCGGGCAGCGCAATCTCCCAACGCAGGATATTTTTGCCGAAGGCATCCAGCACCTGGTTTTGCTTGCGTGAGGTGTTCAAAAACAAGATCAGGCGGATGTTGGCACCTGGAAAATTCTGCACCAAACTGGCCAGCAAATTCAGTTCATGCTCTGGCAAAGAAGCTGCATTGTTGAGCACCCAAAACTGGGTGGCCAAAATATTTTTACGCTCCTGCATGGCCTGCGCCAGGGATTGGTTGGCCAAGGACTGATTGAAACGGGCCAGCAGATCATCCGGGCTGGCCGGAAAGTAAACCTCGACTTTGCTGGTCGGTGTGAATTTGCGCAGCCGATGGATCAGCAGCGCACCATAGTGCTCAAGGGCAGCTGCGTGGGAGGACATGACGGCCACGTTCAAGCCATCACGGGTCAAGGCGGTGATGCAGCTGTCCATCTGCAGACGGTCGTCGGCATCAAAGAAAAAGTCATTCAATTCAACAGGGACAGAGCCGGGCAGATCGCGCATGAGGTCCGCTCCTTAAGGGTTGATCAGTTTGCCGTCAACATCGAATTGCATCGATGGCGGCAGCTTGGGCGAGGGGCGTTGCATCGGTTGCACGCCTGGCCGAATTTGGGCCAAATTAAACACATAGGCCAGCACTTGCGCCACGGCAAAGTACAAAGCCTCGGGAATCGAATGATTGGCTTTGGTCGTGAAGTAAATCGCGCGAGCCAAAGGAGGCGAGGAGAAAATTTCAATGCCATGGGTCTTGGCTTCTTCTCTGATTTTGGCGGCCATGTGGTCGGTGCCTTTGGCCAGCAAAATAGGGGCGCCATCGCCCGCCGGGTCGTAAGAGAGTGCGACCGCAAAGTGTTCGGGGTTGGTGATCACCACGTCCGCCTCTTTGACTTTCTGGATCATGCGAGCGTTGCTCATCTCGCGCTGGCGCTGACGGATCTTGCCCTTGATTTCGGGGCTACCTTCCATGTCCTTCATTTCATCTTTGATTTCTTGTTTGGTCATGCGCATGCGCTTGATGAAAGCATAGCGCTGGTAAGGCGCATCAATCAAGGCAATGAACAATAAACACAAAGACAGCCAGAGGGCCGACTCTGCAATCAACAAGCCAGCCGCTTCCAAGGCGGGCTCCAAACTCATTTGGCCCATGAGCAAAAGTTCATTGAGATGCCGGTTGATCAGGATCCAGAGCACGGTGGCAATCAGGCTGAATTTGGCAATGGATTTGAGCAATTCGACCATGGCACGTGTGCCAAACATGCGCTTAAATCCAGACCCTAAACTCAATTTACTGAAATCAGGCAGGAAACTCTTGACCGAAAACAAATAGCCGCCTGTGGCTCCGCTGGCGAGGATGGCTACCACCGCCGTCAGCAGCAGCAAGGGAAGGACCAATAACAACCCGTCCCCCATCTGTTGGGCAAAAGCAAGCGGCAAAAGATTGGGCGAGTCCAGCGTCTTGCGGTCGATGGTGAAGCCTGCCGCAAATTGTGCGGTCAAGCGTGCCACCCACACGCCACCGATCATGAACAAAATCAGCATGGCGGCGATGGTCACCGCCGCCGCTGGCAGCTCGTTGGAGCGGGCAACTTGACCGTCTTCCCGCGCTTTGCGCAGTTTTTTGGCCGTCGGTTCTTCGGTTTTTTCTGATGAATCGCTGTCACTCATGGCGTGTCATCCGTTCAGGGCAAGCCAACCAGGCTGCGCGTTTGCATGAGACCTTGAAGCCACATCCACTGAATGCGTGCCCCAATGCTGGGGAGGCTCAAAATCATGATCAAAAATCCGGCCACCACCATGGCGGGAAAGCCGAGCGAAAAAATATTCAAACTGGGGGCCGCACGGGTGGCCACACCGAGCCCCACGTTGATGAACAACAAGGTCACCATGACGGGCAACGCAGTCAACAGGCCACCCAGAAAAATCATGGAACTCCAGGTGACAAATTGGCCCCACGCAGCTTGACCCATCAGGCTTTTACCGATGGGCATGCTGCTGAAGCTGTCAAGCACCAGGCCGAGCAACATGGCGTGTCCGCCCAGACCCACAAAGATCAGGGTCGACAAGACCAGCAGGAACTGACCGATCACCGGCACGTTACCCACGTTGGGATCGATCATCGTCGCCATCGACAGGCCCACCGAGTTGGAGATGGCTTGGCCCGCCAACAAAATGGCCGCCGAGACGACTTGCAGCACCAAGCCCATGATCAGGCCGATGCTCAGTTGGTTGAAAATTTCCAGCAAACCGGCTGGTGACAGCGGGTCGATCACAGGCCAGTCGTACAAGGGATAGACCATCCAGGTCAGCACCAAGGCCAATAAAATCCGGATCCGCAAAGTCAAAGCACGCAAAGAAAAAATGGGTGCTGCAATCAGCAAGGCCGAGATGCGCATCATCGGCCACAGCAGGGCGTAAAACCTGGCGATGAGTTCAGTGGCTTCGATGTTCATGACGTGTTGCGCCCAGACGCCTCAGGCGAAAAGACTCGGAATACGTTGGAAAATGCTGCGGGTGTAATCGATCAGTGTGGCCAATTGCCAGCCGCCGACCACCGCCAAAGTCAAGGCCAAGGCGGCCAACTTGGGAATGAAGCTGAGCGTGGCTTCATTGATCGAGGTGGCCGCTTGCAAAATGCCTATCACCAAGCCCACCACCAAAGACACCCCGAGCAAGGGGGCTGAAATCAGCACAGTCATCCACAAGGCCTGCCGGCCCAAATCTACAACTGCAGCGGTGTCCATGGTCCAACTCCCAGGTTTTCAGGTGACAAAGCTGGCGGCCAAGGATCCGAGAATCAGGCTCCAGCCGTCCACCAAAACAAACAACATCAATTTGAAAGGCATCGAAATCATCATCGGCGAGAGCATCATCATGCCCATGGACATCAGCACACTGGCCACGATCAGGTCGATGACCACGAAGGGGATGTAAATCAAAAATCCAATCGTGAAGGCGCTTTTGAGTTCCGAGGTGATGAAGGCCGGCACCAAGGTGGTGAACGGTACGTTATCGGGGGAGATGGCATCCGCTTTACGGGCCATTTGCATGAACAAGGCGATGTCATCTTCGCGGGTTTGCTTCATCATGAAGCCGCGAATGGGCTCCTCGGCAGCGGCCAGGGCTTTGTCAAAGGCCAAGCCTTTTTCCATGTAGGGCACCAGCGCATTGGCATACACGTCGTTCAAAACAGGCGTCATGATGAACAGGGTTAAAAACAGCGCCAAGCCGACCAAGACGGTATTGGGGGGCGTTTGACCTGTGCCCAAGGCTTGGCGCAAGATCGACAAGACAATGATGATGCGCACAAAAGCGGTCATCATCAAGAGCAGTGAAGGCAGCAACGTCAGCGACGTCATCAGGGCCAACAACTGCAAGGTCAGGCTGTATTGGGTGCCGCCCTTGCCGCCGGTGACATTCACCAAAGGCATGCCTTGCGACATGGCGGCCAAAGGCAGGACCAGCAAAGCCAGGGCCATGCAAAATAGTTTTTGGTTACGCGACATCTTCAGGTCCCTGTGCAGTGGCAGGTGAAGGTGCGGGCGAGGATGAGGCGGGCCAGTGACCCAATGCATTGATCTGAGTGGGCGTGATGCCCAGCAGAACTTCTTGGCTGCCGATGCGGACCAGAACAATTTTTTGACGCGTTCCGATGCTTTGGGTTTCAAGCACCTGCATGCGGCCAGAATGCGATGCAATCAGCATCTTGTTTTGAATGCGCTTGAGACCCCACAAGACCGCAAGCAACACAACGATCACCAGCGCCATGCTGCCCACCATGCGCAGCAAGTCCATTCCGGTCAGGCCAGCATTCATTCAGTGGCTCACAAATTCTTCATGCGCTCAGATGCCGGCGCGACGCGGGTCAATCGAATGCCATAGCGTTCGTTGACCAAAACGATTTCACCCTGCGCCACCACGGTGTTGTTGACCAACAAGTCCAGGGGTTCGCCGGCAATCCGGTCGAGCTCGACCACGCTGCCTTGCGACAGGCGCATCAGGTCGCGGATTTTGATCATTGCGCGCCCCACCTCAATGGACAACGTCACCGTGATGTTTTGCAGCACATCGGAGTTGATTTGCCCCGACTCGTTGTCGTCTGCCAAGTGTTCGTTTTCGCTCATGTTGTTTGTCCTGTGAAGTTCACTGCAGATCAGGGTTGACGGGGCGCTCAATGAGCACAGCGGCTTGGGTGCCCATCGTGCCCACTTGGGCTTCGAAAGCGGCAATGCCGTTGATCAGCAGTTTGGCGCTGTCTGGTTTTTTGAAATAAAGCACATCGCCCGCTTGCATCTCTTCGATTTGACCGAAAGAGGAATCGATCGAGCCTAACAAGACACGCATTTCCAAGGCCGCATTGTCCACGGCATTGCTCAAGTCGATATGCCACTGCTTTTCAGAGTCCTCATTGCCATCGCCTGTTTGCACTCGGTTGCGCAACAATTCGCGCGCCGGTTTGAGTGAGGCGTAGGGGTAGACCAGGTCGATGAAGCCAGCGGCGTCGTTGTTGCCTTCCGAGTCGAAGCGGCTCAGGATGACAAGGTCATTTTCGTCGGCAATTTGTGCAAATTGGGGATTGATCTCTTGGCTGATCAACTCGAAATCGAGTTCCATCACCGGCGCCCAAGCCTCTTTGAGAGACTTGAAAAACACATCCAGAATCATCTTGATGATGCGCAATTCTGTGGGCGTGAAAAGTCGCCCGGAAGGCAGTTGTCCGACGCCTCGGCCAAAGCCGCCAAAAAAACTGTCGAGCGAACTGAAGACCACCGTTGGATCGATGACGACCAAGGAGTTGCCGCGCAAGGGATTCATGCGAACCATGTTGACCGACAAGGGCGGCGTCAGGCTTTTGAGGTAGTCACCAAAGCGCACGATCTCCACCCTTCTGGGGTTGATCCGTGGCGTGGTGCGGAGCATCTCCAAAAGGCCCAAGCGAAACGTGCGGATGAACCGCTCGTTGATCATGTCGATGGAGGTGATGTTCACCCCCAGGCTGGAGTCTTCGCTGGCCAGGTCGTGCTTTTTGACGCGCGCCGTGGTGTTAAAACCGGTGTCGACCGGGATCGATCCGTCCGTCACGCCTTCGGCGAGAACGCTCAGTTCGTCGTCGGTGAGCAGGGAAGAGGCCATGGTATCCGTTACACGTTGTGCATCACTGCACGATGAAGTTGGTGAAGTAGATGTCTTCGATACCGCCAAAGTCCTCGAATTTTTCGAGCAAGGTATTCATGGCGTCTTTGATCTTTTGCGCCAATTCTTTGCGGAATTCGGGCTTGACTATGTCGGCTTCGGTGGTCATCCGCATCACATCCATCACAGCCGAGCGCAAGGCGAAATCGTGTCGCTTGATGTTTTCAAAGACGCGGTCGTCGTAGTGTGTCATCACCGCAATTTGTACCGACATGACTTTCTTGGAACCACTCAAATTGACCAAAAACTCCCGGTCAATTTGCATGTAAGTGTATTCAAAGCGGGTCAGCTCAGGAGAGGACTTGGCGATTTTGCCTGGCGGTCCTTTGGGGCAATCTGCTTTGGCGTCTTTGGCGTCTTTGGCGCCATGGGCGTCGGGTTTGGCATGGGGGTCAGGTTTGGCTTCAGCCTTGGCCTCGCCCTTTTCCTTCTTCTTGGGCAAACAGTCTTCTTTTGCCGCAGCGCCATGTCCGTCAGCCCCTGCAGCTGCAGCAGCTTCAAGGTCATGCTCTGAGGGGGGTTTGGGGTTGAATGCGCCTGATAAAAACAGGGTGGCCACGACGGTGCCTGCCACCAAGACAATCAGGCCAACCACGCCGAGAATGATCAAAACGATCGGTTTTTTCGGTTTTGCTTCGACTTCAGCTACAACTTCTTCAGCCATGGGTCACCTCTTGTGCATACAGGTTCAAACAATGCGCCCCAAGGCCTTGTCAGGCCGCGGGGATCAAGCCAAGACGTCAAATCCGTCAGGCATACGTTTTTCTTTTGTGACGGCTTCTGGCGCAGTGTCAGTTTGCGCTGACGCCACGTTATCAGAGTCCGGCGCAGTTTCCCTTTGGGGTGTCGGATTTCCGCCAGATTGACGGCCAGCGTCACTGTTCACCCAGACAGAAGCAACTGCCATGCCAGATTGTGTCAAGCTGTCTTTGAGTTTGGGCATGCTTTGGGCCATCAACTCGCGCGTGAGGGGGTTATCTGAACGGAAAACAGCGTCAAGGCCCTTGGCGTGCATGTCCAGTTCCACGTCAATCCGGCCCAGACTGGCAGGATTGAGTCGCATCTGCAGCTTCCATTCGCCACGGGCAATTTGGCTCTGTAAACGCTCGGCCATGGCTTGGCCTAAGCGGTCCGCCAGTTGCTGGTAATGCGCCTGCCGCAGTGTTTGGGGCATGCCGGGTAGCGCTGGTGCGGTGCTGGGCATTGGCGAGGCCGATGCCGAGGTGCGGTTCTGATCCGGTCCTGCACTGCTCAGCGGGTTGTCGGTGGGGGTGCTCAAGTCAATGGCATCAAGTGCTTTGTCTTCTTGTGTGGCTGCTTCGCGCAAGTCGAGCGCGACAGTCCGGATCGGGCCGCCCAAATGGGATGCAGTCAAGGCGCCCCAGGCTAAGGCGCCCGCGGTGCCGCTGAGCTGGTGCAGTTGCTGGGTGACGTTCTCCCAAGCTGGCACCAGACGTATGCGCATGGCCTCTTGAGGGACTGGCGTCACTGGAGCTAAATCTTCGACCGAACCCAGGGCGGCGCTGCTGTGGGATGTGGCGGCAGGCGCTGAGGCATCCAGCCCCAACGGATCTGGTGCCATGGCGGCGCTTGACAGGACCGCAGGCAATGGGACAGCAGCTGAGGCGGCCGCAGGTAATGCAGCCACAGGTAATGCAACCACAGTGGCCAGGGCCGTCGGCAAGCCCAGTGCCTGAAAGGGCAAGGGGCTGGGCGAGCCCGATGGGGCCTGGGCCCCACTTGAAATCATCGACACATCAGGCGTGCACAGCGCGGGGGAGATGGGCAGACCCGTTGGCTCTTCGGCGTGCGCAACGCTTGGCGTTGGCGCCATCGCATTCACTTCGGAGCTGGCAGGCGTCTTGACCAAGGCGCCCAACAGGGTGGCCAGCCAAGAGGCGGTGGTCAAAGTGCTCGCATCGACCGGGCCAGTGGAAGTGGGGAGGCTGGGGGACTCAGGGTTCAAGGCGCTGACCTGGACCGTGATGTCGGCTGAAAGCTGATCGGCCAGCCAGGCCACATCGGGGTTCAGAACGCTTGGGGCGGGCGCGTCGGGCTCGGCGGCCTGCATGGCGGGGAAGAGACCTGCCATGGGTGCCGCTGTGGGCGAAGTTGTCAAAGCCGTTGTTTGTGAATTCAATAATGCAGCGCTGAGCGCCGCAGTGCTGTCAAGGCTGGGAGCCGTTGGCAGGTCGGGGCTTGGTTTTTCGCCAAACAAGGCCATGACAGCCGATTCATCCAGGCCTTGAGCGCGGGCGAAGGCCGTCAAACTGTCTGCGTCGGGCTGGGCATTGTGGGCGGTGATGACCTCGATTTGCGCACCCAGCGCCTCTGATTTCAAGCTGGATGGATCGGAAGATTTGGAAGCGGCAACTTTTTGCCGCTCGTGTGTGGGCAGCAAGTCCCGCATCACACCTGCAAAATTTTTGCCGGGGGTTGTCTGGCTCGGCGCAGCATCTGTCCCACCGACTTGGCTTGCTGGGCTGCAGGACGCTGTCGCAGGGGCCGCAGCAGGTGTTGCCTTGGGCAAAGGAGAGGCAGAAAACATCAAAGAGGCATCCATGGCATGTCCGTGGTTATGTGCTTGGCGGCCCATGAAACAAGGCCACTGCCATGGTGTTAGCAATAACCGTGACCGGACAGGCTTTGCCACTGGCCGATCTGACCGAGTGTGTTGAGTGTCGGGATTCAAGGTGGCACAGACTTTGCAACAACTGTGGGACTTTGATCACCTTTTGAATGGAAAAATGGCCATCAGGCTTGCCGCCTCTGGCTCAATAGACATGAGCACCTTGACCCTGTCAAATCTCCGACAGAACCTTTCCAAGTTTGATTACTCTGGACTGGGGTTGCCTGCGTTGGTGCTGCTCATCATGGCCATGTTGGTACTTCCGTTACCACCCTTGCTTCTGGACATCCTCTTTACGTTCAATATTGCTTGCAGTCTGGTGATCATCATGATTGCGATCGGGACGCGCAAGCCCTTGGAATTTTCTTCTTTCCCCTCGGTATTGTTGTTTGCCACCATGTTGCGGCTGGGCTTGAACGTGGCCTCCACCCGGGTCATTTTGGTCAACGGCCACGAAGGCCACGAAGCTGCCGGTAAGGTGGTTGCGGCCTTTGGCGAGTTTGTCATCGGCGGCAACTATGTGGTCGGCTTCATCATCTTTGCCATCTTGATGATCATCAACTTCATCGTGGTGACCAAGGGCGCAGGGCGCGTCTCGGAAGTGAATGCGCGTTTCACATTGGATGCGATGCCCGGCAAACAAATGTCGATCGATGCCGATTTGAATGCGGGTGTGATTGACCAAGACACGGCCAAAAAGCGCCGTGAAGAGCTGGCCCAAGAATCTGACTTTTTCGGCTCCATGGACGGTGCATCCAAATTCGTCAGTGGCGATGCGGTTGCTGGCTTGCTGATTTTGATCATCAACCTGATTGGTGGATTGGCCATCGGGATTGGGCAGCACAATTTGTCCCTCAGTGATGCCGGTCGCATCTACACCTTGCTGACCATCGGTGATGGTTTGGTGGCACAGATTCCTTCGCTGTTCTTGTCTCTGGCAACCGCCATCATTGTGACCCGTGTGACGACCTCGGAGTCCATGACGGAGCAGGCCACAACCCAGTTGTCCAATCCCACGGCGCTTTTCATGTCTGCGGGCATTTTGGCCATTTTGGGCGTTGTGCCCGGTATGCCGCATTTGGTTTTTCTGACTTTGGCTTTGGGCACCGCGGCCATGGCTTGGGGCATTGTGCAAAGGCGTGATCAACCCGCTCCTGAGCCTGTGACGGCTGCAGCGCAAGCGGCTTTGGATGAGCCTAAAGAGCTTGACTGGGACGATGTGGACCAAGTGGATTTGATCGGCTTAGAAATTGGTTATGGCTTGATTCCCTTGGTCAATCCCGAGACGGGTGGCCAGTTGATGAGTCGTGTCAAGGGCGTGCGGAAAAAATTGTCGGCTGAATTGGGTTTCCTGGTTCAACCCGTGCGCATTCGCGATGCGTTGAACATCGATCCAGACGCTTATCACATTGTGCTCAAAGGCGTTGCCCGGGGCAAAGGGCAAGTCAAGGTCGGCCGTGAACTGGCGATCAACCCGGGACAGGTGTATGGACCGCTGGAAGGCCAAGCGACGAAAGAGCCAGCCTTTGGTTTGGATGCGGTCTGGATCGATCCGGCTGAGCGCGACCATGCGCGCACTTTGGGCTATACCGTGGTCGATGCCAGCACCGCCATTGCAACCCACTTGAACAAGGTGCTGCGCGACAACGCCTCTGATTTACTCAGCCATGATGAAGTGCAGCAATTGCTGGACAAATTGGCGACCAAGGCGCCTAAATTGGTCGAAGATTTGGTGCCTGGCAAATTGTCTTTGGGTGTGGTGACCCGCACCCTGCAAAACCTGCTCAATGAATCGGTGTCCATTCGAGACATGCGCTCGATTGTGGAGACGCTTTCAGAGGTGGCCAGTCGCACGCAAGAGCCCGATCAACTGACCGCGATGGTCCGTCCCAAGCTGGGCCGCATGATCGTGCAAAGCCTGGTGGATGAATCGAATTCCTTGTCTGTCATGACGCTCGACCCCGGCCTTGAGCAGCTTTTGCACAATGTCTTGCAGCAAAGCGCGCCCGGGCAAAACATGGCCATTGAGCCCGGCTTGGCCGAGCGCTTGTTTGCGGCCCTGCGCGATGGTGCGCGCGCAGTCGAAGAAATGGGGCATCCCGCCGTGTTGGTGGTGTCTCCGACCATTCGTCCTTGGTTGTCGCGTGCAGCGCGCTACCGCGTCAACGATTTGACCTTGCTGTCTTACAGCGAGATACCTGATGACCAAAGCGTCAAAGTCGTGCACACCGTGCATGCCGAGACACGTTAATTTTTTGAACACCTAGCAGCAACGCCATGGAACTCAAACGCATCCTTGCCCGAGATACCCGCAGCGCGACCGAGCGAGCCATGAGTTTGTACGGCCCCGATGTGCTGATCATTGCCAACCACCGTGTGGGTGGCCAAACCGAGTTGGTGGTTGCCGTTGAGTTGGCATCCAAATCTGACGGTCATCACCTGTTTGACAGTGACAATCCTTTTGCCAAAATCCATACGACGCACCAAGAACCGACCCTGGACTTGGGTGCCAGTTTTGGTGAGCATTTAGGCCAGGCCTTGCAGGGCAAAGCGCCGGGCGCTGTGGCCGTTGGACGCGCGGACCCTTTGTTGAATGCAGACGCTCTGTTGGATGCCGCCTCCAAGCGCGACGAAGTTCGCAGCAAAGAAATTGTCGCCTTTGTGGTGGAAGAACTGGCTGCTTTGAGGCGCGAGTTTCGCGTCAGCCAACAGGCCTCTGAATGGCAGTCGGGCCAAGCTGTGGCCCCAGCGGTTCAGCCCTTGGTGCAGGCCATGCACCAAGCCGGCGTGCCTGTCGGTTTGCGCACGCTGTTGGTCGACAGCATCAAAGACCACGAAAGCACGCAAGACGCTTTGCAAGCCATTCGCGAGCTCTTGACAGCATCACTTCAGCGCGCAGGCGAGCCGGGACGTTTTGAGGGCGTGCATGCGATCGCAGGCCCCTCGGGCGCAGGCAAAACCCTCATGGCCGCCCGCTTGGCTTTGCATACGGCAGCCATTGCAGGCGCCGAAAAAGTCGCCTTCATCAGCTACCAGGACACGCGGATTGGCGCTTGGAACCAGACGCAAATGCTGTGTGCCCAAATCGGCATCGATTGTTACCGTGCACAAGACGCATCGACTTTGCGTTTGTTGTTGTCCGAATTGTCCGTGCGAGCCTTGGTTTTGATTGACACCCCGGGGGTGCAAATGATTGAGCGCATCACAGAAATCAAAACCGTTCATCCGCAGTGCATCATGCATGCGGTCTTGCCTGCCGATGCTTCCGCAGTGAGTGTGCAGCGCGTCTTGAAGGATGCCGGATCACGCGCTGCTTGGGAATGGGACAGTTTGATGATCAGTAAATTAGACGAAGCCAGTGCACCTTGGGCACTGTTGCAATTCATGTGCAATGAAGCGGATGTGCCCGTTTTGTCCGCCGCCAGTGGCTCTGAGCGTTTGACGGATTTGGTGATGGGGTTCACGACCGCTCAGTTGGTTAATTTGGCGGTTTCACAACTGATGCCTTCACAAGCGCAAGTCAATACCAAGCCCGCAGCCATGGACGCCGCTTCATTCAATGCACGCCCCATGACGTTCAATGCAGCACGAGATTCCCGGTAAGCACAGCATGAAAAAGCAACGCCCTACACAGGTTATTGGAATTGCCAGCGGCAAAGGCGGCGTGGGCAAAACCACGATCGCCGTCAACCTCGCAGTCGCTTTGCAAGGCATGGGTTTCAAAACCATGCTGTTTGATGCCGACTTGGGTTTGGCCAATGCCCAAATCGCATTGGGATGCCGATGCCCATTCAATCTCAGCCACTTTTTAAGTGGCGAAAAGACGCTGGAAGAAATCATCGTCACCACACGTTACGGCGTTAAATTAGTGCCAGGCGCCTCAGGTCTGCGCGAAATGGCCAGCCTGAGCGTGATGCAAGCGGCGCGCATTGTTCAGGCTTTCAGTATTTTGGAAGATGATTTGGATTATTTGATCGTTGACATGGCCGCCGGGATTGCGCCCGCTGTGCTGTCGTTCATGGCCGCGACCAGTCGTCGTTTTATTGTGGTGCGTGATGATCCTTCATCCATTGCAGATGCCTACGGCACCATCAAAGTCCTGATCAAAGACTACGGTCTCGAAGACATTCATTTGATCTCCAACGGCGTAGGCAGCGCCCTTGAAGGTCGTAAACTGTTCGAACGGATCAATCAGGTTTGCACCCGCTTCTTGCACAAGTCAATTCAATACTTGGGCTCCATCGAGCAGGACGAGTTGATTTTGTCCGCCCTTAAAAAGCACCAGTCCTCACTTGAGTTTGCGCCCAGCAGTTCTGGTGCGCGTGATTTCCGGCGACTGGCAGTGGCCACCAATGACTTGGTGCCTATTGACCATGCCACAGGTGGTGTGCAGTTTTTTGTGGAGAGGCTGGTCTCTTCGAGGACTTGAAACGCCATGGCAATCAATACACGCCTTTATCAAGAGGTTCAAAACAACAGCGAATCTTTGGTCTTGGCCCATCTGGGCTTGGTCAAGCGCGTTGCCTTGCACCTGAAGGTGCGTTTGCCACCTTTTATGGAGCTGGATGAGTTGATCCAGGTCGGCATGATTGGCTTGCTCGAAGCCTCCAGGGCGTATGACCCGGTCAAAGGTCTTGAGTTTGAAAATTTTGCGCACAGCCGTGTTCGGGGTGCCATATTGGATGAGGTCCGCCGCCTGTCGTTTCTGCCCAGATCGGCCGTGTCGATCAACAAGTCGCACTCCGAGGCCACCCATGCGCTGGGCGCCGACCTGGGGCGCACGCCGACCCAGGCTGAGTTGGCCGACCACATGGGCAAAGACATCGACCAGTTTCACAAAGAACGCAACCAAGCCCGCCGATTTGAAACCTATTCCATCGAGGTGGTTTCCGATGAGGTCATGAACATTGCCGGCGATGCTTCACGCCAGCCGGAGGCTATTGTGGAGCATGCGCAATTCATGGAGGCACTGACCGGTGCGATCGGTGAGCTGCCAGAGCGCGATCAGTTGTTGATGAATTTGTACTATGTTGAGGAACTCAACCTCAAGGAAATTGGCGAAGTTCTCGGCGTGACCGAATCGCGTGTGAGCCAGTTGCTGACAGCCGTGGTCAAGAAATTGCGTGGCACTTTGCACATCACACCTGTTGCGACAAGCAAGAGCCGGGCGGAAAAAACCGTCCAAAGTGGGAAATGATGTGCTGACAAGCCTCAAGTTTTCTGTGGGTGCACCGATACCTGATGTAACAGTTACACCAGGAGCAACAGATCATGCGAGTCAATTTCAAAGCAATCGAAGGTTACGGCGAAGGCAATCGGACTTCACAGGCCATGGTGGCCAACAAGGTCGAGTTGATCCAGATGCTGTTCGATGGCTTGATCGAAAGCTTGGTGACAGCCCGCGGGCACATCGAACACGGTTCGATTGAAGACAAAAACAAAAGCCTGACACGTGCAGGTCGCATTGTGATTGGTTTGCAAGGCGCTTTGGATTTGGAAAAAGGCGGTGAGTTGGCCAGCAACTTGTATGAGTTGTACAGCTACGTGACCCGCCGTTTGATTCATGTGAATGCCCGAAACGATTTGGCGGCATTGCAAGAAGTCCAGACCTTGATGGGTGAAATCCGTCAAGCCTGGCGTGATGTGCCTAACTTGTTGCCAGCTGCAAAGAATCTGGCTTCAAACTTGGGCAGTCATTCGGTTCACTGAGGTCGTGAGATACAAGTCTCAGGGCTCTGGTGACTTGTATATAGGTGAGACAGATCAAGGGCCATCGCCTGACTTCTGTTTTGCCGTAAAGAGAGAGTCTGACCATGGTAGCGATCATAGGCGTTGTAGTTTTGATGGTGTGCGTGTTTGGTTTGCCCGTCATGCATGGCGAGATGGGCCCCATTCTCGAAGCCGCACCCCACGAGTTGTTCACGATTTTCGGCGCAGCGATTGGCGGTATGCTGATCGGCAACAGCGGCGATACCGTCAAGGCCACCTTGGCCGGCATTGGGAAAATCTTCAAAGGCCCTTCGTTCCACAAGGCTGATTATTTGGCGACCATTTTCTTGGTTTCTAAATTGATGAAGGTTCTCAAAGCCGAAGGCGCTGTGGCCCTTGAAGCCCACATTGAGAACCCCGAAGCCAGTGCCATCTTCGGTGAATTCCCGAAAGTTTTGAAAGAACATTCACTTTTGCATCTGATTACGGACACCGTCCGATTGATGGTCGTGTCACAGGGTAACCTGGACCCCATGGCCGTTGAAGATGTGATGAACTTGAGCATCAAAACCCACCACCATGGCGCCCTCAAGGCGGCTGACACACTCGGTACTTTGGCTGGCGCATTGCCTGCGCTGGGTATTGTGGCTTGCGTGTTGGGTGTGGTTAAAACGATGGGTGCGATTGACCAACCCCCCACGGTCTTGGGTGGTTTGATTGGTAGCGCCTTGGTGGGAACGTTCATGGGGGTGTTTTTGGCTTACGGTTTTTTTGAGCCCTTCTCCAAACGCCTGGCCGAAATCATCAATGACGAAGGCGAAATTTACGGCGTGGTCAAACAGATCATCATCGGCACCTTGAACGGCCATCCCATGCCTTTGATCATTGAAGCTGCCCGTGTGGGTATCAGCCACCACAACCAGCCGAGTTTTGCAGAAGTCTTTGACGGCATGCGGGGTTAATCACCATGGCTGACGGATCACAAGCCAAGCCGGAAGAGTTGGAACCGCAAACTGCCGAGGAGCCAGCTGCAACCGAACCCGCAGCTGTGCCCGCAGCGGCACCAGAGGAGGCGCCACTTGCGCCCATCATCGTCAAGAAGATCATGGACGATGGGCACGGTGGTGCGCACGGCGGTGCGTGGAAAATTGCCCTTGCCGACATGATGACGGCGATGATGGCGTTCTTTTTGTTGATGTGGTTGCTCGGCGCGTCCAATGCCGATCAGCGCAAAAGCATTGCCGATTATTTCAGGCCGACTTCGCACAGCAACGTGACCATGGGCAAACTGGCCGGCTCCGATGGCATGCTGGGCGGGCGATCGGTGATCGACCCGGATGGTTTTCCTTTTTCCGCCAAACAAACCGCGGCCATGGAGCGTGTCACGCCACGCTCGCAAGGCGGCCCGACAGAAAACGACCCGTCGCCCAATGCCCAGGAGCGTAACAACCCTGAGGCCTTGACTGAGGCCGAGAAAAAGCAGATTGCGGAGCAAAAGGACAAAGCCGACTTTGACAAACTCGAAAAAGAGGTGAAAGAAAGTCTGGCTAAAAATCCAAGATTGGAAAACCTCACCGATCAAGTCAAGTTTGTGCGTGAAAAAGAAGGTTTGCGTATCGAGATTATCGATAAAGCTGACTTTGCGATGTTCGGATTGGGGACGACGCAGCTCACGCCCAAAGCCCAAGTACTTCTCAATGAGGTCGCCAAAAGTATGACCAAAATGGACAATAAATTGGCCATTCGGGGGCACACTGACAGCGTGGCGTTTGCCAACACCGATGGTCGCAATAACTGGTCGCTCTCCGCGGAACGGGCCGAAGAAACCCGCAAAATCATTGGTAAAAAAGGCGTTCCAGAAAGCCGTTTTGCCAAAATTGAGGGCGTGTCCGACAGCGCGCCGTACAACCCCAATGACCCGAAGGACCCGCGCAATCGGCGCATCAGCATCACCGTGATGTACAAAGACTGATTCGGGTAAACACTGATTTTCATGCCTTGACCCTCTGAACCCGCTTGCGCATAATTGTTTTAAGCTTCAACTATTGAAGTGAAAACATTGCAGCCCTGAAGTACGGGGCTGCGCAGGAGGGTTCATGAAGATCGTGTGCATCGGTGGGGGTCCCGCCGGTCTTTACTTCGCGTTGCTGATGAAAAAGCTGGGTGCGCACCACGACATTACCGTGGTTGAACGCAATAAGCCTTACGACACGTTTGGCTGGGGTGTGGTGTTCTCGGACCAAACCATGGACCATATGCGCCATTGGGATGCCGAAACGGCACAAGAAGTCCAGCAAGCGTTTAAACATTGGGATGACATTGAGTTGCATTTCAAGGGCCGTGTGATCCGTTCAGGCGGCCATGGCTTTGTCGGTATTGGTCGCAAGAAGATGCTCAACATCCTGCAAGCACGGTGTGAGGTGTTGGGGGTCAAACTCCTTTTCGAACAAGATGCCACTTCGGATTTGGACTTCCCGGACGCTGACCTGGTCATCGCCAGCGATGGCGTCAACTCCAATGTGCGAAACCGATGCCCGGACATATTCAAACCAGACATCGTGACGAGGCCTAACCGATTCATCTGGTTAGGCACCCACAAGCAGTACGATGCGTTCACCTTTTTGTTTGAGAAAACAGAGCATGGCTGGTTTCAAGCGCACATTTACAAGTTTGATGGCCTCACATCCACCTTCATTGTGGAGTGTCCTGAGGAAGTTTGGTTGGCCCATGGCCTGGACCAGGCAGATCAAGCCGAGTCGATTGCCTTTTGCGAAAAAGTGTTTGCAGGCAATTTAAAAGGTGAGCGCTTGATGACGAATGCGCGCCATTTGCGTGGTTCTGCATGGCTGAACTTTCAGCGTGTCAAATGCGAAAAATGGTCACACTTCAATGGCAAGAGCCATGTGGTTTTGATGGGCGACGCGGTGCACACGGCCCACTTTGCGATTGGCTCGGGGACCAAACTCGCTTTAGAAGATGCCATTGAGTTGGTCCGGCAATTCAAAGAAACGGGTGACAAAGTTGCGCATATTCCGCAAGTGCTTGAACAATACCAAGCCTTGCGTGCCATTGATGTCATCCGATTGCAAAACGCGGCTTGGAATGCGATGGAGTGGTTTGAAGTCTGTGGCAAGCGCTATTGCGATCAACTGGCGCCCGAGCAGTTCATGTATTCGATGCTCACGCGCAGTCAGCGCATCAGCCATGAAAATCTCCGATTGCGTGATAAACAATGGCTCGAAGGCTATGAGCGCTGGTTTGCGGGTCAAGCTCAAGCGGTGCCGCCCATGTTCACGCCTTACAGTTTGCGCGGTATCACCTTGAAAAACAGGGTGGTGGTTTCTCCCATGGCGCAGTACAAGTGCACCGATGGCCGGGTGGGGGACTATCACTTGATGCATTTGGGGGCAAGGGCCATGGGCGGTGCCTCTTTGGTGTTTGCCGAAATGACCTGTGTCAGTCCTGAGGCACGCATCACCCCGGGTTGCCCTGGTTTGTGGAATGATGAACAAACGAGCGGTTGGGCGCGGATTGTGTCCTGGGTGCATCAAGAAACCGATGCCAAAATGGCGCTGCAAATCGGGCACGCGGGACCGAAAGGTTCGACTTGTGCGCCATGGCAAGGCGATGGCGCTGATCAGGCATTGCCAGAGGCAAATTGGCCCTTGTTGTCGGCATCAGCGCAGCCCTATTTGCAGCATGGGCAAGTGCCACGCGCGATGACCCGCGGAGACATGGACCACGTGAAAGATGATTTCATTCAAGCCACACACCGCGCCAACCAAGCCGGCTTTGACTGGTTGGAATTGCATTGTGCGCATGGCTATTTGTTGTCAAGTTTCATTTCGCCTTTGACCAACCAAAGGCAGGACGACTATGGCGGCAGCCTTGAAAACCGGCTCCGGTATCCCCTTGAAGTCTTTGCTGCTGTGCGTGCGGCATGGCCAGATCATTTGCCCATGTCGGTTCGCATTTCTGCGCATGACTGGGTGGAGGGCGGGATCACGCCGATGGACGCCACCGAAGTAGCGCGTGCGTTCAAGGCTGCCGGTGCTGACATGATCGATTGTTCTTCGGGACAAGTCAGCGCCCAGCAAAAACCCATTTACGGTCGCATGTACCAAACGCCTTTTGCCGATCGAATTCGGCAAGAGGTTGGCATTGCCACGCTGGCGGTGGGCGCGATCAGTGAGGCTGACCATGTCAACAGCATCATTGCCGCTGGACGAGCTGACTTGTGTGCGGTGGCACGGCCGCATTTGGCCAACCCGGCTTGGACGATGACGGAGGCTGCGCGCATCGGTTACACGGCCTTGCAGTGGCCTTCACCTTATGCATCAGGTCAACCGCAATTGGAAGCCACATTTGCCCGTGAACGCAGTTTGCAGTCGGCAGGTCGCGGGGACTGATGATGAAAGAAGTGACCCCCATCCAAACCTCCGATTTGGAGTTGCGCGCACATGAAGACCATCATGCCTCGCTGCGTTTGTGGTTGCGCTTGCTGTCTTGCACAACTTTGATTGAAGACACCATCCGTTCCAATTTGCGCGAAGAGTTTGGCATCACATTGCCGCGGTTTGATTTGATGGCGCAGTTAGAGCGTCATCCCGATGGCCTGTCCATGGGCGAGTTGTCGCGTCGCATGATGGTCACGGGGGGCAACATCACCACCATCGTGGACCAACTCGAAAATGAAAAACTCGTGATGCGTGTGATGAGTGAAACGGACCGCCGCTCTTATACGGTTCGCTTGACATTGTCGGGTCGCAATGCATTTTCGCGTATGGCGCTTGCGCATGAAAAATGGGTCGTCCACTTCTTTGGCGATTTGTCGGAGCCGCAGCAATCCAAGTTGCATGAGTTGCTTGGGCATCTGAAAAACAGTATTCATCAATCCACACAATCACCAACAAAGGAGCGCGCATGAGCACACAACGGTACCTCCCTGGACAATCGCATCAACTTCCAAGGCATCGTCAAACGCTGTCAAGTTACAGAGCCGTTCATTTTTTGTTTGAGGTGACCCAAGGCGTCGCAACCATCACCTTGAACCGACCTGAACGGAAAAACCCCTTGTCATTTGATTCGTATGCCGAGTTGCGAGATCTTTTCAGGGCGCTGGTCTATGCAGACGATGTGCATGCGGTGGTGGTCACCGGTGCCGGCGGTAATTTTTGTTCGGGCGGGGATGTGCATGAAATCATTGGCCCCTTGACCAAGCTGGACATGCCGGGTTTGCTGGCATTCACCCGCATGACGGGTGATTTGGTCAAAGCCATGCGTGCGTGCCCGCAACCCATTGTGGCTGCGATTGACGGTATCTGTGCGGGCGCGGGTGCTTTATTGGCCTTGGCTTCTGACCTGCGTTATGGCACGGCGCGAAGCAAAACATTCTTTTTATTCAATCGCGTCGGCTTGGCCGGTTGCGACATGGGTGCCTGTGCCTTGTTGCCCAGGGTGATTGGGCAAGGTCGTGCGTCTGAGTTGCTGTATTCGGGTCGAGGCTTGGGTGGAGAGGAGGCAGAGCGTTGGGGGTTTTACAACTGCGTGTGCGAGGCTGAATCACTCTTGAGCGATGCGCAGTCGATGGCGGTACAACTGGCGCAAGGTCCGACCTTTGCCAACAGCATGACCAAAAAAATGCTGCAACAAGAATGGAATATGGGTGTAGATGAAGCGATCGAAGCAGAAGCGCAGGCCCAAGCCATCTGCATGATGACGAATGATTTCCATCGCGCTTACCAGGCCTTTGTGGCCAAGCAAACTCCCGTGTTCGAAGGGGACTGAGATGCTTGCCACCCCCTCTGCGCCCAAGCACTGGCCAGAATTCGATTGGCCTTTCTTGGGTGAATCGCATCGGACTTTGAAAAAAGGCTGCATTGTGGAATCACTGTATCGGGAAATCCGTACATTGCGCATTGACGAAGGCGCCACCGAAGTGCAGCAACTCATCATTCGACGCGGTATTTTGCGCAGCGTCTGAACTTGGCTTGAACGCATTCAGGAGCCCACCATGACCGCTGTACCTGAACTGGCCCCAAGCAGTCACTCAGACACCTTTGCCAGGGACCGGTTGCCGCCAGCGGATCAGTGGCCTGTGTTTTTGTTTGATCGTCCTGAACTCCAATACCCCGCCCAGATCAACTGTGCTGTAGAACTGGTGGACCATCATGTCGCGCAAGGAGCGGGCGCGCGAATCGCAGTGCATGGGCGCAATGCGCAGGGAGCATTCCATTGGACATATGCCCAACTGCAAGCGCAGATCGATGGCATTGCCCATGTGTTGACAAAAGACATGGGCTTGGTGTCTGGGCAACGTCTTCTTCTACGCGGCGGCAACAGCCCGATGATGGCGGCTTGTTTTCTGGCCGGCATCAAAGCGGGTTTGGTGGTGGTGCCGACCATGCCGTTGTTGCGTGCGGCAGAGCTCAAGCAAATCATCGACAAGGCCCAAGTGCAGGCGGCATTGTGTGATGACGAATTGTCTGCTGAATTACGGCATTGCATGACACCAGACCCTGCGCAGTCTGCACCGATACTGCGGCAAGTGATTTGTTTTAAAACACACGCGCCGGATGGGCTTGAAGCGCGCATGCAGGTGCACAGGGAGGCGTTCGCTGCGCATCCCACTTCGCGTGACGATGTCTGTTTGATTGCCTTCACCAGCGGTACGACAGGTCAACCCAAAGGCACAATGCATTTTCACCGCGATGTGCTGGCCATGTGTGACTTGTTTCCGCGCCACATTTTGCAAATGGACGCCAGCGACGTTGTGTGCGGGACGCCCCCCGTGGCGTTCACTTTCGGTCTGGGGGGGCTGCTGGCGTTCCCATTGCGGTATGGCGCTTGCACCGTGCTGCTGGAAAAGCATACTGCCGACACCTTGCTGCAAGCCATTCAAACCTATGGCGTGACGCAGTGTTACACGGCGCCCACCATGTACCGCCAAATGGCGGGTTTGGTGGCCGGTTACACGTTAAAAACTTTGAAACATACCGTTTCTGCAGGGGAAGCCTTGCCCGATGCCACCCGCCAGCTTTGGAAGCGCGCCACCGGCCTGGAGATGACCGATGGCATTGGGGGGACCGAAGTGATTCACATCTACATCTCCAGTGCAGGTGCTCATGTGAGATCCGGATCGATTGGGCAAGTGGTGCCGGGCTATGTGGCGCAAATTGTGGATGAACAGATGCAAGCCGTCCCGCCGGGCGTGGTGGGCCGTTTGGCTGTGCGCGGCCCGACAGGTTGTCGTTACCTGGACGATCCTCGCCAAAAAGAGTATGTCAAGGACGGCTGGAACTTGCCTGGTGATACCTTTGTGATGGATGCCGACGGCTATTTCAGCTATCAGGCCCGAAACGATGACATGATCATTTCGGCGGGTTACAACATTGCAGGCCCCGAAATCGAAAGCGCGTTGATGCAGCATCCGGCGGTGGCCGAGTGTGGTGTCGTCGGCGTACCCGACGAAGAGCGTGGTCAGATCGTGAAGGCTTTCGTGGTGCTCAAGACCGGCCATAGCGCCAATGCCGCAATGACTTTGGACTTGCAGGCATTTGTGAAGCAGTCCATCGCGCCTTTCAAATACCCGCGCAGCGTCGAGTATGTAGATGCCTTGCCGCGCACGGAAACCGGCAAATTGCAACGCTTTAAATTACGACAGATGAATTGATGCAGTGGCTCATTGATGTAATGAGTCCCTTTTAAGATGGAGATTTGAAACATGTGGAAAGTTTTGCAACCCGCAGGATGGTTACCCGCCAAAGGCTATGCCAATGGCATCGCCGCGCGTGGCCGGCAGGTCTTCGTCGCGGGTATGATCGGCTGGAATGGCCAAGCCCAATTTGAAACCGATGATTTTGTGGCCCAGTGTAAACAGGCTTTGCAAAATATTGTAGATACCCTGGCCTGTGCAGATGCAGGGCCTGAGCACATGGTGCGCATGACCTGGTATGTGAAAGACAAGCGCGAATACCTGGCCCGAGGGCGTGAGCTGGGCAAGGTCTACCAAGAGGTGATTGGCCGGCATTTTCCGGTCATGACTTTGGTGCAAGTGGTCGATTTGGTCGAAGACCGTGCCCAAGTGGAAATTGAAGTGACGGCTGTCGTGCCGGATTGATGGAGAACATTTGCCGCAACTGTTGAAATGGCCTGTGCCTGCCCTGTTGGTCTGGGGCGGTGCTTGGGTCCTTTATCTGAGTGCCTCTGGCTATGTGTCTGATGTGTGGGCCATGGCGGTGGCCTGCGCGGGGGGTGTGGCGTTCAGTGTGATCGGTAACACGCGGGCCCGCCAATGGGCATTGGCTTTGGGTTTTCCCGTCTCATTGTGGCTCTCAGGCTCAACCACTTTGCCGGCTTGGGCTTGGCTGTTTCCGCTGGCTTTTGCCTTGTTGGTTTACCCGGTTCATGCCTGGCGCGATGCGCCGATTTTCCCGACCCCTCTCAATGCCTTGCGTGAATTGCCGGGTAAGGCCCCTTTGCCTGATGCGGCCGTCATCCTCGATGCGGGTTGCGGCCTGGGCGATGGTCTGAGGGCCTTGCGCGTGGTCTATCCGCAAGCCCGCTTTTGCGGCATGGAGTTCAGCTGGCCGCTGCGGTTGTTGGCCGCGTTGCGATGCCCGTGGGCACGCATTTGGCATGCCGACATCTGGCAAGAAGACTGGTCTGCCTATGACATGGTGTATCTGTTCCAACGCCCAGAGACCATGCCACATGCGGTGGCCAAGGCCCAAGAGATGAAGCCCGGCGCTTGGCTGGTCAGTCTCGAGTTTGAAGCCACAGCGTTGAGCCCTACCGCCGTGGTGCAGGCCAGCGCCAATCGGCCGGTCTGGCTTTATCAGGCCCCATTCAAGCCGGCAACTCGTCACCCACAACAGGTCCTTTACCGCTGAAGCGCTCGAGCGCCAGGTAAATTACCGGCGTGATGTACAGCGTCACTGCCTGAGAGAAGACGAGTCCACCGACCACTGCCAAACCCAAAGGTTGTCGCAGCTCCGCGCCTGCGCCGATGCCCAGCGCAATCGGCAAGGCGCCCATCAGGGCCGCGATGGAGGTCATCATGATCGGGCGAAAGCGCAAAACGCAGGCTTCGCGAATAGCTTGTGCAGGCGTCATGCCGTCGTGACGTTGTGCTTCGAGGGCGAAGTCGATCATCATGATGGCGTTCTTCTTCACGATACCAATGAGCAACAAAATACCGATGGTCGCTATCAGCGTCAGGTCTTGGTCGAAAAACATCAAGGTGCCCAAGGCGCCGATGGCGGCAGAGGGCAGCCCTGCAAAAATGGTGATCGGGTGGATGTAACTTTCATACAGCACACCCAGCAACACATAAATCACCAGCAAAGCGGAGATGATCAAAATGCTTTGGCTGCCTTGCGAGTTCTTGAAGACCGCCGCATCGCCACCGTAGGTTCGGATGATGGACGAGGGCAGTTGAATCGCCAGCGCAGCCTCCTCGAGCTTGTTGGTGGCGTCACCCAAAGCCGCGCCCGGGGCGATGTTGAAAGACACCGTGACCGCTTGCAACTGGCCGACGTGGTTGATCGAGGTGGGGCCCACCGTGCGAGAGACCGTGGCAAAAGCGGACATCGGCACCAAACTGCCGTTGCTCGAACGCACATAAATATTTTCCAGTGCAGACTCATCCCGTTTGGACTCCGGGTTGACTTCCATGATGACCTGGTAGCTGTCGGTCGCCAGGTACATGGTGGAGACCTGTCGCTCTCCAAAAGCACTGAACAAGGCCGTTCGGATCGAGTCCACCGAAACGCCCAGGCTGTTGGCCCGGTCGCGATTGACCTGGATGTCCGCTTGCAGTCCACGCAATTGGGCGTCGCTGGTGATGTCCCGGAAAATCGGGTCAGCCCTCATTTTTTCTTGCAGCTTGCCCGCCCACAAATTGAGCTGATCTGCCTTGACGCTTTGCAAGATGTACTGATAGCGGGCTTTGCTTTGACGTCCACCCAATTGCAAGTTTTGAACCGGCCGCATGAACACGTTGATGCCGGGCACGCCCCGCAGTTTTTTACGCAAGTCTTCAACCACCACCTTCATGGGTTTGCGCTCGTTTTGCGGTTTGAGTGTGATGAACATCCGCCCTGAGTTTTGTCCCCCCACACCGCCGTTGAAGGAGCTGACGGCCGCTACGTTGGCGTCTTTGCGAAACACGGCCGCCACACGTTCTTGCAAGCCAATCATGGCTTCGAAAGAGATGTCTTCCGGGCCTTCGGTCGTGACCTGAATTTGACCAATATCTTCTTCAGGAAAGAAGCCTTTGGGGATCACCGTCAACATCCAGGCCGTGATGCCAAAAGTGGCCACGGCCAGGAACAAAATGAACTTGCTGTGACGCAAGGCTAAATCGAGCGATCGGGTATAGCCAGACAGTAAGGCGTCAAAACCTTTTTCGAACATCCGCACCACAAAACCCGGGGGCTTTTTGTGGTGCTCATCGGTCAGATAACGGCTGGCCAGCATGGGCACCAAAGTCAATGAAACGAAGGCCGAAACAGCGATCGACAAACCGACCACCACCGCAAATTCGTGGAACAACAATCCGATCACGCCGGGCATGAAAAAGATCGGGATGAACACGGCGACCAAAGAAGTCGAAATGGAGATGATGGTGAAGCCGACCTCGCGGGCGCCACGCAATGCGGCTTTGAAAGGTGGTACACCATTTTCGACGTGGCGGATGATGTTCTCCAGCACCACAATCGCATCGTCCACCACCAAGCCGACCGCCAAAGTCAAGCCCAGCAATGAGATGTTGTCCAAGCTGTAATTCAAGCCCCACAACAGCGCTACCGCACCGACAAGTGAGACGGGCAGTGACAGCGCAGGAATCACGGTGGCCACAAAGCGGCGCAAAAACAAAAAGATCACCAGCACCACCAAAATGATCGTACCAATCAAGGTCAGTGTGACATCTTCAAGGGCATGGCGAATGGAAATAGAGCGGTCGTTCACCGGCGTCATGGACACCGAATCAGGCATTTGGGATTTCAACTCAGGCAAGGTTTTGGTGACTGCATCCACCACCTTGACGGTGTTGGCGCCGGGCTGACGTTGAATGGCCAGTGTGATGGAGTTTTCACCGTTCAAGGTAGCCCAAGACTTGATGACTTCGACACTGTCTTGCACGCGGGCCACGTCACGCAACCGAACGGGTACGCCGCCTTTGTTGCTGATGATCAGGTCGGCGAACTCGCGCGCGGTGCTCAACTGCTTGTTGGCTTGCAGCACCAGCGTTTGCTGTGGACCGTCAAAGGTGCCGGCAGGGGTGTTGACGTTGGCCGCTTTGAGTGCGGCGCTCAGTTCATCCAGGCCGATGTTGCGCACCGCCAAAGCGGCCGGATCGACCCGCACCCGCACAGCGAAGCGTTTGGCACCATAGATGACCACTTGCGCCACACCATCGATGGTCGACATGGTGGGTGAGATCAAATGCTCTGCATAGTCCTGCAACTCGGCTTGGGTCAGCGATGGCGAGCGCAGTGAAATCAGCAGCACCGGTGCATCGGCCGGGTTGACCTTGCGGTAGGACGGCGGGATCGTCATGTCGATCGGCAAGGTCCGCTGGGCGCGCAGCAAGGCGGCCTGTACGTCGAGCGAGGCGGCGTCGATGTTGCGGCTTTCAATGAACTCCAAAGTGATGGAGGTACTGCCCAGGGTGCTGGTGGAGCTGATGACTTTCAAGCCCGGAATGGTCTGGAATTGCTTTTCCAGCGGCAGCGCGACCGAGCTGGCCATGGTTTCAGGGTTGGCACCGGCCAAGGTGGCCGAGACGTTGATGACCGGCGTGTCATAACTGGGCAGCGCCGCAACGGGGATGTTCTTGTAACCGATGACGCCGGCCAGCACGATGGCGGTATTCAACAAGACCGTCATCACCGGCCTGCGGATGAAAAGCTCTGAAAAGTTCATGCGAATCTGCCCGCTGTTTATTTGGAGGCTGCAGGAGCCGCTGCAGGTGCAGGTGCATTGGGCACGGGTGCATTGGGCGCTGCAGGGGTCGTTGCGGCGGCTTCAGGCTTGTTGCCCTCCTTGGGGGCCTCTTTGGGGCGTTCGACGACTTTGACACCGGGGCGCAGGTTTTGTTTGCCCTCCACCACGATCACATCATTTTCTTGAACCCCCGTGACGGCAGCTTCCGGCCCCGCAGGCAAGACGACTTTGATCGGTTTGCTGACCGCTTTACCGTCCTCCACCGCATACACCATAGGTCCGCGAACGGTTTGAATGATGGCCGCTTGTGGCAAGACCAAGGCGTCTTCCATTTTCTTGGTGGTCAGGCCGACATTGACAAACAAACCGGGCCACAGCTTGCTGTCTTTGTTGTCAAAAACCGCCTTGAGTTTGACGGTGCCTGAAGCGGTGTCCACGGTGTTGTCGACAAATTGCAATTTGCCGACCATGGGTTTTTTCTCTTCAGGCAAAGTGGCGGTGACTTTGACATTGCCTTGTCCACTCACCGCAGCCAAAAAGTCAGCCAAATCACGTTGCGGCAAATTGAAAGACACGGCAATGGGATTGACCTTCACAATGGTGGCCAACACCGTGACGTTGGCTTGCACCACGCTGCCTGCGGGGGTGCTGATCACACCTGCGCGTCCGGCGTGCGGTGACACAATCTTGCCGTAGGACAAGGCCACTTGCGCGGCTTGTATCGCCGCGGCGTCCGATGCCACCACGGCCGCAGAGGAGTCGACCAAGGTCTGTGCTGTGTCAACGGCTGCGCCGGAGACAAAATTTTGCGCAACCAATTCGCGACTGCGGGCAAGCTGGCGCTTGGCGTCGGCCAAGGCGGCTTGGTCTTTGGCCAACTGCGCTTTCGCTTTGGCCAAGTTGGCCTCATCTGTGCGTGAATCCAAAGTGAACAGCAAATCACCTTTGTTCACAAATTGCCCTTCCTTGAAGTGCACTTGGGTGATGGAGGTGGTCACTTGCGGGCGAATGTCCACGCTGGCCAGCGAGATGGCTGAACCCACGGCGCGAAGCACCACGGGAAGGTCCCGTTTTTCAACTTTGGTGGTGACCACACTCACCACCGGCGCCGGCGCGCCGGCAGGCGCAGTGCCTGGCGCAGTGCTTGGCGCAGTGCCAGCCGGTGGCGTGGACGAAGCGGCCGCTGCAGCCCCGTTGCTCGCCACGGATGCTGGCGCAGCAGGCTTGTCGGCTTCAGGCGCCGCGTTGTTGGTGCAGGCCACAAGGCCCCAAATGGTGGATGCACTGCACAGTGTGCGCAAGACAAAAAGGACAGGCGAGCGAGCAGCAAAATTCATGTTGTACAAATCCTGAAATGGGGCGGCACAGTGTCAAAGATGGGGGGCATAAACCCCTGTCATGGCGAACTTTACCTTCATTTAACCGAATCTTCAGGCAGCCATGCAAAGCCAAGTGTCCAGTGATTCAGAATGGCGGCAATTGCGTTCCTCTCTACAGGACATTCACCCGCCCAGACCCGTTTGAGTTGCTGCCAATGTGATCCCTTTTATATTCAAACAAAAATGAAAAACACATGTTCCAAGGTCTTTTGCTTGGACCGCAAAAGGGCGTGTTGGATGCACAGGACAGTCAATGGCTTTTTTGTAAAGGGCGGGCAGACTGACGCATCATTGCCAAAGGGCGGGGCCCTTCATGGCATGATTGCACACCAGACACAGAACAGGAGCACTTCATGTTTCGTTTTTCATTTTCTCGCCGTCAATGGACATTGGGGGCTGCGGCTGTGTCCCTGTTTTTAGCGGGCGCTGCGGTGCAGGCCCAATCGGCATGGCCTCAAAAGCCCGTCAAGATCATCGTGCCTTTTGCACCGGGTGGGACGACCGACATTTTGGCGCGCGCTGTAGCCCCTGAGTTGTCCAAAGCGTTTGGTCAGCAGTTTGTGGTGGAAAACCGGGCCGGTGCGGGCGGCAACGTGGGCGCGGAAGCGGTTGCCAAATCGGCCCCCGATGGTTACACCATTTTGATGGGTACCGTGGGCACGCACGGCATCAACCGCGCCTTGTACCCCAAGTTACCTTATGACCCGTTCAAGGACTTCACGCCCATCACGCTGGTGGCTGCTGTGCCCAATGTGATGATTGTGAATGTCGAGAAAGCCAAGGCCATGAACATCAACACGGTGAACGACTTTATCAAGGCCGCCAAGGCCCGGCCTGGGCAGTTCAATATGGCTTCCAGCGGGAATGGCACCTCGATCCATTTGGCCGGTGAGCTGTTCAAAAGCCAAACCGGCATCTTTATGGCGCACATTCCTTATCGCGGCTCCAGTCCTGCCTTGCTGGACATGATGGGCGGCAGCATGGATGTGATGTTTGACAACCTGCCTTCGGCTTTGCCGTTGATCAGGTCAGGCAAACTCAAGGCGTTGGCCGTGACCAGTGCACAGCGCTCCGGTGCCATACCTGAATTGCCCACCATCGAAGAAGCCGCCGGGCTCAAAGGGTTTGAGGCCAGCAGCTGGTTCGGTTTGATGGCCCCTGCGGGCACGCCAGTGGACATCATCAACCGCGTTCAGCAAGAGGTGGCCAAGTCCTTGAACACCCCGGCCATCAAAGAAAAGATGCTGGCCCAGGGGGCCATTCCCAGCGGCAATACCCCGGCCCAGTTTCTGACGTTCATTGAAAGTGAACACAAGAAATGGGCGCAAGTGGTCAAGACTTCCGGCGCGAAAGTCGACTGAGATTTGCCCGCTACCCTGCTCACGGTCATCGCTGCCGGCCATGTCAATGGGCTGGCGCTGTTGATTCCCAGTGGCTCGCCCGGGCCGGTCTATGCCCATGTGCAAGACTGGGTCACCGCGCAACGCCAATTGAAAAAGCCCGTCAAGGAGATCAGCGCGAAAGTCTTGGTCAAGGGCATCAAGCAATGGGCCGTGTTTGAGCAGCGGCAAGGCGCTGAAACCATTCGCACGGTCTTCAAGATCACTTGATGCCATCCCCAGGCCCAGGGGACTGGGCCCGTTCACCAGGCCAGTTCAGACAGTCAAGGCCCCGTCCGCACAGAGTTTGACGGACATGGCGAACAAACTGACTTGCACGAATTTGAAAAACCAGGGGTCTGAGATTTTTCGGGTGGCGTAGGCACCCAAGACCGTGCCGATCAGGGCTGCAGGCACCAACATCGCCGCTTGCAGCAGCTCTTGGGCGTGATAGGGGTTGAGCATGTGGTAAGGCCCAATTTTGGCGGCATTGATGCAGGTGAACAGCAAGGTGGCTGTGCCCGCATAGACCATTTTAGGCAAGCGCTGTGGCAGGACATAGACCTGAAAAGGCGGTGCGCCGGCATGCGAGGTGAAGCTGGTAAAGCCGGCCAAGGTGCCCCAGAACCAACCCTTGACGATGTGGGCTGGTTGGTCAGGGCCATTTTTTTTGCGCAGCCAGGTGTGCAGACAAAATACGATGCCCATGACGCCGATCAACAACTTGGTCGCCGCGTCCGAGGTGTAGGCCGCGGTGAACCAGCCGATCAACACGCCCAAGAAGCCGGCTGGGACCAAAATCTTCAGGTTGATGGCGCTGAAATGGCGGCGGTACAACCACACGCTGACCATGTCCGAGATCACATAAATGGGCAACAGCAGCACAGCGGCTTTCATGGGCGGCATGACCATGGACAACAAGGGAACGCCCATCATGCCAATCGCTGGCAGGCCGCCTTTGGACAGGCCTACAAACAAGGCTGCGAGACTGGCCAGCAGGAGGGTGGGGTCAAGGCTCATCTGAGGCGACTCAATCAGCGCCGCAGCATTTTTTGTATTTTTGTCCGCTGCCACAGTTGCAGGGATCGTTGCGCCCCGGGGTCGCGGTGCGGATCACTTGCACCACGCGGGCCCCGATGCTGCGCCAGATCTCACGCAGGTCGTAGACCGCCCACAAGGCTTCGCCGTAAGTGTTCAGGCGTGACTCGCTCACACTGGGCGGGCCATCTTCGCTCAGGGCGGAGAGGGTCGGTTCGTCGGTGTCGTCTTCGGTCAGCGCGACGATGGCTTGCAGGCACTGGTCGTGCAGTTTGGCGGTGTCTTTGTCCTTGGGTGCAACCCATTCGTCAGGCCAGTTTTCCACCGCAAACATGAAGCCCAGCGCCCACACTTGGGCAAAGGAGGGAATTTCTTCGGCTTCAATGTCGCTTCTTTCTTCAGGCGGCAAGCTGGCAAGGGCACCGCGGATATCCATCACTTCGGGGGCGTAGGCGCGGTCATCGTCCAGGGCCTCAATGTCCGCATCGAGCGCCGTTTTGACTTCTTCAAAGCGTTGCGACCACAGGGCCAGAAAACGCTCACGCTGCGCAGCATCGGCAAAGCTGCCGCCCCCCTCCATGTCCAGCAAAACGCTCAACCATTCGTCTTGTGCCAAGGGCGTGCGGCAGCAGACCATGGCTGCTAAAAAGCCTTCGCAAAACTCCCACTGCGGGGTTTCGTCATGGCGTGTCCGCACATCGTCGAGGATGTCGTCCAGGGCGTCAAAATCTTGCGGCCCCAGGCCGGCTTCAGAGGAGGTGGTCATGGCAAAAGATCAAGGGGTAAATAATTGCGTGAAAAAGTCTTTGTGTGGCGCCTGCACAGCAAAACCGGGTGGCGCTGGCATGTGGGGATTCAAGGTCACGCCTTGTCGCTCCAAGCGGCGGCGCATGCACAGCACTTGCGCATCTTTGCTCAGCAGCAAGGCACGGTGCGCGACCGACAGGTCGATGAATTTTTGATCGTCAGGGTCCTTGCAGGTACAGGGTGCCTTGGGCGCGTCTTCAAGGAGCGCGGCGCGATGGTCAAATTCATGCAGTACATCATTGGCGTTGCGGCTATCGGCCTGCAGGCGGGCGAGCAAATGGGGGTAGCTCAGCACGCGGCGCAGTTCTTCGCGCATGGCCGCAGTGGCAATCCAATGCAGGCGACTTTGGGTCAGGGCGCTGCGTAAACCCTGTGTGCGGGGATCGTTGAACACCCACAAGTCCAGCACGATGTTGGTGTCCAACACGGTGGTCAAGGCCTCAGAGCTTGTCACGCACCGAGCCCTTCATCATGTCAAAGCGGAACAGGCGGCATTCAATCGGGCCGTTCCACATCGGCACGCGGCGCGTTTCTTTCAGGCGCATTCGGCTGGGCAGTTTCAAGTCTGGGGTGAGCATCCAGGCGGTCCAACCGCTGTAGCTTTTTTTCCAATGCGAGGCCAGTTGGCTGAAAAAGTCGCCGCCGTCATCGGTGTGAGCGGTTTCGCGGTGGCTGCCTTGTCGCTCAGCGGCCAGCGCGCCGGGTTCAAACTCATCACGTCCACGGCCTGCGATACCGGCCGCCGCAATCCGCTCGCCGTAAGGTGGATTGAGCAGCATCAGGCCAGGTGTTTCGCAAGGCGGCATGCGTTGCAG
>Ga0304729_1000218_pt1 | contig 40568 bp, 27 predicted proteins | sample C_131016_MF_Meta_FD_190475 | JGI IMG/M metagenome (GOLD analysis project Ga0304729, IMG submission 190475) | Freshwater microbial communities from Lake Croche, Canada to study carbon cycling - C_131016_MF_MetaG (v2) (version 2) | ecosystem: Environmental > Aquatic > Freshwater > Lake | place... | reverse complement strand
CTAATTCATTCAAGAAGGTGTGTGGCGCGGGGCGCGGGGCTTAGGAAGGTCTGCGGGCTGTTTTTTTGTGGACGGGGTTTTCCTGATTCACTCCCCGTCCATAACTCAGATGTCCAACGTGTCTGGGTCCAAGCGTACGGCTTCCCAAGTGGAGGCGGAGGACGATGCATCCGTGCCCATCCTGCGCCACCGCGGGGCGGGCGCGCGCGTCTGGTTTGCCCACCCCTACCAGGTGTGGCAGGACGAGAGCGACGCGCAGGACGTGTACAACTTTCTCAACGTGACGACCGTCAAGCCGGGGCGCGTTCTCTTTCACGGCCTCCCGGGCATCCTTGCGCGCGTGCTCCAGCTGGCATGGCGAGGCGACGTGGACGCTTTTGGGGGCTATGTGATGTTTAACATGCTCTCTTCGTCCAGCCCCGTCCCTCCGCCGGTCATCCTCGACGCGGACGGCTTCTTCGATCGGACCAACGCGGGTTCCTACAACACCCTCGTGCAGGCTTACACGGCCTTTTACGAGTACGGCGTTTCTATGATGGAGCGCCACGAGGCTCGTCCGTCGGCGCGGTCTGCGCAGCTCGAGGAGGAGGGTGATGGGGACGAGGACGAGGACACGGACACAGACGCCGAGGATGTGGTTTTTGTGAGCATGAGCAGCAGCCAGGTGCCTGTGGCTGTGGCGGCGGCTGTGGCAGTGGCAGCATCCGTGCCGGCGGTGCCTGCGGGTGGATTTGACATCCGCCTGTTTTCCTTTTGATTTTGAAAAAAGAAACACTGACTTGAAGCACCTAGTACTAGTAGTTGCGAACATACGGAATGCCCCCTGCGTCGTACGGGCGGTCCGCCATGACGTCAGGGTTGATGTTGTACAGGATCTGGGAGGGCCTAAAGGTGCCCGGGTTGGTGAGGCCGAGAGACGGGTCGCTGATAGCCTCGAGCGCGGCCTGGTCGCCTTGAGGCAGGGGGATGGGGCGCGCCGTGCCATACCACTGTTCGTCTGGTAGCCCGCGTGCGCCTGTGAGAGGCGCCCCGCTCGTGGCGTGCGTGGCAGACATGTCAATGTAGCCGCCGCGCATCGACGCGCCTTCCAGGGGTGCTCCCTCGTGACCGTGCTCCGTGGGCACGTAGCCCACCATGTGCTTGTTCTGCAGGGCGCCGCCGCGGATTTTGCGGTCGTGCTCGGCGTGCATGGCTGCGTGCTGCTGCGTCTGCATGCGGTATGCCGCCTCTTTGGCTTGCCTCGCACCCCACGGCGATATGCGCTGGGCAAAAACCCCCTTGTTAAAGGCGTACTGCGGGGTGCCACTGGCGCCTGCATATTGGCGCTGGCCAAAGGGGATGCGCGAGCGCTTCTTTTCGTACTCTCGTCCGAGGCGGGTCGCTCCGCTGCGCGCAGCAGCGGCTCGCTTGGCGGCGCGCTTGATAAACTTGGTGTAGTGCTTCCAGGGCAGCGAGCCGCCGCCCAGGTGCTCGTGCTCTAGCAGCCCGTGAGCGGTTGCTGCTGCGGCGGCTTCTGCTGCTGGCGCGCGGGGCTTGATAGCCTCGTCTAGCACGTGCTTCAGCGCTTTGGTTTGAAACGAGGAGAGCGCAGACCCTTGCAGCAAGGCGGGGTTCTTGGCGTGGATGCCCTCCATGGCTTGCAGCAGCTTGCGGTGGGCTCTACGAAAGCCAGAAAAGTGAGACCAGGCACACTGGGGGTCTTCTGCGCAGCTGCCGTTGCCGCTGGCTTTGGACATGATTTCGTGCGCAGCATCGTGCAGCGCGGCGGGGAGCGCAGCCCCGTGCCCCTCTGCCTTGCAGCAGGAGCTGATGGTGTCCTTGTCACACCCGGCGTACATGGCGTCGGTGCAACAAGTATTTGGGGGTTCGAATGCGCGTAAAACGGCAATCAACCTAAGCTCATAAAGGGGAGCAAACTGCCTACTTAAGTCAAAATTTCCACATGGCCGGTCGGCTCGCCGCAGCTGGCAGGGCGAGGGGGGGCACTGGGCGGTACGCGTCAGGCTTGACTGCCTTGGGTCCGATGCGCGGCGCGGCCGGCATGAAGGAGACCTTGCGCTTGAACTCTGCTGCAGGCGCCCGAGGGGTGCGTGGGCGCGGTTCAAAGACTGGGAGCTGTGTGGGTGACGCATCCTCCTCTTCTTCCTCGTCGTCCTCGTCCTCCTCGTCCTCTTCGTCCTCATCCTCGTCCTCGTCTGTCAGGGGAAAGTCGACGCCGACATCGTCTCCTTCGCCCGAGGAGGCTGTGGTGCTGCTGCTCGAGTCGTCTGAGTCGTCGTGGCCGCCCACAAAGTCGGCCGTGCGCGCTGTGTGTATCTGGCCTGCGGACGCGTCGCTGCTGCTGCTGTCGTCGCTGTCACTGCCTACTGCTGCAGCCTCCTCGGCTTCGGCTTCGTCGTCGTCCACGACAAACGCGGCGTCCTCGGGGGTGCGTTCTGCGGCATCCAGCGCATCGCCCATCAGCAGCTCCAGGCGCGCCTTGCGTGCCAGCTCGGCTTCCTTCTTTTCTTTTTTGAAAGCATCCCGGCGCTGCTGCAGCAGGCGGGCGCGCGCAGCTGCGCGGCGGTCGTTCAAGGGCTGCTCGTGGCGCTTGTACACGCGCCCCATGATCTTTGTAAACTTGCGCACGGCCCTGTTCATCTTGGCCAGCTGCGCATTGAGAGCAGCGACGTGGGACTCCATTGTACGCGGTTTATTGGCTGCTGCGTGCCGCGGGTGTGTTTTTTATAAAACAAAAACAAGGAATGGCATGTTCATTGCGTTCGTCTCTCCCCCCACTACCAAACGTCGCCACGCTGGGCTGCTGTCGCCAAGCTCTGTGAGCTGCCCAGCGGAAATGCCTCCCCGCCTGCCGTGACGATGGCCGCAGGGTTGCGCCACACGCTCAAGTGGCCCCGGCGCACATGCTCGTCAAAGCGCACCTCCGTGGCGCTGCGGCTGACGCCTTTTATTAGATACGTCCAGAGGCGCGGCGCAGCAGCAGCAGCTATAAAAGCCTCATCCTCGTCCGGTTCCTCTTCGTGGTGCCTCTTGCTTAAAAGCGTCCCTGTTGCCGCGACGGCTGCTGCACCCCTCGCTGTGCTCGCCGCTGACACTGCGCGCCAGGACGCCGCGTACTCCTCGAACGTTGCGCGGGTCTTCCACGCCTCGGGCAACCCGCGTAGGAGGGCGCGCGGAAATAACTCAGAGATGCCTTGCACCACGGTTGCTCCCCAGCGATTGGGGCCATTTACCACGACACGGTCGATGCCAACAAAGCCAGTCTCGTCCTTGAAAGCCCCCCACGTCCCAGGGGGGGCGGTGGCCGGGCGGGTGCTGCCGCCGAGTCGTTTGACGAGGCTGGAATTGGACGCGTCGATGCGCCACGCAAAGTCTGAAGACTGTAAGAGGGCGCGGAGGGGCGTGGTCGGACAGACCCCAGAGTCTTCGTCGGCGGTCTCGACGTCTAGCAAGAGCGCGTCGGTGGCTGCATACACGACCCGACAGCTCTTGAACGCGGGCGGGGCAAAGAGCTGCCTGAGTCCCAGCGTCTTGGTAAAGGCACAGCCATAAAAGAGCTCCAAGAGCGTCGTGCGGGCGCGCTCTACGACGTAGGCGGCTGCAAGGAGCATCTGGGGCTTGATGGAGCGCGGCGATGGGCGCATCTCAAAGAGGGTGCAGTCGCCGGCGGTCCACGTGCGCAGCGTGCAGCGGTCGTCATCACAGAGTGGCCGTGGGCCATCCAGCGAGTCTGAGCACGAGTCGTCTTCGACTCCCAGAGCAGGCGAGTACGCCTTGCGCACGACGACGCCGTTCAGCTTGTCGACGTTCATGCACAGGCCGCCGAGCGTCGAGTTGCACGCCAGCTTGATGCGGCTCTCGTGCGCCTTCTCGCCGGCTGCAGCAGCCGCTTGGCGCTGCGTCTGCAGGGTCTGCGCCCACGCGGCTCCCCAGCGCCGCGCGGGGGTCGCCCACACCTTGCCGATGCGCGTAAACTTGAAGCCCAGCGCGAGCCACAGCTGTGCGGTCGCTAAAAAAACGACGGCGTCCTTGACTGGCATGAGGTGTGGCAGGGTGCGCTTGCCAATGCTCGTGCAGCGGCCGGCACTGAATGCGCTGCGCTGAAAGGCGCTCAGATCTTCGCCCGTCACTTCGATGCTGGTTAGGAGAGGGGGCAGGGCGCGCAGCGCTGCGTGGGTGCTCGGCGGAAAGGAGCCCTCGACTTCGAGCCTGAGGACGCGGTCCTCTTCGCTGGGGGGCGTGGATCCAAGAAAGGCGAGGCCAGCGCCCAGAGCTGCGCTATAATCAACCACCTCCGCGTCGGCGTGTTCATGAAAAGGGATGGCGTGCCTCAAAAAGACGTCTGGATAAGCGGCATTGATGTCTAGCAAGAAGCGCTGGTGGAAGGGCAGCGCGTCTGCATCCGTGGCGCCAAGGTCCAGCGTGCCCCACTCTGCGCGCTCGCCCGTCCACACGTAGCCTGCGCGCACAAGCTTGCGCGCGGATGCCAGGGAGGCAGGGGTGGCGATAGCTGTGGGGCAGTCGCCTGGGCGCGCAGGGTCAATGGCTGAGCGCAGCAGCTTGGCTCGATTAAAAGACACGAGCGTCGTGAAAGCCAGGGGCCACAGGCCGCACAGCGCTTGCTCGTGTGTCGCAAAGGAGGTGAGGGCGTCGAGCGTCGCGTGCGCAGAGGCGAGGTCGCACCCCAGCGCCCCTGCAGTGGCTGCGTGCGTAGTGGCAGACGCGTCCCCGAAAAAGGCGGGCAGCAACACTAAGTTAAACCACGCGCTGCTGCGGCCGTCGGTGCCCGTGCAGGCAAAGCTCACCCGCCGCACGCCGCGGGCGCCGCGCTGCACCGAGGGCGGGTCCCCTCCGCAGCATCCCTCGATAAAGGAGCGGCTAAACGCGGCGCGCACGGCAGCCGCAAAGGCTGGGGCAGTCGTGCAAAAGATGCTCAGGGTAGCGCGCCTCGCCTTGCGCACGGCGGCGGCGCAGGACGTGTGCACGAGTGTCGTGGTGTTGGAGCAAGGAATGCTCAGACGCTCCGTGTCGCTCGTGTCCATGCAGCACGCGCGGCCCTCTGAGACTGCTCTTAATTCTTCAGCCTGGGCGTCCCACGTCGAAGGTCCAGCGAGGCTGGCACAGCACACGCGGCAGCAAGGCTCGGCGGCGGCGGCAGCAGCATCGTCGCGGGAGCGCGCGTAAAAGAAGTCTTGGCTCCACAGCGCCACGAGCTCATCTACCCCCTCTGGGCATGTCAGGGAGTGCAGGAGCGCGTCGACGTGCTCGTGGGCCTTGTGCAGCACGCTCGCGCTGCCGCTGGGGTGCCACGCCTGCACGCACAGCTCTGCGCGCGACACCACAAAGCCGTCCTCTGCTGCTTCGGAAGGGCTGGCAACAGCGCTGAGCACGCCGTAGCTGCAGGGCTTGAAAACGGAGGCTGCTGCCTGCGTGCGCCCCAGCTGCACGCGGTTGCCCTCGCTCAGCGGCGCGGGCAGCACGGCTTGTGCGTCCTCGCACCCGCGCTCTGCGTGCTTCATGAGCTCCCACGCGCCCCCAACGACGCCGTTGCTCTCGTGGTAGCCGCACAGCGGGCAGTACACGCGGCCGTCTGCGCCCGGCTCGCCTGCGCCCCGGTGCGACCGGTGGTTGCAGCACGCCGTGACAGAGCGGATGGCAGAGGCGTGACAATAGCCGTAAAAGATGTTTATTACGCGGCCACCCTTGTCTAGAAAGTCGAGCGTTGCGCGCGGGTCTGGAAACACGAGGGCGATGCGCTCGTCGGTGCCGACGCCCCAGAACTGCACCGCCACCTCTGCGCCGTCCTTGAACGCGCTGCGTACTGCCAGCACTGTGCTCGCGTCAATTATAACTGGGGATTGAAAAAGGAGGGGGCTAAAGTCAACGTCGCTGTGCGCGCCCGCGTACGCCTTGCTCAGCGCCTCCTCGATCGTGCTCCAGCGCGCCTTGGCCCGATAAATGCCTGCGCCGTCTGCTGCGCCCGTGGGGCGCACGTGCCATCCTGCTTTTAGGGCTGCTGCTTCTGCGCGCTCTCGGGCGGCACTTGCCTGGGCGCAGCGCTCAAGGGCGATGTCATAGGCAACGGTGGCGGCTGCGCGTGCGGGGTCCGTCGTGGCGCGGTCGATAGCCCGAGCACACTTGATGCTGACAGCCCTGGCCGCGTCTTCCGCTTTGCGCCGCATGCTTACGAGCGCGGCATCTGAGCAGGCGTAAACAAGGGGGTCTAGGGCCGTGACAATGGCGCGAGCCAAGCAGCGTCCGTCCGTGAGCAGCGCAGGGTTGGAGGCCACCAGTCCGCGGCACTCGAGGAGCGCCTTGGGCACTGCCAGCACGTCTTCTGCTGCTGCTTGCGTGGCTTGCGCTGCTGCTTCGCGCACGGCGCCGGCCCCTAGGCGCTTCAGCACAGCGGCCTGCTGCTTGGCTGCGATGCGGGCTGCGCCGCCGGGGATGTAGCCCCCCACTGCTTGGCGCCGCCTCGCGCCCCTGCGCAGCGGTGCAGCCCAGATGTAAAAGGCCACCACCGTGTCTAGCACGCGCCCAGAGCGCTCCGTGGGCATGGCCTCGTCAAAGTAGGTGCGCAGGTTGTCAAGCCAGCCCTGCGCCCACGCGATGCGTGCGTGGCCCTCGTTCTGCACGGGCTCCGCTTCGCCACGCTTTAGCAGCGGCACTTCCACCAGCACAGCGTCTTGGCCAGAGGTGCGGGCCAGGGGAGGCCCTGCCCCGTACCGCTGCGCGGCGCCGTCCTCCACCGCTTCCTTGGTAGAGTACATGACGTCGACGCACACGTTGAGCTGCGCGGGCACGAAGCGCCCCGTGGGATTCGAGACTTGGCAAACGCGCGGCAGCGCCCGCGCGAGCTGCTTGGCTAGGAAGGACGCGTCGTTGCCTGCTGCGTCGCCGTCCGAGGCGTCGTAAAAGATGTCTGCAGGCATGCCATTGTACGGGTTCGGATCCCAGGGCGGCGGCGTAAAATTGTCTGGACCCAGCAAGGCGAGGCCGGCGTTTTGGCGCGTGCCGTCGTGGGAAAAGGAGCGCAAGTAAGCCTGCATGCTGCGGTTGCGGCGCACGCGGCTCTCGCCCGGGTCGTCCACATCCAGGGCGGCTCGCCAGGGGCCGTCTGGGTCAGCGCCTTCTGGAATAACGTCGATATCGGTGCCCGCGCCTGCCAGCACGACGGCGGCGTGTCTCAGAAAGCTGGGCGGTCCTACAGCTAGCTGCCCCTGCGCGGTTTGCTCGAGCCAGCGCCCGTCTCCTGCTGGTCGCGGAGGCCGGGGCGCGTTGCGCGGATACGGCAGGATGAGAACAAAGCTCATTTGTAAAGAAGGGCGAGGCTTTTGTGCAATTCCGCAGTCCGCGTGGTTCGTTCTTTGGGCGACGAGGTGGGTTCAAGGGTGCGTGAAGCAGTCTGAGCCTTTCTACAGTTTGAGCGCGTCTCGAAATGCCTTGCCGCTGATGGCCGACACTTTTGGGTTTGGCGCGGCAGCTTTGGTGGCTGCTGCCGCGGCTGCTGCTCCTGCTGCTGCTGCTGCTGCTGCTTGCTTCTTGGATGCGACGCGGATCTTGGCGTAGATCACTTGGAGGCCGCGCAGCTTGTCCAGCAAGGCGGCATTTTCTTCAGACAGGTCTGTTGCGTTCAGGACGCGCGCGCACTCCTTGGTCATGTCTAAACGCACGTCCTCTAAAATGGCAGCCTGCTCGGGCGTGACTTTTCCAGAGGGGTTGATGACAGCCCCGAGCGCCTCGTCTGTGGCCCGATAGACGTTTGCAAGAATGCGGCCTTGCAGGGCGTGGCGCACCTCTTCCTCTTGCTCGGGTGTGAGGGTAGGCGCGTCGGTGCCCGCGTCGATGGCCGCGCCTGCGCTTGCGTCTGCCTCGTCGCCTTTGGACTCGGATACGCCCCCCTCTGCTGCTGCTGCTGGTGCGGCTCCTGTCTTGGGCTCAGGAGGTTCTGCGATAGTTACAGTGCGGTCTCTCTTCTTGACGCTCTTCAAGGCGTTCTTGACGTTCTCGTCTGCAGCAATGAGGTGATTGATGCCGCGGCAGACGTCGTCATGGCGCGCGTTCTTGCACTCGGCCCCTGCCTGCGACAGGTTCTGGACATAAGCGGGGCGGAACCCCTTGCTGCGCAGATTCAGGAGGTCGTCTCGTCTCATGTGGTAGTGCACAAACTTGTATTCAAACCCGACGCCGCGCTCCGCCTGCGTAGGCATGTCTGGACACGAGCTCTCTTCAAGATGGCAACAAAGGATCGCATCTTCGTCAAAGAGCAGCAGCTGCGTGTCGTCCATGCACGGCCCCGCAGCCATGTTTAAATTTAAATTTAAACCTGTGTGTTTAAATGTACTTATTCAACGTTGGGTGTGTTGGGTTTACTGGGGTAGAGAAGCCCCCCCTGCGCTTGCTTGAATTGCAGGGTGGGTCTCGACAGTCGCAGTCGCAGCTGCAGTCGCAGCTGCAGCCGCAGCCTGTTTCATGCGTATCGCGTCGTGAATGGCGACGGCGTGGGAGCGTCGCATCCAAGCTTTGCCGCCGGGCATGCAGGTCGACTGGACGAGGTCAAAGCGGTCAAACATCCCCTGCTGCGCGGGGGTGAGGGTCGCACGAAAGGCGACTTCGGCAGCTCGAATGCGGTCCAGCGACGCCTCGTTCGTGGGGTCCAGGCTCAGGGCTTGGACGAGGAAGTCGAGGTCGGCGGAGACGCTCTGTGGGGCTGGGGCTGGGGCGCTGCTGCTTGTGCTTGCATCACGAGGCGGGGCGACCTGCGCCGCAGAGCCCAGTCCGAGGAGAGCAGACAAGGCGCCCCCGACGCCTGAAAAGGACTGGGCGTGGTCAATAATAGAAGTAAGGTATGGGTACCACATTGTCCTTGACGCCTTCGCAGTTGCTGCACTTTAAAGGCGTGCGCACCTGCAGTTCGTTGGCGATCGTCGTCTCGTCAGTGTCTGCACTCGCTGCTGCTGCTGCTGCTGCTGCTCCTTCAGTTGCCATCGCAGCTTCAACGTCTTTCACAGCAACCGGGTGCTCGGGGTCTGGGAAAAACACGTCCGACGATGGAGCGCGGGAAGTTACAGAGGCAGGGGGCACAGCTGCGCGCGCTGCGGCGGCTGTCTGCACTGCCAGGTCCCTTGACGGCCCAATGTCCACCTGCCCCACGTAGGTGCGGCCGCAGCACTTGCTCGCGCAGCGCGTGTGGTTCAGGCGCCGAAAGAGCACAAAGAGGATGGTTAAAATGGCTGCAGCCGTCGTGGAGCCCCCCAGCGACAGCGCGTAATGATAAATGTCTGACATTTTCTCAAAAGACGAGGGCTCTACTCGCGCAGTACGACGCGTGCACGCCGTCTTCAGCAACGCGATCGCAGCAAGGCAGCAAAGGGTGCGTGTGCACGCTCAAGCTGGCATGGTATCCATCGGGCACGGCATCCGCATCCTCAAACGCAAAGTACCCAGGGTCTAGCAGCCTCAGGTGGCGCTCAGGCGTCAGGGACGGAGATCGAGACCGCGACCGCGACCGAGACCTAAGGCACACGGGCGACGGCGATGCCGGTGTGGGGGTGGGTGGGGGCGTGGGTGGGGCTGGGACCGGGACTGTGGCGTCTGCCTCGGGTCTTTGTTTCTTCTGCTTCTGCTTCTGCTTGGTCGCGTGTGCCTTGCGCGCCCCCTCCAGGGGCAGCATGTCCACAAAGCCGCGCGGAGCCACAGCGTCCCTCTCTGCGTCGCCTATCAAGACCCAGTCAAAACCTTTCGGGCGCCGGATTGTAGTCCGTTGTCTCTTCGGTGTCGTCTCGGGGCGTTTCATGGGTGAGTGGACCGGTTGAGGCATAGGAGCAGGAACAGGAACAGGAGCAGTCTCGGGCATTCCCAGCGCTTGGCGCGTGCTGGGCGTCAGGCACGGCTCCAGAAACGTGCGCACGTGCTCGCTGCTCACGCTCTCGCCCGTGTCCAGTGCTCGTTCGCGGAGTCTCTTCATGCTGCTGCTGCTGCTGCGTGTTTTAAGAAGTTTATAAAGTTGCGCAAAGAAGGAAGAACGTGCGAAGGGAGGGGAGGAAGGGGAGGTGTTCCTCAGGTGTACCCATCGATTGTCGCCCCCTTCGTGCAGCTGCTTGGAATTCCGCACTCAAATCTTTGCTCCTTTTCGCTCCGTGCGCCTCCTTTTTACCTTTTCCTTGCACAAACACCATGGCAACGCGCAGCCCAGCCCGCAGCAGCGACGCAGGAAGCGTAGACGAGCCCGTCGGCGCTCTCCCTCGGGGCTTTTACATGGTGCCGCACCCTCGTGCTTCCGCTTCCGCGGAAGAGCACTCCGCCGCGGCAGTCGTCGGCGCCTTGACGGCGTACGCGGACCGCGACCGCGACCAGTTTGCGCTCGCGTGCAAGCCCCTCAAGCTCTCCGCGCCGCCTGCGCTCTACACGGACGAGAAGGAAGACTCTCCCTTCTTTCAAGTGCCCACGTCGGCAGGCGTCGTGAACAAGCTGCCCTTCATGACGATCGACCCCAAGGGCACGCCCGTGCCCTCGGGCTTTGGCGAGACGCACTTCGTGGCAGCGCCTCGGAGCGTTCCGACGTCCTTCCAGCTCAACGTGATTGCGCGCTACGGCGCCAAGCCCAAGGGCGTCGGCCCCCGCGGCGCCCCGGGCAGCAAGCTCGCCGTGGGCGACACGGTGCTGGGCTCAGAGCTCGACAAGGAAGACCTGCAGATGTCGTTTGAGCTGGACCCCGAGGCCAACGCGGTCGACATCCTCGCGCTCGACTTTGTGTACGAGCACTTTCTCAAGGAGGCATGGAAGCAGCGCGCTGCGCTCTTCAAGGACGGCGAGCGCGACTTCCCTACCATCGACGCGCTGCGCAGCAAGTTCAAGCCCTTTGTGCAGGCGGAGGACGGCAAGTCGACGATGCTCTACGCCACGGTGCGCGGCTGGACGAGCATCGTGGACCGCATGACGGTCGACCGCGTTGGCGGCCTCAACAAGATCTGGGTGCCCAAGGCCGTCTTCTACCGCGCCATCCCCGTCGGCGAGGAGCTGCCGCACAAGAAGCCGAGCATCTTTGCGGCGCTTGTGCAGGTCGGCAAGGGCGTCCCTGCGCTCGCCGAGGAAGTCCCCCTCCGCCAGGACGGCGCCATCGCGTCCGCGGCGCCTTACGTGTATACCAAGGGCCACGGCGGCAAGAACGGCCCCGCCGTCTGGCGCCGCGTCTCCCCCGCGGACATTGTGGACGGCACGCGCGTGCGCGCGCGCTTCCGCTTTGCGGGCTTTCACAAGGGCGCTCAGGGCCTGGTCTTCAAGATCGCGCTCGACTACGCCGAGTTCAAGCCCACGGCCCCTACGCGCCAGAACGACATCAAGGTCCCCGCCTCTCGCGCTGCCTCTCGCGCCGCCATTCTTGCCTACATGGACGGCGAGACCCAGGCGGCTGCCCTGCTCGAAGACTCCTCGGCCGAGGCCCAGACCGCCAAGATCTTTGGTTTCTCTACGCGCAGCGCCCCCGCGCTCAAGGACGAGGATGCGGACGAGGACGCGGATGCGGACCCTGGCGAGGCGGCCAAGCTCGGGTTTAGCATGGCCCAGGAGGAGGCGCGCCGCGACCTGCCCGACGGCACGGACGCTGAGATCGACGAGTACGTCCAGGCTGCCATGGAGGCAGAGGAGGCGCTCGCGCGTGCCAACGCCGCGACGCTCGCTGGCGCTGGCGCCGGCAGCAGCGGCTCCAAGCGCCGCCGCGCCTAACTAGAGCAGTCCGTCGAGCGCATTGAACTGAAACTTGATGTCCACACTCGCCCCCGGACTCATGCGCACGGGATAGAGCTTGCCAGTGACGCGGTGGCGCCACCACACGACCATGTCAATCTGACGCAGCGGCGTTTTTGAGGTGATGTCAAAGTAGCGCCGCACCGTGGGCTGGTAATAAATGCCCTCGGCAATGACCGAGTGGGCATTGGCGGCCACGGGGTAGATGTCTGTGATCTGCTGGATGGTCGAGGCTGTGGACCCCAGGGGCGCCGAGTATGCCAAGCCCGCGTCTCCCTGGCCGTACTTTATGGGCGCCGACACGAGCTCGGCGCGTGCCCCCAGCAGCTGCGACGTGAAAACAATGGTGGAGATGGGGCTCCAGTTGTTGCCCGTGGGGGGAAAGTCGCAGGGCAGTACGGCCATGGTGGGTAGCGAGGGAGGAGCTACGCTGGCCGACGTGATGAGCGCTGGGCGCATGGGCGCAGGGAAGCCTGGGCAGGCAGTCACTGCGGGTATGGCACTTGCAAAGTTGAGCTGCGCGTTGCCCCCGCTGCGTCCAGAGTCGAGGAGCGCTGGAAATGAAAACAGGAGGCGCAGGGGTTCATTGAACACGATGGTGGCAAACGGATTCCACGGCACGTCCCTAAACAGCGCCCCGGGAGCGTCGTTCAATAGGGCACCTGGGACGCCGTATCCAGCGCCCCCAAAAATTTGCGGCGGCGCGCACATCTCAAAGGACGTCGTGTCAGGCTTGAACCGCATAAAGGGGGGCGGAAAGTCGAGCGTAGAGGCAAACCTGCGCCAGGACGCGCTGATGTCTTCCCAAATGGCCACCAGCGTCGCATTCACGCTGTTGACAAACGTCGTGTAGTCGTACGCCCAATAGGCAAGGTTTTCCGCGGGGTCGAAAAGGGGCGAGCCGGGCAGTGTGAGGATAGCTGCTTCTGGCCCCGTGACTTCAGGGATCCACTGTACAGCTCGAGTGGCAGTGATCAAGCGAGTGGGCGCGCTAGCAGGAGGCGCTGCAAAGCACGGGAAGGGAAAGGCGAACGAGGCGGGAACCCCTCCGACCCATGTCTGCATGGGAAGCTTGAAGCCTAGACACAGCGCATTGCCGTCATCCCGCACGGCCAGCACGAGCGGCTGCGTGGGTGTCAGCACGAGGTTGCCTTCGGGCGTTGCGCTGCCTGTCACGAGGATGGGGGAGCTGGCTGCAACTGACAGGGCCTCTTCGACGGCAGCAGCAAGGCGCTGGGCGACCAGTGCAGGCGTCGTGTCCGATCCTGCTACGCGCACCGACAGGGGCAGCCAGGTGAGCACGGGAAAGAAAGATGCATCCGCGACGCTGAGGTAGTACACCCCTGCTACAATAGGCCCTGCCGCGGACGGCGGATCTGGAAGGTTTGGGACGACAGCGTTGATCGTGATGGAGTAGGCCGTGTTAAAGGGGTTGGTCGGCTTGACAGGGTCGGGCACGATGTCCGGGATGAACACGGGCAGGGACCGCGTGCAGACAGAGAAGCGTTCAATGCACCCCCTGTAATCTTGGGGGTTCATCAGGGCGGGCGGGTCGCGGTACTCGATAAACGACGCTGTGTCGTCTGTGGGGTTGGCCGTCGTCGCGATGCCCGCGGCGCGCTGTACGCCGATATAAACGTGGCCATCCGTGCCAAAGCCCGTGACGCCCGCCATTTTGTAGCGGAGGCGAAACGAGGCCGGACAAGGCGCTTTGATGTGTATGTGTATGTGTAGAGGGCCTTTGGCGTACGATTCAAACACTCTTCGTTCTAACGGCCTGCGTATCCGCAATCGCTTTGCCCAGGCATGCGCCGTTTACGCGCATCTCGCACTGCTCCGCAGCTTCATCATAGAGCGCAGCCTCCTCTGCCAGTTCTGCGCCCGCGGCAGCGTCTCGCAACAAAAGGGCGGCAAATTCCATGCTCTCTGCGCTCATCCACACGCCCAGGCCGCGTCGCCCCGCCTTTTTCTTGGTGTCCGTGGGGTCGCTACTCGGGCTCGAACTCAAAATCGTTTTGTGTATTCTCCGAGGCCCCCGAGCTCGGTGGCTCAGCAGGTCGTCCAGCGTCACGGACGTTAATGCGGGTGGCGCTGCTGCTGCTGGCAGCAGCAGCAGCGCGCTGCTGCTGCGTCCGGGCGTCGCGCGCCCGGAGGGTGCGGCTGCGCCGCGCAAGGCCGAGGGCGACGCGGCGCGCGACATCGCGGCGCTTTGCTATCAAGTCGAGGGCGCCTGCGCGCGTGTAGCTGGCAGGCCCCGCCCACCGACAGATGTTTTCCAGGCGATCCAAAGCTGCCTCTGCAGAGCGGCGCGCGGGGGCCTGGTGGCGCAGCTCGACGGGGTGCAGCGGGTGCGCGAGGCACGCCGCACGCAGCACGGGCCCCAGCTCCTCCCACTCGCGCTGCACGATAAAGCACGCGCCTGCAAAGTACGCGGCTTCAGACACCGCCGGCGTGTTCAAGTGTGTTTCTGCCCTAAGGTTCGTCCGAATAGCCTGGGGCGAAGGTGGGCGACGGGCGCGCACATGAAAGGGTCCCCGGATTGTAGGCAGTGCTGCTGCTGCTACTGCTGCTGCTGGCGTGCCTGCTGCCTGCTGCTGCTGCTGCTGCTGCTGGTGCATCTGCTGCTTCTGCTCCGTCCGCTGCTGCCTCGTCCGTGTCTGTGCGCAGCGCAGCAAAGGCAAACTGGGACGTCAAAAAGGTGCGGGAGGCTGCGCGCAGCATGTGGATGCGCGCCCCGAGCGCGCGCCCAGCGACCCAGTCATCCACGTTGTCTTTTAAAAAGACGTCGCAGCCGTGCTCGACAAACTCGATCGCGGCGGTGGCGGAAGCCCCCCGCGGCAGCGCGCTGGCCCACACCGTTTCGATTGTTGCAGCAACCTTTTTGAGCTGCTTATAAAGGCGCACAGACGCCGTGAGCAAGCGGGGAGCCGTAAACGGCAGGCGAGTACCCACGAGAGCAAGGGCTGCAAAAACCTTGGCTTCCGCGGAACGCGATCCCATCCCCCCCTCGGTGTGCAGCAGCTGCAGCTTCTGCTTCTTTGCCTTCTTTGCCTCTGCCATGGCGCAGTTTGACAGCGGCGTGCCGCGCACCCTCGGCAAGCACCTGCGCGATGCGGGCGAGGAAACGCTGGCGCTCTTCACGCTGCCCCCCGGTGCTTTGCCCGAGAGCACGCGCACCTACGAGCAGCTCGTGTGCGGCACGGCGGGCGCAGCCAAGTACTTTGCCAGGCTGGTGACAGCCGTGATCACGACGAGCGTCGTGGCAAAAAAGAAGGTCGTGTGGACGTTCCAGGAAGAAGACGAACTCCGCTTGTGGCGCCCCATGAACGTGGAGCAACTCCAGATGCAGGCGTGCGACTACCTGGAGCAGGCACTCGCCACCCTGAAAGCTTACGTTACAGAGGAGGCGCACGGCGCGCTGGCCACAGCGTGCGAAGAGCTGCCCGAGCCCAAAGCTAGGAGGATGCCCGGCGTCGCGGCCTGGTTTGCGGCTCTGAAGCGCTGCACGGACTTTGCCAACACGCTCGTCTCTGCAGCAGGCCGCCGGGACATCGCGGCTCAGGTGTTTGAGTACCTGAGAGACGACGCCTTTCAGGACCGCCTCAACTCGTCGCGCGACCTCTTTCCCTTTGAGAACGGCATGTACTGCCCCCGCACGCGCACGCTGCGCCCGCGCGAACCCGAGGACTACGTCTCGTACTGCGTGCCGTACCCGTGGGACCCCACTGCCGACGCCTCCTTCATGGCGCGCTTTGTTTCTAACCTCTATAAAAACGACGCGGGCGTGCGCGACGCCGCAGCCGAGTGCGCTCTGCAAACGACCATTGGCTACTGGGCCACGGGCGAGGTCATGGTCAAGGCCTTTTGGACGATCATTGCGCCCTCGCACGCCGGCAAGACGTCGCTGCTCATGGCCATTCAAAACGCCCTGTGCGAGTTTGCCTGCACGAGCGTCGCAGTGGCCAACCTTTTAGAAGGGGATTCCTTTGAGCACGACCTCGCGCTCGCGCTCGCCTCGCCGCTCAAGCCGCGCGTCATCTTTTTTGACGAGACAGACTCGTCCAAGCAAGTCAAGCAGGCTGTGCTGAACGGCCTCACGAGCGGCAACGATGTCTGCACGGTGCGCGCGCGGCGCAAGGGCGACGGCTCCTCGGCCCCCCCGCAGTTCATGGCCAAGATCGTGTTTGCGGGCAACAACAACCTCCTCTTTCCAGAGGGCGCTGACGGCACCGTGTACCGCTGCCGCGGCATCGGGCTGACGCGCACCTTTCAAGCGATCGAAGGCGGCCTCGGCATGCCGGGCGTGTCGCCCCCCGACCCGGTGCTGATTGAGCACGTCGAGGGCGCCACTATCCAAACGCGGCAGGGCGTCGCGCGCTGGATTATGGAGGGCGCGTCTGCCTTTTACGACGCGCTCGAGGCGCGCGGCCGCGCCGTCTTTTTCCCCGAGCTTACCTGCCCGCGCTTTGACGCCAACTCCTTTGAGCTGCAGCTCAATTCAAGCATCTACATGCGCTGGCTCGCTGAGGCGCTCACGCCCACGGGCCTCTCGACCAGCCGCGTCTCGCTCGAGTCCCTCGTCTCGCGCTACGCGGAGGACCGCAAGGTCAAGTCCCTCGCCGCCGCGCGCGACGGCATCGTCGCTGTGCTCGAGACCTGCCGCCCCTTTGTGCGGCGCCACACGTGGGTCGAGTACGGCACCGAGGTCCCAGGCTACCTCGGCATGCAGTTCCGACACCCCGGCGACGCGGACTGGCGCCTCCCGGCCACGCGCGGCCTCGCCATGGCTGCTTACAGGGAAGAGGTCGACCAAGTAGCCGCCGCGGCCGCTGCCGTCGCTGCGGCAGTCGAAAACATAGCGGGTGGTGGTGTCGGGGGGGTCGTAGCGCACCATCCACACGGGCTGGTGTAGGGAGCTGGTGCGAAAGTAGAGGGAGCGGTTACGGGTAGCCGGGACTTCGTACTCTTGACTGTCTAAAGACGGCATGCTGCTCGCAGTGCTAGTTGTTGATTCAGAGCCCGCATCCTCGTCTTCGTAGGGCCAATACAAGCCGCCTTCTCCCCCCTTCTTTGTGGCTGGATTCCAAGCTTTGAACACGGTGCTCGACCCTCTTCTGAACAGCTCGGGCGGTGTCGGGTGCAAGATCTCCCTCCGTATTGCCTCAAAAGCTCGCTCTAGAGCTGCTGCTGCTGCTGCATCTTCCATGCTGCTTGATATTGATAGAAAAGCAGCACGGGTTTGCGCGGGTCCCCGTACCTGCATTCCGCGGCAGAAGCAGGGTTCGCTTTTAATTTTAATTTTAATTTAAAAAATGGATGGGATGTACCGCTTGCTCAAGCGCTCGTACCATGTACACACGTACCATGTACACACGTACTACAGGCCGCCTGACGTGCTGGGACCGGCGTGCTCGTACACACAGCCGCCGCATCCTTCCGCCTCTGCTTCAAAGCATGCAGGCGCCTTCAACTACGGCCTTGGCGCCAGTGCTTCTTTCTACAGCAAAGGCGCAAGTGCCCGGGTCTATGGAGCAGGCGGCAACACCATGCCCGATCCCCTCCCCCTGCTGTATGGGCTGTATGAAGGAGCTGGAGCTGACCGGTAGTTTCAAGTTCAAGTTCTTATTAGCGGCGGCCAATCTTCATGCGGGCACACGGCAGCGCGTTGTCGAACTCGTCCTCCTCCTCCTCCTCCTCCTCCTCCTCCTCGGGCTCAGGCTCGGGCTCGGCGTGGCGGCGGCGCTTGCTGCCGGCAGACGCTGCGCCGCTCGACTCGGTGTCCGAGTCCGCCTCCCCGGTCAGGTCCACCAGCTCAGGCGCTGCCGCTGTCTCTGGCTCTGCCTCTGCCTCCTCCCCGTGCTCGAGCATCTCACGTTGAAGCTGGATGGCCTTGAGCTCCTCGGTGGTCTTGAGGTACGCGTCGAGCGCGCGGCAGTGGTCGTCGAGGAGGCGCTTGCGCACGATCAGACTCATGCGCCTCCCGTGCGGCTCTTCGAACGGCACAAAGTAGCGCCAGCGCCGCTCCTCGAGCTCTTGAGGCGTGGGCTTGGCGTCGCGCTGCCAGATGCGCAGCGCCTCGAGCGCCGGCTTGGACAGCACGTAGGGGTTCGGCTTGGACATCTGAGTTATGAAAGGGGGGTGAATCCGACGCATGCCCCCGCACAAAAGGTGGTCAAGACCTCAAAATCTGACGCGGAAACTTTGCACCGCACCTTAATCGATGATTTCGAGTCGATTGACGTCGAGACTGGTGAAGTTGCACTCAAAAAGTGACGCCCGGGAAAAAATATATTGGGAGATGGGACGAGCCAAGTTCGACGTTCGTTAATGGTAGGGGAGACAGTTTGCCACCCAACACCTGGGGGTTCCCGCTTTGCACAAGCGGGAACCTCACAGCGGGAGTGCTGGAATGTCTTCCCTCCCTTTGACGAATGTCGAACTTGGTCATTCTCACAACCCAAACCCTTTTTCGCCGGGCGTCACTTTTTGAGTCCAACTTCACCAGTCTCGACGTCAATCGACTCAGAACCACTTGTTAAGGTGCGGTGCAAAGTTTCCGTGTCAGATTTTGAGGTCTTGACCTACTTGTGTGCGGGGGCGCATGGCGGATTCTCTCCCCTTTCATAACTCAGATGTCGACCAGTATCCTGGTGGTGCTCAACGGCTACGGCGAGTTCATCGGCACGTGTCTATCCAGCGACGCGAGCGCGGCGCGGCGCTTGATCGACGCCGCGGACGGCTACCAGCTGTTCGAAACGACCCTGGGCGCGGAGCCGGGCGATTTTAGTGAGGTGACGCGCACCCGCCTCAACGAGATTTTGGGGCGCACCGAGCGCCGCGGGCCTGCCCGCATGAGCACCGCGGGCGGCGGAAGCGGCAGCGGCCGCGTCGCGCGCACCCGCCGTCTCAAGGGGGGCCCAATCAAGGACACCGTCAAGGACACCGTGGAGGAGTGCAAGGTCGGGTCGGGGCCTTGCATCTGCCCCGAGCCGGTGCCGCGCCCGTCCCCTGTCGCCAAGACGCTCGAGCAGTACGAGGCGACGACGGGCACCAAGCTCGACAAGGCTTTGAAGAAGATCGAGGAGGCTCTGATGACCAGGGCGACGGAGTACGCGTTTACGCAGGGGCAGATTCATGAGGCGGAGGCGGCGGCGGCGCGGGGCTCGGCCGAGCTGTAGGTTTAAGGACTAGGTACTTGAAACTTAAACTTGTTTGAATGCTTTCGTACGCGTGTAGGGGAGGGAATCAGGGTTGTGCCTGCTTGCCTGTCCAGCTTTTTTTCCGTATAAAAAAAGATTTTAGTTACACTGACGCGCCATGCGGCCCTTCACGGGGCCCAGCTTTGCAGAGGGGCGCACGTCCGCCTCGGCGCGCCAGATCCTGCCGGGCGTCTCTCCGGTGCAAGACGCCTTTTTGTGTGCGCGCTACGGCGGCGTGCTGCGCCAAAAGCAGGCCTTTCGAGAGCGCGTCCAGCCCGGCTGGTTTTCCAAGGGAGAGCTGCGCGTGGCCACGGCGTCCCAGCCTAATACGGGGCGCCTGTTGCTCGGCGTCCCCGGCAACGTGCTCTATGCAAACGCGGGAAGCCTGCAGCCCACGCTGCGCGACCCGCACACGGGGCGCCCCTACACTGCCCCCCTCCCCGGCACCATGAAGGCCGCCTACAAGGCAGCCCTGCCTGTCGAGTATGGCGGCAGCGAGTCGAATCCCGAGCACGGCAGCAGTTTTGTAGGGGGCAGCCTTGCGGGCGGGGGGGCGCCGCCGCCGCACACTTATGACGGCGGCGACCTGGACGAATACCTCATGGGCAGCAACGACGCGCACTCGAGCAGCGGCCAGACGCACCCTCTGAACTCCCATTCTTTGACAGGCGGCTGGCTGGGTTTGAACGCATCGCAGATGGACGGCGTGCTCAACCAGCGCGGCGCGTACCTGCAGCACGTCGCAGACGCCCAGGCAGCAGCCGAGCCGCAGGAAGCAGAGGCTGTCAACGAGACCCAGGGCCCCTTTTTCAAGCCCCACGACTCGGGAATTCAGGGCCAGCACGCCACTGCTGCTCCTGCTGCTGCTGCTCCTGCTCCTGCGGCACAGCAAGGCGCTCCCCACCCCCACGACGATGCGTGGGAGGAGGATTCCACCCATCCTTACCACCAGGAAGGGGTCCTTTTCCAGGAAGGGGTCCATGCTGGCGAACCTGACAGCTACGGCGAGGGAGGATACGACGCTTATATACACGGGACTGCTGCTGACGATGGCCCAGACTTCATGGAAGCGGATTCACGTGATGGCCATGTAGATCCTGGAGAAGATGTACGTGCCGCTGCCGCACACCACGAGCACCAACAGCAGCAGCAGCAGCCGCCGCAACAGATGTTCGACATCCCAGAGCCTCCTGCTGCTCATGGTGCCCACGACGCCTTCCATGACTTGCCAGCAGCCGACGACGCTCCTCTGGATGCGCCTTACTCTGACCCCCTCCCTGCGTATGACGCTGCCTTTGACACCCCTGCTGACTTTATTGGGGCGCCGACAAACCGGGTAGGCACGCTTCCTCTCCTTGGCGAGTTTGATGACACGTCGCCGTTGGAGGTGCCACCAGCACCAGCAGCACACTGGGACGCAGTAGCTAACCTCGGTCACGACGATGCAGTTCCAGACCTCTCCGCGTATGCGATACCAGGCCGTGACGCCGCGCCGGCTGCAGCGCCTGCTGCTGCTGCTGCCGCGCCCGCTGCCGCGCCCGCTGCCGCGCCCGCTGCCGCGCCCGCTGCCGCGGACGAATTTTCACCCAGGCAAACGCGGCAGGATACGCGACGGCAAGCAGAGACACTGGGCGTCGATCCTGCCATCTACACTGCCCAGCGAGCGCTCCACACGCACGCGCGAGCTGCCGCTGCAGCGGATAGAGGAACGCAAGACCTCGCAGATGGCCACGGCGTTAGGCAACGGGAAGTCACGGAGGCGCTAGAAGCTGCCCAGCACGCCTCAGCCGCGCCTGCCCCCGCGCCTGCCGCCGCCGCCGCAGCCGCAGCCGCGCCTGCGCACACGCAGTCTGACTTGGAGAGGCTGGCAGCCACAGCCCCCGAGTACGCAGATGCCATGCGCGCACACAAGGGCCCAGGTCCGCTTCCGACGCCCACTCCCGCTACACCGCACGACCTACAGAAAGGCTTGAGGGATCTTGCCGCTGCAAGCCCAGCTTATGCTGAAGCTGTGAGAAGTGCCCAGGAACGCATGTACCCTGCGCCCCCAGCAGACGACGCTGGGGCAGCTGCTGCAGCCGCCCCTCCCGCTACACCTTACACTGCTGCAGGTAAAAAGTACTATGATGATTGGCTGGCCGGGAAGCATCGCTAACCGCCTTCCCCTGCGTACCCAAACTAGGCGCGTGTGGTTGCCAGCCCTACCAACCCTTTTTTTGAAAAAGACAAACTCAGGGAGTCTAATTTAAGAATGGCGAGTGCGTTTGTTTTGGCTCATGAAAAGGGCAGTGAAGGCTTGGCGAGCCTGCCCGGGCGCCCTTTTGCCATTGTCAATTCAGCAGACCCGCGCTTCCAGGACGCCTTTTTGTGCGTCGTGGAGCCGGGGGGCTCGAGGCGCGGCCTGGGGGGCGCGGCTTTTGTAAGCAAGGACGCGGACAAAAAGAAGGACTCTGCTACTTCTATTAGAGGGGGTGCCCTAGACGAGCCGCTGCCGCACGGGGGCAAGGACACGGAAGAGACGCGCAAGCGGCGGCGCGACCTGGGGGCGGGGGGGCCCCTGGATTGCATGGGCGAGGCGCTGGACTCGGCCGCCCTGAAAGGCACGGACTTTATGAAAGACCCCGAGCGCAAAAAGGCCCCCCACTTTTCCGAAGAGGACCGGGACAAGGCTTTGCTGCACGGGCGGTGCGGCGTCGAGGAGAGTGACAGCGACAGCGAGGATGGAGACAAGGGCAAAGGCACTGGCACAGGTACAGGCACAGGCACAGGCACTGGCATGAAAAAGCCGCGACGAGACCCGCGCGAGCTGCCCGACATGCCGACGCGCGACTGGCAGCCCGCGTCCAAGCCCGATCGCAGCGCCGACCTGGAGCGCACCCTGCGAGAGGAGCCCGAGGCGGCGCGCGCGGCCAGGGAATACCGAGAAAGCGTGCGCCCCGTCGAGCCCCTGAGCCGCATCGCCAAGCTCGCCAAGCTCAAGGCCAAGCTCAATCGCGCCAGAGCGCGGCGCACCGGCGCCGGCACCGCTGGCACACCTTATAGCCCGTACGACGAGAGCAGCAGCGACAGCGACAGCGCCGAGGGCGGGGCGCTGCAAGTTACCCCTGCTGCCGCCGGAGCAGGGGCAGGCAAGGGCAGCACCTCGGCGCCCGAGTACCGCCGCCTCGCGCTGCCGCCCAAGGCCGAGTTCACGCCGCTCCCCGGCACGCTCAAGGACTGGCGCACCGTCATGTACCTCTCGGGACCGCCCGGCTGCGGCAAGACCATGTTTACCGCCGAGCAGGTGCGCCTCTACAAGAACCTCTTTCCGGGGCGCAAGGTCTATGGCATTTGCGAGACGACCATGGAGGACGACAAGTCCTACAAGGGCCTGGGCATTGAGCAGATCCCCGTGGACTTCTTTGTCAAGCGCATGGCGGGCACAGACGACACGGGCGGCTCGAGCGCGGGGGGCGAGGGCAACGACAAGTTTGGCATGAAGAAGCTCTTTGGCGAGGACGGCTGCCTGCTGGTCATAGACGACTGGGACTCGTTTCCGGGCGCGCAAAAGGCGGCCGTGCGCCACCTCATTACGACGGGCATCAATGTGGGGCGCAAGATGCTGATCAACATGATTGTCACGTCGCACATCACCAACAACGCCGCCGAGACCAAGGCCATTACGGAAGGCTGTGAGTACATCGTCGTCTTCCCTGCCGACACCATGTTCCGAAACTTGGAAGTCATGGGGGAGAAGATCGGGTTCCCCAAGGGCATGGTGGATTTGTTGGCAGAAGAACGCAGCTGGGTGGTGGTCCACAAGACGGCGCCCAAGTTTGTCATGGCCCCCGCGTGGGTGCAGTCTTTCCGCTAGAGTGGCCTGGCTTGAACCAAAGAATTTATGAACCAAAGAATTTAGTTTAGCATGGAAGGCGAGGAAAAGGTTCCTCTTCCTGTTCCTATTCCTGTTCCGTCAGGCACGCCCTGCACAGTAGCAGAGTGCCGCGACTTCACTGTAAACAGCACGCCGTTCTGCACGCGCCACCAGCTGTGTGTTCCGCCGCCCCCAGCCCCGTTAGTGGTTCCGCCGCCGCCGCCGGTTCCTCAGAAGACGCCAGCGCCAGCGCCTGCACTTGTAGCACCGGTCAAAGCCGCGCCGCCTACCCGCAGCGCGGGAGCCACGAGGCAGCGCCCGGGTAGTTCTTCCGGCGGTTCTTCTCACCGCGCTGCGGGCCCGCGGCCGCTGGGCGTCCTTGCACGGGCCTCCCCCGCAAAGGCACTCTCTAACTCTACCCCTGCGCTGCCCCCCTCTCCTGCTACTGTTGCTGTTGCTGTGCCAGCGCGCGTGCGCGCCTACGAGGACCTCGTGCATAAAATCAACTCGACAAACTCGCATCGCAGGTGCTTTGCCACGTACTGCGCGCCGGGCGCAGCTGCCTCCCAGGACACCACCAGCGCCTCGCTGCGACGCTTCATTACGCTGTGCCACCCCGTCGCCCTCGACGTCTTTTATTGCCTGGGGGACGCAGCGCCGCGCGTGCTCGTGCTGGACTCGAGCGACTCGTGGGCGCGCTCCGGGCACGCTGCAGCGGTGCTGCGCCTGGGCGAAGCGACAGGCGGCAAGCGCGCGCGCACGGCAGCAAGCAGCAGCAGCGGCAGCAGCAGCAGCAGCGCGAGCGCCTCTTCTCACGCAGTTCCTCAGGGCATCTTTGCCGCTCAAGAAGCTCTGCAGTACGCGCTGCGCCCAGGCGAGCGGTGCGACCTGGTGTTTATTGACGTGCTCGTGTCGGACGCGCCCGGCGCAGGCCTGCGCCTGCTCAAGGCGCTGGTCGAGGCTGACGGCGAGCACTCGCTTGCGCGCGCTCTGAAAAAAGAGCAGGGCCGAGACAAGGTCGTGTTTTGCTTGGAGCCCACGACGCCTGCCCTTGCTGACCTGTACGCAGAGGCGGGGTTTCGCGCCCTGTCTTTTCGGGGCGGCTCGACCTTTATGGTTTTGAGCACCGCGTTTAAAAACGAGGAACCCGAGGACCCTGACCCTGACCCTGACGACCTGAGCGAGCATGAGAGTGCCCACAAACGCAGCCAATTTGAGTGGGCGCCTACCCTCTGCGCGTCCCCAGGGCCCCCCACGGTCGTGGGTGAGCGCCCGCCTTGGCTGTGCGAGGCGCTCAAGAACCAGTCCGTCGCGCTGCACCATCTGTTAGACAAGGTCTCGTCGGCGTGGGAGGACGCTGCCGTGTTTGGCAAGGACGCGACGCTGCCCGCCGCCTCGGAGCCCCTGGCTGTGCTGAGCAGCTTGAAGCCGCTCCTCGCGCGCCTCGAGTGCGAGCGCGTGCGCGTCTTTAACCGTCTCGTAGGGCGCCTGGGAGGCAATGCTGCTGGAGAGCATCTGGAAGACCTCATGCTGGACCGCGTGCGCCGCACCCTCAACATTGCAATGGGGCGCCTGGCCAGTCAGTCCTTCTTCTCTCCCGCCATCATCAAAGCGGCTGCTTTCCCGCCCGATGCGGGAGCAGGCAGTAGTGGCGGTTCTGCGAGCAGCGCACGCACAGCAGAGCACGAACGCCTCGTGCAAACCATTGCGCGAGACGCCCTAAACTTGTTAAGAGTGTAGACTCGATTAAGCACCTGTGTTTCAGTATGTTAAACGGGGGGCGCGTTCCCAAGAGGGGCCGCAGCCCCAGTCCGGACCCCGATTCGGACTCGGATGGCGACGTGGACTTGAAAGGAGGCGCCTTTCCTTGGTGGCTGCTAAAAGGGGCCGCCACAGTGGCGTCCATGACGGGCATTCCAGGCATTTCGCACGCGGGCATGGCAGCCAACTATGCTCTGCCCGTTATCCAAGCCATGACGGGAGGCGCGCTGGGCGAGGAAGCCGTGGAGGCAGGCGAGGACAAGCACGGCGGCTCCTTTAAGGACAATATGCGGGGGGCGTTCAAGGCGGCCGTCGCAGGGTACAATGGGTACAAAGCCTCGCAGGCAGCCTCCTCCATGGCGGGTGGCGATATGGCTCTACTACACCCCGGCATGGGAAGCTCGCAGAAGCTCAGGCGCGCCCGCGACCCAGAGTATGCAGAGATGTCAGCCAAGCACCAACAAATGCTGGCGGGCGGCGATATGGCTCTACTACACCCCGGCGGAGGAGGCTCTCAAAATCTTGGGCGCGCCGGTGACGCCGAGTATGCAGAGATGACAGCCAGGCACCAAAAGATGCGGACGGGCGGAGACATGTTTGGCCGCATGTACCCCCTGGCGGGCGCCATACGCGACGTGTACAAGTATGCCACGGGCGGAGCGCTGGGCGGCGGCGGCGGCGCGCTGGAAACGCCCGAAAAGGAAGCCGAGGCAGCCCCTGCGCCACGGGGCGGCGCGCACAACACGACGCGCCTCGTGTACCCCTCTGCGCCTTCCAGCCAACTGTGGCCCGTGGGCACGAGCCGCCCCACGTGGTTGCCGCAGGGCCAGGCGCGCGTGCCCAATGCGCAGCGCCAGATCAAGCCAGCGTGGTCTAGCCAAGCGCCTTCGGGTCCCTCTGCGCGCGCGTCACCCTTTGGCGGCACCATCATTGCCTCGGGGCACCACATTCCGCAGGGCACGCCCTTTCCCAAGGCGTGGGGCTACGGCAACACGGCAGCCTATGTGCCCATTGCGGGCGCTGGCTCGCAGGTGTCTGCGGGCACTGCGCACCCCGCCTACACGACAGGCTCCAGGGCATATGCGCGCACCCTGGCAGTGCGGCGCGCGCAGCACGGCGTGTGGAGCTCAAACTCAGGGCCTGGCAACGGTACTACGGGCAGCTTTGCGGGCCTGCAGCCCCTCGAAGCCGGGGGAGCCCTGGCAGGAGGCCACTCGGGTTCTGCAGGAGGCAGCTTGGCGGGCGGCAGTTTGGCGGGCGGGGCGCTGAGCGGCGGCTCCTTTCAGTACCAAGGCCGCTCCTACGCGGGGCGCGAGCAGCCGCCAGGTCCATCGGGCATCGACGTGCTCCAAGGCGCCCCAGGCCCCCCCGCGCCGCAGTTCATGAACCCGGCGGCCAAGGAGCACGAGACGCTCTCGGCGCAGACATCCAGCGCCGCAGCCAACGAGGCCAATGGCACCCACCCCGCAGACAGCTGGCAGCAGCTCGCAGACGACCACGCAGCAGCACCTTCTGCACCTGCACCCGCACCCGCACCTGCTGGACCACCACCACCGCCGCCGCCCCCGCCGCCACCTCCTCCTCCAGAAGCCCCAGCTCCGGCACCGGCTCCCGCGGCACCTCCTCCTGAACCAGACCTTCTTGACATTGATCACCCAGAGGGTGGGGAGCACGAACGCGCTGCTTACAGCGCTGCAGCGCGCGCCGCAGCTCAAGCCGGTTCCGACAGGAGCGCGAGAGACAGGGCAGCAGAAGAAGCACGCAACCACGCTGGCACTGCAGCGCGCGCCGCAGCTCAATACGCAAACGACAGGGCGGCATTTAACCGGTTCAGCGAACAAGAGCGGTACGAGCGACTTCCACAGCTGCAAGGCGTGACTGGCGAGGCCGACAGAAGAGAGGCCAATGCGACGCGCCCCGATCGCGCACAGCACGCCGATGACGTGGCTGCCTTTGACGCCTTTGACTCAACCGATACCCCGCCCCACCATCACAACGGCGGCAGCCTCGTGAGCCGCATTCGCAAGGGAGGCAAGGGAGGCAGCCTGAGCGGCACAAGCTCAGGCTCCGGCTCCACCGCCTCGCTGGTGGGCGGGCAGATGCACGCGCACGCTCACCACCCTCCTGCACCGGCGAGGCGCCCCGTGAAGCATTACGAAGAGGGCTCGCGCGGGTGGCAGCTCGCCGAGCTGCGGCGCAGGCTCATGCGCGAGCGCGGCTGCAACCTGATCGAGGCCATGAAGATCGCGCGCGAAGAAAAGCTCTGGCCGCCAGCGTAGCCCTGGTTCGTTATGCCTAGTTTTACTTAGTTTTACTCCCCCTTGAACTTTGAACACACGCTTGCTTGACCCAACCTTGTTGTTTGCACATGTCGGTATCTCGACTTGGCGCACTTGCGCGCTGTACGCACTGTACGCACTGATTTTTAGTTGCTGAGAATGAGCTTTCTTGACGGCAGCTCCTCGGCGTCGAGCGTGTGGTTTCCCTACGGCTGCGCACGCTGGCGCGGCGCAGGCCTCAAGCAGGGCGAGACGCCCATTGTCTTTTCAGGCATTGACACGCCATACGCGGTGTGGGCGGCGCTCGCGACCTCTGGCGCCGCGCCGATAGCGTACCCGCCGAGCCTCAACCCCTACTCCGTGCAAGGCATCGTGGCCGACGGCAGCGGCCGCACGGTTGCGGCGTACTCGGGCGCCTTCCGTACGCTGGAAGCGGGCGACCCCACCGTTACTGGCGGCCCTGGCTCGGACGCCTCTGTCGTGCTGTACAACCCGGTCCTGTATGGCCAGCGCGTCATGTGGGGGGGCAAGGCGGATCGCAACGGCGTTTTTTACACGGCCAAGCAGCTGGCGCAGCGGGACGGGCCTACCACCGGCACCATCGACCTAGACATCTTGGACTCTGGCTTCACCATCCCGCTGAGCACCAACACGGGCGGCGCTGGCTACATCATTGCCAGCCCAATCCCATCAATAGGCACCCCGGCTACAGGCGTCACCCCTGCGCCTTCGTTGTTCAACAACGGGGTGTACAGGGAGACCTTCACGGTGCCCGCGCCCCAGGACGCGCCTGGCGCGCGTTTCAAGTTTGTTGTCGCGTCGAACCACAGCACGATCACGCAGGCCTCGACGTCAACTCCCAGGTGGATCTGCGTTCGCCCGCCGACTGCAGAAGTGATAGGTTTGACGCAGATGGTGGGCATGATGGACGGCCGTGCGTGCAACGCTTCGTCGGGTCCTAGCGCTCCGTTTGTTACTAACGGGCCCTTTACGTTCGGAACAACGATGCCCGTGTACGACTCGTACGCCACGACCGGCGGCGGCGGCGCCACATGGACCAACTCGCCAGGCATGTGGTGCTCGCAGCTGTCGCTTGCAGATGGCGTCCCTGAAGGCCAGGAGGGCCTCGTGTACCCCCCAGGCGAGACTCCTACACAAGCGCTCTTTTGGATCGGGTACAGGGTGGGACCTCCCTATGTTCCGCCTGCAACCGCCGCAGAAGTCATCAACGGGGGGTGGCTCGAGCCCGGTGCCACCATCGAGCTCGAGTACACCACGCCCACGCTGATCAGCGTCCGTGTTACGGGATCCTTCCACGGTGTCCAGAGCAACCAGAACAATTACGTTGCCACGGGCGGCCCAGGCGTGGTGTTTCTGTTCGGCAAGTAGACCTAGACCTAGACATAGACCTAGGCGCCAGAGCCAGTTGTACTTTAACTCGTTTGAACTTGACCGCATGACTCTTCAAACTTCAACCTTTACAGCTCACTGTCATACGAGTCCATGCTGGCGTCAGCAGCAGCAGAAGCAGCAGCAGCAGCAGCAGCTGGTGAGGGTGCCTGTGCTGCGGAGTCAAACCCTTCAAACTTGGGCTTGACAAAGGCGTTGGGGGCGCCAAACTCGGGCAGGTCAAAGGGCGAGCCGTCCACGTCCGTCTGGGTACCTAAGCGCGCCGCCTTGTGGGCGAGAGGAAGCCCCCCCGCGGCAAAATAGGCCGTGTCGCTCAGGGACTTGGCCGAGGCCGAGGGCGTCTCGACGGGGCGAGTGAGGCGCACCGTAAAGAGGATGGTGAAGCCGGAGCCCGCAGTGGGCTTGGAGGGGTCGCCAAAGTTGGGCGCGACGTACCAGCCCTTGATGCTGGTAGAAACGGAAGGCGCGAGGCCGTCAAAGGCGCCGCGCAAAAACGTGCTCTCCACGGTCTGCGCCATGGCGTCCGCGGCGCCCGCCGCCGCCAAAAAGCAGTTGCTGGAGTCGCTCGGCGTCAGAGTAAACTGGCGCGCGTACTCGGCTTCCAGGCGCGCCCGCTCTGCCTCCATGGCCAGCCCCGTGGCCATGTCCTGCGGGTTCAGCAGGTTGCCCGCGGGGTCAAAGCGCGGCTGCGGCGCGGCCGGAAAGGCGGGAACCTCGGGCGCGCCCAAGCCGGGCAGCTTGCGGCGCGCCACCTTGACGCCCATGAGGACCGAGAAGCCGACGCCCGCCGAGTGAACGCTGGCGTCTCCGGGGACCGGCGCGACGCGGTGCGCGATGCAGCGCACCGAGAGCTGCGGCGCGACGCCGACGTACTGCTCGCCCTTGAAAATGTTGCTCAGCGCCTCCTGGCCGGCCTGCTGGCAAACCGTGGCTCCCAGCTGCGCCAGAGCGGCGTCGCCCGTCTGCGCCGCCCGCATGGCCAGCGGGGCGCTGCTGGCATCCGCGCTGCGCTTTGAGAGGTCGCGCACCACGTACGCCGTGTCCTTGGGCTCCGAGTCCATGCCGTCCATGCTGACAGAGCCCACGATCGGCAGCGGCAGCGTCTGCGCGCCGGGTGACGCGACGCCCCCTGGGGCGGCTGTGGACACGCCGCCGTCCATTTAAATTAAAATGTGAATGTATGTAAACGAAGAATGCACGGAAAGGGTGTTAACTCAGGTTGCAAGGGTGTGCGCATCCGAGAATTGCTGTTCCGCGGCCCCGCGGAAGGAATCAGCAGCAACCAACTTTACTTTTACACCTCTACACGGAGCATGGCAACCGCGTGCCCGCCCAGCATGGACCCCTTTACTGTCTGTGTCATCACGGACATCGTGGCGCACATGCGCGACGTGACAGCCGGGCGCGTCGCGCCGGCCACGGACGCGCCGCCCCCGACGGTGATTGTGCCGGAAGCCTTTGACCTCGTCGCGCTGCCCAAGCAGGAAGCCGACACGACAGGGCTGCACGGCCAGAAGGCGCAGCTGTATCCGTTCAAGCAGACGCCGCCCACCAAGGGCGCGGCGCGCGTCGCCATGCAGCTCGTCTTTCGCATCAACGACGTGGCCTTTGAGCGCCCCCCCCTGCCTCTGAGCCCCCCCAGCCTCACGGGCTTGAAGGCAGACGGCAGCATCCCGCCCACGGCCTGGTCTCCCAAGGCGTGGCTCGTGCTGCCCGCCTTTCTGACGCTGAATAAACACGCCGCGCAGATCGACGCGCTGCGGGCTCTTGACAAGCGCGTCGCGGGCCTGCTGAGCGAGCGCCGCGCCGAGCTCCTGCCCACCGTCGCGGAAGTGTGCGGCACCGCCGACGGCGCATTCACGTGGGGCTACGAGCCTATTCTCAAGCCCGTCCACGGCGGCTACGTCGTGCAGCTTGAGGTCAACGGGTGGACCGAGACGCTCACGAGCGCGCAGTACGCGCCCTCGGGGCGCGAGGTGGAGTCCTGCACCTTTGAGACGGTGGACGCGGACTGGGTTCCCAGCACCAAGCCCACGGCTTCCTCCCCGCCCATCACGACGTTCAAGGTGGCGCTGCCTGCGATCGAGAAGGCGGCGCTCACGGCGGTCGTGCCGCGCACGACGGGCGACGTGCTGACTCCGGGCATGCTTCTCAAGGACAATGGCGCCCCGCTGACGCGCCGCGTTTCGCCAGGCGACATGACCGCGCAGAGCACGGGCTCGGTCGTGTTTCGCCTGGGCGGCCTGCGCAAGTCGCAGGCAGACGGCAGCAAGCTCCGCGCCGTCGTGCTCGCCGAGATTATTGAGTTCACGCCCTCGAGCAACCCGTGCAAGGCAGCAGGCGCCTCCGCGTCCTCTGCGGATCCGCGCGCTGCCACGGTCGTGGACGCCGTCCTCGCGTACTCGGCCTTCTTTACAGCGGGGGGCGGAGCTGCCGCGAGCAGCAGCGCGAGCGCTGCCCTGACGAGCCCGACTCCCACGCCGCGCACCGATAAGCCCCCGCCTCCGCCGACCAAGCCAGCGCGGTTTGTCCCGTTACCTGCAGACGAGTTTGCCAAGGCGGTCAAGGGCGTGGGCGCAGGCGAGAAGCGCCGCCGAGGCGATGCTTCCGCCGCCGCACCGACCGCTGCGGCCAGCAGCAGCGAGGCAGAGGCCGAGGATGTCGAGCTCACTGCGTTCCCCAGCTCCGTGCCCTCGCACGTGCGCGAGCTCTTTCGTGCAGCGCAAGCGGCTCTCAAGGCGTCCATGAACAAGGCCGAGGACGAGGAAGGCGCCGCAGCCGCAGCCCCTACAGACATCACGGCCTGAGGACCAGGACCTTGACCTTGATCTGTCCTGAGGCGTACGGCCTGAGGATCCGAGGCGTAGCTTGCTTGTACCGCTCGAAGCTTGAACAAAGGGCGTGCTATTTAAAGGTTCTAAACGCTGCGACGCGCGCGCGCGCAGTGCATTTTCTATTGTAGTTTAACTGCCCTGCTGCGCTAAGCACGCTCTGCCAGCATGGCAGACGTCATTGGCAACACGAAGGTCTACGTGCTCCAGCGCGCCCTGGACCCGCGCCTCGTCCAGGTGGAGGAGCTTTACACGGTCGTCATGGGCGCTGACGCCATCCAGCAGATGGAGCAGAGCGTCCAGACGCCCAGCTCGCAGTCCATGACGTGGATGTACGTGCCGCCCTCGCCCGGCTCGGTGATCCAGCGCTCGCCGCTCGTGGACGTGTCCATGGTCATCAAGTTTTACGTGCAGCAGACGCCCGGGTGCAAGATCGGCGGCCCGCTCGCCAAGGTCGGGCGCGACTGGGCCATTGCCGCCGCCGCGCCCTTTGGTCGCCTCGTGCAAAACTGGAACATCCAGATCAACGGCGCCAACGTCTCCCAGAACAACATGACCCTCCTCGACCTCCTCCACCTCCTCGACACGAGCGTCGAGCGCGCCAATCGCGCGTGCACGTGGCGCAACCCCGTGTACGTGACGTGGGACGAGGCAGACGGCACGACCAACGGCCTGGGATCCATGGCCGGCACAACCATGGACGGCGACGCGCCCCCCGGCGCGTACGAGATCACGTACCTCAAGCCCAACCCTACGCAGGGCGGCGGCGCAGCATGGGTGCCCGTGAGCACTGCAGGCTACGACTCGTACACCACGGAGGGCGTCACGGTCACGTGCTTCAACGGCATCCCCATTGCGACGCCCGACACCATGTCGGGCGCGCAGCCCCAAGACGGCGCGCTTGAAAACCTCTGGGTCAACAGCTCGAATCCCAACGCCCCCAAGGGGCCCTTCACAAACACGGCGCCCATCCCCATCTTCTTCTCTGTGCGCTTCATCGACCCCGTGCTCTGCCCGCCGTTTGGCTACGCGTACATGGACTCCTTCACCAAGGTTGGCATGCACGGCCTGAGCGGCATCCAGTTCACGGCGCAGCTCGTGCCCGCCGTTGCGGCGCGCCTTATTCAGGGCTGCGCGCAGCACGGCGTCATCCTCTTTGGTCCCAACTGCCTGACATGGGCGTCCAAGCCGATTGTTGACCTGACTGACGGCACCATCACGCACTTCGTGCCCGGCGTCGTGCAAGCCTTTGAGAACACGACGGGGCAGTACGACCAGGCGATCATGCAGATCACCAAGTCCAGCCTGCGCTTCACGGCCCTCGCACCGCCCATCAACGCCGAGCTCAACCCCACGAACGTCCTGCCCCTCTGCAACATCACGTACTACCCGCAGACCATCCAGCTCACGCTGCCGTCGCAGGCATGGAACATGGGCGACCCGCTGCCGCCTGTCGTCATCAACTTCAACGCCGTCACCTTCCCCGCCGTGCCCGACATCATCATGACGTCCATGCGGCCGTCGTACCTGAGCCAGACGCCCGACGAGACAGACTGGCAGTGGAACCTCTCGGACAACGCCATGGCGCAGTGCAACTTTGCCAACAACCCCGCGGTGTACTCGGGCTGGCGGGGCGTGCACGTCGTGCAGACGAGTCGCAAGAACGGCGTGCGCGCGGGCGTGCTCGCGGCGGGAGGCGTGGCGGGCACGGGCTACTTTATGAGCAACGGGCGCAAGTGCATTGCAGCGGGCGCCCCCATGCTCATGAGGCCGGGAGTGGACTTTCCACTGCCCATTGGCGTGGTGAGCGGCTCGACGGGCCAAGTGCAGTTCAACGCAGTCATCAACGCCCTGGCTACGGGGCACTGGGACAAGCTCAGGCAGTACAACATCCTCGTCACGGCGCTCTGCAAGGGCTACTTCATCACGACCGGCGGCTCCTCGCGCTCGTTCAACATTGGTCTGAACGAGCAGGCCGTCATGGGCGCGCCCCGCGGCGTCGACACGCACTCGACCGCCCACCTCGTGGGAGGCGCCCTGGCAGGCGGCGGCTGGCAGGACCTCGTGGGCGGCATCCACCAGGCAATTAATACGGGGCGGCGCGTGTGGAACACGTGGAAGGCCGCGCAGCCGCACGTCATGTCGGCCATCAACAGCGGCCGCGAGGCGTGGAACGCGCACCAGGGCGGGGGCCTTGGGCGAGCCATTCGAGGCTAGGCTAGGCTGAGCTGAAAACTCCCAACTCAAAACCCGTAGAGCGTGTGCCCGTTGCGCTTGAGCGCAGCGAGCACGGCTGGCAGCGTCACGGTTTTCATGCGAGAGAGCTCCGTAATGCTGACCGCATTTGAAATGACCTCGCGCAAAAAGTCCCGCGTTGCTTCACGCGCCGCGTCAAAGGTGCCCGTGGCCATGCGCTTGACGCCGCCGCGCCGCGCGAGGCGCATCAAGGCGCCCTTGGAAATGGCGCCGCGGTGCACGGTGCGGTAGCGCGCGGGGTACTGCGAGGGCAGCTTGCCCCCCCCCAGCCCAAAGTCGGCGCGACGCTCAGACGTCGACTTGGATGTTTCCAGAGGGACCGACTCTGGCTCCACAGGGAGGGTCCCAGGGATTTCGGCGCCTGTCGGCGTACCCGCAATACCTGCAGGAGCACAAGTAGCAAGGCGCGCGGCCTTGTAGGCGTGGAGATACGCGCTCTTCTTCGACCCCCCCTTCTTCGGAAAGAAGTCGCGCGCGTGGGAGCCCGCCGGGGGGGAGGGCCGTGGCGGCGGCAGCGCGGGCAACGCGGAGACCGGCAAGGATGACGCAGGCGCTGGCCCCGAGACAGAGAACTCCGATGAGAGCGCGGGGAACTGGAGCGCCGACATGCTGCACGCGCATCGTTAACCGTTTTTTGAAAGAAGCAGACGTGCACGGGCCCCGGAAGGGTATGGGGATCCACAAAGAAGTTTGAGAACAAGAACAAGAACTAAGAACAGCTAAGAACAAGAGCGGAGAGTCCATGGGGTGCTGCCACCCCATTCCCAGCGTTCCAAACCCTGACTCGAGTGCCGTGGACCACGCGCCCGTGTCGGCTGGCCACTGTAAAAGGGGCAGCAGCAGCAGCAGCGCTGGCGTCGTGCACTACGCGACGTTTACACGCCCGAGCAAACCGCGCCACGCACCACGCAAGCCCAAGCATCCGCAGCCGGCAGCGGCAGCCGCAGCGCGTAGAAGATGCGTTCTGAGTGGGACCCATACGCCGACCCTCCCGCCGCCTATGACTACCTGCTTTACCACGACACCCTCGAGTTTCCAGGGGGCACCAACTGGCGCCGCTGGATGCACGCCACCCTAGACGACGATGCTTCCACGCACGCTGAGAAGCGATTTATAGGGTACCACGCCTACGTCTTCGCGCAGCAGCTCAAGTGCCAAACCCTTTTGCAACAGGTTGTCGCCGTGCTAACCAAGAAGATACGCGAGCTCAACGAGGGACTCGTTGCAATAACTGAAGAGGTTGAAGCCCATTACGCCCAATACAACGCCGCATGGGCCCGGCACGACGCCGCCTATAACAACGGCGACCTACTCCCTTACCCTAACCGCGAAGGAGACGACGACACTATTTCGACGCACTTGAGCGAGATGCAGCGCCTCTCACAGAAGCGGAACGCCCTGCGAGAAGACAATGCCACTGCGCAGGTACCCCTCCGAGTTATGCAGGTCGAGCTACGCGAGCTGGGTAAACGCTGGCAGTACGAGAGCATTTGGAGCGAACGTGTAACAAGGCTGGCGCAAGGCACTGAAGCTTACAAGGTTGTTGACGCGTCTACCGCGTCACCCCCCCGCGCTACGAAACGGGCACGGCTGTGCACACCCACGCATCCGGAGGCATCTGCGCCTGGCGAGCCGCCTGCAGCACCGCCTGCGCAAACTCCGGGTCCGAGCGGTCCCGCTCCCGCAGTCTGAGCGACGTCCAGCGCCCGCACGTATTGATGCCGGGCTTGTCCTCTTGAAAGTGTGTCTTGTTCACGTGCACGGGGCGCTGCTGCGTAGACAGCAAGCGGGCAAAGGCGGGCTGGGACTCCCCCAGGGCCTGGAGGCGCCCAGGCGGTATGTAGCTGCGCTCGGCATCCAGGGCGACGCCCACGGGGTCAAAGACGTGCGCGCCGTCCGGCCCGTCAAACACAGCGAGCCAGTGCCCTTCGATCTTGCTCACGGTCTCAAAGAGCACCGCAGCGGCGCGCGCAGGGCAGGACGCAAAGACGTCGTCCCACGAGCGCATGTTCTCGAGGTCGCCGTACGTGTGAATCGCAAGGTTAGGCACCCCCGAGGCTCGCCGGATCTGGTCTTCTGTCAGCGACACGTTCTCGTCAGCAGAAGAAATGCCGCTGCCACTGCCATCGCTGGCAAGGCCTTGCCCCCCGAGCTCGCTAATAGTACGATCGTCGCTGTCTGCGGGTGTAGGGGGCTTGTCGCTCATAGTCCGTTGGCTGTCTGCGGCCGGGCTCTGGGGTTGACTGGGAAACGAGGGAAACGACAGCGCACGGGTAGCTTGGCTCGCCCCCCCCGGACTAGGCATAGGCACGTGCTGGCGCTGGCTGTCCAGATGCGACGGGCGAGGAGGAGGCACTGGAGGCGCTGGACGGCCGTGACGAGCATAGATGCCCGGGCGGCCACGCGCAGCAACCCGCTGGTGCAGAAGGGCGTCTTCCAACGAAGTAGGGGTACGAACGCCCGGGGCCAACGAATGCTGGGGCGACGGAGCAGCCTGCGAGCCTGGAGGAGAGAGATGCGAGAAGCCCGAGGGGCTGTGACCGTGTACGGGCGGCGGAGCTGCCTGCGCTGCCATAAAGGCACCCGGCTCCTTATACCGACCCATGCCGAAGCCTGCGGGGGAGCCACGGCCGAAGCCCAAGGCGGGCGCGGGCGCGGGCAGGGCTTCCGGGTAGTGCGCGCCACGATGCATCATCTGCATGGGCCCCCTTCTTTGAAAACCTCTGAGATGCGTAACATCGCTGCCGGCCGAGGCCGAGCTGCTGGCTGCCCGGTGTTCTGGAATAGCAGAAAGCGGGGCGCGACCGAGCGGCGAGGGCACAGAAGGCACAGAAGGATTGAAAGAGACAGACGGCGAACGTTGCATGCGCGCACGCTCGCGCACACGCCCGAGGGCTGCCTGGGTGCGCGGCGAACCGTCGCCGAGCGCCCTAGACTGTTCTACTTGTTCGTAGACAGCGCGCGCGAAGGGGTGCGAAAGTGCCTCGTCGTCACCGGGCGGACCTTCGTCTTCTGATGGCCGGTCAGCCGCGCCCGCAGCCGCAGCTTCCGCGACCGCATCAGGCCTATTGGGGCCGTAGGGAGGACCACGAAAGAGGCGCCCGTCCCTGTTGTCCCAATCCCCAGGAAACCGCGCAAACTCGGGCACGATACGCGTCGAGTGTGCGTCTTGGCGAGCAGCGACAGATACCAGGCGTCTCTGTGGGTGGAGTCCATAGACCTGCTGCGCCATCTCTGGGGGCGTGGCCCTCGACGCACCATTCGGCGGATTGAGCGCAGCGTGGCCTTGAAGAGCAGCTGGCGGCGTCGCCGTGCCAGGGTTGCCGATGAGCACACCCAAGTCGCCACGGGCAGCCAAGTCCGCATCGCGCATTTTTTTGCGCTCATCCGAAAAACGGTTAGCAGCTTCTGCAGCGCGCAGCCTCCGCTCTGCCAGCGCGCGCTCCTCTGACGCCGTCAGTTTTGGAGCGGCCGCAGCTGCGGGGGTGGACAACACCTGCCCCCCTGGGGCTGGGGCAGGAGCTGGGGCAAGAGCCGGGGCTGGGACAGGATACGCGGGCGTGCCTTCAAAAGAGGCCTTGAGCTGAGCGTCCCCCAAGCCAGTGGGACGAGGCATGCTCCCCATTTCAGACATAGTGCGTCCCGAATCAATCATAGCCGGAGGCTGTGGTGGCAGAGGCGGAGACCCCGGCGGCGGCGACGGCGGCGGCGACGGCGGCAGCGGTGTTTCAACCTCGCCGGGCGTACCCACGCCCCCCAGGGCATCCGGCCACCTAGACGGAGTCATTGCATCCGCAGCGCTTTCCGTAGGTGCTTGATTAATACGCCCCCACTGCTCAGCGGCGCCGTTCCCGATACTCTCGACCAGCTGTGGAAAGTTATCTTGCATAGGCAAACTGGCCAAGACGTCACGACCGATCAGCTCTAGCCGGGTGTCTTGGGCGTCTTGGCCATGGTGTTCTTCTAGCCCCAAAGCGTCCGTCCACCCGACGAGTAGGTCGTTGACTTGGCGCAAAGATTCTGCCGGCAGCGCAGCAAGGACGGTTCCAAATTTATAGATCATAGCATCGAGCAGCTCGTAAAGGCCCTCCTTGTCATCGATCATACGCATAGGGGACGTCCCTGGCGCTTGCGTCTCAAACGTAGACGCGAGGCTCTTAACCAAGGAGCGAGGGAACACCTTGAAAAAATCAACCATCAAGCCGAGCGTGGCCACACTGCGGCCACGCTCTTGAAACTGCTGCTCAAATTGAGACCGCAGCCTGTTTAACTGTCCGTCCAGGTGATTGAACATCGCAGCGCCAGGGGTGAGAGGCGCGGGGAGAGGAGGGGTAGAAGCAGAAGCAGGAGGAGGAGCAGGGGAAGGGGCAGGGGCAGGGGCGCCTGCCATGGGCCTTGCGGGAAGCGCGTGCCTTGCCAAGATCGCGTGAGCCTCCGCGATCTCTAGAGCAGCTGTGCGAGGGGTCCATGGGGCGCCCGGAGTAGTGGCATGCGACGATGAGGCTGATGCCGATGACGGGGGTGTGTGCCGAAAGAACGCAGCAGACAAGGCGTCCTGCGCAACCGCAGCGGCAGCAGGCGACTGATGCTGCTGCTGCTGCGGCGGTGGTGACATGCCCTGATTGAGGTCGCGCATGTAGTCATGCCCGTCGCCGCCGTCGCCGTCGTCGTATGCGGCTGCGTCACCCACATCCACATCCTCAAAGTCTGCGCCAGGCGGGAGGTGTGATGCATGTGGTGAGGGCGCCCTCGCCGGGGGAGGAGAATTTGCAGCGCTTGGCGGCACCATGCCCAAGAGCAGAGACGGTAGGGGGGCGCCCCGAGCCAGGGGATGCTGAGCCAAGTGCGCGTAGCCGCGATCGCTGATAGCCCGCTCGAGCCAGGCTGCGGCTCTGCCGTCAGCACGCCCCTCCTGCTTCGGTTCGTCAGCCGCCAGATCTTGAAAGGCATGCACGACCTCCCTGGCAATTACCATGTTGCCAGCTGTCGTGACCTGTTGAGAGAGGTGCCGCACCCACCTCCGCGCAGTATCCCGCCACGTACTGCGAGGCGGCCCGGGGAGGTGCTGCCCAAACATATTGCGCGTGTGCGGAGAATTAAACAGCTCCTCACGAAGCTCGTGGGGCAGCAAACGAAAGAAGGAGAGGTCATAAGCCACTTCGCCGAGAGACAAGCCATTGGCCGGATCCAGTCTACGATCCAGCAGGGCAAGATCTGTGGAAGCAGCATCTAAAATGGCCTCGTTGCGAGCACGCAGCGCGTCGGCAGCCGGGTTCTTGCCCTTGGGGTACGTCATCATCCGGCGCTTTGGACCCGGGGCAGGGCGCGCAGCAGGGCGTGTAGCAAAGCCGCGGTTTCCTGCGGCGCTCGTAAAGCCAGGCACGTCGCCCTCCTCAGACTCGGTTGTGTCCGACATGGCATCTCTCGAGACCGGAGCGCGGGCCCGCGGTGCGGGTGGCGGCGGCGGAGCGTAGCGGTCAGGCTCGGAGCGCCTGCGCTTGCCCGCAGCCGCAGTGGGGCCAGGAACAAAAGCAGCGGCAGGCGAAGACGCGCGCGGAAACGGACTAGGAACACGCGGAGACGCGGGCGAAGCAGGCGCTGCTGCTGCTGCTGGAGGCGCAGGCGCAGGTGCGGGTGCAGGCGCTTGAGGGGGTGCCCGAGGGGGTGCCCGAGGGGGGGCAGGCGGACGTGGTGCAGGAGCCGGGGCAGCAGCAGCAGCAGCCGCAGGAGCAGGAGCCGCTCGCTTCTCCTTTTCCCTCTCCTTCTTGGCGGGTTTTTCCTTGGGCTGCCTCTTTTCAGTGTACGCATCCACCGCCTCTGCAACGCCGTCATTGCTGAGCCACACATCTTGCACCTCCTCCGTACCGTACTCTTCAATGGCCTCGTAAGACCTTTCAAAACGACGTTCAGGGGTAATCATAGGGTGAGACGCGTCTTCCCACTGTTTCTTGCGCCACCCCTCAAAGCACGTCTTGGCAGACACCGTGGCACGATTGCCCTTGTAAGGAAACTTTGCTCCAGCCTTTGTCAAGTAGCCTTCCGGCTCCGGAAAAAAGGCGTCTATGTTGTGAATCACGTCATAAACGCCGTGCGTTTGATTTGCCGGGTCCGCAGCCAGCAAGCGCGCCGCCATGGTGTGTAGAGTAGGAATGAACGCATTGCAGAATTCAAACAGACACGGAATGACTCGCCATTCAAAACACACCACACCTAAAACTAAAAACCATACAGCGTGCGGCCGTTACGCTTGAGGGCCATGACGACATCCATCGCCGTCACGGTGGTGCGGCGCGCGTGCTCGGTAAAGATGACCGCATCCTTGATAATCGTGTTGACGAAAGAGCGCAGGACGCCATTGGCCTCGTCGTAAACGCCTGCAGCCATGCGCACGACTCCGCCGCGGCGCGCGAGGCGACGGATAGCCGGCTTGCTCATCGTGTTCATCGTAGAGAAGTCGCGACGAAAGCGGCGGCGAACGACCTCGTGCTGCGCGCCCAGGCCCCAGCTAAAGCCCTGGCCCTTGCCCTTGCCGTAGCCGAAGCCCTTGCCCTTGCCCTTGCCATAGCCGCCGCCGTAGCCGAGGCCGTAGCCGCCCTTGCCGCGCCCCGGCGCCGGAGGAGGCATGGGAATCAGAGGAAAGACAGCAGCAGGCGGCTGGGGCTGCTCCTCCTGCTGCTCCTCCTGCTGCTGCTCCTCCTCCTGCTGCTCCTCCTCTGTCTCCTCCGCCGGCTCCTCCTCCTGCTCCTCCTCCTCCTGCTGCTGCTCAGGCTCGTCGCCCACGAGCGGCTGCTGCTCGAATGCCGCCTCCACGAGCGTGACAAGCGGCGCAGGAACCTCGGCAGCAGCCGGCGCAGCAAAAGCCGGCGGCGGCACAGCGTAAGGCGAAGTCGCAACAACAAGATCCATCTGAGTTATGGACGGGGAGTGAATCAGGAAAACCCCGTCCACAAAAAAACAGCCCGCAGACCTTCCTAAGCCCCGCGCCCCGCGCCACACACCTTCTTGAATGAATTAGAGCGCGTTGACGTCGAGAGCCGGCACGCAGCGCACCAAAACCCCGGCACAAAAAAGAATTCTTTGGGAGTGGGGAATGCCGAGTTCGGCATCGGCCAATGAGGGGGGAGATGCCCCTCGTGTCCTGGCCAAAAGCGGGAGCCTATTGGCCAATGGGGGAGTTCCTCCGTGTAAAGCGGGAGTCCATCGCGCAATTCTCCGCTGAGTTATGAATGACTAG
>Ga0304729_1000217_pt1 | contig 40688 bp, 47 predicted proteins | sample C_131016_MF_Meta_FD_190475 | JGI IMG/M metagenome (GOLD analysis project Ga0304729, IMG submission 190475) | Freshwater microbial communities from Lake Croche, Canada to study carbon cycling - C_131016_MF_MetaG (v2) (version 2) | ecosystem: Environmental > Aquatic > Freshwater > Lake | place... | reverse complement strand
TGGCATGAAGTCATTGTTTGCTGAACACTATATCGATGTTCCTGAGGAAAAGTTCGATGTATTGGGCGACTTACAAGAGCAATTAAATGCTATTGAAGCAACTCTAAATGATCAAGTAGAAAAGAATGTTGAATTGAATAAGATCGTCAACGAACAAAAGCGTATCAATGCTATTGCTGAATCAGTAAAGGGTTTAACCGATACTGAAGTTGAGAAGTTCACTGCCTTGGCAGAAGAATTATCTTACGATGATGCTGACACTTTCTCTACAAAATTACAGACAATCCGTGAGAATTATTTTGGTGGTAAAAAAGTAATTACTGAAGTTAAATCAGTAGTTAGCGATACCCCTATTGAAACTCTAACTGAGCAAGCACCTGTAGATCCTTCTGTTAAGAAGTATCTTAGCGAACTCAACAAACTTAAATAAATTAAAAGGAAATAAACATGTCTAATTTAGATCGTCAAGCTCTATTGAAAAAATGGGCACCGATTCTTGAGCATGATGCATTGCCATCAATCAAGGACAACTACCGTAAGGAAGTTACTGCTGTTCTTTTGGAAAACCAAGAACGCGAAATGGGTAAACAACAAGAAGCGTTGTTTGAAACTACTGCAGCTAACGCTGTTGGTTCTTATGGCGACACTGGTGGTATCGCTAAGTTTGATCCAGTATTGATCAGCTTGGTTCGCCGTGCTGCTCCACAAATGATCGCTTATGATGTTTGCGGTGTACAACCAATGACACAACCTACTGGTTTGATCTTCGCAATGAAGAGCCGTTATTCTACTCAAGGTGGTACTGAGGCATTGTTCAATGCAGCTGATACTTCTTTCGGTGGTACTGGTACTAACACTGGTCAAAACCCAGTTTCTGGTACTTATCAAACTGGTACTGGTTTGACTACTTCTGATGCTGAAGGTTTGGGCGATAGCACTACTTTCAATCAAATGGCATTCTCAATCGAGAAGACTAGCGTAACTGCTAAGACTCGTGCGTTGAAAGCTGAATACACTGTTGAATTGGCACAAGACTTGAAGTCTGTTCATGGTCTTGACGCTGAAGGCGAATTGAGCAACATTCTCTCTACTGAGATTCTTGCTGAAATCAATCGCGAAGTTCTCCGTACTATCTACAAAACTGCTAAGCCAGGTGCTCAAGTTGGTACTACTACTGCTGGTACTTTCGACTTAGATACTGACTCTAATGGTCGTTGGTCTGTTGAAAAATTCAAAGGTCTCTTGTTCCAAATTGAACGCGATGCCAATGCTATTGCTCAACAAACTCGTCGTGGTAAAGGTAACTTTATCATCTGTTCTTCAGATGTAGCTTCTGCTTTGGCAATGGCTGGTGTATTAGATTACGCTCCTGCATTGTCTACTAACTTGAATGTTGACGAAGCATCTACTACTTTTGCTGGTGTATTGAATGGTCGTTACAAAGTTTATGTTGATCCATTCTCTGCTAACCAATCAGCTACTCAGTTCTTCACTGTTGGCTACAAAGGTACTTCTGCTTTTGACGCTGGTTTGTTCTATTGCCCATATGTTCCATTACAATTGGTTCGTGCTGTAGATCCTAACACTTTCCAACCTAAGATTGGTTTCAAGACTCGTTATGGTATGGTTGCTAACCCATTCGTTTCATTGGATGGTTCTGGTGGCTTGACTGCTAACGAGAACTACTACTACCGTCGTGTAGCTGTTACTAACTTGATGTAATCTAGTTAGAGCTACCGAATTAAAAAGAGTAGCATTTGAAAGGGAGGTCTGAAAAGATCTCCCTTTTTTTCATATAAATATATGTATGAGCATAAATCTAACAGTTCCTCCAAATGTAAATCCATTATCTCCTAATGGATTCAAGTTCAACATTGCTAAGTTGCCAGACATTGAGTATTTCTGTCAACAGGTTCACATTCCAGGAATTACTTTTGGTGATCCAATATTAGCAAACCCATTTGCTAATATGCCAGTTCCAGGCGACCACTTAACATATGATACTTTGAATGTGCAGTTTCTTGTTGATGAACAGATGGATAATTATATTTCTATCTACAACTGGATTGTGGCATTAGGATTTCCGCAAAGTTATCAACAGTATGTAAATTATGTAGCTGCAAACCAGTCTAATGTTCTTAGCGAACTTGCAACAAATTACTCGATTGGTACTATGCAAATATTGAACAACACAAACAATCCTGTAAAAACAATTACCTTTAATGATTTATTCCCAATCTCATTGGAAACCTTGCAGTTCCAATCGACAAATGACAGTGTTAATTACCTAACTGGTAGTGCAACATTCCGCTTCTCTTATTACACTTTTGCAAATACAACTGGTGTTATTACAAAGAATTAGTTGCGTTTAATTTGACTTTATAGTATACTAATAGTATACACCTTGAGGATTTATTATGACACTTGAAGAAATACAAAACGCATGGGCTGACGACTGTATCATTGATGACAATCATCTTGATCAAGAATCTGTCAACACAGCAAAACTCCACTCCAAATATCTTAATCACCTTATCCGACACAAGTTACAACTTGCTAAGATGAAGGCAGATTACAACACACTCCGTCAATCAAAATTTCGTTACTATCGTGGTGAGATGACAAAGGAAGAACTTCAATTAAATGGTTGGGAACAGTGGCAAGGTGTTAAACCACTGAAGAACGAGATGGATGAATTTCTCGGTGGCGATAACGATCTAAATAAACTAGAGATTAAAGCAAACTACATTCAATGTATTGTAGATTTCCTTGACTCAGTTATGAATCAAATTAAAGCAAGGGATTGGCAGATACGCAATTCTATTGAATGGAAAAAGTTTATTAGTGGCTCATGATTACAGTTGAAAAAATTGATGAAGTTCATCTTCGTATCTTTGCTGACGATCCGTCCATAGAACAAGAACTATCAGACTTCTTTACCTTTGAATATCCAGGTGCTAGATTTACTCCGCAGTATCGAGCACGACTCTGGGATGGCAAAGTGCGAATGTATGATATTATTCGTAAGACTCTTTATGTTGGTCTTATAAATTATGTCATTGATTTTTGTACTCGCAATGACTACGGAATAAAACTTCCAGTCGACTTAAGAAATACTGAAGGTATTACATCTGAACAAGTTTCAGAATTTGCTCAATGGTTAAATCCTCATGGGCATGGTAAACCAATTGAGATTCGCGATTATCAAATCGAAGCTGTTAAACATGCTCTCGACACAAAAAGAACACTACTACTATCACCTACCGCATCTGGTAAATCGTTTATCATTTACACAACGATGCGCTGGCATCTAGAGAATGGTCGTAAGTGTATTATCATTGTTCCAACTACATCTCTGGTTGAGCAACTATATGCTGACTTTGAAGACTACTCCTCTGCCAATGGTTGGAAAACAAGTCGACATGTTCAAAAACTCTACAGTGGTTTCACAAAAGATATATCTGGCGATGTGCTAATTACAACATGGCAGTCTGTTTACAAACAACCAAAAGCATGGTTTAATCAGTTTGATGTTATCTTTGGTGATGAAGCACATCAATTTAAAGCAACCTCGCTTACAAGCGTAATGGGTAAACTTACTCATGTTAAATATCGTATCGGAACTACAGGAACTCTTGATAATAAGAAAGTTCATAAGTTAGTTCTTGAGGGAATTTTTGGTCCAACTCATAGGGTAACAACTACGAAAGAATTGATGGATTCGGGAACCCTCGCCAAACTAAATATTACATGTATACTACTGAAGTATGATGATATAACTCGTCAGGGTAGAAAGAATAATCAATACGCTGATGAGATGGATTTTATTGTATCACATGAGAAGCGTAATAATTTTATTTGTAACCTTGCGTTGAAATCTGAAGGCAATACCCTAGTCCTTTTCCAGTTTGTAAATAAACATGGTAAGATTTTGTTTGACATGATCAAAGACAAAGCGCATGACAAAAGAAAAATATTCTTCGTTTCTGGTGCAACTGAAACAGAAGATAGAGAAGCAATACGAAAGATTACCGAAAGCGAACCTGATGCGATTATCGTTGCTTCTTTTGGCACTTTTAGTACTGGAATTAATATCCCATCATTAGAAAATGTAATTTTCGCATCGCCAAGTAAATCTAAGATTCGTAACCTCCAAAGTATTGGTCGTGGATTAAGATTAAAGAATGGTAAAACTGAGTGTAATCTATACGACTTATCAGATGATTTAAGTTGGAAGTCTTGGAAAAATCATACATTAAATCACTTTGCTGAACGACTCAAGACTTATTCCGAAGAAAAATTTAACTACAAGATTGTCGAGGTAAAACTATGAACGAAGAATTCGTTTACTTGAAGTTGGTTACTGGCGAACAATTAATGGCATTTAAAGAATCAGAAAACGAAACTACAGTTACTATTAAGTTTCCAATGCTGATTAAAACTCATCTTGTTTCTTCAAGCCACGATCGTGTTTCTGAACAAGTTACTGCTGGTCCATACTCATTATTCCTTGAATCTCCTGTTGTACATTTAAACAAGAGTCATATAGTTCTTGATTCAAAACTGCACGAGCGTGCCATCGTCCACTATGTTGGACTTGTGCGTAATCATGAGGGTGTGAATCTGACACACCAAGCGAAAGAACTTATTTGGGAAGACGAAGAAGATCGTGCTGCTATGGAAGCGATCGAGGATATTGGAAGTGCGATTGAACAGCTGAGGGCTATCGCAGGGGAAATCGAAGAGGAAGTAGAAGAAGGCAAGAAAACCTTCGTTGAAGGTAATGAAACAATACATTGATTAACTTTTTCAAACCCTACATCGAGAGTATACGCTTTCGTCAAGCAAATAGCAAATTTATTTTCTTGTATTAAATATTTGCTATTGTAACAATTTTATAGTATACTTATTTGAGTTGATTAATTATGGAGATTTATTAGTATGGCAACAAAAGCCAAAGGCACGCACTATGTCAGTAACGCTGACTTTTTGGTAGCAATGAAAGAGTATCGTGTAAAGGTACTTGCTGCTAAAGAAGCAGGTCTGACAAAGAAAGATGCAGGATGGCCAATGGTTACACCATACATCGGCGACTGTTTAATGAAAATTGGAACGCACCTTTCTTATAAAGCAAACTTTATAAATTACAGTTATCGTGAAGATATGATTCTGGATGGTATACAAAACTGTCTACAATATATTGATAACTTTGATCCCGAAAAATCTAGCAATCCCTTTGCATACTTTACCCAAATTATCTACTATGCATTCTTAAGAAGAATTGCCGAGGAGAAGAAACAAACATATATTAAAGGTAAGATGTTACAGGAAATGCCTTTCGATGTGTTTGAATTACAAGATCAAGACGAGGGTGGCGAGTTTCATAATGCGTATGCTGAGTTTATGCAACAAAATAATACCTTCGATGATTTTATTGAACGCAAAAAAGAAAAAAAGCGTAAAAAGAAAGAAGCAACTTTAGATGACTTTACAGAAAATTAGGAGTTAATATGTACGAACAAGATGGATCTTTAGAGAAATTTTTAAAACACTGCGAGCATGAGTTAGAACTCATCAATCTAAAAGATACCGATATTGGTAAAAGTGTTTTAGAATTTTGTAAACAAATGCATATGGTTGGTAAAGGCGATAAATTCATTTTTGATAGTTTTGTAAATATGGTTAATCGTTTAATTGAACTTAAACCATTATCCCCTCTACAAAAAGAGGAAATGATTGAGGTTGAGTTGAGCGATGCTGGTAAACCATATAAACAACTACGCCACCCAAGATATTTTTTTGTGCATCATGAAGAAAATGTTGACAAATATTATGATGATCGTGCCATCGCATTTATTTCTAAGGATGGTAAAAAATTGTACATGAGTAATGGCGAACACAAATCTGTTCAAGAAATTACATTCCCATACTACCCAGAAGAAAAACTTGTTTATCTTGATTGGTAAAAATGTCTGTATCTCACAAAGAAGTTCATGATTGGTTAAAACAATTGAAGCAAAGTACTGTTGTGTCGAATCGTCGCTGGCCAATTCCAGGTAAGAAAAGAAAAAAGAATAAAAAATTCCTAAGAAAACATACATGGGATGCTTGGGACAACATGTTTAATTTGAAAGAAGTTATGAAAGAAGATAATAAAATTTTCCTTGGCGTTTCTGATATTGATGATTTGATCTCAGCAGAACTAATGAAGCGTCGTGCCGATGCCAATTTTTCTACACTGTTTCGCGAGACATCTGTGTTATGTAATCGTGAGAAGTGGCAAGATTGGGCAGAAGATGAATTTAGTTCTGATGCATATTTGTTTGTGCAATCTTCTTCATCTGCAGGATTTATCATTGAACATTCAACAAACAACATAATTAAGTTTGATGTTAATAGTAACACAACTAGCATTCGTGTGTTTGGCGATGAAGAGTTCTGCGAAAATATTATTGGATGTGTCGAAGAAAGTTTCTCGATTGTAACCTCTCACATTGAGTGGGTTTATGGTGGTGATGGTCAGTCTGTTAATGTTCCACTCAATCGTGATCGCTTACCTTGTGATGAGATGTATCCTTTTCTAAAAGATGAATCGCTTGAGTCATACTACGATCGTTATATGGAATCTTCTGCAAATATTCTTTTGTTGATTGGTCCACCTGGAACTGGTAAGACTACTTTTATCCGTGGTCTTTTGGCTCATACAAATTCCTCTGCGATTGTTTCTTATGATGGAAACATTCTTGACAAAGATGGATTCTTTGCTCGCTTTATTGAATCTGATGATAATGTTATGGTGCTTGAAGACAGTGATGCGTTTCTTAAACCAAGAAGCGATGGTAATACAATGATGCATCGTTTCCTTAATGTGGGTGATGGTCTTGTAACAACCAAAGGTAAGAAAATGATTTTCTCAACCAATCTACCATCTATCCGTGATATCGATTCTGCTTTAACAAGACCTGGACGCTGTTTTGATATTATCGAATTCAAACCACTGTCTTTATTTGATGCTAAAAAACTGGCAAAGAAATTGGGTGGTACTGTTCCCGAAATTGGCGCAGGTAAAGTTGTTGAGTTTTCTATTGCTGAAATTTTTAATACACAAACTAATAAACCAACTGAACGAAAGGTAGGGTTCATTTAATGTATAAAGTAAGATACTATATGGGAAGTCATGTTGTTTTTAAGTTTTTTAAAACATTGACTGAAGCAGTTGAGTTTTCGAACAAAAGAGTTCGAAGAGAAGATACTATTGAAATCGTAAAGGTTGATTAATGAAGGTAGCAATTATTACAGACCAGCACTTCGGTGCTAGAAATGATAGTGTTGCCTTCTTAGACTTCTACCAACAATTTTATGACAATACTTTCTTTCCTACTCTCGATTCAGCTGGTGTTGACAGCGTTCTTATTCTTGGTGATACTTTTGATAGACGCAAATATGTAAACTTTTATTCGCTTGATCGAGCAAAGAAAATGTTCTTTGACGAACTTGAAAAACGAAACATTAAACTTTACATGATTGCAGGTAATCATGACACCTATTTTAAGAATACTAATGAAGTTAATTCGCCAGAGTTATTGCTGGCTGAGTATACAAATATTGCCTTAATAAGTAAGGCATCAGACATAGTCGTTCATGACACTCCAATTTGTTTTACTCCTTGGATTTGTGCTGATAATTATGATGAGAGTTTAGAAGTTATCAACTCTAGCAAGGCTGAGATATGCATGGGGCATTTCGAAATTGCTGGATTCGCAATGTATAGAGGAATGGAAAGTCATGAAGGTCTTTCTAAGGATTTGTTTAAAAAGTTTGATATGGTTTTCAGTGGCCATTACCACCATCGTAGTAATGATGGTCACATTTATTATTTGGGAAATCCATACGAACTTACATGGCAAGACTTTAACGATCCCCGAGGATTTCACCTGTTCGATTTACAAACAAGAGAACTCGAGTTCATCGGAAATCCTTATACGATGTTCGAAAGAGTCGAGTACGACGATGCCCTCGCCGATCCTTCCCTCCAAACATACGGACACTTAAAAAACAAATATGTAAAAGTTGTAGTTGTTAACAAGAATGACTTATATAAATTTGACAAATTCATTACGAAGGTTTATGATAGTGATCCATATGAAGTAAAAATCATTGAGGATCTATCATCATACAACGAAGGTGAGATAGATTCTACCATAAACCTTGAAGATACTTTAGATGTATTGACCAACTATGTTGAGTCAATTGAAACTGATTACGACAAAGATAAATTGAAAACATTTATGAAGTCTCTTTATACGGAAGCAGTCAACATCGAGGTAGAGTGATGCAACAACTTGAGATTAGTTATTTCTTTCCGCTTACGGAACAGGTTCCGCTTGATCTAGATTATACATTAACTGAAAAGTATATTCTAGATAAGCGAGCTGAACAGGCAAGAAATTCTGTATCAATTACTTCTGGTATGGGATTAATGGTTGGTAATGGTGGTACTTGGACTACTATGTCAACTAATCTTGGATCTCCATCCTTTACTATTAATGTAGATGCTATGCCTATTACTGTTATTTCTAAAAAGAAACCCAATTTTATAATGAGATTCATTTATAAGTCTATGGGTATGAAATGGAAGAGTGAATGATTGTATTTAAGACGCTGTCTTGGAAAAACTTCTTATCAACTGGTAATCAGCCAAACAAATTAATTCTTAACAAGTCTACGACTACCCTTGTCATTGGTAAAAATGGTGAGGGTAAATCTACTTGTCTAGATGCGCTGTGTTTTGGATTGTTCGGAAAGCCATTCCGTAACATTAATAAGAACCAGATGATTAATTCAATCAACGGCAAAAATTCTTTGGTTGAGATTGAGTTCTCGATTGGTCAGAAAGAGTACAAGATTATTCGTGGTATCAAACCAAACATCTTTGAAATCTACATGGATGGTGTGTTGATGAACCAAGATGCTGCGTCAAGAGATTATCAAAAGATTCTTGAACAACAAATCCTTCGTCTAAATTATAAAACATTCACTCAGGTAGTTATCCTTGGTTCAGCATCGTTTGTTCCTTTTATGCAACTACCATCGAATCAGCGTAGGGAAGTTATTGAAGACATCCTTGATATCAAAATCTTTTCAACTATGAATTCGTTGTTAAAGGAAAGATCAAATGCAACCAAAGATGAAATTAACAGAGTCGAAACAGCACTTAGTTTGGCAAAGCAGAAAGTTGAATCTCAACAAGCGATCATTAAAACCATCTCGGAAGCGAAGTCGAGTGCCATCGAAAGTATCCTATCAAAAATATCTGAAAACTCTGCTGAAATTTTATCTATCGAGGGCGAGATCGAACTTATCCTTTCGGAGATCGATACTCTTAAAGGAAGCATCAATGACAAGGAAACTATATCTGAAGACATTGACAAAGCAAAGTCAATCAAGTCCAAGCTGCTACAGAAAATCGAAACCTGCGAACACCAGTCACAATTTTTTAACGAGCACGATGTTTGCCCTTCATGTGATCAAGGTATCCCAGAGGAACACAAATCGAAAATTGTCGAGGAACTTAATTCAAAGTTGTTGGAACAGAATGGAAAAGTTGGCGAACTCGAAACAATCCTCTCCAACCTTAATGAGAAATTATCTAACATTGCTCAAGTACAATCACAAATTACCGAAAAGAATATTGAGTTATCTACAAGAAACTCAGCAATCACCCTCCTCAACAAACAAGTTAAAACGCTACAGGCTGAAGCTGAAAGCGCAAAAACTGATACGGCAAATATCGATGAGGAAAAGATCAAGTTAAAAGACTTGGCTCAAGATGCTATGTCTAATATCAATCGTAAGAAAGAGTTAGATTCTGATAAAGAACTTCAGGAAATCGCTGGAGCTTTGCTTCGCGATACTGGTATTAAGACTGCGATTATTCGTGAGTATCTGCCTGTGATGAACAAGTTGATTAATCAATATCTAAACCAGATGGATTCTTACATTCACTTCGAGTTAGATGAAGCATTTAACGAAACAATTAAATCTCGTTTTCGTGACGAGTTTACCTATGCTTCTTTCTCTGAGGGTGAGAAGATGCGTATTGACTTGGCTATCCTGTTTACTTGGCGTCAAATTGCCAAGCTGAAGAACTCTGTCAATACAAACTTACTAATGCTTGATGAAATCTTCGACTCATCGTTAGATGTCAATGGTACTGACTACTTCTTGAACCTGATGAATACGCTGGGTGAGAATGCCAATGTGTTTGTTATCTCTCACAAAGGCGACCAGCTGTTTGATAAATTCCGTTCTGTGATTAAATTTGAAAAGCGTAACGACTTCTCAGTTATTGTATGAGCAAAGAGTTTAGAAAACAAATGGGATTTACCAATCAAGGTAAATACAAAGAATGGTTGAAAGGTAAGGATATCGTTGTTCCTAACTACCAACTGTTAGAGAAATACAACAGTCGACTTTCAACTATCTTCAATAACATCAATCAGCAGTTAGAAATTCCCTTTGGTGGAAATATTGACCAGATGATAATTCGTTCATATACAGTTATGAAAGATAACCATATTATTGAACGACTAAACAATAATGGTCGTGCCTGTGAAGAAGTTTACTATAAGTGGATGCAAGGATACCTCGCTGAGCGTGTGTTCCTACCATTTATGATTAAGAAACTTGGTCTAACGGAATTAGATCGTAATGGTGGTGACGATCTAACTAACATTGAAACATTCAAACGAACTGGTGATGCTGATCTAATTGATAGATCTACTGGTACTAGAATTGATGTTCAGTGTGGCACTGGCGATGGTGTTTCCACAATTAAATACCATAAAGTCAAACATGCATTGGCAAACGATGGGACAACCTACGCATTTCTTATAGGTTTGTTTACTGGTCGTTATGCAATCATAAATTTGAACAACCTAAAAGACTCTGAGTTCAAAGCCAATGTCAGATGGGAGGGTCAACTTTGTTGGACTGTCCCTGAAATGCTCTTTCAGAACTGGTACAAATAACCCTACATCCTGTATGGGTATCCTGGAAGTCCCGTCCAGCCTAGATCGCAAAAAATGCTTGCTATTAAATAGAAAAAAGCGTATAATTATTCTATAACTTGAGGAATAATTTATGATGAATTCTAAAGACCTGCTTGCTCGCCTTTTGGCTAATGAAAACTTGAATGTTATTCGTGCCAATGTAGGAACAGCATCATTTGAGAGTATCACTAGAACTCTTACACTCCCAATGTGGAAAGATATGACTAACGATGTTGAGGAAATGCTCATCGGTCACGAAGTTGGTCATGCTCTATACACCACAACTGAACATATGGAAGAAACAGACTTCCGCTCAATCCAAGGTTACATGAATGTAGTTGAGGATGTTCGTATTGAAAAGAAAATTAAAAACAAATATCCAGGTCTGCGTAAGGCATTCATCACTGGTTATAAAGAACTCAACGAGAAAGACTTCTTTGGTATCCAAGGTAAAGATCTTTCTAACTTGCTACTGATTGACCGTATCAATCTATACTACAAGTGTGGTATCAACTGTGGTGTAAAATTTACAACACCTGAAATGTTCTATGTTCGCCGAGTTGATCGTTGCGACACTATGGATGATGTATATAAATTGGCTCAAGAAATCTATGCGTTCTCTAAGGATGCTCGCGATGCCAAACGAGAAGAACTCAAGAAATTACAAGAGTTGCTCGGTGAAGATCCACCTGAAGAAATGGATGAGATCGACAATTTTATGGATGATCCTGATGACTTTGACAATTACTCCCCTGAGGAAGAAGTTGAAGACGAAGAGCAACCAGAAACTAATAAGCGTTCTTCTACTTCACAAACCGATGAAGAAAAGAAAGTCGACGAAGAAAAAGAATTAGAATCAACTACACAGGCTGCATTCAAACAGCGTCTAGATGAGTTGGCTGATACTGATACTATCGTTCAGAACTTTATACCTAAGTTGGAAATGTGGCACGATCCTGTTATCGCAACAAAAACTGTTTTATCTGACTTGAAAAGAGATTTGGCTGAAGCAAAAACATATCGTGTTCAAAACTACAGCCAAGCGTGGGTTGACAACTACTATGGTCAACGAAGAGATTCTTTGGCTAAGTTTAAGACTGACTCCATGCGTGTTGTGAATTATCTTGTAAAAGAGTTTGAGATGCGCAAGTCAGCAACTGAGTATAAGCGTATTACCACTGCTAAGTCAGGCGACTTGGATATGCGTAAATTGTATGCTCATACTTTGACTGACGATATCTTTAGAAAATTAGATGTTCTTCCTGAAGACAAGAATCATGGTATGCTTTTCTTGTTAGACTGGTCAGGTTCTATGCAAAATAATATGACTGATACAATCAAACAGGTTATTAATCTTGCTATGTTCTGCCAACGAATTCAAATTCCATATCAGGTCTTTGCGTTTACAACTGGTTATCGTGATGAACATATTCCCTACGATGTTCGTGCAGCACATATCAACAAACTTGATCTAAATATGTCTGGGTTTTCAGATAGTAACTGGAACTTGTTGGAGTTGTTCAATCACAAAATGACCAACAGCGAATTTAATGCGATGATTGAGTATTTGACTCTTGAGCCATGGACATATTCTCGTGACTATGGTTTGAACTCAACTCCGCTGAATGAAGCATTATTGTTTATGATTGACTACATCGGCAAGTTCAATAAACAACATGCTGTTGAAAAGATGTCTTTCATTACTTTGACTGATGGCGCAGGTCACTCTGTCTCTGGTGCGAATCGTAACATTCGTCAGTATGGTTACAACAGTAACAGTAAACAGTGCAAGGTTAAGAACTATGTTCGTGATCCAATTACCAAGAAGGAATATCCTTTGAGCGATAATGGTTCAGAACAGAGTCGTACTTTCTTGCGAATCATTAAAGATCGTTACAATATTAAGACTGTTGGTTTCCATGTTGTCAGCAACAGTCGTCGCGATATTGGTTGCTTCATTCGGGATAATCTTCCAAAGGAGAATACAACCAGCGAATATTTGATGACTGAACAGATCCGCAAGGATATCCGTCAGAACGATTACTGTGTGGTCCAAAACACAGGCAGGGACGAAATGTACTTGCTTCCAGCGTCTAAACAAAAGATTGAGGAGGGTGAGTTAGAGATTGACTCTACAGCCAATGCAAAGTCTATTGCAAAGCAGTTTAGTAAATACCTCGGTGTAAAGAAGTCCAGCCGAGTCGTTCTGAGTCGGTTTGTAGGATTGATTGCCTAAGTCATTGATTTTAAACCTTTTTTATTAACCCTACGCTCTGTAGGGTTATTCCGAAAATACTTGCTATTAATTCGGAATTCAGGTATAATATTATTATAGACTTAGAAAGGTAACGATTATGTGGGATTCTTTTACAGACAATGAGTTGTATAACCTATGCTTCAGCTACGGCATCGAAGCAGAGTGCGTTATGTTGGGAAGTCGATTAATCAACCGAGAAGAAGTTGAAGCTGTTCTTACAGCATTTGAACACGATCTTGCATTTGGTGCTTGACATTAATTGCGAAATAGTGTATAATTGTTCTATATTATGAAAGTGAGTGAATGATGGCTAATAGTTATGTGAATGAGTTTGAGTCAAAACTCTTTGAGATGTTCCCCGATGTTAAAACGACATCACAGGTTTCCCGTAAACAGATTCAAACTGTTATGGAAAAACTGAAATCTTCCAAGTATCCGAATTGGTTGATGGAAAATAAACTCGGTCGTGGGTTATATGCGATTCCTGGCGGAAGCATTACTGCTCCGATCGTAGGTAATACTGCACTCGCACCTCAACAACCTGAAAGTGTGATTGTGGATTATACGAACTTAGAATCCCTTGTGCCTAAAATTGATGGCAACTATGTTCCCTTCGGTAACTATAAAGATTTAGAGCGCATCATTGCTTCTAAACAATTCTATCCAACTTATATCTCTGGTCCAACTGGGAATGGCAAGTCTACTTCTATTGAGCAGATTTGCGCAAAGTTACAGCGACCACTGATCCGTGTCAATCTGAACAAGATGACTGACGAAGATCAGCTGATTGGTTCTAAAACCCTTGTCGATGGTAATGTCGAAATCGTTGAGGGTCCAGTTATGATTGCGATGCGACTAGGCATCCCCCTGTTGCTCGATGAGATTGATGCTGGTGGTGCCAATACTTTGTTATGTCTCCAGCCAATCTTAGAGGGCAAACCTTTCTACTTCAAACTTAAGAACGAAATGGTTTACCCAGCTACAGGATTTAACTTGTTCGCTACGGCAAACACAAAGGGTAAGGGTAGCGATGATGGTCGTTACATCGGTACCAATGTTCTGAACGAAGCGTTCCTTGAGCGATTCGCAGTTACTTTCAATCAGGAATATCCTGATGCCAAAGTTGAGATTAAGATTGTTCAAAATCTTATGAAGTCCTTTGGTGTTCTTGACGAAGAATTTGCCAGCAACCTTGTTAAGTGGGCTGAAGCAATTCGTCGTACCTTTGACGCTGGTGGTGTTGACGAAACTATCACTACTCGTCGTCTGGTTCATATCGTTCGAGCATTCTCGATCTTTAAGAATCAGAAGAAAGCAATTGAGTTGTGTACTAATCGCTTCGATGACGCAACTCGCCTTGCCTTTGTTGACTTGTTCGATAAGGTAAGTGCTGGTGAACTGGTTGTTGAAGAACCAGCCCCTGTTGTTGAAGAAGTGAAAACAGATGAAGTTCAAATTTAATTGAGAAGGAAAATATTATGTTAAAATTTAAAGATCTTACTAAGTCACAAAAGCAGTTTATCGTTCGCACACTCGAGAACTTCCCTGCTTATTACTCAGAGCGTACCCTTGGTGCCAAACAAATCCACGCATCGTATTACAAGATGAAGGATGAGCGTAACACCTCTGGTGAGAAACTGGGCTATCCTAACTGGTTGCAAAGTAACAACCGAGTAGGTCGTGGTCAGTACCAAATGCCTTGGCCAAGTGAATCAGAACTTGCAACATTCTCAACTGTCAAAGTTACAAAGACAGATAAAGATGCAAGTAAACTCCAAAAAATAATTGACGAAAGTCCTGAAGAAGGAGTAGAATTACAATCTGATGACGAATTCATGGCTGAGTTGAGAGCCAACGGCATCCCAGTATAAGTTTCGTTGGGGGTTTGGTTTTATTGCCATCACCATTCCCCTCTTTTTATTGATGGCTTTATTATGGAGATATTATGTCTAAGAAAGAACAGCTTTTAAAGCACCTGCAAGCAGGTAAAGCATTTACTGCGAAGCAAATCACTGCTTCATTTGGTATTGCTAACCCAGCTCGCCATGTTCAAGTTTTGCGTGAGCAAGGTTACTGCGTATACAGCAACCCAACAACATTGAGCAATGGCACAGTCGCAACCAAGTATCGTATCGGCACCCCAAGTCGCCGTATCATTGCTTTGGCTCAAGCGATTGCTGGCGCACAAGCATTTACTCGTGCTTAATTAGTGAGTTATGAATGGGCATTCTTCGGAGTGCCCATTTGTCATTTCATTGGAGAAAATATGGCGACCAAGAAAACATTAAAAGAAGAAGCACCCTATAACCCAGGATACGAAAGTGTATCCTCAAAAGATTTGGTAAAGAACTCGCAGAATGCTACGACTGGTGGTCGTAAATTTGATGGCGGTAAATTACAATATGGACTTGTTCCGCCTCTCGCACTCAAAGCGACTGTAGAAATTCTAACATTTGGTGCAGAGAAATATGAGCCAGATAATTGGAAGTATGTTCCTGACTCAAAGCGCAGGTACTTTGACGCAATGCAAAGACATCTTTGGGCATGGAAAGAGGGAGAACAGAACGATCCCGAAACTGGAAAGAATCATTTGGCGCATGCAATGTGTTGCTTGATGTTTCTTTATGAGCATGATGTATACTATTCTGTCGAGGAAAAGAAATGACAATAGAACAGATCTTAGCAGCAACAGTAGTATGGGCACTCTTTGTAGTTATCGTATTCACTCACTCTAGCTGGGGTAAGATTCGTGATTGTTTCGCCATGTGGTTTACGAAAGAATATTGGACTAACTATAACACAGTAGAGTTTGCCAGTTGGGCAGCAAAAGCAGTTATCATTATTCCTGGACTTATCTTTGGTATCCAGTTGTGGTGGTTATACTTCTTCACTCTTGGTACATCACTTGCGCTTATCTGGGCAAGTAATAAGAAGTTGCTACCAACTCTGGTTGGGTTCAATGTAATTTGGGCTTGGATTAGTTGTATGGTTCTTGCGCAATATTTGTTGAAATAAATTTGACAAACTACTCGTTTCAGAGTATCATATTATATACATATTATTATGTTAATTGAAAAGGAAATTAAATGAAATTAAGTAAACAAACTGTCGAACTGTTGAAAAACTTTTCAACAATCAATAGTAACCTTCTGTTAAAAGCAGGAAGAAAAATTGGTACCATTTCTGGTCCAAAAAATATTATGGCATCGTCTCCGATTGCCGAAACAATCCCAAGCGACTTTGGTATCTATGATCTAAATGAATTCCTTGGTGCTTTATCATTGTTTCAAGATCCAGACTTGACATTCAGCGACAAGTATGTAGACATTCGTGAAAACAATAATAGTATTAAATACTATGCAGCAGAAGCAGCAAACCTTACTGTTCCACAGAAAGAAATCGTATTTCCAGATGCAGAAATTAACTTCCGTGTTACCTCGGCAACATTGGATTTGATTCGTCGCACTAGCGGTGTTCTTTCCGCACCTGACATGGTTATTTCTGGTGATGGTTCTAAGATTATCGGTAAAGTTTGCCAGAAGAAAAACGCTTCAGCGAACTCCTATGATGTAGATCTTGGTCCAACTGATAAGGTGTTTAATGTTAATCTTAAAGTTGAGAACTTAAAGATGGTAGCAGGAGAATATAATGTCTCAATCTCAAGCAAACGAATCAGCAGATTCGCAGGAACAAACGACCTCGTCTACTATGTCGCAGTCGAAGCCGACTCTACCTTCGAATAATTATTATGTAGTACCTGAACAAGAGGGTGAATCTGATCGCCCTCTTACCCCTTTTAGTCAACATTGATTATGAGAAATATATTATGGATAAGCGAAAGAAAATACCAAACCCAAGAGTAAATCGTAAAGTGTTACCACCAGAAGAACTATACACAATTGATCTTGAAACAGGCAAGAAGATTAAGAAAATGGTTTGGTGTGATTACCACAAAGACTGGGAATGGATTGCTGATTTTTATACAGAGAGTGAAGCAAAAGCCAAGCATCCTAATGATGTTAGAAATATGTGTATAGCAGCATGGGATTTGGTAAAAGGTAAAACTAACTTGGATAAGGTATCAGTTCCTAGACCTAAGAAAGAAAAATCTACAGCATCGTTAGTTTCGTTTTTAATTTGATTGGAGTTTTTATATTATGAGTGAATTTCTTTGGGTTGAAAAGTATCGACCACAGACCATTGACGACTGTATCCTACCTGACTCTTTGAAGAAAACCTTCAAAGAGTTTATCTCATCTGGACAGTTACCAAACTTTCTATTTTGCGGTACGGCAGGTGTTGGTAAGACCACAGTTGCCAAGGCACTATGTAATGAGATTGGTGCCGAGTTCCTATTGATTAATGGTTCAGAAGAATCTGGTATCGATGTTCTTCGCACTAAGATCAAGTCCTTTGCTTCAACTGTATCTCTTACAGATTCTAAAAAGGTAGTTATCCTTGACGAAGCGGACTATCTAAATGCCAACTCTACTCAACCTGCGCTTCGTGGGTTCATTGAAGAGTTCTCTAACAACTGCCGATTTATCTTTACATGTAACTTTAAGAATCGTATTATTGAACCACTGCATAGTCGGTGTTCAGTTGTAGAGTTTAAGATCGATGGTAAAGATAAACAACAAATCGCAGCCAACTTCTTCAAGCGTGCAGCAGGTATCCTAAAAGATGAGCAGATTGAGTTTGATCCAAAGGTAGTTGCAGAAGTAGTTACTAAACACTTTCCCGACTATCGTAGGATTCTAAACGAACTTCAACGCTACTCTGTTGCAGGTAAGATTGACTCTGGTATTCTTGTAAACTTATCTCAAGAATCATTCCGCGAGTTGGTTGGATTCCTGAAGGAAAAGAAATTCCCTGAAGTGCGTAAATGGGTCGCTAAGAATTCTGACATTGAAACTACACAGTTGTTCAAAGAACTTTATGACAATGCTGTAGAATTCCTTGAAACTTCTACCATCCACCATCTCGTTTTGATTCTTGCAGACTATCAATACAAAGCAGCATTCGTAGCTGACCATGAGTTGAACACAACTGCTGCCATGGTTGAGATCATGATGCAATGTAAGTTTAAGTGAGTCTGTTATGGAAATTATTTTAACAATGATATCGCTTTTCTTAGTATGGTTTATTGGAGCACTGTATGGATGGCACGCACATGAACGAATGGTTAGTAGAAGTCTTCGTCATGCTATCCATGAATTCCAAGAACATATTAATGAAACTCACATAAAAATTAAGATTGAGAAACATAATGATATGCTGTATGTGTATGATAATACAACGCATGTGTTTATGGCTCAAGGTAAAGATAGATACGAAATTGAGAAACAACTACAAGATAAGTTTCCAGGTAAACGATTTGCTGCCGAACCAACAGATATACTTTTGTTGGGAGCAGACTAATGAGTCCCTTTGATTTTCTAAATGCAATAAACTTAACCAAGAAGGATCTGATACGGGAAGATCCTTTAAACGAAAAGGACTATGCTCCTTTTATGGTTAATCGTGGGTTATCTTATTTTGCTGACACAGTTATGATGGCAAATGAGATGAACCAACATGGAGGTATCCCAAAGAAGTGGCAGAACGATTTCTTGCTAAATACAATTAGCAAGAAGAAACGATTTTCGAAATGGCATAAAAAAGACGCTGATGATAGGAAACTTCTTCTAATCATGGAATACTATAAATATTCTACTGAGAGAGCAAAAGAGGTTATGGACATAGTGAGTCCTGACCAGTTGACAATGATAGAAGAAAAACTATACAAAGGTGGAAAATAATGTCTGTTGAAATGATATACTATGACTGGACACCAGATTCTATGCTGGAAGTCCTGTTACCTGAACCTGATAACTTTTTGAAAATTCGTGAAACCCTTACCCGAATCGGGATCGCTTCTAGAAAAGAACAAAAATTATATCAATCTTGCCATATCCTACATAAACAGGGTAGGTATTTTATCGTTCACTTCAAAGAACTGTTTGCATTGGATGGCAAAGAATCCAATATAACTTCCAATGATGTTGAGCGTAGAAATACAGTGGCAGGATTATTGCAAGATTGGGGATTGCTGAAGATTGTGGATAACACAAAAGCAGAACCAAAAGTCTCTTTGTCACAAATTAAAGTTGTGGCATACAAAGAGAAAGCTGAATGGGAATTAGTTCCTAAATATAATATCGGTAAGAAGATTACCACTAAATAATTTTACATGGAGTTAGAAATGATCAAACTTGAATTGACAATCGATGAAGTAAACATGGTTCTTCGCACATTAGGTAAGCATCCATTTGAAGAAGTCGTTGCTCTCGTAGGAAAAATTAAATCGCAAGGCGATCCACAAGTCGATGAGATTGTGAAAGCCGAAGCTGCTAAAACAGCTGAATTACCAGCTGCTTAAATCTAAAATCTGGTGGGAGTAATTCCCACCATTTTGATTTTTATATTATGTGGATTTTAGGAATTCAAAAACAATCCAATGGTTCAATCTGTCTTTTAAAAGACGGAGAGATTGTATTGTTTTTACAGGAAGAACGAATCTCTAGAAAAAAGAAATTTTCTTTTCCATTTAAATCCATACAAAAAATTAAACAGTACACATCAAAAATTGATGTTGTTATTTTCTCTGGATATTCTTATAAGAAACAAGAGAATGAATTATTCTACAGGATGCTTCTTGAAGATAACCTTGTTGATTTAAATACAGGTTGGAAAGAATACCAACAGTCGCATCATTTATTTCATGCTTCAAATGCTTTTTATAATTCTGGATTCGACGAAGCGTTGTGTGTAGTATGGGATGGCCAAGGTTCTGAATTTGAAACAATATCTGGCAACAAAGGTAGCGAAACAACAACTGTTTTTCATGCCAAGTATCCAGCAGAGTTTAATCCAGTGTTTAAAAATATTCATATGAATAATATACAAGCAGATTATTCTTCTGAACACCATATTGATAATCACATTCTTAATACTCCAATAAACTATGAAACGCAATTTAGGTATGACTTAGACATTGGTTGTATGTATCAGGCAGTTACACAGCATCTAGGATTTGATTTAGAAGACTGTGGTAAAACAATGGGGCTGTCTGCTTATGGTGAGAAAGATCCTTCCATTCCTGAACTTATACTTCAGACAGATAAAATATATTCTAATTCTAATTTGTTTGTTAATCGGTTTCGTCTAAACACGGATTTATATCCAAACCTTAATCCTGCAAATTTAGCATTTTCTTTACAGTCTTCTATTGAGGTTATGGGATTAAACCTTATTCAGAGAATGTTAAAACAAACTTCTTTGAAAAAACTTGTTATTAGTGGTGGTGTTGGATTAAATGTTTGTTTAAATTCAAAAATAAGAAAACATATACCCAACGATGTTGAAATTTATATTGAACCAAACTGTGAAGACACAGGAAACTCTATTGGTGCTTGTAAATATTATTGGCATTCAGTTACTGACGACTTAACTAAGCGACCATTAAAAACATGTTATCTTGGAGAATCTCCTTCTTATGATTATTCATTACTACTTGGAGAAACTGAAGAAGAAACAGATTATTCTAAAATATGTAATCTATTAGAATCTGGAAATATTGTAGCATTGTTCCAAGGACAATCTGAAATTGGTCCAAGAGCATTGGGAAATAGAAGTTTATTATTTGATCCAAGAGTTTCCAATGGTAAAGACATTGTTAATTCTGTTAAACACAGAGAATGGTTCAGACCTTTCGCAGCTTCTATTCTTGTTGAAGAATTTTCAAACTATTTTGATACTCTTGGTCTTACTGAATCTCCATTCATGATGTATGCTGTAACTGCTAAAGATGGTGTAAAAGAAAAAGTTCCTTCAGTTATTCATTTTGATAATACTTGTAGAATACAGACAGTAAAAGAAACTGATAACCAGCATTATTATAATTTAATTAAAGAGTTCTATACTAGAACTGCAGTTCCTATGTTATTTAACACATCATTCAATCTTGCAGGCGAACCAATGGTAGAAACTGTGCAAGATGCTCTTGACACAATGAGGAAAAGTAAGATAGAATATCTATATCTACCAGAAAAAAATAAATTAATTACGGTAAAAAATATATAAATACATTATGACTTCACCTTAGGACCGCTAAGATACGAAGTGTTTTAAAGCTGGTGTGACATTACGATACCTCTGGATCCAGTAACCAGAACCCTCTATGCCCATTTGGGGTAGAGTATTTTATAACTCGCTTAATAGGAGAACTACTATGGGTAATTCATTACCGCAATTTGCATTATTTGGTCCAGGATTTAAGGACTTCGACAAATTCTTTGTCGGCTTTGATGAATCAGCAAAACAATTACAATCGTTACATGCTGATCTAACTAAAAACATTCCCAACTATCCACCATACAACATTCGCAAGAATGATGAAAACTCATACACAATCGAAATGGCTGTTGCTGGTTTTGGTGAGACAGAGATTGACATTACCATTGATGGTGGTAAATTAATCGTTAAGGGAAATGTTGACACTAGCACTGATGATATTCCAGAAGACACTTTCCTCTTCAAAGGTATCGCTACTCGTGCCTTCACTCGTGCGTTTGCTATCGATGATCACATCGAAGTAAAGAACGCAGAACTATTCAATGGTATGCTTAAGATTGCTTTGGAGCGTTTAGTTCCAGAAGAATCCAAACCAAAGAAAGTTCCTGTAAAAACTGCTGGTAAAAAAGAGTTCTTGAGAGAAGGGGAATAATCAATGAAAGCCATTAAAAGATTTTTTATGGCATTTCTTGAAGTTGTCCAAGAAACTCGTGCTAGACAAGCAGAGGAATTAAAGAAGAGGTATTTTCAAAGATGAAAACCTTTCTATCTATAATTTCAAACTTGTTTAAACAGAGATCTCAGTTGGAAGAATTTATTCTTTCTAAGAATCCAGTAACAGCTGGCGATGTAGATCACTGGACTAGGGTATTTAATCACTCTCAGTATAGGGGATTATAATGCTTAACTGGATCCCTATGACTGATGATGATTGGGATTGGGTAAACGGAAAAATTCCACCAGTACCAGAGAAGAAGTAAAAACAGTGGGGATTTATTCCCCACTTCTTCATAGCATAAATAAAGTTATGAAGAAAAAAGCAAGTGTATTTCCAAACATGGTAACATATGTACCTATCCGAAGAAAAGATTGGGTGCTTAAGATTTCAATTTTTAAAGACAAGTCTATATTAGTTATTGGGTACCATGTTTATACATTTAGTAGTATAGTGAGGCAGTTTGATAACGCTGATTTGGCTGCTTCGTTTATTGATTTTATGGTAGAACAGGAAGAAATATGACAGTGAAAGTATACAAAATGATTAATGGTGAAGACATTATGGGTGAGATTTTCAACTCAGAAATGATGGATCCAATCGAACTAAAGAATCCATCTCAAATCGTTCTTCAACGAACAGAAACTGGTATGGGTGTTGCTCTAGCACCGTATATGCCTTTTGCTGATGGTAATGTTAAGATTCACAAACATGCCATTGCATCTGAGTGTATCCCAGATCAAAATATGGTAAACGAATATAACAGAATCTTTGGTTCTGGTATTCAAGTTGCTCCAGCCTCAGCCCTTGCAGGCTTGCAAGTAGCAAAATAATCCTTGACATTTAATGGCGTTTCAGGTATAATAATACTTGAGACGCTATTTTCCATTGGAGATTTATTATGTTTATGTTTGATATTGAGACTCTTGATGCCGAGTCAACAGCTGTTGTTCTTTCAGCTTCCATCATTCACTTCAAACTTGATGGATACTACAACTATGAAGACCTTTTATCTAATGCTCTTTTTGTAAAATTTGATGCCAAAGAACAAATCGCAATGAAGCGTTCTATTGATAAGAGTACTGTTGATTGGTGGGGAAATCAACATGAGTATGTTCGAGGTGTTTCCCTAACTCCCAAGAAAGACGATTTGACTTCTATCGATGGAATCAATAAAATAAAAGAATATATCGCGAAGTATCCAGAGAAAGACCAAACCTTTTGGTCGCGAGGTTCTCTTGATCAAATGTGTATTGATAGTTTGTGTAAGTGGAACAAACAAGATCTAATCGCACCTTACTTTGTTTGGCGTGATGTTCGAACAGCAGTTGACTTGCTTTGCGAAACAGGCAAGGGTGGCTATGCTGATATTGTTCATCCTACCTTTCAACGACACAATGTTATTAAGCACCACCCAACTCACGATTGTGCGTTGGATATTATGATGTTAATTTATGGGAAATAAATGAAAGAATTTTATACAAGCGTTGTTCAATATGGTAGTAAGATGCTTGTCCGTGGCTACGATACAAGCGGAAATCCTTTTAGACATCGTGTAGATTTCAACCCAACAATCTTTGTTCCCTCAAAGACACCGACAGATTATAAAACTCTAGATGGTAAATTCGTGGCACCACTTCAGTGTGGTAATGTTCACGAAACTAAAGAATACATTGAACGATACAAAGATGTTCAAGGGTTTGAGATTAATGGTAACAATAACTGGGTTGCTCAATTCATCAGCGACACATATAAGGGTGAGATTATTCCAGATACAGATTTGGTGAAGATTCTAACGATCGACATTGAAACTGCCACTGAGAATGGATTCCCTGATATCCCTTCAGCAAATGAAGAGATCCTTCTCATCACACTCCAAGATAATAAAACAAAAGACATCGTTACCTTTGGTCGTAGACCTATCGGTAACTCTGGCGACATCGACTATCGTTGTTTCGAAAACGAAGCACAGATGCTCAAGGAATTCCTTGTCTATTGGCAAGAGAATTGTCCCGATGTTGTTACTGGTTGGAACATTAACTTCTTCGACATTCCCTATCTTATTCGCAGGATTGAATATGTTCTTGGTGAATCTTTCGCTAAGAAGATCTCACCTTGGGATATGATTCGTGAGCGCAAGGTTGCCATGAAAGGTAGCGAGGAATTAACATACGACATTCAAGGTGTTGCTATGTTAGATTACATCGATCTCTATAAGAAGTATACCTATTCCGCTCAAGAATCTTATCGTCTTGATCATATTGCCTTTGTTGAACTTGGTGACCAGAAGTTAGACCACAGTGAGTATGGCACTTTCAAAGACTTCTATACTCAGAACTGGAAGAAGTTCGTTGCTTATAACATTCATGATGTGCGACTTGTTGACAAACTTGAAGACAAGATGAAGTTAATCGAACTGCAGTTGACCATGGCATATAATGCCAAGATTAACTATGAAGATGTATTCTCACAGGTTCGTATGTGGGATGCTATCATCTATAATCATCTTCGTGATAAGGGTGTTGTGATTCCACAGAACAGTGGTAATCGCAAAGGCGAAAAGTTTGAGGGTGCTTATGTTAAGGATCCTCTTGTTGGACTTCATAAGTGGGTTGCTTCCTTCGACTTGAACAGTCTATATCCTCACTTGATTATGCAGTATAACATCTCACCTGAGACAATGCTTGAGGGTCGTGAAACTGTAACTGTTGATTATCTTCTTGACCAAAAGTTTGATACTACAGAAATTAAACAACGCAATGTTTGTATGACTGCCAATGGTGTTTGCTACACCAAAGATAAACTTGGCTTCATGCCTGAGTTGATGGCAACTATGTATGCTAATCGTTCTAAGTTTAAGAAGCAGATGCTGAAAGCTGAACAAGAATATCAAAACGATAAGTCTAAAAAGAACCTGTTGAAAGATATCTCTCGACTCAATAACCTGCAGATGGCAATGAAGATTGCGTTGAACTCTGCTTATGGTGCCATGGGTAATCAGTATTTCCGCTACTTTGACTTGCGAATGGCAGAGGGTATTACTTTGTCTGGTCAGTTGTCGATTCGTTGGATGGCAAATAAACTAAATGCCTTCATGAACAAAACACTGAAGACTAAAAATAAAGATTATGTTATTGCGATTGACACTGACTCAATCTATCTTACTCTTGAGAATCTAATTGAATCTGTTTGTGTCGGCAAGACTGATGAACAAAAGATTAAGTATATGGATAAAATCTGTGAAGATGTTTTCCAGCCATTTATCGATAGTGGTTATCAAGAGTTGGCAACTTATGTTAATGCTTATGCTCAAAAGATGCAGATGAAGCGTGAGGTGTTGGCAGACAAAGCAATCTGGACTGCCAAGAAGCGTTATATTATGAATGTTCACAACTCGGAGGGTGTACAATATGCGGAACCTAAGATCAAAGTTATGGGTCTTGAGATGGTCAAGTCCTCTACTCCTCAAGTTATTCGTAATAAACTTAAAGATTCGATCAAGGTTATTCTTGAAGGCGATCAGAATAAAGTTCATTCTTACATTGAAACTTTTAGAAATGAGTTTAATAAACTATCGGTTGAAGAGATTGCGTTCCCAAGATCGGTAAATGGTCTTCGTGAGTATTCTAGAAGTTCTACAATCTACGGTAAGTCAACTCCTATCGCAGTTCGTGGTGCGTTGTTGTTTAATCACCACACAAAACTCAAGGGACTTGAGAAACAATATCAACCTATTCGTGATGGTGACAAGATTAAGTTTGTGTATTTGAAAACACCAAACTCGATTCAAGAAGATATTATTTCTTTCAGCCAAGAACTACCCAAGGAATTAAACCTACATAGTTATGTGGACTACGAAAAACAATTTCAAAAGGTTTTCCTTGATGCATTGCAGATTGTCATTGAACCTTTGGGATGGAATGTAGAACCTCATTCTTCATTGGAGGAATTCTTTGGATAACATTAGAGTAATTAAAACTGGCATTAATGTCAGCAAAATAGTAAGACAGCTGAAACAGTATCCTAAAGATTGGATGGCTCAGCGAAATGTTGAAGGAGCACTATCGTTGCTCGACAGAGGATATGACGACATTCCTGTTGGTAATCTTCAACTCGTTATTGGTGGTGTAGAAAAAGCTGAAGACTTTGTTGGAGACAGTGAAATCTGTATACCAACACCAGCAATTGAACACCATACAGAGATTGTTAGTTTTATGAAAAGACACTTCAAGACTTTTAGTCGTTGTGGTTTCTTATCATTGCCAGTTGGTGGTATGGTTGGTCGTCATATTGACGAAGGTACTTACTACCAAACAAGAGATCGCTATCACTTATCCATTCAAGGAAAGTATAGATATTTCGTTGGCGATGAACATTATGATGTTGAACCTGGAACTCTGCTGTGGTTCAACAATAAATTAATGCACGGAACAGAAAACATTGGAGATTGTACAAGAATTACCTTTGTATTCGATGTTCCACATAGCAAGAATAATCCTTGACTTGCAAGCATATACATAGTATAATAATATTAGTTACTTGGAGAACATATGAGTTTATTAGACAAAATTAAAAAGAATTCGACAATCAAAGATTCCGCAATTCTTTCCCAATCAAAATTCTTCACCAAGAAGGATATGATTCCTACCTCTGTTCCAGCAATCAATATCGCATTGTCTGGTCGTCTAGATGGTGGTCTAGTCCCAGGAGTTACAATGTGGGCTGGTCCATCGAAACATTTTAAAACTGCCTTCAGTTTGTTGATGGCAAAATCTTATTTGGACAAATATGAAGACGCTGTTCTACTGTTTTATGATTCTGAGTTTGGTACTCCTCAGTCCTATTTTGATAGTTTCGGTATCGACACCGATCGTGTTATTCACACACCACTAACCGATGTTGAACAATTAAAGTTTGACATTATGCAACAGTTGCAAGGTGTTGAGCGTGGCGATCATCTTATCGTTGTTATTGATTCAATTGGTAACCTTGCTTCTAAGAAAGAAGTAGATGATGCGTTAGAAGGTAAGTCTGTCGGCGACATGACTCGTGCGAAACAAATGAAGAGTTTGTTCCGTATGATTACACCTCACTTGAATCTTAAAGATATTCCTTTGGTTGTTGTTAATCATACCTACATGGAAATTGGTATGTTTCCTAAAGCAATCGTTGGTGGTGGTACTGGTTCATACTATTCGGCTGATAATATTTTCATTATCGGTCGTCAACAAGAGAAAGAAGGAACTGAGGTAGTCGGTTACAACTTTGTCATTAATGTGGAGAAATCTCGCTATGTTCGAGAAAAATCTAAAATCCCTGTTACTGTGTATCACGATGGTGGTATTAGTCGTTGGTCTGGTTTGTTGGACATGGCATTGGAGTCAGGACATGTTATTAAACCATCTAATGGTTGGTACTCAAAAGTGGACAAGGAATCTGGTGAAATAGAAGATAAGAAATATCGTATCAAAGATACAGACAATAAAGAATTCTGGATGCCTGTTCTAATGCAAAAGACTTTCATTCAATTTGTTAAAGACAAATATCAAGTTGGTTCAACAGAAATCCTCAAAGATGAGGAGATTGAAAAAGAACTTGCAGAGATTGACAATGAAGACTGATATGGTAAGACCATATAAAACATTAGAACGCAATGGAGTTATTGCGTTAATGTTGACAGAGGGAGAATTTTCAGGTATAATATTCTCTTATGGTCGAGTTGGTTTTGTTGAAGATACAGCCAACGACAGATTGAAGATTGAATTTGATTACAAGATTTATGAAGAAGAACCAGAGTCACTAGATAAAGTTGCCTTTGAGAAAGAACTAGGCGATTTTCTCATGGAACTTTTAGAGTATGGCTTAATAAAAAACGATATAGTATATACAGGCGGTGTTGATGAGAATAGAGAAGTCGATCCTATCGAACTTGATCCACAATGAAGAATATTGCCGCAAGGTAGTTCCTCATCTTAAGACTGAGTATTTTACTGATAGAAAAGAATCAGTAATTGCTCAAGAACTTATTAAGTTTTTTGTAGAATATAACAAGCCAGCATCTCCAGAAATCTTGGCGATTGAGGTTGGCAACAGAAAAGATTTAAACGACAAGGAAGTCCCTGAGTTTGAAGTTTATATTAATGAACTCACAAGTAAAGAAACTAATGTAGATTGGTTGCTTGGTGAAACAGAAAAATTCTGTAGAGATAAGGCAGTTTACAATGCGATTTTACACTCAATTAAAATCATTGATGGTGGCGATAAAGTCCACTCCAAAGATTCAATTCCTTCTATACTCAGTGATGCTCTTGCCGTGTCTTTTGATAACCATGTTGGTCATGACTACATCGAGGATTTTGATGAGAGGTATGATTTTTATCATAGGGTGGAAGAGAAGATTGCTTTCGATCTTGACCTGTTCAATAAAATCACTAAAGGTGGATTATCAAAGAAGACCCTTAATGTGGTACTGGCTGGTACTGGGGTCGGCAAGTCTTTGTTCATGTGTCATGTGGCTGCTAGCACATTGATGCAAGGTAAGAATGTTTTATACATTACCATGGAGATGGCTGAGGAAAGAATCGCTGAGCGTATCGATGCCAACTTAATGAACATTGGTATGGATGAGTTGAAGATTATCGACAGAGATCTTTATCAAAAGCGTTTCAGTAAAGTTTCCACCAAGACACAGGGTAAGTTGATTGTTAAAGAATATCCAACGGCAGGTGCTCACTCTGGACACTTTAAAGCATTGCTTGAAGAGTTGAAACAAAAGAAGAAGTTTACACCAGATATGGTCATCATCGACTATCTAAACATCTGTTCTTCTTCAAGAATGAAGCAAGGGGCGAATGTAAATTCTTATACATATATTAAGAGCATCGCAGAAGAGTTGAGAGGATTGGCAGTAGAATATGCTGTTCCTATCCTATCAGCTACCCAAACGACTCGCTCAGGTTTTGCTAATACTGATGTAGAATTAACAGACACTTCTGAATCATTTGGTTTGCCAGCTACAGTGGATTTTATGTTTGCTCTAATATCCTCTGAAGAACTACAAAACTTGAATCAGATTCTTGTGAAGCAGTTGAAGAATCGTTATGGGGATCCGTCATACTTTAAGAAGTTTGTGATTGGGGTTGACAGATCCAAGATGAAGTTATATAATTTAGAAAGTAGCGCACAGGAAAATCTATCTGACTCTGGACAAGAAGATCATGGTCCAGTATTTGACAAGTCTGAATTCGGAAAGCGTGTAAAAGCAGAAGAGTTCGAAGGATTTAAGTTTTAGGAGAAAGTTATGGTTAGAAAAATTGTAGCAGATCAAAAGTATGACTGCAAAGATTTATTGGGGAAATTCGTAGATGAAAGACACTATGATATATTGGTTGAGGAAGATTGTGATGTTTATATGCCACTTCCGCCAGGAGAAGAAGAAACCTATGGTGAAGACCGTATCGTCTTCAAATTCCGTAAGAACTTCTTCACGCAAGAAGAACAGCAAATGGCTTATATCGGCTTACGGGAAGCAGCCACTCGGACGGAAAACAGGGGTCTCGCATCGGGCATCAAAGAAGGTATAGTTGCCACTGATGAAGGTCGCGAATGGGTAACCAACTATCAAGATGAAATGACTTCTGCCTTGTTGGCAAATCGTAATGCATCTCTTGATGAAGTTGATGTTATCGATGCTATTCGTGCCAAGTATCCTCGTGATGTTGACAAGAAAATGGCTGGCGGTGCAGGCAAAAATAATGTCTGGGTTATCTCTCGCTATCGTGATGGTAAGTTTGACTTTGAGGCATGGTTAGATTCTATCAAACCTTTGAGTCGTGCTGAGCGTGCAGCATCTTGTGAAGAAATTATGAAGATGATGAGTTTAACTACCTATGGTACTGCTGTTAATTCGGGTATCGCTGGTTGGTTCGATCGTTATCCTCGCATTCCCTATGGTCGTGCCACTTCTTATACTGCCAATAGTTTTGACAAGTTTAAAATGTCCTATCCATTTCTACAACATTTGGCAACAGGTTTTAAACAATTATTACCTCAGCGTTATAATGCTCAGATGGAAGCAGCAAGTAAAGTTGATCCAGCATTCCTTGTTCCTGAAACTCCCTTTACCACTGTTACGGTAAATAAAACATTCAGAACTGCTGCTCACTATGACGCAGGTGATTTGAACACTGGTCTTTCAAACTTATTGACTCTGTCAAATGATTGTAACTACACTGGTGGATATTTGATTGCACCTGAGTATCGTGTTGCTGTTAATGTCCGTCCAGGTGATTTGTTATTGATTAATAATCATGAAGTAATGCATGGTAACACTCCGATTGAATGTGCCGAAGGTTCTGAGCGTATCTCTTTGGTTGTTTACTTCCGTGAGAAGATGCTTGAGTTGGGTTCATGGCAGTATGAGAACTGTCGTTATGAGTTTGTTGAATCCCGTAGACTTAATCAAGAACACAAACTGTGGAAGAAACTTTGGAATGGAGTTTCTGAAGGTATGTGGGAATCTAAAGAATGGTATGACTATTGTGAAGAAAAACTTGGTCATGATACTCTAATTAAATATCACCCACTGGCTAATGCTGGTACACTAGAGGAGTTCTTCGGATGAAAATTATGATGGTCATGCATACCTTTAATAACTTTGGGGGTATTATTAATCATGCTGAGCATCTTCTTGCTGGGTTGAAAGAACTTGGTCACGAAGTAACCTTTGCTTATCTTAAACCAAACAAGCAAGTAAAGTCTGTTGAGATTCCAACAACTCTTAAAGAGGGTTATGAGATTGGTGTTGGTTCAGGTTATCCAGTACACCAAGGTGATGGTTGGATTGCTCCATACTATTCTTACAAAGTTAAAGAATCAATTGAGCAGTTTATTCGCGATGCTAACACACACGACATTGTTATTTGGGAGTCAATCTTTGGCTTCAAAAACAAAGACACAGAGCAAGACTTGAACTGGTTGCCGATGATTGAAAAGATTACGGCAAAACAGATTCCTATTATTCATGATGCTAACTTGAAGAAACTATACCCATGGATTGTTCTCTTTGAGAAACACTTTGCTGGAGTTGCTTGCGTACACCCTGCTGCTTATGAGTCTGCGGATTTCCTGAATGTTCCAAGGGCATTAATTTTAAATCCTCAGGATATTGATGGTGTACCAGCAACCCCACCTTTTGCTGGTCGTGAGAACAAACTGTTGTCTATCCAAACATTCAAGCGTTGGAAGCGTGTTGATGATTTGATTCGTGCAGTTCCCTACATGCCATCAGTAAAAACCCTAGTAGGTGGTTATGGTATTGAAGCAGCATACATGATGTCCAAGGATAAGTGTAAAGAAGAATATTTCGCGACTAAAGATTATGATCCAGATGTGACACCCGATCGTGAGGGTAAGCGTATCTGGGAGAATGCCGAGAACTCAGGCAACTTTGAGTATCTTGGTTTTATTTCAGGAGCAAAGCGTGATGAGATACTTGCCAGTAGTAAGTTTTTGGTTGATCCAAGTTGGTCTAATACTTTCGGGGAACACTTCAACCGAGTTGTTATTGATGCTATGCGTATTGGCACTGTTCCAATTGCTATTAATTTTGGGGTATCCAACAACGAAGAAGGCATGGGGGTTGTCCTCAAAGCAGGAATAAACTACTGCATGGTTAAAAAGTCGTCCACTCCAAAAGAGTATGGGCAAGCGATCGCTAACTTTTGTAACATGTCCGAAGCTGACTACCGTCAAATTCAACTAAATAATTATGAACTCATTAAACAGTTTGATCGCAAGGTTATCGCCCAGCACTATATAGACTTGGCTGACCAGAAACCAACTGGATATCTAAATGAGGTACTCGTTAAATCTAACCACGATCCTTCGATTCACCAGAAAGCACAGGAGATGTTCGATGAACACTTTGAGAGCAAACAGGAAGTTGACTTGGAGTCACTATTCGGGTGATGTAAAATGAGATACATTCAGAGTTTAGACTTCGACTTTGTTGACATGCTGAACTTTGATGATCGCCCATTCAGGGCAAAGTTTGTTCCAGCCAAAATCTGGAACGATCTTGACAAGTACAAAAATGACGCCACTGGCTTGAGGAACTACTTCAAGAAATGGCGTTTTCGCATTGTATGGCACTATGAAGAAAAGCCAACAAAGAACATCGCTGTTGGTGGTGGTTACTGGACTGATAAGGGTTGCTCTGATTTAGATATTTGGACAAGTCCAGAAACAGATTATAACCACTACAAGTTCACTGATGCCACATGGGCAAGGTTCAAGTACAGAGTTATTCAAGTAGCAATGCATGAACTTATCCACTGTAAACAGTACTACGGCAAGGATGAAGAGTACTGCGCCAGCAAGGTTTACTATGCCAAAACTGGAATTGAACGCATAGATAATACCAGAGATTATCATGCTGGTCGTGATGAAATTGAGGCATATGCTCACTGCGTATATCTTGACTTTAAGAACAAGCGTCCAACAATCTCAGTGGCTGAGTTAATACGCCATGCCAAGACCTATAAGGTATCAAAGAATCTGTCAGGTATTCAAAGAATATTCCGCACAGATCGCCACAATGAGGTTATCCCTCTCCTTCTCCGTAAGATCCTAGTCTGGGAAAGAAAATATAATCGCTGGCATGCTTGACTAAATATTGCTATTAAGGCATAATTTAGTAACTATGGCATCTATTGTTGGAAGTACCACCTACGGAGAAGGACACAAAGTTGTTCTTAGAGACAGCACTCAAATTAAAGCTGCTGCTCTTGTTGGTCAACTAACTAAAGCTGGTTACAAACTTAGCGAATCAGTTTTCTCCATTACCAAAAGTAAAACCAAACCTGATAAACAAATTATCGTCACAACAACAGGCACAGATAAACTGTTCCTGAAAGATGACAAGAACAAGACTGTTTTATTCAGTGGTTCTGCTTCAGCAATTAACAATCTTTTTAATCACTTCACTGCAAACGCAAAGGCAGACACAAGACAGCTAACTGAGATTAAAGAAAAGATCAGTATGTGGATGTTTGAGTCTGTTATTGAAAAGGGTGTATATCCAAAAGAAGATGTTCTTATTGGAAAACTTAGTGTTTCTGATAAGAAATTATACGACCATACCTACTATGAGTCTGCCTTGAAACAAGCAAAGGTATTAAAGCCAAAGGTAAAGGGAACTGGGTTCTCCTACGAAAGACAGGCAGAAAATATAACTGCGAAGTTGTATGAGGTAGGTCGCAAGTTATCTAAGAAGGCAAATGATAACTGGAATCCAGCCGATGTCTGGATTATAAAGAAAACTTTTGATATGAAGAAGTTTTATGATGCTACAACAATTGGCGAACTGAATGACGCAATCGCTGCAGCATATAAAAAGGGAATGGTGTATCCAGTTTCTCTGAAACAAGTTACAACTGAGAAAGCAAAGTTCTCTGTTATTGATGTAAATACTATGCTATCCCAACCATTGGAATATGATGTTTCTTTTGAGAAGGTAGACTTGTCCGACACATTTAATAATTTCATTCTACAAACAAAATCAGGTTTTGCTATCCGAGCAGGATTTAAGGCATCGGCAACCACATTGAATGTTTCAATGGAGGGTAGATTTGTCGGTGCTGGTTATCAACTTGGTGCTATTGATGCTTCAACTTTTCCTGCTCATATGGTGGCTAAGTATTCTTATACTGTTCGTGGAAGTAAAGAAGTCGCCAAGACTGATTATGATACAGCCAAAAAAGAACTTAAAAAGATTATCGAGAGATATGGAAGATTCTCGAATACTTTGACAGATTTTAAGGCAGCAGAAAAGGCATTTAACAGTGGTAATAAATTGACCAAAGATAGATTCGCTAATCTAATTTCATATATGTATGCTTTAATGGTCGCTCCAAAAACGCCAAAAGAATTTAAAGAATTAATGACTTACTGTTATTATTCTTCTAAAAAACTGGTTGCAGACGCTAGTATGTATGTTATTTTAGAGAATGGATAACCCTACCAGTCGTAGGGTTATTACTTGACATATATTTGCAAATCAGGTATAATATAAATATAAGAATAAGAGGGTATCCAATGAAATCGTTCCAGACATTCCTGAAGGAAGAAGCCGAAGAAGGCTCTAAACTTAAACATATTACTCATCCAGAGGATCGTCCACTGTTCCATGGTCATGAGGGTTTCGAACATGCCCATGGCGCATTGACTCATGCTCATGAGCATATGAAGTCTGGTTCTAATAACAGTAACCTCACTACAAAATATGATGGTTCTCCAGCTGTTGTTTTTGGACACCATCCTAAGAACGGAAAGTTCTTTGTAGCTACAAAGTCTGCGTTCAATAAAGACCCAAAGATTAATCACACTCCAGCAGACATCGAAAAGAATCATGGTCATGCTCCTGGTCTTGTTCATCACCTTAAAGCTGCTCTTGAGCACCTACCAAAAGTTACACCAAAGAAAGGTGTTTATCAAGGTGACTTGATGCACTCTGGTGGCGATAAAGGTTCTGTTACTCATGACAAGAAAACAGGAAAATCTTCCTTTACTCCAAATACAATTACTTACACTGCTCATGGCGATGAAGCAAAGAAAATCGCAAAGTCTAAAGTAGGTATCGCTGTTCATACTCAATATCATGGTAAAGACATTGCTTCTATGTCTGCTCACCACGATGTAAATCACAAAGACTTTGGTCAACATCCTGATGTTCACCACCATGATGCTAGTCATGATACTAGCAAGATTAGTTATCCACAAAAATCACAAGACGAATTCCATAAGCATATGAATGCTGCTAAAGCAATTCATGATACTCATGGTTCTAAAATGTATAACGCAGTTCATAAAACGCATAGTGGTGATACTGGTCATCTTGGAACATACATCAACAAGACAGTTCGTCATGATGAGATTCCAACTGCTAAGGGTTTTCAACAACACCTTAATGATGTTCATGAAAAGAAAGCATCTAAGTTGAAATCAGAAGCTGGTCAAGCAAAACACAAAGCCGAAGGTGCTTCTCAAGTTGCCCATGTTGAAAAGAACAAGGGACATTATGATAACTTATTAAACATGCATCACCACTTGGCTCAAGCCAAGAATACTCTGGTTAAACATCTTGAGTCTGGTCATGACAAATACGAACATCATATCGAAGGCAAAGAATCTAAGCCAGAGGGTTTCGTTATTAATCATGAACATAATGGTAAAACTGAACCATCTAAGTTAGTTAATCGTTCTGAGTTTGCCAAAGCAAACTTACTCAAGTCAAGAAAACCAAAGGAAGAATAATATGTCAAACCTAATTGCAGCAGCACTTAAAGAATTAGAAAAATACGCAGAACAAAATCCTGAACAAACAAAAGAAGTTGTTGCGGAAAAGGCTCTTGAGAAAACTCAACTCGTAGAAAAAGATGTTCAGTTGTGGAAAGAAGAATCAAATCCAAACCGATTGACAATTATAGAGGAATAATATGGTATCATTTAAAGAATATCTTGAAGAAGGTAAGCGTGGGTTGTGGGATAACATCCATGCTAAACAAGAACGAATCAAAAATGGTTCTGGTGAGCGTATGCGCAAGCCAGGAAGCAAGGGTGCTCCATCTGCTGCTGACTTCAAAGCATCTGAGGCAACTTCTAAGAAAGAAGAAGTAGAATCCCAATTCGATATAATTGAACAATTCGTTGAACACTTGGCTGAAACTAATGAGTTAGATTCAGAAACAGTATGGGAAAGTCTTGATGAAGTTTCTGATGAAGAGTTGTTAGAAACTGCAGCGAACTGGGCAAAACAAGCAGCCACTGCTATCGCTATGAAAAAAGCTGGTAAGAAACCTAAGAATGAAGAAGTCGAAATCGAAGAAGATGCTAAGGGTTATAAGAATCCAACAGGTGGTCTAACCCAAAAGGGTCGCGACTACTACAATAATAAATTTGGTGGACATCTTAAAGCACCAGTGACAACTCCTCCTTCTAAATTGAAGCCAGGAAGCAAAGCTGCTAATCGCCGTAAATCTTTCTGTGCTCGTATGTCTGGCGTAGAAGGTCCAATGAAGAAACCTAATGGTGAGCCAACTCGTAAGGCACTCGCATTGAGAAAGTGGAATTGCTAATGTTATCGTTTAAAAGTTTTGTTGCTATCCTAGAAGAACTAGGTGGAAAAGAAAAAACAGATGGATCTGTTTCTCTTAAATCCCATAAGGTAATGGCATTCGGTCGCATGAATCCAATTACTCATGGTCACCAAGCAGTAGTTAATAAAGTGCATGAAGTTGCCAAGAAACATAACGCTGACCATGTTGTTATTGTTTCTCACAGTCAAGATGCTAAGAAGAATCCATTGACTGCTGCACAGAAAGTTAAGCATGCCAAGAATGCTTTTCCTGGAACTAATGTAACTGCTGCTAGTAAAGAACACCCTACTATCCTTCACCATGCTGCTCGAGCACATTCTACTGGGGCGCAACATCTTCATGTAGTTGCTGGTTCTGATCGTCATGAAGAGATGCATAAACTCTTACACAAATATAACAATGTGCCATCTGCCCATGGTCACTATAATTTCAAGTCTATCACTGTTCACTCTTCTGGCGAGCGTGATCCAGATGCTGAAGGAACGACTGGTATCTCTGCCAGTAAAATGCGCGAACATGCTGCTTCAGGTAATAAGACAGCGTTCCATGCTGGTGCTCCAACAGGTATGAGCGCAAAACATAAAGACGCTATGTATCACGATGTTCGTAAAGGTATGGGGCATAAAGATTAAAAGACCTAAATAATACTAGTAATATTATTTTATAGATGGAAAAAGATGAAAAACTTTAAGCAATTAATCAGAGAATTACCTTCCAATAAAGTCGTTGCAGCTTTCGGGCAGTTCCAGCCACCTACAGCTGGGCACGAACATTTGGTTAAAGCAGTCCAATCTATCGCCAACAACGGCGACCATGTTATCTACGCTTCTGCAAACGAAGACAAGAAACTAAACCCACTCCCAGCAGATAGAAAAGTTTACTTCCTACAGCGTATGTTCGCTGAGGGAAACTTCAAGTCGTCTGAAGGAATTACTTCCATTGTGGAGATGGCATCTGAATTAAGTAAGAAGTATAAGCATCTTACTGTTGTTACCTTTGCCGATAAAGTTGGCGAATACGAACAGCAGTTAAAAGAACATAATGGAACAATGTATCAGTTTGATACCATTAAGGTTATCTCCGCTGGTGATGTTGATCCAGACAGCAATACAGTTTCCGTTGTATCAAATGTTAAAATGTGTGAGTCTGCCAAGACTGGTAATTTTACACAGTTTAAAAAGGGTGTTCCGCACACTCTAACAGAATTAGACTCCCGTCGTTTAATGAATGATCTCCGTAAGGGAATGGGACTTGATCCTATTCGCGAGAATGTTATCTTTGAGCGCACAAAGATTCGCGAACAATATGTCGCTGGTAAAATCTTCAATGTCGGCGATAGAGTTAAAGATGAAGATGGCGTCTATGAAATTATGGATCGTGGCGCAAACTACATTACTGTAGTAAATGAGTCAGGCAACTTGATGAAGAAGTGGATCGATAAAGTATCCCAATCAAGAAAAAAGATTGAAGAAAATCTTGACGCAAATCCAAACGAAATCTCCTTTAAGAATTACACAACTACAAACTTCCACAAAGATCCTAAAGTATTCCATGCTTTTAAAGGAACTATCTCTAAGTGGGAACAGGGTGGCATTGAAGATGGTGTCGCTGTTTTAAATGCAATTAAGCACACTGATTCTTACATGTCAATGGTAGATGGTAAAGATAGAAAATCTGAAGAGAACAAAGCAAAGCAAGCACTAGGTCGTATTGGTGAATACCAATCTCATAACTATTGGGATGACCATAAAGCAATTACTACCGATGATGTTATGGCAAAACATAACGCTGATTTAGAAAATGCAATCACAAAGGTAAATGTAAAAGAAGAATCTGAAGTAATGGATTCTAAAAAGATTGCCATGCGTTACAAAGATTTTATGAAGAAATCTGGATCTAAAGAGAAGGCAGTTGATATTGCCGAGCCATCTTCAGGTAAACCAATGTCTGTTCTTAAGGGTGGCGATGGTAAATTAAAGAAACAAATTCCTGGACATATTGGTTCTTATGATACTGATGTAACAGAAAGTGTTCATGACAATCGCACTGGTTTCAGAAAGCGTGAGCGTGAAGATGATGAGTATCACAATGGACCAGATCCAGTAAAACATACTTACGAATATACAGTTTCTAAAGAAGGTGGCGAGAAACATAAGCGCACTGTTACAACTGGCATGACTACTAACTCTAAGTCAGATATGGAACACCATGCTCGCAAACACTTAGAGAAACAAGGTTACAAAATTCACGAAGAAGTTGAACACATTGATGAGATCTCTTCAAAATTAGCAGGCAATTATTATGGCGCAGCTACTAAGAAACATCTAGATAAAGTTGGCGTGAAGCCAGATATGTATAATCGTATCGAAAAGGATATGGGTAAGAATCGTAAGGCAGGTGTTGATCGTGCTTTAGATCGTGTTATGGGTAATCGCAAAACCAATGAAGAAATCGAAATGATTGACGAATTGTCAACTGATCTCTTGGGAAAGTATAAGTCAGCTGCTGGTAAAGACGCTAAAGCAGCTGACGAATCTGGTAACTATAAAAAAGGCGATAAGCGTTTTGCTGGTATTAATAAAGCAACTAGAAAACAGTTCGACAACGACCTGAAGAAACATGGTCAGTTTAAAGAAGATATGTATAGTTCTGATACTAAAACCAAAAAGGTTCAGGTTCAGGACAAGGATGGTAACTGGGTATTCAAGGATCGTAAGTTTCATCCAAAAAGAATTAACTTTGCTGCCAGCAAAATGAATGGTAAACCTGCTCAGGCTGATGATCCAACTAAACTTGATACTGCGACAGCGTATCAAAAGCACTTGGATAAAATGGAAAAGCAAAGAAATGAAGCATGGGTATTGAATCCTGATGGAAAGACTAAAAAGAAGTACAAAGATATTAAAGACAATAAGACTTTGAGTATTTCTAATACAGCTCCATTTGATGCCTTCTCTAACACTAATAATCAGACATAAATATACCTATGGAAACTACTTTAATTAGATTAATGCAGACTGTACTGGCTGATAGCCACGAAATGTACATCAAGTCACATGGCTACCACTGGAATGTAGAGGGTAAGTTATTCCCAATGCTCCATGACTTCTTTGAAAATATTTACACAGAAGTATATGCCAGTCTAGATAGCACTGCTGAACAGATTCGTCAAATTCAAGGTCGTGCGATTCACTCACTATTAGAGTTGGATAAAGCAAGAACAGTTCCTGATGAAGTTATCACTGTTGGAACAGATAACACTGGTATGTTGAATGACTTGTTCGCAACTAATCAATTAGTATTGGCTTCTCTAATGAGAGCATATGACGAAGCAGGTAATCAGCAAGAATTCGGTTTACAAAATTATATTCAAGATCGTATGATGGCTCACAAGAAACATGCTTGGATGCTTAGATCTACATTAAACAAGGCAGGGGAATAATAGATGGAAAATTTGGATCAAACATATAAGCGTCTTCTTTCAGAAAATAAAAAAGAAGAAACATGTAAAGGTTGTGGCGAGAAAATGAGCAAGTGTTCATGCAACACTGTTAAAGAAGAATTAAAAGGTGGACAAAAGAATCTTGACAAGAACCACAATGGTGAATTAGATGATCAAGACTTTAAGATTCTTCGCAATAAAAAGAAAAAAGTAGTTAGCGAAACTGCTGATGAGCCACCATTTGACAAACCATATAAGACTACTAAAGGTGTTATTACTGATAAGTCTGGCGCAAAACATGGACCAATGAGCCGTGCTCGTGATCTTGCTCGTTCTTCTTTGAACAAACATTTGAACGCAACTTATAATGAGTACAATCCAGAAAAAGATAAGTTGAAGAAACAACACTTTGGTATGGCTGAAGAAACTCAAGTTGATGAAGCATTTATCAATGGTCGCGAATATGCATCACATGGATTGATGCACCCAGACCACGCTAAACATGACATTCACCAGCCAGCTAATAGAGAAGTTGACTTTTATGCATCTAAGACTGGCGACAAGATGCATGGTAGAGTTATGAAGAATGATGGTAAACAAGTCCACATTCAAGCAAATAAAGAACTCGGTGATGGTAAACTACACAAATTCAAAGTAACTCCACATTTACCAAAACAGGTTGATGAAGTATTGAAACCATCTATGGGTGCTGCTGCTTATATTGATGACTTCGTACATTCTAAGAATCCACAGTTTGCTGGTAAATCTTCAGAGAAGCGTCGTCAAATGGCACTCGCTGCTTTCTATGCTGCAAAAAAGGGCATGAAAGAAGAAGCCGAACTTGAAGAAGGTATGTATTCTTCTGATGTTGAAAGAGCATTCCCAAATGGTAAAGCCAGCGGTGTAAAAACGCATGCTCCTGTTGCTCCAGTTCCACCGAAAAAGAAAGAAC
>Ga0304729_1000216_pt1 | contig 40708 bp, 36 predicted proteins | sample C_131016_MF_Meta_FD_190475 | JGI IMG/M metagenome (GOLD analysis project Ga0304729, IMG submission 190475) | Freshwater microbial communities from Lake Croche, Canada to study carbon cycling - C_131016_MF_MetaG (v2) (version 2) | ecosystem: Environmental > Aquatic > Freshwater > Lake | place... | reverse complement strand
AAGAAGGTGGCAGAGTTTCTGATTTTCTCGACCACTTTCCCTCGCTCGATCCGTGCCTGCATGCAGCATCTCGACGAGGATCTCCACCGCCTGAGCGGCAAGGAACGACGCGAATACAAGAGCCCGGAGGAACGAGCCTTCGGAAAGCTTCTCTCCGACATGAACTTCATGACCATCGAGGAGATCCTTGATGCCGGTCTCCATCAGTTTCTCCAGCTCATCCAGACCACGCTCGACCAACTTGACGACCACATCTACCAGGAATACATGCACCATCCGCCTGTGGACAATCAGGCGGAGATCCTTCTTCATCAGCAGCAGATGCAGCAACAGCAATGATTTCCCAATCTTCCAGTACAGCGGAGAGTAAGGGTGCAAAGGTTCCATGGACGGAGCCGATCCTTCTCTCGATCTCCCATCTCACTCGTTACACCTACGAGGGAGCGGTTCAGGATAGCTTCAACGAGGCACGGCTGCAGCCGATCACCGACACACTTCAGCAATGCCGGGATTTTCGCTTCACGATCGATCCGACCTCCTCGGTTCGTGACTATCCCGATTTCTACGCCAACTGCGTTCATTACTTCGATGTCCCCCAACCCCATGAATCACTCGAGGTCTTGGCGGAATCCGAGGTTCAGACTATCACCGAGACGCGAGGCCCCGTTCCCGAGGCGGGATTAAAGAGCCTAGAAGAACCCTCGGTAAGAGAGCAGCACTTCGACTTCCTGCACGCTTCGGAATTCGTCTCTCTGGAGGCCGATGTCTGGAGAGAAGCCGTCGACGCACTGCCCGGTGGAGTGAGCGATGTCTGGAATGACACCGCAACGATCGGCGAATATATCCATCGCAACTACAAGTACACCCCGCTTTCCACCAACGTGAACACCCGCGCCACCGAGGTGATCAAGAAGAAGCAGGGCGTCTGCCAGGACTTTGCCCACCTAATGCTCGGAATCTGCCGGACACATGGCATTCCCGCCCGCTACGTCAGTGGCTATTTCCTCAACCAGCACAAGCTCCCCGGAGAGATCGAGGCCAGCCATGCATGGCTCGAAGTCTTCATCCCTGATTACGGATGGAAGGGATATGATCCGACCCATCGGCGAGAGGCTGATACCCGCTATGTGAAGCTGGCGGTGGGACGTGACTACGGTGACATTCGACCTGTGGGTGGAACCTTCCGTGGGAAGGGAACGCGCAAGATGGTTGTCGAAGTCTCCGTCCAGCGAGTGGGGTAACGCCGCGCCGAGCGTGGCAGTTAAAATAGTCGAAGAGTTAAAAAGTGAAAAAGAGTATCGGGAATGCCGAGGTGGGCACGGATTAGGACATAGGTAACACCCGTGGGGGAGTACCAGCCTCTAAGGAGGGCCCGGGCAAAACCTGCCATCCGGCCTTGCCATCACTTACCAGGAGAGCTAGGCATTGCTCCACGTCATCACGTAGAGCCTTATCCCACTTAAGACCACTTCATCGGTTTCACAAAACCAATGAACTTCCTCACCCAGTTGCGAAAGAAGTCATGCTTCCCTGCAACGATGCCGCGGGAGAGCAGGCATTGTGAAAATCTGGCCCACCTCTCATCCCACTGCGAATTCGATTTGTGGGAAATCAAGGAACCCTTGGAAATCAACGAGTTATCAATCATTTTATGAATTAACACATGTGTTTCATTATTGCAATATAATGACATGTCATTCTAAAATACGTTCGGCAACAAAATGAAGATCACCGTCGTTCCATACGATCCGTATTGGGTGGAAGCCTATGCCAACGAGAAATCAGCTCTCTCCACGAATCTCGGAGATATCGTGATTCAAGCGCACCATGTTGGGAGCACTGCCGTTAAAGACCTCTCAGCAAAGCCAATTATAGATATTCTTCTTGAGGTGACCTCGCTTCAGTTGATCGATCAGAAGAATGACAAGCTAGCCGCTCTTGGATACGAGGCTATGGGAGAGTATGGAATACCTGGGAGAAGATATTTCAGAAAGGGCGGCGATCATAGGACACATCAGATTCATGCCTTTCTCGCAGGGGATTTTCATGTTCTGAGGCATCTTGCTTTCCGTGATTACCTGATTGCGAATCACTCCATTGCCCTCGAATATGATAAGTTGAAAAGAGAACTGGCTCAGAAATACCCAGAAGATTTGGAAGCATACTGCGATGGAAAAGATTCCTTTGTGAAGCACCATGAGGCCAAAGCAGTCGAAGCAACAATAGCCGAACAGGCCGATCCACTTAACCACCATGCCTGCGGCACTTTTGGCACGTCGGCTGCGGAGCAGCCTTTGGTGCCAAAAGCAAGTGGTGGCAAGTGATCGGGGACGTTCGGCGTGAAAGGAATCTTAACCAACCAACTCAGTCATTGATTATGAACCAAGAACCCGCAACTAAAGTCACTGTAAACGATATCGATATTCCATTCTCAAGATTAATCGTCATTCTATTAAAACTTATGCTCGCAGCCATCCCTGCGATAATTTTGTTTTATGTCGTGTTTTTTGCAATCGCACTTCTATTCGTCGGCGTATTTGGCGGTGGAGCGGCATTGCTTAACGGTGCTTTTCACCATTAAGACAAAACTGCCGAACAAGACGATGGAGCTAACGATCCACAGCGCGGGTAGTTCGCTGAGTCCAAGCGTGGTTCGATCACGCTCATGCCAGCGTGACACGCCGCCTACAGTGGATCGCAGCTCATCTTTACGTTAGCAAACAAAATCTATGAAAACCACACTAGTCCTACTTGCGGCGCTTTTTGTGCCTGCGATATTCCATCCACTGAAAGCTGAACTGACTCCAGGAGATTATGAAATGATCATTGTCGATGCTCCGATAAAGACGGGAGGCGATGCATTTCCGTATTCATCGAAAGTCAAGGTTGTAGAGAAGACCAAAGGAGAATATGAGATTATTTTGCCTGTCTCACCGATAACCATATATTATTCAGGAGACAGCAAAGAGGAATCGCCGAAAGTGTGCACAGTCCTCCAGAGCAAGAATGGATGTCAGTTTCAGTCCTCAATTCAGGGTCCAAATGGACAGATTATGACACGAATATTTTTGGGTTCCCGTGGCAATAATGAAGTGAGAACCGAAGGCATCATTTATGACATCAGCAGCGAAGGAGCACAGAAAGTCGGTGTTTTTACACTCACTCCAACCAATAGCAAATAATGCTAACGAGCCGATGGACCGAATCACCATGCCTGCGGCACTTTCGGCATTTCGCCTGCGGAGCAGGCTCGGATGCCGAAAGCAAGTGGTGATCGGTCATCGGGGACGTTAGGAATTAAAGCTTTTTCTCCTCCATCACCTCTCGGATCACGGCCAAGGTCTCGCGGAGATTCCTCTCCAAGGTGAACTCCGAGGCAAGCGCTGAGCAGGCCAAGCGGGGCTGACCAGATCTGGCTGGGTCACTCACGATACCGAACCATTTGCGAAGAGCTGCGTCTAGGGCAGCAATGTCGGAGGGTTCTGCAATCACTTCACCATGGACTCCCGATGTCATGATTTCTGAAACTCCATTGGCCGCCGTGGTGATCACCGGAAGGCCAGCACTCAGGGCCTCGAGAGTGGCCAGCGGGAAGGGATCGAAGATCGTCGGGAAGACCATAAGATCGGCTGCATCATAGACCGTCGCCATCTGACTAACACTTCCAAGGAAGTGCACTGAGGGCGAGGCGTAGCGCTTTTGCGATCCGGAGCCGGCAACAAGGAGCTTCACCCTCGGATCATTCAGCCCCTCCACAGTCCTGATGGCAAATCGAAGCCCCTTCCGCTCCCATCCTGTGCCGACAAAGAGGGCGACCTTTTCCTCTATAGGAATGCCGAGTTCTTTACGGGCAAGAGCCCGTTCCTCGGAAGTAGTAGCCAAACGGTTGGGCACACCGTTCCGGATCAAGGTGATTTGCTCCTCTGGATAACCATAGAGAGCGCTGATCTCTCCGCTGATCTTGTGAGATAGGGAGATCACTCGCCTAGTTTTCTCCGGAGTGAAGAGTTGCTTCTCGAGACGCAACTTCTCTCGGTGCTTCGAACTGATTTTTTGAAAGAACCGAGCCCAGGGCCCGATGTGTCGGGAGCGCTGTTCAAGCCATGCGGCATGGAGTCCCTCGTCAGTACGGTAGAGATCGCAGCCGGGGACCTTCTCCACGGAGAGAATCAAATCGAAACGGTTGTCCGGAGAGGCCTTTTGCCTTGTTACCTCCGCACTGTACTGGGAGAGGCTACCTCCCCTACACCGAATGATCTCTCTACCTGGCCATTCGCTAGCCGGCCATTCCGAGGTTCCCAGCAGCACGACGCGATGCCCCTCCCGACGCAAACCTTCGGCTAGGCCCTTCAGATAAGCCTCGACCCCCCCCGTCGGTGAGTACCCCCGGCGAAGGAAGCCTATGGTGAGCGACGTGGAGGACATGATGGATCTGTATCGGTTCTTGAAAGTAGACTGAATACTAATGCCTACCTGTTACCGGGTACAGGGCTACAGCGAATTCCACATCGGAAGAATGATAATTCTCCCTATGCGATTCCCCATCGCCTGCAGCTATCCTTCGGCTCTACTCTTTGCCAACGATGAACGCGCGATCATCAAAAAAGACGGAGATCCCACTGCGGACTCCAGAGGACGAGGAGATGGGATCCAAGTCAGACCCTTTGAGCAAGGAATTCCTCGACCACCTCGGCGACGGCAAGAACTACTCCCCGCAGACGCTCCGCTCCTACAGGCAGGCCCTCGGGCAGTTCCGCGATTTCCGTCCCTCTCTGGAGTGGAAGGCGGCTACTGCCGATGATTATCGAGCCTACCTCTTCGACCTGATGAAGCGGGATCGCTCACGCGCCACGATTCGGCTCTCCTTTGCCGCGCTCCGCAGCTTCTACAATTATCTCACGGATAGGAATATCATCCCGACGAATGTCCTGAAGTTGGTATCCCTCCCGAAGCTGGAAAAGAAACTCCCCCAGTTTCTCACCGTGCCTCAGGTGACAGCACTCATGGATCAGCCCGCGAGCAGGAAAAAATCCAAACAGGCCCCCGAGTGGATGGCTGCGCGTGATGCCGCGATCCTCGAACTCTTCTACTCTTCCGGCCTGCGTCTTGCCGAATTGGCTGAACTGGATGTGCGGGACCTCGATCCGATCGGGGAGACCGTGAGGGTGATGGGCAAGGGTTCCCGTGAGAGGATCGTGCCTGTGGGCGGATTGGCGCTGGAGGCACTCTCCTGCTACCGCCATCAGGCGAATGTCCAGGCTGGCCCCCTCTTCCTCAACAAGAGTCGCAAGCGCCTTGGTCATCGCTCCATCTGGCTCCTGCTCAAGACCTATGTGCGCGAGGCAGGACTCCCAGCCACACTGAGTCCACACAAGCTGCGCCACTCATTTGCCACGCACTTACTGGACAACGGGGCTGACCTGCGCAGTGTGCAGTCACTTCTGGGGCATGCCAGTCTGACCACCACTCAGATCTATACCCATGTGACGACCGAGCGCCTGAAGCGCGCCTATGATGCCGCTCATCCCCGCGCGTAGCGCAGAGATAGGTAATCGGGGATGGGTTATAGGATCTAGGGAATAGGAGATTGGTTATCCGGAACGGAAATACTTAGCCGTGGGAGCCGCTTTAATAGACCATTGATTAAGTCGTCTTTATTTATGAAATATGATAATTTTTCTCGTCTGATAAATGCTTTCGTCTAAAATAACTATCTTACTCTTAAAAAACCCGTACAGTATCCGTTCGATACCACTTCAATACCCCTGCTAAGCGCTAATAGATAACGATCTTATCGGTCGTTTTATTTCCCTATTATCAATTGCCAATTCCCAATTCCCAATCACCTAAAGATCCCATGAGCACCGAGACCACTCCAAAGCCCCTCGCCGTCAACGAGACGATGAAGATCAACTCCCACCACCTGCGTGGGCAGATCGCCGCAGACCTCGCCGATACGTCTACGGGGAATGTCAGCGAGGAGAGCAACCAGCTTGGAAAATTCCATGGTCTCTACATGCAGGATGACCGCGACCTTCGCAACACACTCAAGAAAGAAGGTAAGGAAAAGGCTTTCGCTTTCATGCTCCGGGTCCGTCTCGCTGGCGGAAAAGCCACGCCAAAACAGTGGATCGTCCTCGACAAGCTGGCCGATGCCGTTGCCTCCCCCTCCCTGCGACTAACGACGCGCCAGACCTTCCAGTTCCACGGCGTCCTCAAGGGCAACGTGAAGAAACTCATCAAGGGAATGAACCAAGTCCTGCTCGACTCCATCGCAGCCTGCGGCGATGTGAACCGCAATGTCATGGCCCCACCCAACCCCGAGCGTTCGGAGATCCTCCAGCAGGTCTATGAGGACGCGGCAAACTGGAGCAACTACGCCCTCCCCAAGACCCGCGCCTACCATGAGATCTACCTCGACGAGGAACTCGTGGCCGGTGGCGAGCCCGAGATTGAGCCGATGTACGGTGACACCTATCTCCCCCGGAAATTCAAAACCGGCTTCGCAATTCCTCCCTCCAATGATGTCGATGTCTTCTCCCAGGATCTGGGCTATATCGCGATCGTCGAGAATGGAAAGCTCGTGGGATATAATGTGACCGTCGGTGGCGGCCTTGGCATGAGCCATGGCAATGCGGAGACCTTCCCTCGCCTGGCTGACCTCCTTGGCTTCATTCCGGCGGACAAGGTGAACGAGGTCGGAGCAGCAGTCCTCACTACCCAGCGCGATTTCGGCGACCGCACCAATCGCAAACACGCGCGCCTCAAATACACGATTCAGGATCGCGGCATCGAGTGGTTCCGCGGGGAGGTCCAGAAGCGCATTAGCTTCCAGCTTGAGGCTGCCCGCCCATTCCACTTCACCACGATCGAGGATCCCTTTGGCTGGCACGAGTGCTCCGACGGCACATGGTTCTACGGCCTTCACATCCTGAGTGGTCGCATCAAGGACACCCAGGGTTGGCCCATGAAGACCGCTCTGCGCGAGATCGCAGAGATCCACGAGGGAGACTTCCGCCTCACCCCCTCGCAGAACGTCACCATCTCTGGCGTTAGCAGCGCCAAGAAGGTAGAGATCAGCGCCATCCTCGAGAAGCATGGACTCTCCCATGAGAACGACCGCTCGGGATTGCGACTCAATGCACTCTCCTGCGTCGCTCTTCCGACATGCGGACTCGCCCTCGCAGAGAGCGAGCGTGATCTCCCTTCGATCCTTGGCAAATTCGAGAATGTCCTCGACGAAGCAGGACTGCGCGACGACGCGATCAGCCTCCGGATCACCGGATGCCCCAACGGCTGCTGCCGCCCTTATCTTGCGGAGATCGGATTCGTAGGCAAGGCCCCCGGTAAGTATGCCCTCTACCTTGGGGCCAAGTACAACGGCACGCGACTCAACCGCCTCTTCTCGCCCAGCATCACGATCGATGACGCCGTAACCCGGCTCACCCCCATCATCAAGCGCTTTGCCACGGAGCGAAGTGAAGGTGAGGGCTTCGGCGACTTCTGCGACCGCGAGATCCTTCCGGCGGACGCCACCTTCCACAGCATCGGAACCCAGGCAGCCTGATTGCCAAGTGTCGACGCAAGCCACGCCATCACAGATCGATTCCTGGAATGAAGAACTCAGGAGCAAGAGTCCCCTGGAGATCACCCGTTGGGCGATCGCCCAAGCCAAGGAATCTGGCGGCACAGCCATTGTCTCCACAAACTTCCGTCCCTACGAGGCAGTAGTCCTTCATCTGGCCACACAGGCTCAGGCCGACATTCCGGTTCTGTGGGTTGATCACGGATACAACCGTCCAGCCACCTACAAGCATGCGGAAGAGTTGAAAAACCTTCTCGCCCTCAATCTTAAGGCCTATCTCCCCAAGATCACGACTGCGCATCGCGATGCTCTGGATGGTCCCATCCCAACGCCGGAAGAGGAGGAGAAACTCAAAAGATTCAGCACCCTGATGAAGCTCGAACCCTTCCAGCGGGGCATGAAAGAACTGGCTCCGACCATCTGGATCACCGCACTCCGCAAAGTCCAGAACCCGAACCGCGCCGAACTCGACATCGTCTCGGCCGATGCCAACTTCGGCTCCCTCAAGATCAGCCCCGTCTTCTATTTCTCCGATGAACAGATGGAGACTTATCTCACAGAGCACAAGCTCCCCAACGAATGGGACTACTTCGATCCCGCCAAAGCCGACGAGAAGCGCGAGTGCGGACTCCATGCGGGGTGGGGAAAATCGGTAATAGGGAATGGGTAATAGGGCAACCAGATGAGTGAACCTTTTGAAAATTCGGAGGCCTGGAATTCCGCACGAGTGCTGAGTAATCAGGTTTATTCGCTATGCAGACGCTCGCCCCTTTCAAAAGACTTCGGCCTCTGCGACCAACTGCAGCGCGCCGCTGTATCCGTAATGAATAATCTGGCTGAAGGATGGGAAACCCTTCACATCGCAGAAAAGCGTCAAGCCTACAACTATGCCCGCCGTTCCTGCGGTGAAGTTCGATCAATGAGCTACCTGCTACTCGATAACAAATTCATTTTGGTATCAGAACAAAACGAACTTCTCCAACTCTGCATCAAGACTGGAAAACTGATCTCCGGCCTCATGCGCTCTCATCGTTCACGCGCTTAATCCCCATTACCCATCCCCAATCACCTATTACCCATACGATGAAATCGTATCATCTCGATCACTTGGATTACCTCGAAACGGAGGCCATCCACATCATGCGTGAGGTTGCGGCGGAGTTTGAACGCCCTGCCATCCTCTTCTCGGGAGGCAAGGACTCCATCTGCCTGCTTCGCCTTGCCGAGAAGGCCTTCCGGCCCTCAGACATTCCGATGCCCTTCCTCAACGTGGCGACGGGTCACGAGTTCCCCGAGCTCCTGGAATTCCGCGACCGGCGGGCCAAGGAACTGCATGCAAAACTGATCGTTCGTACCGTGGACGAGGCCCTAGAAAAGGGAACCGCAGTCCAGGCACCCGGACAGATCAGCCGCAACCAGCTCCAGATTCCCGTCCTCTTGGGGGCGATCGAGGAGTTCCGCTTCGATTGCTGCATCGGCGGTGCCCGTCGCGACGAGGAAAAAGCCCGCGCCAAGGAGCGCTTCTTCAGCTTCCGCGATAGCTTCGGCCAATGGGATCCCAAGAACCAGCGACCCGAGATCTGGAACCTCTACAACGGGCGCCTGAATCCGGGTGAGAACATGCGTGTGTTTCCTCTCTCCAACTGGACCGAAATGGACGTCTGGGAATACATCAAGCGTGAGAAGCTGGAGGTCCCCTCCATCTACTTCAGTCACCAGCGCCGCTGCGTCCGTCGTGGAGGCCAGTGGGTTCCTGATACAGAGCTGATGCCATCAAAGGCAAACGAGGAAGTGAAGGAGTTAATCGTCCGCGTCCGCACCATCGGCGACATCATCAGCACCGGCTGCGTGGAGTCCCCCGCCGCCACCTGCGATGACATCATCGCCGAGATCGCTGCAGCACGTGTCACCGAGCGTGGATCCCGCGCCGATGACCGCGTCTCAGAAGCTGCCATGGAGGACCGCAAGAAGGCCGGATATTTCTAAGAAGTTAAAAAAGTGATGAGTTAAAAAGTTAGAACGAAGATTGAACCGAGATTTTCCCTACGTTCCCGCTTTTATCCCCTTTTTCTCTTTCCAATCCTTCAAATCTTAAACTCTTCAACTGCGCTTATTCTTATCCTTTCCGCCATGCCCACTGCAAATCATCCCATAGACCTTCTCCGCTTCAACACCTGCGGATCTGTTGACGACGGTAAGTCGACCTTGATAGGCCGTCTTCTCTACGACTCCAAGTCCCTCATGGAGGACCAGATAGAGGCCCTCGAGCGCTCCGCTGACATCACTGGCGGAGGACAGATCAACCTCGCCAACCTCACCGATGGCCTGCGTGCCGAGCGTGAACAGGGAATTACGATCGATGTCGCCTACCGCTACTTTGCGACTCCTCACCGCAAGTTCATCATCGCCGATACACCGGGCCACGTTCAGTACACGCGCAACATGGTCACCGGGGCCTCAACAGCAAATCTCTCGATCATCCTGATCGACGCGCGTCAGGGCGTCATCGAGCAGAGCCGTCGTCATGCGATCATCGCCTCCCTTTTGCGCATCCCCCACCTCGTTGTCGCCATCAACAAGATGGACCTCGTCGACTGGAGCGAGGATCGCTTTCTTGAGATCAAGGATCAGTTCGAGGAGTTCCTTCCGCGTCTCGACATCAAGGATGTGAAGTTCATCCCGGTGAGCGCTTTGGAGGGGGACAACATCGTCACCCTCTCTGCTCACACCCCATGGTATCCAGGACCGACGCTGCTCGGTCATCTCGAGACCGTGCACATTGCCAGCGATTGGAACCTCTCGAACTTCCGTTTCCCCGTGCAGTGGGTAAACCGCCCGAATAATCCCACAGATCAGACCCTGCATGATTTCCGCGGCCTGAGTGGTCAGATCGCAGGAGGGATCGTTCGGGTCGGCCAGAAGGTAATGATTCTACCAAGCGGCTTCAGCTCCACCATCAAGCAGATCTGGACCCTGGATGGTCTTCAAGAGGAGGCCTTCAGCCCGCAGTCCGTGACGCTCGTTCTCGAGCATGACCTCGATATCAGCCGCGGCGATGTGATCGTCGATGCTGAGGATCTGCCCGGAGCTTCCTCGGATCTCCATGCCAAGATCTGCTGGATGAATCCGCGCCCACTTACGCCCGGCAAGCAGTACCTTCTCAAGCACACGAACCAGACAGTGAAGGCTGCGGTGACCTCCATCGAACACCGAATCAATATCTCCACTCTTGAGAAGGAAGATGGCATCACAGAACTCGCCATGAACGACCTCGGCGAGATCCGACTGAAGACCGCCAAGCCGCTGATCTACGACGGCTACGCGATGAACCGACTTACTGGATCCTTTATCCTCATTGAACCCGGAACCAACGCCACAGTAGCCGCAGGAATGCTGCTGCCTCCCACCGAGGTGGCCCGTCCGGAATACCGCGACTTCGCGATCTAGTTTACTTCAATCTAGCCAGTTCAAAGTTTTTCAATAAATTTATTGACGACCATAACGATCGTGATAAAAGCGTATCTCGCTTTTTTTTAAAAAAACATCCAAATCCAAACCAATGATACCAAAACAAGCAATAAAGCTCCTCAGCGGCCTCTTCCTGCGAACAGCCATTTTTTTGGCTTTATTAACGACTTTATCGGTCGCCTATGCCGCCGACGCCTCCTCCTCAGGAAACTTTTTTCAGGATTGGCTGACCCAGACCAATGGCGTCACCTACGGATGGTTCGGTTTGGCTCAACCGCTAAAGACATACGGCTTCAGCGTCACCGGTGAAGCCAAGGAGCTTTACTCCGGGCAACTCTCCGGAGGACTCCCCAACCAAACCAAGAGCAACTGGGATGGTGAAGTGAAGCTGAAGTTCCAATATGATTTCGAACCGATCTTCGGGCTCAAGGGGCTGACAGCCGAGTCCAACTGGCGAGACCGCTACGGCGGACAACCACAATATGCGGCTGGAACCTACAATCTCTTTAATCCGACATTGCTGAGCGGAAATCAGGGAGTGCGTATCATGACGCAACAGATTGAATACAACTCTCCGAACAAAGCCTTCATGATTAACCTCGGCTGGGAAAATCCCTACGAGCAATTCCTCCAGCAACCTCTCTCCAAATTCTTCGAGAACAATAATATCACCCAGGCTAAGGGAATCGGGGGGCAGGCTGGCGCCGGCATTCCTGTTTATTCCAACAAGACGGGCAAATACGTCTCTTACACGACAAGCCCAACGCCTTGGAATAGCGCCTATGCTGCCTGGGGTGGCACACTAAGGGTCAAACCACTCAAGAATACCTATATCCAGAGTGGTCTCTACCTCGCTATTTCAGGCACAGCGGCGGTAACCTCATCACCTTACTCGGTCACGGACGTTTATCCCTATACCTCCGTATCAGGCAATTATTTGGGCCAACTGAAACCCTCCGGTTATAACAACACGGTCAATACCATCAATGGAAAGGGGCAAGCAAATGGCACCGGAGGAACCGGCAAATACGTTGCATCTCCCTATACAAGTCACGGTTTTAATTTCCAGGGAGCCCCGTCGTTCAATCCCAATGGCTATGGCGGCGGCTATAGTCAAAACGGACTCTATAACGTGAATGAAATCGGGTGGACTCCCAAGTTCGGCAAGAGCCAGTTGGAGGGAAAGTACGCCCTCGGGAGCTACATCTGGGGTCAGAACAATACCTCCTACACACCCACCACATGGGTCGATGGCCAGAAAAAACCGACTGCATTTTCACAGAATAGCGCAATCTGGGGACTCTATCTGCAGGCTGACCAGCAACTCTTCCGAGAGAAGAGCAATGATCCCGCCAAACTCTCCAAGCAAGGTCTCTACAGCTTCAATGAGTTCACCTTCACCCCACCTCAGAATAATGCTCTACCCTTCTATTTCCAGACGGGTCTGGTTTATAAGGGCCTGATTCCACATCGGGATGAGGACAGTGTCGGCGTTGCACTGGGTGCCGGCTTCTACAGTTCTTACTACAATCAGTATATCGATTCGCAAAATCAGGCACTTGAGAATGCTTATGGCAGCAAATACAACGCCACAGTTCCTGACGGGCCGGCTTATGTTCAAAATGTAAACGCCACAACGGGCAAACCAGCCACCACCACCACCGGAACCGGCAGTAAGAAAAAGACTGTTCCTGCCTACACCAGCTACTACGAGTACGCTCCTCACTTTAGCTCCACCGAGGTGATCGAGGGCTTCTACAACATCCAATTGAACAAGTGGGCCTCCATCAAACCTGGTGTCCAGTACATCATTAACCCCGCAGGCAACGGAACCATCGGCAACGAATGCATCCTGCAAGTCGTGGCGAAGGTCGCTTTTTAACAAGACGTATTCCAATCAAAAAAACCTCAACTCAAGAATTACCTATGAATACCAAACAGACACATCGACTCGCGCTGATACTTCTCGGCGCACTCACGCTCGGCACAATCAAAGCTGAAGTCTCGCTCCTAAACGTGAGCTACGACCCGACCCGGGAGCTCTATGCCGAGTTTAATAAGGCATTTTCCAGCCATTGGAAGAGCCAGACAGGCGAAGACGTCAAAATCGCCACCTCCCATGGAGGCTCGGGATCCCAGTCACGGCTCATTCAAGATGGCGGTGAGGCGGATGTAGCCACGTTGGCCCTTGCCTATGACATCGATGCCATCCATGACAAGGGAAGCACAGGTGCTTTTGACAAGCCATTGATCCCTAACGATTGGCAGTCACGACTTCCCCACAACAGTTCACCCTATAACTCCACGATCGTCTTCCTCGTCCGCAAGGGCAACCCGAAGAATATCAAGGATTGGAACGACCTTGCCCGCGAGGATGTCTCGATCATCACACCCAATCCGAAAACTGGTGGCGGAGCCCGCTGGAACTTCCTAGGAGCATGGACCTATGCCCAGAAAGCATTTGGAGGGGATGAATCCAAGATCCGTGAGTTCATCGGCAAGATCTACAAGAACGCGCTAAAAAACGGTCTTCCTGCGGCAGCACGCGCCGGCACCATTGCCTTCACGGAACGGAAACTGGGGGATGTCTCGATCTCCTGGGAGAATGAGGCGCTTCTAGTCAAGAAAATCAATAACAACGACTACGATATCGTCACCCCATCAATCAGCATTCTGGCAGAACCTCCTGTCACCGTGATCGATGCCAATGTCGACCGTCACAATACCCGCAAGCAGGCCACAGCTTACCTCGAATACCTCTATACCCCGGAGGGGCAAGACATCATCGGCAAGAATTTCTATCGGCCTATTGATCCCGCCGCGAAGGCCAAGTACGCAAGCCAGTTCAAGAACGTGAAACTGACCACCATCGCTGACTTTGGAGGATGGGAAAAAGCTCAGAAAACCTACTTCGCCGACCGTGGCGTGTTCGACCAAATCATAAAGTCCATACGAAAATAGAAGAGCTCTCGGGAAGCGCTGAACGAGATTTTCACAACACAAGCAATGACGTGTATGCCCTTGCCCTTGCCCCTACCCTGCGCATCCATGTAATAAAGAAGGCATGAGTCAGGCACCCACGATCTCTCCAGCGAATGTCCCCACGCTTTTAGAGTCGAATCCTAACGCGATCCTTCTGGACGTACGCACCCCGGCCGAATTCGGAAGCATCCATGCCTCCGGCGCTCGGAATATCCCCTTGGATTCCATCCAGACAACGGCTCTTTCGGGAAGCTCTCCCCTGCCCAAGGATGCGACCCTCTGCATCCTCTGTGAAAAAGGTGGGCGGGCGATGGTTGCAGCAGGTCATTTTCTGGCCGTGGGTTATCCTTCGATTCATGTTGTCGAAGGAGGCACTCAGGCTTGGGTGGCTGCAGGACTTCCTGTCGTGAAAGGCAAGAAAAGTTCCATCAGCATCGAGCGTCAGGTACGCATTGGTGCCGGCAGCCTAGTTCTGATCGGAGTCATCCTCGGAGTTTTCGTGAACCCTGTTTTCCTTGCTCTTCCCGCCTTTGTCGGTGCGGGGCTTATCTTTGCCGGAGTCACCGACTGGTGTGGCATGGGGCTCTTACTGGCACGGGCCCCTTGGAACCGATAGGAGGGAGCGTCGTCGTCGTCAACTCGGGGCAACCCTTCTAACTCAAGCCAAGAATAAAACGCTCCACGGCCACGGCAAAGCCCTCCTGCTCATTGGAGAGAGTGACATCGCGGGCCGCCTTTTGCACGTCGGGCTTCGCGTTGCCCATGGCAATACCCACGCCGGACCGCTCGAACATCAGGACATCAGTCGGCATGTCACCGATCGTCGCGATGGCGGCGGAGGGGATGTTGTACTTGGCGGAGAGATACTCGACGGTCGATCCCTTGTTGGCCTCGGGATGCGTGATATCGAGGTAGTAGGGTTGGGAGGGTTCTGCGGAGACATGCGAACCGAATTCCTTATGAGCAGCTTCTGTGGCAGCCTGGATGGCGCCTAGGTCGTCACTCACCCCGACGATTTTCGCCACGTTCTCGGTGATCGATTCGACATCATCCACCACCAGTGGCTCGAACTTCACCGTCCAAGCCTCACGGTCCACATGGGGCGCCTTGCGGTTGCCCACATACCACTTGGCTCCCTGATAAACCCAGACATCAAGCGACATCGACTTGAGAAGCTTGAACATCGGTTTCACGAGATCTTGCTGGATGACCTTCTGGTCGATGACATTCATCTCCTTATCGACAACAATCCCGCCGTTGAAACCCGAGATCGGTGTCATGAGCTTCAGGGGATCAATGAGCATCGACATCCCGCGAGGCGGACGACCGCTTGTGACAGCAAAGAGAATGCCCGCATCATGGAGTTTGTGAACGGCGTCGATGGCGCGCTCCGTGAGAATTTTTTCCTGAGTGACCAGGGTGCCGTCCACGTCAGCGATCATCATGCGGATATTCTTGGAAGTTGTCATAAAATTTTGGAGTGATGATCTAGAAGCGTAGAAAGGAAGGTGCCGCAATGGCGTTTCGGAACGATCCCTCATAGCCACAGCCTGAAGCGGTGTCAAACGTCCGCCATATCTTGCTAGAATACGCTGACTGGTGCACAAGGGGGCTTTTGCTGGCACGGGCAACCCGAAACCGATAAGGTGAGTGGGATGAACTCTCGGAAGCACCTGCTCCAGCCGATCCTCGATTCCTACCGGGAGAGCGGAGGAATCAACCATGTCGACCGGTCGAACCTTCCTTCGAAAAACGCTGTTGCCACGCTGAGCGAGGACCTTCTGCACCTGCTCTTTCCTGGATTTTTCTCCGATGAGGCCGTCTCCTCTGAGAAGTTGCCCGGTGCGGCGCAGGAGATTATCGACAAGATCGCAGAGCAACTGGATTCGGCGATCACCGTCAGCCTACGCGAGGCCGATACCTCCGACGATGAACTCAGGAAAAAAGCGAGCGACATCACAGGGCGCTTCTTCGCAGGCATTCCCGGTGTCCGTGCCCTACTCAAAACAGATGTCGAGGCCGCCTACGCGGGTGACCCAGCGGCACGCAGTCTCGAAGAGATCGTTCTGGCTTATCCAGGTCTGGAAGCGGTCGCCATCCAGCGGGTCGCCCATCTCCTCTACAGCGAGAATGTCCCTTTGCTTCCCCGCATGATGACCGAGTGGGCCCACAGCCGCACCGGCATCGACATCCATCCCGGCGCCACGATTGGCTCTAACTTCTTCATCGACCATGGTACCGGCGTCGTCATCGGCGAGACCTGTGTTATCGGCAACCGGGTAAAGCTTTACCACGGCGTGACACTAGGAGCACGCAGCTTCCAGAAAGACGAGAAGGGCGAGATCCTCAGGGGCACGAAGCGACACCCCGAGGTCGAGGATGATGTCGTCATCTATCCGAACGGCATCATTCTTGGAGGCGATACCGTCATCGGAGCCAGGAGCACGATCGGGGCCAATGTTTTCCTTATGAAGAGCATCCCCCCCGACACGCTCCTCGTGCGCGGAGAGCAGGTACAGACACGTCTCGATAAAAAGGGAAAGAAATCTGCACCGGTGACCGTCCAACTCAGCGAGGACGAAATCGACTTCATGATCTGAGGGAATGGGAGTTGGAGGATGGGAGCTAGGAGTTTGGAGGGAGTAATATGTGAATTGGTCGCCCTCCCTGTAACTTTAAACCCTTCTATCTCTTGTAACGTCTTGCTTCTTTCCCCGACGCTTCCGGTCGCGTATATTACTACCCATGCAGCTCTCGATGCGGACAGATTATGCCCTCAGGGCACTTTTCACCTTGGTGGAGCATCGGGGCAGCCCGCCGATCCCGATCCTTGAGTTGGCACGGCGCAATGATGTCCCGAAGCGCTTCCTCGAGCACATCATGCTCGATCTTAAGGAAAAGGGATGGGTCGTCAGCACAGCCGGGAAGCGTGGCGGCTACCAGCTTGCCAGAGCTCCCGAAAAGATCACCATGGGTGAGGTCGTACGGCACTTCGACGGCTATCTCGCACCGATCGCTTGTGTTTCGGTTACCGACTACAAACGCTGCACTCAGGAATCGACCTGCCGGTTTCGTAGGGTCATGCTGACCGCGCGCAATCTCGTGGCCAATCTCATGGATCAGACCACCCTGGCGGATGTCATGAAATCCCCTCCGGTGGGACGCGAGGAGCTCAAGCGGGTTCAGGGAGTCGACGGGGAAGGGATCTAGGGATCCTCGTTATTCCTCCCCCTTTTCAGTCTGACGATTCAGCTAGTATTTGTTTGTTTTCTTATTAATGACCCTTATGGTCGTTATTAACTTGTTCTCCAGTCGAGGCTTCTCATGAAAACTCATCACTCCCTAGCATTCCTTCTAACCGGCATCTTCATCATGGGGTTCATCACCGGATGCTCAAAGCCAAAGCAGGAAGTGAAGCTGCTCAACGTCAGCTATGACCCGACCCGGGAACTCTACGCAGAGTATAACAAGGCATTCTCTGATCATTGGAAGGCACTTACGGGAGAAGAGATCATGATCTCCACATCCAACGGCGGATCGGCCTCCCAGTCCCGTCTTATCCAAGATGGAAGCGAAGCCGATGTCGCAACTCTGGGACTCGGCTACGACATCGACGCTATCTATGAAAAGGGAAGCGTGGATAACCAGAAACCCCTGGTTCCTAAAGACTGGCAATCCCGCCTCCCCAACAACAGTTCTCCCTATACCTCGACGATCGTCTTTTTAGTCCGCAAAGGGAATCCGAAGCACATCAAGGACTGGGACGATCTGATCCGGGAGGATGTTTCCGTGATCACACCCAATCCAAAATCAAGCGGCGGAGCCCGCTGGAACTACCTCGCCGCATGGTCCTACGCCAAGAAACAATTCGGCGCGGACGAGCAGAAGATCCGCGACTTCCTAGGCAGGATCTACAAAAGCGCTCAGAAGAACGGACTGCCGGCAGGCGCCCGAGCCGCCACTATCAACTTCACTGAAAGGAAACTGGGTGATGTCGCAATCTCTTGGGAGAACGAGGCCCTGATGATCAGGAAACTCCATCCTGAAGATTATGAGATCGTAATTCCCTCGGTCAGCATCCTCGCTGAGCCTCCAGTGACCGTTGTCGATGGCAATGTCGATCGCCACAACACCCGCAAGGAGGCGAACGCTTACCTTGAGTATCTTTACAGCCCAGAGGGACAGGAGATCATCGGGAAGAACTTCTTTCGTCCCATCGAACCCGTAGCCAAAGCCAAGTATGCTGAACAGTTCCAGCCCCTTGAGATGACGAGCATTGCCGACTTCGGGGGATGGGGAACCGCCCAGAAGACCCACTTCTCGGACGTTGGAGTCTTCGACCAGATTATCAAAGGGCTCAACAAATAGTCCTTTACGCGCACGATGATCACTCCCGTTGCCAACACGGCCACATCCAGTCAGTCATCACCGTTCGTAAGCCGCACGGAGTCCATCTTCAGGTACGGCGACCAACTGGCAGCATGCAGCAGATTCCTGGAATCCCGTCATGTTCAGGAAGCACCCGAGGGACGTCGCCTCATGCGCTACCGCTGGAGTGATCCCTCTTCGCCGTCATTCTACCGGGTGGGGATCTTTGCAGGAATCCACGGTGACGAGCAGTCGGGCGTGATCGCCGCCATCCAACTGCTCCACGAACTGGAGAAGAACCCGCAAATCGCGGAGTTCTACGAACTCTTTGTCTACCCGGTCTGCAATCCCTGGGGATTCGAAGCGGGAACACGGGAGGGGGAATCCGGCAAGGATCTTAACCGCTGCTTCTGGCCCAAAAACCAGGAAGCCGAGGAGCCCGAAGTGCGCCTCCTGGAACAGGATCTTCGGGCAAGACAGTTCGACGGCATCATCGCCCTGCACACCGACGATACCAGCGAGGGGATCTACGGCTATGTGAACGGAAATACGCTCACCCGCCATCTGCTCGAACCAGCCCTTCAAGCTGCCTCGTCCGTACTACCGCGCGATGTTCGTCCGGAAATCGACACCCATCCGGCCAGTGACTCGATGATCTTCGGCGGCTATCAGGGCATCCTCGGCGCTCCGCAGGAGCAGCATCCCCAGCCCTTCTCCATCGTTTTTGAAACCCCTCACCACGCTCCCTTGGGGAAGCAGGTCGAGGCTCATCTGGTTGCCATGAAGCAGATCCTCTCACTCTTTCGCACCATCAGCTCCGAGGGTCGGGATATCTAAACTATCCCGCTTGATGAACCCGATCCAGATGAACACCAATCGCCATATCCTGCCGGGATTCCACCTAAGCCTAGGTTGGACCGTGACATGGCTTTCCTTGATCGTGCTAGTGCCGCTTACGGCCCTGATCGGCAAGACCCTCTCGGGAGGTTGGCACCATTTCTGGGAGACCGTGACCGATCCTCAGGTTGTTGCCACCTACCGTATCAGCTTCGGACTCTCGCTGATCGCGGCTCTTATTAACGGGTTCTTCGGATTTCTGGCAGCCTGGATCTTTGCCCGCTATGAATTCCCCGGTCGCAAGCTTCTGGAAGCAGCCACAGATCTTCCCTTCGCACTCCCCACCGCCGTGGCCGGCATCGCTCTCACCGCCCTCTATTCTCCGAACGAATGGATCGGAAAAATTCTCGCTCCCCTCGGCATCCATATTGCCTTCACCCCGCTCGGCGTCCTGATTGCGATGACCTTCATCGGATTCCCTTTCGTGGTACGTGCCGTCCAACCCGTCATCACAGAGCTCTCCGCCGACGTGGAGGAAGCCGCGGCCTGTCTGGGAGCTACCCGCTGGCAAACAATCCGTCATGTCGTTCTCCCTCCACTCTTCCCCACGCTGCTCACGGGCGTGATCATGGCCTACGGCCGTGCAGTGGGTGAATACGGATCCATCGTCTTCATCTCGGGGAATATTCCATTCAAGACCGAGATCACCCCTCTCATGATCGTCTCCAAGCTTGAGCAGTACGACTACACTGGAGCAGCCTCGATCGGATTCACCATGCTGCTCGCCTCGTTAGTGATCGTCCTAATCGGGAATCAACTCCAGTCGTGGGGCAACCGCTTCCGGAAACACTCCTAAGCTTACTCCCACTGACACCCTTACAAGATGGCCAGTTTTATCGATTTTCGAAATCCCCCCGGTAGTGACAACAGGGCAGACCGTCTGATCCGGGCTACCTCGGAACCCCTCTGGATGCGACGCCTGCTGATCGGTATTGTCCTCGTCTTCTTCACACTCTTCCTGGCGCTTCCCTTGATCGTGGTTTTTCAAGGCGCACTCGCCAAGGGACTCGGAACCTTCCTGAGTGCCTTTACCGACCGCGATATCCTCCATTCAGTCCAGATCACCCTGCTTGTAGCCGTGATCGCCGTGCCGGCCAATGCGGTTTTCGGAATCGCCGCCGCATGGGCCATCACACGCTTCCGATTTTGGGGACGAGCGCTTTTGCTTGCACTCATCGATCTGCCTCTCTGGGTCTCCCCGGTCATCGGCGGACTAATCTATGTGCTGCTCTGCGGACGACGCGGCTATCTGGGCGCCTGGCTACAGGCGCATGACATCAGGATCATCTTCGCGCTGCCCGGCATGGTTCTTGCGACCACCTTCGTGACCTTCCCCTTCGTGGCACGCAGCCTGATCCCACTCATGGAGGCGCAGGGTTGCGAGGAGGAGGAGGCCGCCCTCACACTCGGCGCGGGAGGATTTGAAATCCTGCGCCGCATCACACTTCCAAAAATCCGTTGGGGATTCTTCTACGGACTCATCCTCTGCAACGCGCGGGCCATGGGAGAGTTCGGAGCCGTCAGCGTTGTCTCAGCGAAGATCAGCGGCGTGACCAACACCATGCCCCTGGAGATCGAACGCCTCTACAACGACTATCTCTTCGCCTCGGCATTTGCCGTCGCTTCAGCACTCTCACTTCTGGCCCTTATCACCCTGAGCCTCAAGACCCTTGCCGAATGGAAGAACAGGCGGCAGTTCGAAGCGGGTCAGCGCTCATTGCTTGAACCCACGATTGAAACTACGCCCTGAGATTTATAGCCCGATTTTTCATTTTTTATCATGTTCCTTCTCTTAGCCTTCAGCCTTTAGCCTTCAGCCTTTTTATCGATGAGCATCGAAATCACCTCACTCACCAAGAGCTTCGGAGCCTTTCCCGCAGTCAATGACGTCAGCCTGAAGATAGAGACCGGTGAAATGGTCGCCTTTCTCGGTCCCAGCGGTTCAGGCAAAACTACCCTGCTCCGGTTAATCGCAGGTCTCGAGTTTGCGGACAAAGGAGAGATTTTCTTCGAGGCTGAGAACGTGACCATGAAGAGCGCCAACGAAAGGAAGGCCGGATTTGTCTTCCAGAGCTACGCCCTCTTCAATCACATGACCATTTTCGAGAACATCGCCTTCGGACTGCGCGTTGCTCCGCGGGCCAAACGCCTTACGAAAGAAAAGATCCGCGAACGCGTCCTCTCCCTGCTGGAGACGATCCAGCTCTCTGGTCTGGAGAACCGCTTCCCTGTGCAACTCTCCGGAGGACAACGCCAGCGCATAGCCTTCGCGCGGGCCCTTGCTGTGGAGCCCAAGGTTCTCTTACTGGATGAACCTTTCGGGGCGCTTGATGCCAAGGTCCGTCGGGAACTCCGCACCTGGCTTGGCGAGTTCCACGAAAGAACCCGGCTGACCAGCCTCTTTGTGACCCATGATCAGGAAGAGGCCTTTGAAGTGGCTGACCGCGTCGTGATATTTGACAAAGGTAGCGTCCAAAAAATAGGCACGCCGGAGGAAATCCGTTCAGGCACATCCAATGCCTTCGTCCGGGACTTCCTAGCTCTCGATATCTGAACACCTAGGGAAAGTCATGGGCTTACCCATGACTTCCTGCTTGCTACGGGAAGTGATTAGTGCCCGCCCTGCTTTACCGAGACATCCTCACCGGTGCTGCCGCTCAGACGTGACCAGTTGAAACCATAGAGAGCGATCACCACGAAGCAAAAGAGAGGCACGATGAAGCCCGGGGACATCAGCTTGTCGGATCCACCGTCCTGCATGACGCGACCATACCAGCCGGTCACCTTACCGTATTCATCGCTGAACCATCCCATGAGCTTGGGCATGATCGCTCCGCCCATGATCACCATGACGATGAACGAGGAGGCGATCTTGGCACGGCGGCCAAGACCCCAGATCCCGAGTGCAAAAATCGTGGGAAACATGATCGACATGAAGAAGAAGCTCAGGAAGAGGGCCGCGACAGAAATCCACGAGAGCTTCAGGAAGATCAGAACCATCATGGCAATGTTGACCAGCGCGAAGATACCAAGCAGCTGGTGAGCTTTCACTGAGCGCATTAGCATGGCGCCCACGAGACGACCCGACAGGAAGAGAATGAAGGCCGCGCTCAGAAGTTTTGTGGCTCCCTTCTCCGTGAGGAAGGAAAGTCCCGAGGCTTGCGTAGCCGAACCGTTCTCGCCTCCGATCAGCCAGCATCCCTTCAGAAAATCGGGAAGCGAAGGCGTGTCGGAAACGATGTAGTTGATGAAGAAGCTGAAAATACCAGCCTGCGCCGCTACATAGAAAAACTGTGCGGCTACTGCCCCGGGAAAATGAAGATGAGACCAGATCGAACGTTGATGTCCGGCGGCATCTTCCTCCTTGGCATAGGCATCCTCGGTATTAAGTTCGGGGAGCGGAGCCACCATAAAGACCGCCGCGATGATCAGGACAAAGATCGCAACGGCAAGGTACGGGATATAAATCGTCTGACTGGCCGCCTCAACCCCCTTACCGGAATAGAAGAACATCCCGCCGACAATCGGGCCGAAGATCCAGCCCACTCCATTGCATGACTGGGCAAGATTGATACGTGTGGCAGCAAATTGCTTGTCTCCCAGAACGGTCGTATACGGGTTGGCGATCGTCTCCAGAAAGGTAAGCCCCATGGCAATAAGGCAGACGCCAACAAGGAAGGCCCAGAACTGTGCAATATGAGTGGCCGGAATGAACCAGAATCCTCCGAGGGAAACCAACAGAAGTCCTGCGATGATCCCCTTGCGGTAGCCGAACTTCTCGGTCAGCCAACCTGCGGGAAGCGCGATGAGGAAGTAGCCGAGATAATGGGCAAACTGAACCCATGCCGACTGGGAGCGGGAGAGATGGAGCAAATCCTGGAAGTGCTTGTCCATCACGTCGATCATCCCGTTGCAAAAGGCCCATAGAAAGAAGAGCGTCGAAACAAGGGCGAAGGTAACGGCGTAGCTTTTCCCTTCGGGTGAGCGGAACATGTCGAGGAACTTGGTCATAGGGGATAGAGGGGATTGGATTTAGGTAATGGGGTATCGGGGGTAAAGAATTATTAAAAATCATGAGGCGAACCCGGAGCAAGCGTACTTCTCGCCTTCTTCCCTATCACCAATTCCCTATCACCTATTTTTATGCCAGCATAGAAAGACTGTCGGCGTGCTGGCGGTCCCAGCGGTTGGTCAGGCCTGACCAGAACTTAGAGGATTCGTCGCGCGTCCGTAGCTCATAGCGCTCGCGTGAGGCACGTAGATCACCGAGCAGTTTTTCGGGATTCTTCTCCGCCTCATGCAGTGCTTCCCTGGTCTTCGGGCCGGCGATCCCATCGGCAGGTAGAACGAGGGCATCCTGCAGGATCTTCACGGCACCGGTCGGCCCCCGGTTGAAAGCGGCATCCCGCAGGGCGAATTGCAACTCCGGCACCTCCGAGAGCATCGCCACGGGATCTGTGTAGCGACGGATATGATCGGCTGCCGCATCCTCGGCCTCAGTGTACTTTCCCTCAGAGATCAGCTTCTCGACCGCATCAAGTGCCTCCGGGTGATAGCGGTCATTGATCCCGGCGACCTCACGCTCCCCTCCCCCGTCTCCAGAGGGAAGATGATAAACCTTCAGGTGCCCAGCGGCATCGCGGCGAGCCTCATACTCCACGATCCGACGTGCCTGTTCTTGGGGAGTCATAGAGTTAGGGAGTAGGAGATAGGGAATTGGCTCTAGGGAAGAAGATGCAGGCCAATGCGGCTGACTCTGCAGTATCTCCCGACATCATGCCCGGATAAAAGAAAAACCCATCCCCTTGTGAAGAGGATGGGTTTTCAGATTGTTAGATTGTCAGTGCGTCAGTTTTTTAGGCCAGGCAACCTATACCCGACGACGATACGCAATCACGAGAGCCAAAGCTCCGATGCCGAAGAGAGCGCAAACCGAGGGTTCGGGGACCGCTGTTGTCACCGAGAGTTGTCCCGTCGAATCACTGAACTGGTAGTTGAGGGAGCCGTCTGTGGCACTCCAGATGCCACTGTCATCCGTGAAGATCAGGCTGCCTGCCATGACACTGGTGAAGTCCCCGTTCCAGCTGGCTCCCCCGGTCATATTGAAGAGGGTGAAGGCTTCTCCAGCAGCAGGAGTGTAGCTTGTAATGTTGAAGACAAGGTCACCACCATAAGTGACCGTCGAACCGATTAAATTGATCGAGGTGAAGTTGTCAGCGGAGCTGATCAGGAAGGTGGTGGTCGCTCCTCTCTGGAGAGTCAGGCTGTTGCTCAGGTTCGAGGGCCTAAAGGAACCACTCATCATCGGCCGCGCAGCCTGTGCAAGGCTGAAGGAAATCCTGAATAAGGATTCCGAGAGAGACCGTTTGAAAGGCTAGGTGCTTAAAGGCTAAAACGGAGAGGGGCCTACGCTTCCTTCAGCATTCAGCCTTCAAGTTTCACCTTTCCCTCTGTCCTAAGTCCCTCCACCACCTTGGTGAAAAAGATTTTTCTGTTTCCATGATTCCATTGCATAATCTGGGTTAATGTCATTAAGCATTAGCCGATCTTCGCGGCCTCTCTCAATGACTCAGGCAAGTTTGAACTTGTAGACTGCCAGCAGTTAGAGTCCCTAGAGTGGTTCGATACCAGCACGTTCACTCCCTCCACTCCCATCACATTACAAAATGACAAACTCCGTCCCCGCTCCTTCGAAACTCAGCCCCATCGTCTACTTCATCGGATTCACTGGTGCCCTGGCGGGACTGCTCTTCGGACTCGATATCGGGGTGATCTCCGGTGCCGAAGGTCTGATCCAGAAGAGCTTCTCCATCACGGATCAGTTGATCGAACTCGTCGTCAGTTCACTGCTTTGGGGGGCCGTCTTCGGGACGCTGATCAGCGGAATCCTTTCCAACAGATTCGGTCGTCGCGGTGCCATCTTGATCAGTGCCGTGATCTTCATTCTGGGCTCGCTTGTCTGCGCGTTTTCTCCTGACGCCCACCTGCTGATCGTGGCCCGTTTTTTTCTCGGTATCGCCATCGGCGTCGCCTCGTTCACCGCACCCCTCTATCTCTCTGAGATCTCCCCTCAACGTGTCCGGGGATCGATGATCTCCATGTACCAACTGATGATCACCATCGGTATCGTCCTGGCCTTCCTGAGCAACACATGGCTGGCCAATTACGCCAACTTCGACTGGTTTCTCGGGGACCACTACAAGTCCATGTTGGGAGCCGGCAACTGGAGGGTGATGCTCGGAATCGTCGCCTTTCCCGCCTTCCTGATGTTCCTGGGCGTCCTCTTCCTGCCGGAGAGCCCCCGCTGGCTTTTCCTCAAGGGCAAGAAGGCCCTGGCCGTGTCGGTCTTCGAGAGAATGCATCTTCCTACTGACGAGATCAGCAAAGAAGTCGTGGAGATCGAGGAGAGCCTTCGGGTCAGACAGAACGGATTCCAGATGTTCCGGGACAATCCGAACTTCCGCCGGGCCATCGGCCTCGGAATAGGCCTTCAGATCATCCAGCAACTCACGGGAATCAATGTCATCATGTATTATGCTCCCCGGATCTTCAAGATTGCCGGATTCACCAGCACGGAACATCAGCTCTGGGGTACGGTCATTGTCGGGATCACCAATGTGCTCGCGACGTTCATTGCCATCGCCTTTGTGGACAGGATCGGACGCAAGCCCATCATGTACGCGGGCTTCGTGGTGATGGGTGTGGCGATGATCGCAGTGGGTACCCTCTTCAACATGGATCTGGAAAAATCCCCGGCACTTGGAATCTGGGCCATTGGAGCGCTTCTCATCTTCATCGTCGGCTTCGCCATGAGTGCGGGGCCCATCATCTGGGTCATCTGCGCGGAGATTTTCCCGCTTTCGGGTCGCGACCTCGGTGTGACGTTCAGCACGGCTACCAACTGGATCGTGAATGCCATCGTGGGAGGCACCTTCCTGACCCTGCTCGACAAATTTGGAAACGGGAACACCTTCCTACTCTACGGAGGACTCAACGCCCTCTTCGTGATCTTTTTTCTCTGCTTTGTGCCGGAGACCAAGGGTATCTCGCTCGAGAAGATCGAGGCCAACCTCCTCTCGGGCAAGCGCCTCAAGGATATCGGGCGTTGAATTCAACATAGGCGGTGGGGCGGAAAGTTTCCGTCCGACCCACCCCTTCGTATCTGATAAATGCCGTTTTCAACTTGACGGAAAATTCTTCTCCGTTTCTCTATGGCCCTTGTTTCACCCCCATCGGAACTGCCAACACCATGTCACTTGCCCTCGGCAGCCCACTCTGGAGTTTCTGTTATCTGGTCGTTCTGATCGGACTCACCGGCTACGGGCTACACCGCTGCTGCATCATCTATCTCTTCCTAAAACATCGGAAGAACTCCCTGCAGCCCCACTCGCGCTTCACAGAGTTCCCGCGCGTCACCGTGCAGCTTCCCCTCTACAACGAGGCCTCAGTGGCTCCAAGACTACTCAGGTCCGTGGGTGCGCTGGATTATCCTCCAGAGAAGCTAGAAATCCAGGTGCTCGACGACTCCACAGACGACACGAGCCGGCTCGTGGCGGAAGAGGTTCGAGTCCTCAGAGCGACCGGTATCACCATCACCCATATCCAGCGGCTTAACCGTCAGGGCTACAAGGCAGGAGCCTTGGCGCATGGGATGGAGCTGGGCACGGCCGACCTCATCTTCATTCTGGACGCAGACTTCATCCCTCCCTCCGACACCCTGCGCAAGACGGTCGATTATTTCACCGATCCGGGGCTGGCCCTAGTCCAGATGCGATGGGGGCATCTGAACCGCAAGCAGTCTCTCCTGACGCGCCTCCAGGCGATGTTCCTAGACGGCCACTTACTGCTCGAGCAGACCGCGCGCTGTCACTCGGGCCGATTCTTCAACTTTAACGGAACAGCCGGCATCTGGCGCCGGGAGGCCATCGTGGAGGCAGGAGGTTGGCATGATGACACGCTCACCGAGGATCTCGATCTCAGCTATCGCGCGCAACTGAAGGGGTGGCGCTTCCTCTTCCTACCCGATCATGTCATCCCCGCCGAACTTCCCGAGAAGATGAACGGATTCAAGACCCAGCAGAAACGCTGGACCAAGGGCTCCATCCAGACCTGCCTCAAGATCCTGCCCAGGGTCTGGGAAGCTTCCGTTCCCCTGATCGTGAAGCTGGAGGCCACGGCCCATCTCACCTCCAACTTCGCTTACCTATTGCTCGTCTTGATGTGCGTGCTGACCCTTCCCCATGCCCTCGGGCCGAAGCAGTCCGCAACCTACAGCCTGCTGGTCGACCTCCCCATCTTCCTAGTCACTACCGTCTCGATTGCCGTCTTTTACATCGTGGCCCAGCGCCATCTCAATCCGAAGGGTTGGATCAAGGATCTGCTTCTCCTACCGATGCTGTTGGCCCTAGCCACCGGAATGTCGGTGAACAATTCCCTCGGGGTCCTCGAGGCCCTGTTCAAAAAAGGGGGAGAGTTCACCCGCACGCCGAAGAGCGGTAGGTCTCCCGATACTCTACTTACGACATCGGCAACCGCTGTGCCTTGTTCAGCACCCAACTTGGATCTCTCCCGCCGGTTTATTCCCCGTCCGACCCTCTCGCTCCGTTCGTTCCTGCCCGCTATCGAGATCCTCTTCGCCCTCTACTTCGGCTACTGCCTCTGGAACGCGGGACTCAAATGCCAATGGATGTCCATCCCCTTTCTGCTGATCTTGCTGGGAGGTTTTTTCTACGTTGCCCTAAATTCACTGGAACAGCTTCCTGCTTGGCCCAGTTTTTCAACTGGCGAGAACACAGCGCAGCCATCACTTAATCGGCCGAATTATTGAGGCATCCCGAGCTTCTTGAGCTTTGGAGCGATCACTACCTGACAGTACGGATTCCGGTCCTTGTTGTTCTGGTAATAGTCTTGGTGGTATTGCTCTGCTGGATAGAAGACTGTAAGGGGTTTGATCTCCGTCACGATGGGATCCGGAAACTGAGACTGGGCCTTTTTCTTGGAGGCCTCGGCTTCGATCGCTTCCTCCGGAGAGGAAGTCAGGATGATCGAACGGTACTGGGTGCCAGAGTCAGCCCCCTGACGGTTCAGCGTCGTCGGATCATGTGCCCTCCAGAAGAGATCGAGCAGCTGGTTGTAACTCACCTTCGCTGGGTCATAGGCGATTTGGATTACCTCGGCATGACCGGTGCGACCACTGCAGACTTGATCATAGGTCGGGTCTGCTTTGGGGCCGCCGGCGAATCCGGAGGTGATCTTGAGGACACCGGGCAGATTCTGGAACACGGCATCGATGCACCAGAAGCAACCTCCGCCGAATGTCGCGGTCTTTACTGAAGAGGAGGGAGTCGGTGATGGAGTGGTGTTGGCATTCATGAGGGGAGAAAACACGCTGGAAGCAAATAGAGAAAGTAAGATTGCCGGAAGGAAGGGACGCATGGAAATAATTTCCACCCTTAACCGGGAATTGCCAGTTCAATTGCGAATTTGCCTAGCACATAAACCATAAAGGCGCTTAGAACCCCTGGCAAAGCATCACCCGTTCCTTGTGTAAAAGAGGTTGCGATGAAGCAGGCAAACTTCCTCATGCAGGAGCCGCGCTTCCTGTTTCCTATCCTGCTGTGGGTTACGCGCCTGCCCAAAAGATAAACGAGCCTGAAAGGATGTCTTGCTCAGCAGATTGATCAGGTGAGGCACAAGCACGAGATTCCCCCAATAGGCGACCTCTGTGCCGACGGATCCCTCCCCCTGCAGATCGTAGCCTATGGCGGCGGCTGTGAGAGGAGACCCTGTGAGGATCGCCGATTCCAGGAGTGAACTAAGGAAAGCAAGCGCCTGAGAGCTGGCCAAACCCTCCCTGAGTTCCAGGTTGAAAACCTGAAACCGAAGACTCAGGGCTGCCAGGATCTCCTCGTTATGCCGAGCAAAGCGGACAGAATACCTAGGACGCTCACTGGGAGGTATTTGAGCAGTTCTTGGAGAGGTGCGTGCTTGGCTTGAAACCATCAGGAATCTTTTCCAAGCCACTTTTGGGATGTCTATAGAATTTCCATGACGATTTCGTCACACTTCGCACCCCTGTTTAATTCCAAGCTGAATCCCCGCCAATTCCCCGCTTACAGCAGGGAAATCACCTTTTATTTTTGTAACGAATCGAGAGCGCTCTGGACCTCGTTGGCAGCACCCGAGGTCTGGGCGCTCAACGAGGCCCAGGCCACCTTGCCATCCTTGATGATGAAAGACTGTCTCATCGGGACTCCCACGATGGGAATCATCGGCACATGGAAGGCCTCGGCGACCTTGCCGTCGGTATCGGCAATCAGGGTAAATGGCAGGTTCTGATGCTCCTTGAACTTCTTCTGCGCTTCGGAGGTGTCACGGCTAACTCCCAGGATCTGAAGCCCGTTGCCATGGAGCGTCGCGTAGGAATCACGCAGCGAGCAGGCTTCCTTCGTGCAACCCGGAGTCTCTGCTTTGGGATAGAAATAAACGAGGGTGATCCCCTTAGAGTAGACATCGCCGAAGATCACATCCTGCGCATCTTGGTTTTTCGACGTGATCTGGGGAGCCGGAGAGCCGACGGCCAGCGGTTCGGCGCGAGCAAAGAGTGAGAAAAGATTCATGGTGAGCAGAAGAAGAAACGTTTGCTTCATAGCCATGTGATAGCATCATCGGCAGCGAGAGCAAGCGTTTGGACCTTTCTGGCCTCATGATAAACAATACTCGGATTCTCATCCTCATACTTTCCAGTTGCGTAACGATTCCTCTGATCGCGACGCTTGGGTTCTCCATCTTCCAAAAGCGAAATCCGCCCGATCTGCGATCATATGCCCCGGAGAAACAGATTGCCCTTCTCGAGAAGGCACTAACTCAACATCAGAGCGTTTTTCTTTCGCCCGAATACTACCCAGTCATACCAGCACAGGATCTGAAGTCGCTTCCCTCCCCCGTGGAGGCTGCCATCGCAACTGATGATATAGCTAATTTTTACAGGCTTAACAGAGAATGGCATTTCTCACTCCTTGAACTAGGGACACTTCCATCCTCCGCAGCATTGGTCCGGCACTTAATCAATTCACCGCTCTGGGTCCTGAGCGACGTCTCCCCCTGGGGTTATACTCTCTTGCCCAATATGCCTAATACGTCGGCCAAGGCCCCTTGGAGTCCACCAACCACGGAAACGCTGATCCGTGACTATCCTGATGCCAACAAGCGAGCCGAGTGGCTGATTGCAAGCGCCGAGAACCTCATTTCTATCCGGAGGATGCGTGACGCGGAAGCTCTACTCAAATCTGCCAAGGATATCGACTCGAGCAGAAAAGAGCATGCAGCCCTGCTTGCCGCGCAGGCATCTCTTGCAGCTGCCCAAGGACGCTGGAACGATGCGCTAGCCTCGGCCAGAGAGGCTCACCACTCTGATCCCCGGAACACAACGGCCTCGGAGATCCTGATCCGCGCCCTCACCGAGTGCGGCCACCCAGACGAAGCTCTGGATATAGCGCGAAAGCTCACGGAACGAACCAAGAACCAGGAAACACTTTTCCTACTAGCTCGAGCAGCGAATGCCTCCAACTCCAAGCAGGAGGAGATCGAGGCACTTCGCTCGCTGGTCAGCATGGCCAGAAAACAACACCAGCAACTCGGCGCCAGCCTAACCTATCTCGGTCAGGCTTATGCCCGTGACGGCGAACGGGCTCAAGCGATGCGCACATTTCAGGAAGCCGTCTCCCAGCCAGAACTCAACCAGGAGCAACGTGCACTGCTCAACCATCTCATCGAACACCTAAGGCCGGAGGATGAGATTCCGTTAAAAAACTAACGAATAACCACTATCGTCATTAGTTAAGACCGATATCGTCATTCTATGCGTTTCTCGTTTTCCAGCATCGCTCTTCTCCTGCTACTGATGGAAACTTGTGCTATTCCCGCGCAGGCTCAAGAGGCACAGAAGGCTGAGGAAATACTCCAGGCCGCTCGAATGAGCCCCACGGCAAGGCCAGCCTCCCTGCGGGCTCAGATCCGGAGCGAGGACCAGTCAACCCCAGTGCTCATAGGCCTCAAAGACCGTTTCATCACCTACGAGTTCAAGGATCCGGAACAGATCCTGCAGCTCAAACTCGACCCGGGAAACACGAGGCTGCTGGAGAAGAAGAACGGGGTCACGCAGACCATTACCGGCAAGCATCTTCACGACGAAATCAGGAATACCGGCGTCACCTATCAAGACCTCTCTCTCGGATTCCTCTACTGGCCGCATCCCATTCTGCAAGGAGAGGAAAAGGTAAGCATACGACCCTGTTGGAAAATCGACCTTCAGGCACCAGCGGGTGAGGAGATCTACGGCGTTGCCCGTGTCTGGATCGACAAAGAGTTCGGCGGCATCCTAAAAATCGAAGGCTTTGACAAGAAAGGGCTCCTATTGAGGCGCTTCCTAGTCATCTCACCTCAGAAGATCGATGGCCTCTGGATGCTTAAGCAGATGCGGATCGAGAGTTTCAACCCAGGAAATCCAGACCCTGTCACCCGACGCTATCTCGAGGTCTTGGGAAAAGAGGATATGTAAAAATAACCTCACACCTTCTCAGCCGCCGAACTCCCAAAGAGTCCTGCGGGCCTGATAAGCAAGATAACGATCAGGATGCCGAAGGCAATGGCATCGCGGTACGAGGAGAGGAAAGAGCCTCCCAGCAAACATTCACTCAGGCCGAGAAGGAGCCCTCCCACAGCGGCACCAGGCAGACTACCAATCCCACCCAGGACGGCCGCCACAAAGGCCTTGATGCCTGGCTGTGTTCCCATGAGCGGTTCGATCGAATGGATATTCATGGCGTAGAGTACGCCGGCAGCACCGGCCAGAGCTGAACCAACGGCAAAGGTCAGAGAGATCACCGCATTGCTATTCACTCCCATGAGGGCGGCCGCATCACGATTCTGAGAGAGGGCTCTAAGCGCAAGGCCAAAACGGGTTCTAAGCACAATCTCGCGAAGGGTCACAAGAAGCACCAGTGTCACGACGATCACCAAGAGATGATTTCCGGAAATCGTGACCCCCTCCCCCAACGCGATGCGGATCGGAGGCAGAAGATCCGGGAACGCCTTCTGATTCACACCGAAGAGAATCTGCCCTCCATAGGAAAGCAGCAGAGAAACGCCAATCGAGGTAATGAGAACAGCTAGTTTGGGCTGATTACGCAGCGGTCGGTAGGCTAGGCGCTCAATGATCACCCCGAGCAGGGCGCAGACGATCATGGCCCAGATGAGCACCGCGGCGGTGGTCATCCAAGGCTGAGGAAAAAGATGGCGTGCAATTGGCGTGGCGTAAAATCCTGCAAAGGCCCCGATCATCAGGACATCCCCATGGGCGAAGTTGATGAACTTCAGTAAGCCGTAGACCATGCTGTAACCGAGAGCGATCAGCGCGTAGATCGCTCCGAGAGAAAGGCCGTTGATCAACTGCTGAAAAAACTCGTGCATGGCTGCGCCGAGATTAATCAGGAAGTCAGGGGCTCAGGAATTTATTTTGGTTTTAAAAAACAAAAACGCCCTCCGGTTTCCCGGAGGGCGTTGTCAGTTTAACAACCAAAAAAACTAGAACTTTGCCGCAATTGTAAACCCGAGGATGGCCGCATTTCCTGTAGAACCATTTCCTGTAGGGTTAACAATGTACTGAGCATCAGGCACGAAATCCAACCACTTGTTGATTGCAAAAGTGTAGAAGCATTCGAACACAGCGGTAGTGGAGAAGAAATGACTGGAAAAGTTACCAGAAGGGCCAAACTGACCCTTTGGAAGCGAACTATTTAAATTGCTACTATAGAACCCTTCACCCACAGCGATACCCATCTTATCGTTCTTACGGGCGTCGAAGAGCCCCTTGTAAACCAGTCCTGTCTGGTAGTAGTACGGCAACGTGCAGTTGGAGGCGGGAGTGAAGGTAAATTCGTTGAAGGAGTAGAGTCCGCGGGTCTTGTCAGCAACTGTATTCGTTGCCGAGGGATTCTTGCCAACGACTGGGTTCTTGTCCAAGGATGGAGAGGCTGAGACCTGATTATGAACAGCGGTTAGGCGCTGATCAGCCTGAAAGTACATACCCCAGATCGTGCTGTTCCCAGAACTGCTGCCGAAGTTGTTGTTGTTCTGACCCCAGATATAGCTGCCGATCGCATAACGTCCTTCAAGCTTGTCGAGGCCTACCTTGGGCGTCCATCCCACTTCATTCACGTTGTAGACACCATTCTGTCCGTAAGCACTCGAGTTGGGGTCGAATGCCGCAGTTCCCTGAAAGTTGAATCCATGGTTGTTGTAGTTGGCAGTTTTCGTCGAACTGGCCTGAATTCCGGAATACCCTGCGATAGACAGGCCCAGATAAGTCTGGACATAGGTGGAAGCAGAGGGTTTGGCACGGAGCATACCACCCCAGGAATCATAGGAACTGCTCCAAGGAACCGATGTCACGGAATAGGTTTTAACGCCTTTGGTGTATCCTCCAACCGCTCCACCAATACCTTTCGCAGAGGCAATGGCATTGTTTTCAAAGTTCTTGGATTCTGGCTGAGTCAGGAAATCCTCGTAGGGATTGATCCAACCAAATTTAAGCAAGAACTGTGGATCCATGGTTTTATCTGTCTTATAAAGAAAATACTGCGACATGACACGCACTCCCATCCCACTAGTGTCTTTGTTGGGATTAAAGACTCCCGAAGTTCCCGCTGCTTGAGCCGTGTAGGGGCAGTTTGGGTTACCGTTGACATTACGATAACGCCAGTCTGACTGTACGCACAAGCCAGTTAGTCCGAATAACTTTCCAAAGTCATAGTTGAAACCCATCTTTACTTCCGTCGACCAGTTGTCTACCGGGACACCGGAAATACTTCCTTTAGCATTAGCTGGCTGTGCTGCCGGTGTGACTTGTCCAAGGAAATTCTCCTTAGCCTGTCCGGTGATGGTCAGACCGTAGTCGTTGAACGGTTTTCCAAGACCAAACCATTCATCCGTGGAACCATTGCCATTCCACCAGGAATCGAGTGTGGGAGGCTTCCAGTTGAAAGCTGGCAGTGAAAAGGTACCCGCAGACGGGGTATTGGTAATGCCGCCGATCGTACCATCTCCGGCAATAGCCGAGGTGGCTGTAGTGAGCGCCGAAACGATCACAATAAGAGCTCCAAGTTTTTGAAATGCTTTGGTCATCGTGGTTTGTGGTTTAAAAAAAAGTGCTCATCATCATGAATCACCCCATTAACCTCAACAATCCCATCAATGTCACAATCCGGTGACACAAAAAAAGCCCCGGGAGTGACACCGGGGCTTTTCGTTAAGTTTACTGATGAGTTGGACCAGAAGTAATCGTTAGGTTAAGAGCTCTGTTAGGCGTTCTCGCCGCCCGCTGCCTGGTCGCGCTCTTTCATTGCGGCCTTGCGGCTGAGCTTCACCTTACCCCTGTCATCGACGCCAATGCACTTGACCCAGATGACATCGCCGACCTTAACAACATCCTCGACCTTGTTAACACGCATGTCGGCAAGCTCGGAAATGTGGACGAGACCATCCTTACCGGGCAGAACCTCGACAAAGGCGCCGAACTCCTTGATCGAGACGACGGTGCCTTGGTACATCTCGCCGATACCGATCTCCTTGATCATGCCCAGGATGATTTCCTTGGCGCGCTTCAGGCTCTCTCCGTTGCTGGAATAGATGTTCACAGAGCCGTCGTCCTCGATATTGATCTCGGCGCCGGTCTCGGCAACGATGCTCTTGATGGTTTTGCCACCGGGCCCAATGATGAGGCCGATCTTATCCTGAGGAACCTTCACGGTCTCGATACGAGGAGCATACTTGCTCATCTCGCTACGGTGAGCAGGAAGGGTCTGCTTCATGTGATCAAGGATGAGCCCGCGGTTCTTGCGAGCATCGTCGATCGCGACGGACATGAGATCGTGGCTGATGCCCTTGAGCTTGAGATCCAGCTGGAATCCGGTCACTCCGACCTCGGTGCCGCAGAGCTTGAAGTCCATGTCGCCGAAGTGATCCTCGCTGCCGATGATGTCGGTCAGCAGGGCGTGGCGAGTGAGCTTGCCGTGGCCGTCATCCTCGGAGACAAGTCCGACGGAGATACCCGCGACGGGACGCTTGAGAGGAACACCCGCGTCGAGCAGAGCGAGAACGCCTGCACAGACCGAGGCCATTGAGGTGGAGCCGTTGGACTCCATGACCTCGCTGGTGACACGAAGAGCATAAGGGAACTCCTGCTGACTCGGGATGACCGGGAAGATGGAGCGCTCGGCGAGGGCTCCGTGGCCGATCTCACGGCGGTTCTGACCTCCGAAGCGGCCGGTCTCACCGACGCTGAAGGGAGGGAAGTTGTAATGGAGAAGGAAACGCTTAGTCGTCTCGCCGCCACCGTATCCGTCGATCATCTGGGCCTCGTCGGAAGTGGCGAGTGTTGCCAACGCCATGGCCTGGGTCTCACCGCGTGCGAAGAGTGCGGAACCGTGGGCACGTGGGAGAACCGTCGTCTCGCTGGTCAGCTGACGAAGCTCGAGCAGGCCGCGACCGTCGCAGCGCTTCTGCTTGTCGAGGATGCTGACGCGGAAGGCCTTCTTCTGCAGATAATCAAACGCCTGAGAGATCTCGAACTTCGTTGCGGCGGGATACTTCTCGATGATCTTGGCGCTCACTTCCTCGCGGAGTGAACCGACTGCCTTGCCACGAGCGACCTTGCTCGGCGTGTAAAGAGCAGCCTCGATGCGGTCACCGGCGACCTGGTAGGCGATCTCGAGCATTCCCTCATCGACATTGAGAAGGGTGAACTCACGCTTCGGCTTGCCGGCTTTGGAGATAAGCTCTTTCTGGGCAGCGATGAGCGGACGGGTCTGCTCGCGGGCGAAGTCGAGGGCCTTCTTGAAGTCCTCTTCGGGGAGCTCATTGGCGGCGCCCTCGATCATGATAACGTTCTCGCCGTCGCCGACATAGACGAGGTCAAGATCACTGTCCTCACGCTGAACGTGGGTAGGGTTCACGACAAACTCACCATTCACGCGGCCGACGCGTACTGCCGCGATGGGCTTCTCGAACGGGATGTCAGAGACGCAGAGGGCGGCGGAGGCGCCATTGATGGAGAGGATGTCGGGATCGATCTGGCCGTCTGCGGAGAGAAGGATGCTGATGATCTGGGTGTCGTAGAAGTAGTTCTTCGGGAAGAGGGGGCGAAGCGGACGATCGGTCATGCGGGCGGTCAAGATCTCCTTCTCGCTGGGGCGGCCTTCGCGCTTGAAGTAGCCGCCAGGGAACTTGCCGACTGCTGCGGCCTTCTCCTTATAATCAACGGTGAGGGGGAAGAAATCCTGCCCTTCCTTGACGGAGGTAGCGGAGACAGCGCTCACGAGAACGATGGTCTCGCCGGAGCTGACGACGACGGCTCCGTCGGCAAGTTTGGCGATCTTGCCGGTCTCGAAACTGATAGGATTCTGACCGACATTGGCGGTAACAGTGGTGTGTGACATAGGAATTGGGAATTAAGGGTTGATTTGTTGGATTGAGAAATTCCGGTTCAGAGGCGCGAGATTTGTTGAGCGCCCGCTATAGCGGATGACACCCGGATGGGTGTCTTCAGTGTTGGTGTGTGTTTGATGGAATTCTCCAGCCAAAAGTGCGGGAGAAGAATGATGGTCTCGGGATCTCATTGCCTATCCTCGGAGTGCCCGACCTCATCAGGTCGGAACTTTCCAGGTAGGAAAAACCGTTGACCGATGCGTTACTTACGCAGGTTCAGCTTCTCGAGGATCGCCTGGTAACGCTCACTGGCGCTATCCTTGAGATAATCGAGAAGACGGCGGCGCGTGGCAACCATCTTGAGAAGGCCGCGACGTGAGGAGTGATCCTTGGCGTTGCCCTTGAGATGCTCGGTGAGGGTGGTGATCCTCTGAGTGAGGTTGGCCACCTGGACGTCGGCACTGCCGGTGTCCTTCTCATGCAGCCGGAGTGCTGCGATTTCTGGTGTTTCAGTTGTCGTCATATTTTTTTAGAGGGTCGGAATGTAGCCTTGCCCGGGAATCCTTGCAAGGAGTTTCGGGTTAACAAAACCTCATGGAAGTCTGGAAACTTGTTTTTATCCTTTGGAGAGTGTTTTCTAGCCGGCCTTCCTTCGCTCTAAGGGGAAGCATTCTCTGTTCTCCATCACCTCTCCCTCACATTTCCCCACTGTATTTTTGCTCTGACCTAACAGTTTAAAAGACTACAGCCTAACAGCCTCGCATTCATGTCCGAACTCTCCAAAGCCTACGCCCCCGCCGATGTCGAAGCCGAGTGGTATGCCCGGTGGTGCGAGTCCGGTTGTTTCACTGCCGATCACACCTCACCAGCCCCACCCTACTCGATCGTCATCCCGCCGCCGAACGTGACCGGCATCCTGACCCTTGGTCACGTCCTCAACAACACCCTGCAGGACATCCTGGCCCGCCGCGCCCGGCAGACAGGCCATGAGGTCCTCTGGCTTCCGGGCACGGATCATGCCGGCATCGCTACCCAGACCGTCGTAGAACGCCAGCTCCGCAAGGAGGAGAAGAAGACCCGTCACGATCTCGGTCGAGAAGCCTTCCTGGGCAAGGTCTGGGAGTGGAAGGAGAAGCACGGTGGCATCATCATCGGGCAGTTGAAGAAACTCGGGGCCTCCTGCGACTGGTCGCGCGAGCGATTCACCATGGACGAGGATTATGCCCGCAAGGTGCAGGAGGTCTTTGTCGATCTGCACAAAAAAGGCCTGATCTACCGCGGCAAGCGGATGGTCAACTGGTGCCCCATCTCACTCACAGCCCTGAGTGACGAGGAGGTCATTCCCAAGAAGCAGAAGGGTTATCTCTACCATTTCAAGCTCGAGGTTGTGGAGAGTCCAGGAACCTGGCTGGAGATCGCGACTACACGTCCCGAGACCATCATGGGAGACACGGCGATCGCCGTGAACCCGAAGGATCCGCGCTATGCCCATCTGATCGGCAAGCATGTCCGCCGTCCCCTTCCCCTGAATGTCGAGGCGCTCCTGCCGATCATCGGCGACGAGGCAGTCGACTTCGAGTTCGGCACCGGCGTCCTGAAGGTCACCCCTGCCCACGACAAGGCCGACTACGAGATCGGACTCCGTCACAACCTTCCCGTCATCGACATCATGAACGCGAACGGGACCCTCAATGATCTTGCAGGCGAGGGATTCGCGGGCCTTGACCGCTTCGAAGCACGCGTCGAGGCCGTCGAGCGCCTGAAGGAACTCGGCCTTATGACCAAGGAGGAACCGTACGAAAACAACGTCGGCTTCAGCGAGCGGGCCGATGTCCCCGTGGAGCCGCGCCTGAGCGAACAGTGGTTCCTGAAGTATCCAAAGACCGCAGAGGCCCGTGCTGCCGTCAAGGATGGCCTGATCCGTTTCTTCCCCGAACGCTGGGAAAAGGTCTACGACCACTGGCTCGAGAATATCCAGGACTGGTGCATCAGCCGCCAGCTCTGGTGGGGCCACCGCATCCCGGTCTGGTATCCGCCACAATCATCGACAGCAGATTCCCCGGAAGGAATCCGCGCCCAGATCGAGTCACCCGGCGAGGGGTGGACTCAGGATCCCGACGTTCTCGATACCTGGTTCTCCTCCTGGCTCTGGGCTCACGAGACCATGGACGAGGCCGTCCGTGCCAAGTTCTACCCGACAAGCGTGCTCGTCACCGGACCCGACATCATCTTCTTCTGGGTCGCCCGCATGATCATGGCGGGGCTTGAATTCACGGGTGAGATCCCCTTCCGGGATGTCTACTTCACCGGCATCATCCGCGACAAATCAGGGCGCAAAATGTCGAAGAGTCTCGGCAATTCACCCGACCCGCTCGACCTGATCGCCAAGTATGGGGCCGATGGCCTGCGCTTCGGCATCATTCGCGTCGCGCCACAGGGACAGGATATCAAGTTCGACGAGAAGCAGATTGAGGAGGGAAGGAACTTCGCCAACAAGCTCTGGAACGCCGTCCGCTTCCGCGAGATGCATGGGACTGCGAATCCATGCCCCGACCTCGTTGACTTAGATGGACTGGAGCTTCCCGACATCGCGATCCATCTACTCGAGCGCTTCGACACCATGCACACATCCCTGCGTGGAGCCTATGCCGACTACCGCTTCCACGAGGTGGCTGGCTTGCTCTATGACTTCTTCTGGGGTGACTACTGCGATTGGTTTGTCGAGGCTGCCAAGCCGATTCTCTACGGTGAGAATGCTGAAGATGGTGAGAAGTCCTCTGCCAAGGGCGCTATCCTTGCCACCATGGATATCGTGCTCTCGGGTATTCTGAGGCTCCTGCATCCGCTGATGCCCCATCTCACCGAGGAGCTCTGGCGCCACCTCGGCTACACAGCCGATGCCTCGGCCTCCTCCACGGATGCCAGAAAAGGATTTCTTCTCTACACCCAACCACCGAGAGAAAATCATCTCGGCTGCATTTCGCAAGAGAGGATAATCGCGGCCGGAGAGAGAACCAGCGCGCTATATTCAGCAGTCCATGCCGTGCGCAACCTCCGTTCTGAATTCAAGATCCCCTCCAAGCAGCAGGTCCGATTCCTTCTGGCACCCAAAGCAGATTTGGGCGAATTCACTCCTCTCCAGTCCGCGATCTTTGCGGCACTCACCAAGGCTTCCTCCGTGGAACTCATCACGGGTTCGGCCCCCGCGGGCACGCCCGGCATCCTTACAGATCTCGGCACAGTCTCCATGCCGCTCGAGGGACTTCTCGACCTGGAAGCAGAGAAGACCCGTGTTACCGCCGAGATCGCCAAGGTCGAGGAGGAACTCACCAAGGTGAATGCGAAGCTGTCTGATCAGAGCTTTGTCGAGAAAGTCCCGGCAGCCGTGCTTGAAGATCACCGCCAGCGCCACGCCAAGTGGAGCGAAAAGCTTGATACCCTTAAGACCACTCTGAAGACACTGGGATAAGTAGGCCGAATAATTAATTTGGAACTCAGCCGTAACGGCTGCGAAGCAACGGCCGGGCTAGCCAACTCAGGGAAGGAATCCATTCCGATTTGGTTTTTGTAGATTGGGGCTTAGCCCATTGCATTCCAACTTTGACGTCACTTGGTTGACTCGTTCGCCCCCGCTTAGCTCGCCCCTTTGGGGCTACCTTTGGTAGTCTATCCGATGCGTTCCCACGCATACCTATTCCCGGCAAGCCGTGCCGCCCTTCGGGCTACGACTACGTCGTAGTCTACCGCGGCGGTTCCAACCGCCTTGGTTCACTTTTCTACCTTTGACGTCACTTGCCTCCCGGCAAGCCGTGCCGCCCTTCGGGCTACGACTACGTCGTAGTCTACCGCGGCGGTTCCAACCGCCTTGGTTCACTTTTCTACCTTTGACGTCACTTGCCTCCCGGCAAGCCGTGCCGCCCTTCG
>Ga0304729_1000215_pt1 | contig 40723 bp, 63 predicted proteins | sample C_131016_MF_Meta_FD_190475 | JGI IMG/M metagenome (GOLD analysis project Ga0304729, IMG submission 190475) | Freshwater microbial communities from Lake Croche, Canada to study carbon cycling - C_131016_MF_MetaG (v2) (version 2) | ecosystem: Environmental > Aquatic > Freshwater > Lake | place... | reverse complement strand
AGATTTAAAAATGCCGGATCGTGATGGAACTTATTTAGTTAGAGGTGTGGAATATACCGGCGGAATTAATGGACATAGACAAATTATTCACTTAGATTATAAATATATAAAAATATGAGTGATCGCAATATAATAACCGCAATTCAAAAGATTTCGGGAACATTTACGGAGGATAGAGTAAAAATGATGGTTGGTACTGTTGATAGTATTGAAGGGAATACGTGTACTTGTATTATAAGTGATCAGATGCCTTTATCGGGCGTTCAATTACAAGCGGCGGTATGCGATGGGTGGCTTTTAGTTCCTTCCATTGGATCTACTGTTGTGATAATGTATTCTACCCGCAACGATCCATTTATAGCCCTTTATTCTGACGTAGATCGCGCTTATTTACAAGTGGGTAATTCTAGTATTGAATTGCTTAAAGATGGCAGCATAACGCTTAATGATGGGTCAGACGGTGGGTTGGTAAAAGGTAGCCCATTGGTACAAAAATTGAATAACCTTGAGAGTAAAGTCAACGAATTAATTACTACCTTTAACTCGCATACTCACGGAGTTGTGGCGGTTGGAAGCCCTACAAGTGTACCAACTACACTTATTAGCGGATCCCTAACCCCGACAACAACTTCGGACATTGAAAGTCAAAAAATAACTTATGGCGTCTAATTACGATATATATCTAGTAAACAATGATTGTTTAGTTCAAAATGGCGATTTTGTTATTGCTGTAAGTGACGAACAGCATATTATTGATACTATTAACGGTTTTCCGGGTTGGTGGAAGCAATATCCTCAAGATGGGGTAGGCGTTGGCGCATGGCAAAAAGGAGCGGCACAAATTCAAGAATTAACAAAACAAATTAGATTAAATTTGCAATCCGATGGATATACCGTTACTAATCCGTTAGTTACGTTATCAAGTGATGGTAAATTTATTATAAACCCTAATGCAACAATTTAACAAATGCCAACTTATAACTGCCATAGCGGACAATCTTTTAGCGATGTTTGTTTAAATACTTACGGGACATTAGATGAATACATAAAATTATTACAAGATAACAATAATACCCCCGACACAGCGCCATTTTCAAATGAAGCGATGTTGTGGGATAATACTATTATAACGGATCAAACTATTTATAAAAAAACAACGGGCGCGGGGATTATTTTTGCAACTTCTTTCGGGATAAACAATAACAACTATTTTCAAATATTAGGAACTGAAAATCCTACGGTATTAGCGGTAAACCCCCAACCAATAAACCCGCCGGGCGGCACATCTATGTATATAAAATCAATGTCAATGTTCTACACCGCAGTCGGTGGGGAAACATTTATAACAATTATAGCTTTACAAGGTATGAATATCTTGCAAATTGAAAGAGAAATCAAACCATTGAAGAACACCGAATTTATATTTGATAGTGTGGCGGGAACTATTCAATTTGTGGGAATAGATCCATTGAACGCCGGTGAAAACTTATTTATTTTGTACACGCAAACAATTACTTTATAATGAAGAAAATATTTATATTTTTAGTAGTATTACTACCCTTTTTGGCTAAAAGTCAAACTGTTATCTACGGTAAATATAAATATACCGATAGTTTAACGTTTGCAAAATATAAGAACAATTCAACTTTAGATAGCGTTTTAAGCGTGGATCAAAACGGACGTTTAAGATTAGCAATGTCATCGGGATTGGATACGACATCTTTAAGTAATCGAATAAATGCTAGGGTAAAATATACCGACACGGCATCAATGCTTATCCCATACCTTAGAAAATTAGACACTACGGGAAAGTGGTTGGCTGTGGGTTATTTGCCATATTTGGTAAAATACACGGATACGGCGGCTTTTTTGTCGGCTTATTATAACAAGACTGTAATAGATTCCAAACTAGCTTTAAAGCTTAATATAAGCGATACAGCGGCAATGCTAAGTCCTTACGCTAGAACGGCAAATTTGCCTTCTTTAGCCCCTTATGTTAAATATACGGACACTTCTACAATGTTGTCACCTTACTACCGTACTGCAAACGCAACGGCTGCCTTAGCCCTAAAATTGAACATTTCTGACACGGCTACTATGCTGTCTTCTTATTATAACAAAACTACTGTGGATTCAAAAGTTAACTTAAAAGTTAATATTTCGGATACTTCAAGTATGTTAAGTCCATATCAAAGAAGTTTTTCGGCTGTAAAATATACCGATACTTCTTCAATGCTTTCAGCTTATTACAATAAAACGGCTACAAATGCTTTATTAGCTACTAAATTAAGTTCGGTAGGATTGTCCATGCCTAGCGCTTTTACTGTTTCTAATACACCCTTAACATCAAACGGAACCATTTCGGTAACGGGCGCCGGTAATACAAATCAATATATTAGGGGTGATGGATCTTTAGCGGCCTATAATCCGGGATCGGGTGGCGGCGGAGCAAGTCAGGTTTTTTATTTTAATGGCGGAACTGCTTCGAGTGTTACGGGTTATCAACAAATGAGTACCGCGGCAAATACCGGCGCAAGTTCTGATTTTTCCGTTTCATCAAATGGTTATATTGCGTCTTTTTTAACTGACGCGGGAAGCCCTAATCAATTAAATATACCGGCGGGAAATTGGAATTTTGATATATATATGAAGGCAAGTTCAAGCGGTGGAACCCCTTATTTTTATGTTGAATTATATAAATACGATGGTTCTACTTTTACTTTGATTTCATCTAGTTCAGCAAATCCCGAATATATAACAAACGGAACTGCGGTGGATTTATATACTACTGCATTAACCGTTCCCGCTACGACTTTGCTTTCGACTGATAGACTAGCTGTAAGGATTTATGTTGTTACATCGGGAAGGACAATCACAATGCACACTCAAGATTCAAATTTAAGTGAGGTTATAACAACATTTACAACCGGGATAACTGCATTAAATGGATTGACGGCCCAAGTACAAAATTTTGCAACCGGAACAAGCGGTAGCGATTTTAATATTTCAAGCGTTACAAATACACATACTTTCAATATTCCTACGGCTTCGGCTTCAAATCGTGGATTGCTTTCAAGCGCGAATTGGACAACGTTTAATAATAAAGTAAATATTTCCGACACATCGACCATGCTTAGTCCTTACTTACGTTCGACTAATTATGGTTTAATCAAATCTAGTCAAACAGTAAGCGCGGATAGTTCTTTGCTTTCAACTAAGTTATGGCGTCAAAAGGGTATTGATAGTGTGGCCGCATTAGACGCACAAAAGGTAAAATATACGGACACCGCAACAATGCTTTCGGCTTATTATAATAAGACAAATGTTGATGCCAAACAAGCTTTAAATGTAAAATATACCGATACTGCGACCATGTTAAGCGGTTATTATCGTGCAACAAATCCTAACGGATATATCACAGCATCGGCCATAACGGGAAAGGTAAATTATACTGACACATCTTCCATGCTTAGTCCTTATTTACGTTCTTTAAACGCTTCGGCTACTTATTTAACGCAAACAACGGCTGCTTCAACTTATTATTTGCAAACTAATCCTAGTGGATATATTACAAGTTCGGCAATCACCGGAAAAGTAAACTACACGGACACCGCTACTATGTTGTCAGCTTATTACAATAAGACCGCTTCTGACGCAAAGTTTAACTTAAAAGTAAATATTTCCGACACAGCTTCTATGCTTTCGGGATATAAAACATATTATCCTAGAACGGCTTTATCATTCACAGCGGGTTCGGGCGCTTACAATAACTCAACGGGCGTAATAACTATCCCTACCAATACAAATCAATTAACAAATGGAGCGGGTTTTATTTCAAGTTATACCGAAACCGATCCTATTGTAAAAGCAATAAATGGTATTGTAAAAAGCAATGGAACGACTATAAGCGCCGCAACAGCGGGTACGGATTACGTTTCACCTAGTGGATTAACGACTGCATTAAGTTCTTATTTGCCTTTAACGGGAGGTACGCTATCGGGCGGAACAAATACCGATGTTTTAAAGATAACAAGTACGGGAATAAATGCAGATATATGGCTTAACGACAATGGTTCTACTTTAGGAAACAATAGAATAAGGGTTAAAAGCGATTCATTAATATTAATAAGTGGTGGGAATAGTGGATTAAATTTATCGCCAACGGGTGCGGGAACTTTTTTAAATACTTTAAAAGTAAAAGGTAATGCTTTTTTTGCCGACCAATTAAATTTCGCACCCGATGTAAATGCAAATTCGGCGGCTTCATTTAATTACACCGGATATAATGGAGGTTTTACCCAATTTAGGGATTTTAATATTTATAACGGTAAGGGTGCTTCAATTGTAAATATTTCGGGTGCAGCAAAAACATCTACATTTCAAGGTGCAATAATTTCACAAGCAAGTGCCGACGGAAGTTTAATTTTAGGTAAGACAGCCTATACGGGTAACTATAATATTTTTGAAGTTGCCCAAAATGGTCAAGATGGGATTATATATTTAAGAAGCGCGGCAAATACAACCCCTTTGGTTCAAGTTTCAGCCGTAACGGGTGGCGCAAGTCCTACATATTTCAATAATGGTTCAAATGTATTGATTGGAACAAGTACAAATAGTACATATTTATTAGATGTAGCGGGAACGGGCAGATTTAGTTCATCAGTTTCAATAGGAGGTGCTACACTTAATAAAAATTTATCAATTTTATCTGGTACTAATGAAGGCATGAGTTTAATAAATACAAATGGTTCGGGATTGACAATTACAAATGATGCAACTGCGGCAAATTCTGATGTTAGAATAAATTGGTTTGGAGGAACGGGTTCAGTTACGGGAACGGGATTGTATTTTCAGCAAAATGGTTCAAATAAACTTATATTAACAGCTACGGGTCTTGTTCAAATATCAAGTATTGCGGGAACGGGTACAAGAATTGTTGGTGCTGACGCAAGTGGCAATTTAAACGCAATTACAATTGGTTCGGGACTTTCTTTAAGTGGAAGTACATTAAGTGCAACGGGTGGTTCTTCGGGTACTGTTACCGGTAGTGGATCAAATAGTCAAGTTCCATTTTGGACAAGTTCATCAAACATTAGCGGCGATAATCAATTTGTTTGGGATAATACTAATAAAAGATTAGGAATTGGAACATCGTCACCGGCTTCATCATTTCAAGTTGGTAAAAATGGCGGATCTTATCCGGCTTATACTTTAATAACTTTTGATGTATCTACTGATTTATTTCCTAAAGTTATGATGGGTAATGGACTTGCGGGGGGATGGATTGGATATGATGAAGGAGGTGCAGAAAGATTGGTTTTAAACTCTTATGATCCGGCTTCGCATTATGAGTTTATGATAAGTGGTTCTACAAGAATGGTTTTAAACGCAAGTAATCGTTTATTAGTAAACACAACAACGGATGATGGATCAAGTATAATACAAGCCAATGGAGCGATATTAGCAAAAGGAAGAATTAGACAAAACTTAGCGGGTAATGGTGCGCAAAATACATGGGATATTACTTCTTCAAATAGTGACGCAAGTGGTAACAATTGGTCTATTGGTACAAATATAAATATAGACAATGCTTTTCAAATAAATGGAAATAGTGGAAACTATGTGAACGTTTTTCAAAACGGAAATGTATCTATTGGATCAAATACTAATGGAACCGGAAAGCTTCAAGTTAATGGCGCTATTTATTCAACCGGTATAATTAATATATCAAATTCTACCGCTTCAACATCTACAACAACCGGCGCTTTAATTGTTACGGGTGGTATTGGTGCCGGTGGCGCTATCTATGCTTCATCTTTCTTTGAAAGTTCGGATTTAAGATTAAAAAATATTATAAGCCAAACTAAGTCAGAAGATGGAATCGATATGATTTCTTTTAAATGGAAAGATCAAAGCAAAGGTAGACTTGAAAGATTAGGTTATGTAGCGCAAGACGTTAAAAAGATAATGCCTTTCGCTGTAAATTCTGACGAAAATGGCTATTTATCAGTAGACTATAATCAAGTGCATACGTACAAAATCGCTCAATTAGAAAAAGAAATACAAGAACTTAAAAAACTTATTAAAGTTAAAAAATGAGAATTTTAATATTTATACTATTATTTCCTTTTATTGCTTCGGCGCAATTTTCCGGTTTAGCAAACAATCAAGCTGTATCTAATACTAATTTGAACAATGCAGTAACCAATGGATATTTTACGGGATTAACAACCATTCCAACTACCGGACTAGAGGTTACTAAAGCTAGGGCAATCACTTATATAAGTGGATTTAACGCTAACTATCCACCATTCGCAGCTAAAGCATCAAATCAATTAATAGTTAAAGGCGATCTTTACAATCCCGGAAACTATATTTTAGATGCTGCTTATGGTATGTCATTTACTTCAATGTCGGGTAGCGTAGGCGATTTACCTACTTTTACTTATCCGGTTTCGGGAGGAAATACTACTAAAACTTACAATGGAATAATAGCAGCCCAAACACTTACAATAGGATTAAGCGGGACATTGGTTTCGTCACCGGCTAAAATAGTTCTTTATGTAGATGGCGTTACTGTGGATTGTCAAAATATAACTACGGGCGTACAAACAAAAACCTTAACAATACCTAGTCAAATTACTTCACCATCAACTATAAAAATATCAATAAACTTAAGTTCTTGTACAGTAATTCCGGTAACGCCCGTATTATCCGGTCAATCAATAGCTAAAGTTACTATGAATAAAAGTACCGGTAAATATATGCTAGTAGCTAGTGGTAGTTCTAGCGTAAAAGGATATTTATTTAGATCAAATAATTATGGTTCATCATGGATTCAGATATTATCGCCTTATGGATATTGGAAAAGTCTTGCTGTATCGGGCGATGGAAAGTATATGTTAGCGGCGCAATATAATGGATCAGTTTATCAATCAACCGATTCGGGTTCTACTTTTAATACAATTAGTTCTTTAGGTACAAATGCTTTTACCGCAATCGCTGTTTCAAGTACCGGACAATATCAAACTGTTGTGGCGCAAGAAACTTCCGGCGGTGCTTATTATTTAAAAAGATCGTCAGATTATGGCGCTACATGGGCAAATCCTACAAGCGTTGCAACAAGTTATATCGATTCTTATAGTGGAACAACGCAATATACAAGTCAAAATATGTATTGCGTTGCAATGGATTCAACGGGGCAATATCAAAAAATAGGAACACTTCAAGATATTGTTAATTCAAATACATATCCTACTTATTTTGAATCATCAGACTATGGCGCTACATGGATTGGTTCATGGAATCAAGGATTTAAAAAAGATAATAACGCGGGAGCGATTAAAATAGCCCCAAACTTTGCTATTAATGGAAGGGCAATAATTGCAACATATTATTCGGGAGATCCTTCTTATTATACAACTTTATTAGGTGTATATGGTTCGGGTGGGGGCGCTATTGCTCAAAACTATGACCGTTGGCTAGATATTGCAATTAATAATTCTAATAATTTTTATGCAATATTTAAAAGAAATACAAGATATTACGATACGGGGCCGAGTAAATACATTCAATATGCTACATTTACAGAGGGTGTGCCGGGCTATTTAACATCCGCCGGAACGGGTGATTGGCAAAGTATAGAAGTATCAAGTAGCGGACAATATATCTTAGCCGGATCAACAACGGGACTTTTATTATCAACCAATAGTGGAACATCATTCACAACAGTACCTTAAAATAAAATAAAAATGAAAAATTTCTTAATCCTTCTTTTCGTGTTAATCGGCTTCACAGCAAAAAGCCAAACTATTGACAGCACATTCAAAGGAATGACAGCTTGTAAAATTCAATCTTTTAAAGCTAAATGGACTGATACAATCAATGTAGATCATTTAGGAGTACGTATTATTTCTGATGACTTAAAGTCTACTGCTACTTTATATTGGGTTTTATTAGATTCTAATGGATCAAATCACGTAGATGGAAATGCAACTATTTCCGGTGATGACTATAAAAATTGGGGAGGTGATAACATATTTCCCTTTGCTTTTGTAGGTAGATTATACAATTTAGTGTTTGTTAAGCCGGAATAATTTAAACGTCCCATTTTTGGGATATTTGATTTATAGTTAATAACTTTGAATCATAAACAGTTAAAAATGAAGAAAACAACAATTTCTCTAATTTGTGCGTTTATCGCATTATCGGGATTTAGCCAAGAAAAAAAGCAAGACAGCTTAGTCCTACAAATTACAATGGATACGACTACCTTTAAAAACGTCATGAGATTAATTGACGAAAATATAGATAGTCGATCATTAACGGGTAAAATGGTAAAAGATAATATCATGCAGCCCTTAATGAACTATAAATTGGTTGCGGATAAGCCGAAAGAATTAATTAAGCCTATCAAAAAGTAACACAATGAGCGATTTGAACTATATTTTACAACGTCTTGAAGCAATAGACACTAAATTTGATGAAAAATTAGACAAGATTTTAGTTCAAACGACAAAAACAAACGGTAGGGTTAACGCTTTGGAAGACAAGATGACAAGCGTTTTCAAAGAAGTAGAAGACTTAAAAGAACACAAAAACCTTAATAAAGGTCGCGACAAAGTTCTTTATGTAATAGTTGGCGGGGTTGGGGCTTTGGCCTTAGCTTTGATGGCAATTTATTTAAAATAAAAACAAACATTATGAAAAGTTGGAAAACAACATTAGCGGGTATCTTAGCGGGTGCGCCGGTAGCAATTCAATCCTTATTAGACGCTTACAATAGCGGTCAATTCACCGGTAAATCTTTCGCTCAATTAGCGATTGGAGTAGGTGTAATCCTTATTGGTGTTTATGCTAAAGACAAGAACGTAACGGGCGGAACAGTTCAGCAATAATGAGAATCGGATATAACAATACTAACCCAAACAAGCCGTCGTTAATAGCTTTACTGATATTAATTGCGGCTTGTATTATTCTATTGATGAATAGCTGTAATCCCGAAAGGAAGATTCAGAGGGCGGAACAAATTGTTATAACCAACCCCGAATCTTTCAATAAGATTGGGAACGAATGGGGAACACTTCACCCATGTTCAAATGATACATTATTCAAATTACTAGAGGACACAACAGTACATCACGACACTTTACGTACACACACTACGGATACTTTAAAGCCGGATACTATTCGTATTTATACGGATAAGATCGTGACTAAAAAGATTATCCAAGTTATCACCGATAAGCAAAAGCAAAAATTAGACGCGGATTCAATAGAAAGACTTAATATTATTGTGGCTGATTTAAAAGGTCAGATTGCAGAAAAAGATAAAAGAATTAAGGACGCGGAATCTAAAAATACTATTTGGATTTGGTGGTTTATCGGAGCAGTTTGTGCCGGTGTATGCTCGAACGGGGCGTGGGTTGTGGCCAAGTTCAAAGGCATTATATGACAATTACGGGGGACATCTTAAGGCAAGTATGTACCGAATTAAGTACGGATCATGCAAATAATTTGGCAAACATTAGTAATAATCTTTGTTTAAAATATGGCATAGATACCCCAACCGTTTATCAAGATTTTATAGCCAACGTAGCCCATGAGAGTGGCGAATTTTCAATCAAAAAAGAATCTTTAGTATATACTCATCCACAAAGGATTGTTGACGTATGGCCTACTAGATTTAATTTAACCGGCCTTAACAACAAGGCAGACGCCAACGCTTACGTAAATAATCCTAAAGCATTAGCCAATTTGGTTTATAATGGAAGGATGGGAAATATCCAACAAGACGACGGGTTTAATTTTGTCGGGGGTGGATTTGCTCAAATTACCGGCCGGGATGCTTATACAATGTTTACTAACTTTATTAACAATAGAGATAAAACAAAATTTACAATTACTCAAACAGCTAAATTAGTCCAATCCGATGACCTATGGGCTTTCGATTCGGCCTTTTGGTTTTTTGCAATATTTAAAAACTTAGAGGAATTAGCAACGCAAGACAATTTCCGTTTATTGGTAAAACGATGGAACGGTGGCTTTATAGGATTAGAGGAAAGACAAAAATATTATGAATTAGCAAAAAAGTATATTGTATGAGCAAAAACGGACAAAGGGGTGGAAGCAATACGACCATGAGTGGTCAAATAGTCTTAGACTATTTAGCAAAGTATCCCGTTTGGATGCCTAGCCGTACCCTAGCTTCTTTGATTATAAAAGAAAATTCAAATCATTTTAATGACATTGAAAATGTACGTTATTTAATTCGTTATTATAGAGGAAAGGTTGGGGTTAGAAATTCTGATAAAATGGCAAATAAGCAATTTTTAGAAGATTTTCAAAGAACGTCTAGTCAATTTGTGATGCCGGAAACATGGGGCGAAGATAAAATAGTGTATCAATTACCCATAGGTATAAAAAAGATGGGTTTTATATCTGATTTACAAGTTCCTTTCCACGATCCTAAAGCTATTCAATTAACTTTTGATTACTTAAACAAGGAAAATATAGATTCATTATTCATCAATGGGGATCTAGTAGACTTTTATCAATTAAGCGATTTCCAAAAGGATCCACGAGTAAGAAAATTTGACGAGGAATATGAAGCTATAATTGAGATGTTAGGATATATAAGAAAATCATTTCCTAAAATCCCTATCTATTACAATTTAGACGCTAATCACGAATTTAGGTACGAAAGGTACATGAGGACTAAAGCGCCCGAATTACTAGGTTTAAAGGGCAAATTTGAACTAGAGGAACTTTTAATGCTTAACACTTTTACCATTATTCCTATAAAAAATATAGATCACGTTAAGTTCGGCCATTTACCCATTATTCACGGGGATACAACTTTTAGAAGGGGTAGCGGTGTAAGCCCGGCCAAAACCTTATTTGATAGGGTTAAGCAAAGCGCCATAGCTTCTCACGTCCATAGAACAAATGAATACACAACTAAGAATCAATTTGATTCTGAAATCTTTACTTGTTGGACTACCGGGCATTTAATGCACCCGAATGTCGAATACTGTAAGCACGTAGATCAATATAATCAAGGATTCGCCATATTAGAAAAGGATAAAACCGGCGAATATAGAGTTTATAACAAAAGAATTATTGACCATAAAATTTATTAAACTATGAAAATGCCTAAAAATTTTGGCAAATGGAGTTTGCAAGATCAAGAAGCATGGCTTTTAAAAAAATATCAAGAATTAACCGTATTAGATCAAGAACTTAGAAAAATGTTGGCACAAGTAAGGGGTAAGAATAGAATAAATATAGTTGAGGAAGATTACCGACCGGATGAAATTATTTTAAAAGGTTTATAATGGTACTAAGGAAGATCATACCAATTTTTGTTATTCTTTTGATAGTCCTTGCATGGCTAGGAAAATCAACTAAGGATTATGAATTTACATTGTCGGGCGGCGAGTTCGACCTAGATGTGAAAGTATTGATTACTTCCGATCTTGACTATGCGGTTAAGTACGTACGAAAAAATCTTGACAGTACGGCCGAATTGGGTGATTTTGACGCTAGGGGTGTGACCTTTCCTTCTAAAGATGGAAAAAGCCCTATTGTTTGGTTGCCAAGCGCCGAAGATAAAGGGGTAGTCGCTCATGAACTTTTACACGCTACCTTTGATTTAATGAGGTGGGCGAGTGTTCCATATAATGAAGAATCGGAGGAAGTATTTACCTACGAATTGCAGTATTTAATAACTCAATTCAACAATAAAACCCAATAAAATGTTAGACGGATTTATTAAACTGTTAGAATGGATTGGGGAAAAATGGAGGGACTACCTAAGCCCCATTATCATTTTAAGGGATTATGAAGCCGGAGTTTTATTAAGGATTGGTAAATATAGAAAAAATCTGAAAGTGGGTTTAAATTGGAAAGTTCCAATCATTGACGAAATACACACGGTAATTTGGACGGTTGATACCTTCCACGTTGCGCCGGTGGACATAGTTACTTTAGATGGAAAACAAGTAAGCGTGGAACCCATTGTCAAATTTGATATAATAGATCCTAAAAAGTACTTATTAGAGGTTAACAATGGATCGGACAACTTACATGACATTACTAGGGGGGTTATAGCCGATTATTTGACCGATTGCGAGTGGGAAGACATAAAGCAAAAGAAAACCTTAACAGCCATCAAAAACGCCTTAAAAAGCGAATGTGACGAACTAGGGGTTAAGATTTACAAAATATACTTTGGCCGGATTGTAACGACTAGGATGTTTACTGTGTTCAAAGAGTAATATCCGTATTTATTCGTTTATATACGTAAATGTTCACTAAAGTACAATGTTCACGTTCCGTGAACAACATAAAAAAGTGGACAAAGTAAAGCTTTGGCCTTACTTTATACCAACTTTTGTAAAGTTTTACCTTTACTTTGTAACATATTTATATAGTTATTTGTTACCAAAACACATAAAAAAGTAACATTAGCGCTTATATATTTTACTTTGCGCTTATAAAGTACCTTATAAGTCACAAATGCGCCTAGAATTGTGACATTTATGACACGTTATTATAATTTTGGTACAACAAAGAATTATAATTCCAATTTGCATGAATTTTCCAAAAATATCATTCAAAAAACAGCTTTTTAGATATATGTTTCTAATTTATCGCTCAAAAAATCCCTTTTTTGACACATAAATGAGCTGATAATGATTGATAATCGGCTCATAAATGATCGATAAAATTTAGTTTGGTACTTTTAAAATTCCGTACAATATTTGCCGCATGAAAGCATTTAAGTATATCGTAGCAAAGTATTTTTTCCCCAAGTATGCGCCGGAGGTAATCAATTGGGGGCATAAATTAAGGGGTAAGAATGGCCACAATAAGCCTATTTCGTTTACTGACGAGGATAAAAAGGCAATAAAAAGAGGTATCAAGGCAATGGCTAAAGACATCATAGTTTTAGATTAGGTTTTGTTTGGTTAGATTTAGGGGGGCAATTAGCCCCCTTTTTTTGTGTCCAAAAATATTTTTAAAAAAAGTTAAAATAAATTTGGTTGGTATTTTAAAAGTTACCTATATTTGTAAAACAAAAGGGGATAACCCCAAAAAACCTTAAAAATCTTGATCATGTCAAATTTCAATTTAAAAGCATCTGAAACAATTCAAAAATTAAGTGAATTAAATGTATGGCACGAAGTAAAAAAATACGACTACTTTTCATTAGTAGGTATTCAAGGACGAGGCGGTAATAATTTCTATTGGTTTAAAGTTTTTAATGATGACGATACTTTATTTTTTGACCATTCTTATAATTGGTCAATTGGTAAAAGTTCAAAAAGTAGACAAAAATTTAGTACAGCATATAATACAATTAATAGATTAATAAAAAATAACTAATCCATCCCCCAACGGGGGCGCGACCGTCCAACGCGCATTTTTAAATTTAATATTATGAAAATCACAATCAGCTTTAAAACCCCGTATGGTAAGAATATTACCGCAAATATTTCAGAGGATAACTTTGAATATACATTAAATTGGATCACGATTAATGGCACAGTCTATTCACCACAAAGGATAAGAACTGTAAGCCGCGAAAACAAGATACTTAGCTATATTGAAAAGAACATAGACTTACAAGAACGTTTTTATTTTAAAAAGAATTTCATCAATTAAAAATTTGTATATGAACATTAACATTTTAGACGCAATTATTATCATGGGCATTTCATTATTTGCTTATGTATTTTTCAAAACTTTATTAAAAAAATAATCATGAGGACAAAATACGCATTGACAATTTACAAGACATCAATAATATTAAATGATGTCACAAGGTTAATAGGCAACCATAACGAAGGTATTATCAAAATGGACATAGTAGATTTTATAGCTTTAGTCCATGTTAACCGATTACTTTATCCGCACACATATTCGCTTTTGGTAGCGCAAAGAGTAGGCAATAAGGTCATGATAAGCGACGACAATTTTACGTCTTATTCATTGATAATTACATTGCTAGAAGATGGCGGCAGAGAATTAGGGGATCTTAAGGTAGATCAAAACGGAATAGTCACCACTAAAACAAACTAATATGTTATTAAAATTATTACTAGCATTAGGCATCGCCATAGTAGCGGCCTTGTATGTTAATTGGGAGGAAAAAAGAGAAAGCAAAAAAAGAAAGGGTCACGACCATTGGAATGATCCGGACAATTGGTGAGTTCATAGATTGAGGTAACCCCCGCCTTTTTAGGTGGGGGAATTTTTAAAAATTAAAATTAAGACAATGGCAGAAGTTATAACATTAAGCAAAAATTGGGCAAAAAACACCAAGCATAAAAGAATTTTGACAGTAGAAGAAAAAGAGTTTCTTATAAGAAGCTACAAAAGATTATCATATAGGCAGATGGCCAATCAATTAAATAGTTCCACTACAACGGTTTGTTTTTGGTGTGGGGAACTAGGATTAACAACAAAACCATACACCCCAAAAAAGCGAATTACCGAAAAGGATGATTCCGAATTTTTTGACGTGATGGGGTGCCAAGAACGCACGTGGATCGTATAAAAATAAATTTCATGGTAATTTAAAAAATACATATCTTCACATTCTAAAACTTAAAAAATGGCAATTATTGCAACAAACAACGGGACAACCCGTGAACTAATTCCGGCTAATAATTATTTAGCTAGATGTTATCAAATGGTAGAAATCGGCACGGTAAAAGAATCCATCTTAGGAAAGGAAGTTATCGCGCACAAAGTAAGAATCGGTTGGGAACTACCTACCGAACTTAAAGTATTTAACCCGGAAAAAGGCGAACAACCTTGCGTTATTAGCAAGGAGTATACTTTGTCCATGAACGAAAAAGCTAATCTTCGCAAGATGTTAGCTTCATGGCGCAGCGCTGATTTTACGGAGGAACAAGCAAAGGCCTTTGATATTACAAAACTATTGGGCGTGGCTTGTATGATTAACATTATTCATAAGCCTTCAAAAGATGGTAGCAAAGTTTATGAGGAAATCGCCGGAGTAACTGCGGTACCTAAAGGGATTACAGTACCTAAACAAATCACCCCGACATTTTGTTTGTCTTATGATCAGTTTAACGAGGAATTGTTTGAAAAGCTTCCGGATTTCATCAAAAATAAAATGATGACATCTTTGGAATATGCAAAAATCGCAGATCCTAACAAGACTTACATAGACAACAATAATCAAGAATCAGAGGACGACTTACCCTTTTAAACTTATAATCATGGAACCAAAAATAATCGAAACCGGGTTAGTTGTTAATCCGTCATATACCAAAAAAGAAATAGAATTAGAATCTTTCTTTTATGTTAGCAATGTTTTGGAATCCGGTCGCATCTTAGATGCGGCCAAAGCAATTGCGCAAATGGAGGAACTAATCAAGCAGATTAAAGGTAACAAGGATCTAAAGGAAGCTATCCGCGATGAGGTAGCCAAATACGGAAGGGAATACAAGACCGATACTGTTAAGATTGAATTAGCGGAAGTAGGTACAAAGTACGATTTTAGCAATTGCGGGGATACGGAGTTAACCGATCTATACGCTACTCAAGAACAAGTTAAAGGATTGGTGGAAGCTAGGGAAAAGTTTTTAAAAACCCTTCCATTGTCGGGATTAGATATTATCACCCCCGATGGCGAACCCGTCCACGTTTACCCCCCTAGCAAATCTTCCACATCTTCTTACAAAGTTACAATAGCAAGATAATGGAACTACAAGTACAAAGAGTAGAAAATGCTTTTCAATGGCTGCAAGATGAATTTTCCAATACCGGTGAAATACAATCGGTGGATTTACTCATACATAAACTTGATATGCTATGCAATGCCTTACCTTTTGTAAATAGCCAAATGGCGCTTACTAAGAAGCTTTTAAACGAAGCTAAAGTAAAAGCCTACCATAGACTTCAAACGAGTTCAGCGGCACAGCAAAAGTACTATGCGCCTAGTCTAGCAAAAGATTACATTTCCGCCCAATGTGGGGAGGAGCAATATCATTATGATATGTGCGAAAGATGTAGCCGGACAATTGTACATATTATCGACGCCATGAGAACAGCCATTAGCGCATTAAAACAAGAATCAATAATTTCCCAATACAGTCAAAACGTATCATAATGAAAAAAGCACCTAAAAAAATCACTACCCTACCGGAAGCGAAAAAAGAAATCACTAAATTAAAGGCCGATTTAAGTAAAACAGTTAAACAATATTATAACTATATTGAAACTTGTAAAAAGCATTGGCAAGACATGATTAATGATAAGGATCAAGAAATTGAACTTTTAACAAAGCAAAGGGAAGCTTTAGAAATAGTAGTAAAAGAACTAGAGCATAAAAACCGCCGTAAATGGTGGAGGATATTTTAAGATGATAGCTTTATTTTATATTGAATTAATTCTATTTGTATTAATTGTTATTTATACTTTCAAAGGTTTATATTCTATTTACCAAGACTTTAAAAAATAAATATGGTACACGAAACAGCTTATAATTTACTTGTTATTTCCTTTTATGCTTTAGGACTTATTAAAATTATCTATTCATACATCACCTTTAAACCCGAAAAATGAAAACTTTATTTGACGATTTTATTACGGAAGAACAAAAATGGTTTGATAAATACCATGAAGACAATCCCGAAATCTATGAATTTTTTCGTAGATATACCCTTAGATCCATAGAAAAGGGATTTAAGAACCTTTCAGCGGAGTTTATTTTTAATGTGATTAGATGGGAAACACCTATTAAGGCGGGGGACGATTTTAAGATTAATAACAACGCAAAGCCCTTTTATTCAAGATTATTCATGCGAGAATTTCCACAGTATGAAGGATTTTTTAGAAAAAGAAGTAGCAAAGCGGACGAGGTGTTTATTTAATTACTATATTTGGTGTGTGGTGTCGGATACTACATTTAGAACTTATTGCCCTTGAGATGAACCAACTATCCGACAGTTGGGGATTCGATGGGGCGTTTTTATTTTATGGCTAAAGATCCCGCATTTTTATTTTATCCGGGCGATTATCTTAGGGATACCCAATGCCTAAGCGAAAAAGTCCAAGTGGCTTATGATCGTTTGATGTGTGAACATATGAGAAACATATGTATTTCAGAACAGCAACTAAACTTCTTCACAAAGAAACTCACTAAAGACGAAAAAGACGAATTGTTAATGGTTTTAACAAAAATTGAAGGTGGCTTTCAAATCGATTGGGTGTATGAAAGTATCGTGAAACGTAAGGCGTACAGCGAATCTAGGTCAAAAAATAGAACTAATAAACCTAAAAATATATCTAAAACATATGTTAATCATATGGAAGATGAAATTGAAAATGTAAATGAAGATAAAAATAGAATAGAAATTCAAATGCCGTTTAACAGTTCAGATTTTAAAAACTGTTGGGTTCAATGGAAAGACTATAAAAATAAAGAACACAAATTCAAATATAAAACCCCGCAGTCAGAACAAGCCGGTTTAATCCAATTGTCAAAAATGGCAAACGGAAGCGAAATAGATGCCATTAAGATTATAACGCAATCAATGGCAAATGGATGGAAAGGATTTTTTGAACTTAAAAATAACAATAATGGAAAAACAAAACCAACTATCGATCTTAGATCAGCCGTTCAAGCGGAATTTGATAAACGCTATGGAGGCGGGGAATAGACAAGGCGTTAATCTTATTTTAAAGGAATATAAGACACCCTCCGGCCAAGTGAACTATCCATCCCTATTTAAGATTCCAAGCGATTCTAGGCTACCCGCAATGGCAAAGAGTGACATTAAACGAACTGCTGCAATTGTCGGGGTGGGTTTAACGTCCGCTTTAGAATCTATGAACCTAGTTAGGCCGATGAACGCAACGCAAATAATGGATTTAGTAGACGCAATAATCGAAACGTCAGAGGAAGACCATTTAAGCTTAGAGGATCTGATGCTTTTTTTGCAACAGTTGGTAAGGGGGGAATTTGGGAAGTTTTACGAAAGCTTAGATATTCCAAAATTTATGACCATGTTTGAACAGTACCGGGAAGATCGTTTTCAATCTTTAAGAAATATAAGAGATGAACAAGCTTCTAGCCATAAACCTAGCTATCATGAAGAAAGGACAAGCGAAACATTTACTAGGGAAGATCGAGGCAAACACGAAGCCGCAAGAATTGATTATTTACTAACTAAAAAATAAAACATGAAAATTCTAATTGGTATTTTTGTTTTAGGGCTTATTTGGGTAGCTTTTCAAATGGTAAACGCTCCTTTTATGGATGATAATGGTCATGAAATAGATCCCGACAATAAACATGACAATTTGTGGTAACCGGAGTACTAATAGAGGACGCTATAAGCAATATTAAAGGCACCATTTACGCTTTAAAAGGTAGTAAAGTGACAATAATTAAAGATTGTGGCCTAGCTTTGATAGTAAAACACAAAAACAAAAAGTTTCCTATTAGTAAACAAAAAGTCAAAATAGATGAATCTAATAACCCTACCTAAGCTATTAGGAAAAACCCAAAGGATCTTTAATACGTGGATAAGACAAAGAGATTTAGAAGGAAGTCGATTTCGTTGTATTAGCTGCGGCGGAGTTAAAGACGTTAGCCAAATGGATGCGGGACATTATGTGCCGGTAAAGAATAGTTCCGCCCTAAGATTTAATGAATTTAACGTACACGGGGAATGTAAAGGTTGTAACGGATTTAATCAATTTCATCTAGTAGGCTACCGAAAGAACCTTATAGCCAAGATTGGCGAAAAAAAGGTTTTATGGTTAGAGGAAAACCACCGAGAAGTAAAAAAGTGGTCACGCGCAGAACTTGAATTTCTTATTGATAAATATAAACTTTAAAATTATGCGATTAGGAACTTACATTGACACCTTAGAACTTGAAATTGAAGAACTTAAGTCTAGGATAAGAGAACACAAAAACCGAATAGGCGAAATCCTTCATCACACCGAAAGGCAAGAAACAGTTTTAAACCAAGTTAAAGCCCTTCTATCAGACAAAGACTATAAAAAAGAAGACATCTTAAGACATTTAGAAGATTCAAACTACATTTTATGAGATTAAGAGAATTAATTATAATAAGAATAATCAAAAGTAAAAAACTATGACAGCTTTTGTAATATTTTGCGCATTAGCGCCAATCCTTTATTATTATTTATTAAAACATCATATAATATCAGAATGAAAACAGCAATGGAATTAGCTTTAGCAAGAATTGAACTTATGAAAAACATTAGTTCCGATAGCGTTCATTGGGAAATGTTTAAGAATGATTGTATGGAAAAAGAAAAAGAGCAGATATTAAACGCTTATGTTGAAGGAAGATTATGCAGTTATAATGACAATCCTTCTATTAAGGCTAATGAATACTACAACCAAACCTATAACCAAAACCTATGACACCAAAAGAAAAAGCAATAGAACTATATAACAAGTTCTATAATACATCTAGTCACCCACATTATGTTGAAAGCAGACAACAGTTTGCTAAACAATGTGCATTAATAGCAATAGATGAAATGTTAACTTGGTTTAAAGCTCATTCATATAGCAATAAAAATTATGATGCTTTTGTATTTTATAATGAAGTTAAACAAGAAATAGAAAAATTATAACCAAAACAAATAACCCATGCTAGAGTTTAGCAAACCAATTCCGGTAGTAGTAGAAGGTAATAAAGACGGTTATGCTTTATACGTAACCAATAGCGGTATGCTAGAAAATGATATTTGGTGCGTATTTCTATGCGATGGGGGAATAGTTAGGCATTATCGAAGTGATCAAATTAAAATATTTTACAACGAAACCTTTAATATAACCAAAAATAAATAAAAGTTATACCTTTGTGATATGGCAAAATTGCAAGTAGACATAGACTTTATTGCGGAAAGATTGCGAAAAGGTCAACAACCGAAGGAAATTTATGCGGAATTTTGCGAAAAGCTTCGCAAAGTGAGTAGTAGAACGTTCGACAATCGCATAAAGGACGCAAAAAACGCATTAGCAGAAGAACAAGAAGCTTTAAGGGGTATAATCAATGAGAAGCGTCAAGAAATTGCAGAGGTCAAAATAGGCACCTTAAAATCCGATTTAGAGATAGAGGAACAATTGTTAAAAATAGGCTTTGGCGAAATGGAAATAGAAGAACGTACCGATATGCCTAACGGAATAGTAATCAACACCCGCAGACCAACACCGGCCGAAATGAGGTCAGCTTTAGCGGAAGTGTGGAAGAAACGTGGCGTTTATGCTGCGGAAAAGGTAGAGCAAACAATAGTAGTAAAAGTCCCGGACGATGACAATTGAGTGGCCTAAGTGGAACCGAATAATAAACGAACGCTTTGTAGAATTAAATAAATGCTTTGATCGTTATTTGATTTTGTACGGATCAAGGGGATCAAGCAAATCAGATTACACGGCCAAGCGGTTAATACTGTTTTGTTTAACCCATAAGTATTTTAAGTGCATTTTATACCGTAAGAACTTTAATTCAATAAAGGATTCATCTTACGACACCATCAAACAAGCCATTTACGATCTAGGCTTAGAATCTTTATTTGTATTTAAAATAGCCCCATTGGAAATTGTTTGCTTAAATGGAAACAAATTCATTGCTAGGGGTGGCGACGATCCAAACAAGCTTAAGTCTATCAAAGACCCGACAATGGTATGGTATGAGGAAGACATACCGGACGAATCAGATTTTGCGACTATTTCTTTAACTATCAGATCCGGCAAAGCAGAAATACTACAAGAAATATTTACAATCAATCCCCAAGTAGAAGGCAACCCGGAAGATAATTGGTTTTGGCAAAGGTTTTTTAAAGGCCATCATGAACTATCTTTTAGACAAAAGACCACAGTAGAAGTAGAGGGAAGGCAAATTGATTACTATTACACCGTACATCATTCAGCCTACCAAGATAACCGATGGTTGCCGGACGAGGTAAAAGCGCAGATAGAAGACTACAAAGAAAAAAATCCCTATTTATATTCCGTTTACGCTAGAGGACTTTGGACAGCCAAAGAAACCGGCGGCAATTTCTACAAAGAATTTTCGAGGGCTAAACACGTTAAGAAATTACAATACGACCCATCTTTACCTATTCATGTAAGCTTTGATTTTAACGTAAACCCTTATTGTTCAGTACAAATATGGCAAATAAGAGGCTTAGAGGCGAATTGTATCGATGAAATACCCGCGCGATACCCAAATAACAACACTAGGGGCGCTTCAAAACTGTTTTTACAAAAGTATTTCGCCCATAAAGGAGGGCTTTTTGTGTACGGTGACCCGTCGGGCAAGTCGGCCGATACAAGATCAGAGCAAGGACAAAACGATTTCCGTATCATTATGACCGAATTGTCAAGTTTAAGACCTAATCTTAGAGTTCACAGTAAAGCACCGGCGGTGGCCATGCGTGGAAATTGGATAAATTCAATACTAGGATTTGAGGAAGGGGGCATCAAATTATCAATAGACGAGAATTGCGGTCAGACAATATCCGATTTTAGTTACTTAAAAGAAGCGTCGGACGGCACCAAGCACAAAGAAAAGGTAAAAGATTCCGAAACAAATGTAACTTATGAGAAGTACGGACACTTTTCAGATTGTGCCGATTATATGCTTACTTTTGCTTTTAATAGTGAGTATGACAAATTCCAAAGAGGCGGCATAACAAACATTTCGTTTGGTAAAAATAGAAATTCCAAAAATAGTTACTAAATTTACACCAAACACGAGCATAAAAAATAAAATAAAATAAATGGCATATCTTATCCCTTCCGACTATTTGCGCCTTATCCAAGATGCCAATTTAAGTCAAGTAATTACATCAAATCCCGTAGTGCAAGGTGGCGCAGAGTTGGCAGCACAAGCGGAAGCAATATCCTATCTTAGACAAAAGTATGACGTAAGCCGTGAGTTTGCTAATACGTCAAAGTGGAATCAATCAAGCCCATATAGCGCGGGGGATAGAGTTTATTTAGATGCCTTTGCTTATGTATCAACCCAAACTTATCACATTGCCGATTTAGTTTTATACTTAGGAAAAGTTTACGAATGTATTTTGACAACTTCCGGCACTTTTGATCCGGCTGCGTGGAATGTATTAGGAAATCAATATGATTTATTTTATGTATTGAATCCTTATCCAATGTTTGATCTAACAAAACTTTATAATGTTAACGATTTAGTATTTTGGGCGGGTGCGGTTTATAAATGTTTAGTACAAACACCGGTTTTAACTCATGAGGATGGAATACAGTACTATCAATCTAATCAAATTCCTTATGCTAACGTTTTCCCTAATGATCCGGTAAATGGATCACAAAAGTGGCAATGGCAATACAATTACCTTGTAAACGGCGGGTCTGACATACAAAACCAATCGATTTGGTCGCCTTCGGACAATAGAGATCAACAAATGGTGATGTTCTTCACCGACATAACATTATATCACCTTCACGCACGTATCGCGCCGCGTAATATTCCCGATCTAAGGGTAGCAAGGTACGAAGCCGCAATCGATTGGTTAAAGATGTGCGCGAAAGGTGACATAACCCCCAACCTTCCTTTATTGCAACCCAAACAAGGCGCAAGGATCAGATTTGGCGGACAAGTACGTAACATTAACTCATATTAATAATGGCAAATATCTTTCAGAATATAAGAAACTATGTGTTCCCAACACCACAAAGCAAAGCTAACGCGTTATCAGAGTATGGCGCAGAGTGGCGCGGCGGCGGGAATGTAGAGAAAAACTTACGCAGTTATATTACTCCGGTACAGTTACAACGTATTAGACATGACGTCCAAATGTGGCGTGATGCAATCAAAGAAGCGGAACAAGCGTGGTACCCTCATAGAGTAAGGATGCAAAGAATGTATAACGACACAATCTTAAACGGTCACGTTTATTCATGTCTTAAGCGTAGAAAGGATTTAACTTTATTAAGGGATTGGGGTTTTGAAAACAAAAACGAGGTAATTAATGAGGAAGTGACAGCAATGTTCAATCAAAAGTGGTTTGCTAAATTCCTTGAATATGCTTTAGAAGCGAAGTTTTTTGGATACAGTTTGATTGCTTTAGGCGATTTTGAAGACGATAATTTCAAAGATTTATCTATAATTAGAAGATTTAACATATCGCCGGATCGTTTAAACGTTACATCTTATGTTTATGCTTTGAGTGGTGCGCAGTTCCTAGAGGAACCTTACGTTGATTGGCACGTATGGGTGGACACACCAACTGACGTCGGTATCGCAAAGGTGGGATATGGTTTGTTATACTATGTGGCTATTTACGAAATTATTTGTCGTAACGTTTTAGGCTTTAACACCGATGCAGCCGAGTTATACGGTATGCCTATCAGAAAAGGTAAAACATCTAAGACAAACGAAGATGAAAGAAAAGAATTTGAAAGCGCTTTAGCCAATATGGGGTCAGCGGGTTATATCTTAACCGATATGATGGACGAGGTTGACTTAGTAGAAACAAAAGGAAACGGACAAGGGTTTAAAATATACGAATCTTTAGAGTTAAGATGCGAAAAGAAAATAAGCAAGATCATTTTAGGTCATGCAGATGCTTTGGATTCAATACCGGGAAGATTAGGAAACAATAGCGAGGATAGTCCCGCACAAAAAGCCCTAGAAGATACATCGGCGGTAGATGCTGCTTTCTTAGAAGACGTTGTTAATGACGTTTTATTGCCTAAGCTTAGAAAAATAGGTATGGCAATACCGGACGATCTTAAGTTTTGCTTTAATAATAACCACGAGTTAGTAGAGCAAAGAATGAAAGAAGACGCTAACAATAAGTTGACGGCGGACATTGCTTATCAAATGAAACAAGCGGGGCTTGAAATGGATCCGGCATATTTTGAGGAAAGAACGGGAATACCTACAAGCAAGGCAGAACCAATAGTTCCAAAAGGGAACGAACCACAAAAACCAACAATCCCGACAAAGATTAAAAACAAGCTAAGTGAATTTTACCGATAAGGAAATTGACGAATTGATTAAGGGTGTTTTTGATGGCGAAATTGACAAGGAAAATTTACCCGAGAATCTATATACAGCTATTGCCGAGTTTTTACAAGGTGGGCTTTATAAAGGATTTGGTGGTAGCGTGGCGGACTTTGGCGGAAAAGATTTGGATCTTTTAGAAGACTTACGTACTAATATTTATATGTTTAGCGCTGCAAAAACTTACGATGAAGTAAGAACTTTGCAAGATAAAATGTATGATAGCGATAACAATATAAAGCCATTTAAAGATTTTTACGAAGATGCTGTAAAGACTTATGATCAATATAATAAAAACTATGCAGAAACGGAATACAATACAGCGTTAGCAAGTGGTGAAATGGCGGCTAAATGGAATCAAATAGAAGCTGAAAAAGATTTATTTCCATTGTTAAAGATGACAGTAGTGGAAGATGCGCAGACAACGGAAATTTGCGAACCATTGGACGGAATTACCTTGCCGATTAATGACCCATTTTGGGACGAGTTTTACCCTCCTAACCATTGGAATTGTAGATCAACAGTATTGCAATTAGACGAAGGGGAAGTAAGCAGCAAGTCAGAAGTAAACAAAGCTAAGGAACACGCAGACGAAGATATGCAAGACGTGTTTAAAATGAATGTTGGTAAAGATGGGTACGTCTTTAGTCCCGAGCATCCATATTTTTTAAATTCACCACCGGAATTGGGAAGGGAAAACTTTGGATTGCCATTGCCGGAAGTTAGCCGGTATGATGTTGGCAAAAGATTAAAAGAAAATATTCAAATACTAATTAATAGCGATAAAGATTTTGATACATTAAAATTATTTACTGATAAATCTACCGGTGATTTTTTACAAAGCCGTACGGATTTCCATAAAGAATTAGTTAATAATTATATAAGTTCAAATGGAGGAACAACCAAAAGAGGAACTAGCTATTTCATGGGAGGCGCTCCCGCTACCGGCAAAAGTTCATTGCTTGAAACCGGAGTTGTAAAACTTCCAAAAGGAATATTAAAGGTAGATCCGGATGCAATTAAAAAAATGATCCCGGAATATAATGGTATGGTTGAAAAAAATGTATCAACAGCGGCACATAAAGTACACGAGGAATCTAGTATATTAAGTAAATCAATTGTTAAAACTGTGGCAAAAGCTAAGGGCGATATTGTTATGGATGGGGTTGGTGATGGGGAATATGATAAGTTAGTAAAAAAGGTTTTAGAACAAAGAGAAGCCGGTAAAAAGGTTGAGGCGCATTATATTACTACAAACGTAGAGGAAAGCGTTAAAAGGGCTACAAAAAGAGCATCTGAAACGGGCAGAGAAGTTCCGGAGGCTTATATTAGGGATATGCACCGAGAAATATCCAAATTGGTGCCTAAATTGGCCGAGAATGGCGTTTTTGACGTTTTGAAGCTATATGATAACAACGTCGCAAGGGGCGAAAAACCCATCTTAATATTTGAGCAAATAGGGGGTAAAATTAAGATCCATAATAAGGTCAAATACAATGCCTTTTTAGCACAAGCAAAATAATTTTAAAAAAAAGTACAAAAAAGTTTTTTATTTGAATATTTGTATTATCTTTGTAATACAAAAGAGATCAAGAAACCACAAAATTTAAAATTATGAATCACAAAATCCTTCCCGCTCCCATTGAAATCAAGTTGTTCCTTTCTTTAATTGGCGCAGCTTTCTTATCAATTTTAATCCAATTATTAATTAAATAAAAATTACAATCATGTCAAACGAACTTTACATCAATCTAGGTTTTATCGGTCACAAAGCTGAAAATTTACAAAATCTTTTCGGTAATTATTCAAAAAAACCTAACCAATACGGAAGGTTTTTATATTTTGAAAATTACAGCGAATTAGTTTGTAATCAGGGCGTAATGTGTCATACTAATTGTTTTGAAAATGAAGAACATTTTAAAGAAATCTTTAACGCAAAACTTTTAGATTATTTTTTAGAAAATAATTTGGTAGAATCAAATAAAGTATTATCTTTGTAATACAAAAAAGGTCATTAACTTAAAATTTAAAATTTAAAATCATGAAACAATTAATCGAAAAATTTGAAAGCATGGGTTTCGTTCTTGAAATCAACGAATCAGCTTTAACTGCAAAAGCTTTTAAAATCAAAAGCAAAGCTTTTATCCCAAAACCACAATTTTACATTAAGTTTAAAAACATGGAAAGACTTGAAGATTTCCTTCTTTATTGGATCAAAGTAAGAGAAGAAAGAGCGCAAGACGTAAAAAAAAGCAAAGAAATGGCAAAAGAAGCTATGGAATTAGCAAATCAAGCATTTCAAATTGGAGATATTTATTACGATAGTTGGGGATGGGAACAAACAAATATTGATTTTTATCAAATCTTAGAAGTCAAGCCCAAGTCAGTAGTAGTTAGAAAGGTAGCGGAAAGATACTGCGAAAGCGAGGGTTTAAGTAGCATGGCAGCTAGGGTGGCGCCGGTTCCCAATAAATTCATAGCGGAGCAAGAAGTTAAAAGAATTAAAGTTATGGTTAAAGCGGGTCAAGAACCTCAATATTACATTAAATCTAAGCATGGATGGATTAGTAAATATGTAGCGGCGGAAAAAGGAGTTTATTCTAGTTGGTATGCTTAATAAAAAAAAACTCTAAAAAAGTTTTTTTTATTTCAATAATTGTATTATCTTCGTAATACGAAAAAGATAAAAAACTTAAAACTTAAAACTTAAAAATTAAAAATTATGAAAAATCAAATTGAACTAAAAGAAATCTTAATTCATTGGGCAGAAGGCGCAAATTCTAAGTATGACAAGTTTCCAAAAGCGTACAACAGTTACGAGGAAGCTAATAAAGCTTTGATACCAATCTACCATGACGCCGCAGAGTTTGATGGTTGTTATAACAAAGTTAAATTTACTGCTACTTTTCAAGATGGAGAACCTTATGAGGGACGCTTAGAAGTATGTAAAAAATATGATAATCCAATGATAAGTAAAAATGTGTTTGGAGAACATATTGAAAAGTTTTTAAATTACTTAGTTAAAAACAATTCAAACGAGGAAGCTGCTAATTTCTTAAACAATTACAATTTAAAATAAAATGAAAAAACCTTACTCGTTCAGATTAGATCCTAATTTGATAGAAAAAATTAGAGATTTTGGCGAAAAAGATAATCGAAAACTCACGCCAATGATTGAAAATATTTTGATTACATTTGTAAAAGAAAACCAAGAATATGGAAATAGTAGTAATAAAGTCTACAAAAAGCGTGATTTCAGCGCCGGAAAAAAGGTTAATGGCCATGATTAATGGCGATAAACCAAAAACGGATAGCGAAAAGCTAATGAAAAAGCAAATCAGCGAAATAGAAAAAAAGAAATATATTATCGACATACCTTCAATGTAAATTGAGGGTATTAAATTAAATACCATGATTAACAATTCAATTATTAACTTAATCGAACTACGCGACAAAGCGCACGTCCTACATTGGGAAACAACAATCTATTCACAGCATAAAGCTTTAGGAAAGTTTTATGAAGGGCTTACCGACCTTTTAGACACGTTTGTAGAAACTTATATGGGTAAGTATGGCCGAATGAATCTTAGCGGGTTAGCTAGTATTATGCTTGAAGATGTAAACGATATAATGGAGGAAACTTATGTAACTGTGGAATCAATAGAGTTAGACGTAGATAAAAAATGTACGGATTTATTGAATATCTTAGCAGACATGAAGGAACTTGTTAATCATACAAAATATATGTTAACTTTAAAATAATGATAGCATTTAATTGGGATGAATTTAAAGGAACCGGCTGTCAAGCAGTCGATATGTGCGCAGCGGTAATCTATGCGCATAGAAAAAAGCGTGTTCCTATCAAAGCTTGTCACATTCTACCAAGAATGTACGGTCAATATCAGCAATGGGCTAATATTGAAATGAAAAAGCTAGGGGGAAGGCTATTAACGGAGGAGGATCCATTGCAATTTGATGGAGTGAATATTGAAAAAGGAAGTCAAAGTCAATCAACCCCAATAGTCATAGAACTATGGGAACAAGATTAATATATGTTAGATAGGTTTAATTTTAAAAAAGTAGTTGAGAAGGTCGAGCAAATGAAACGCGAACTTCCGAAGGTCGTTGCTAACGACACTAAGAATTATTTTGTTGAAGAATTTAACCGTCAATCATGGAATGGGTCAGCATGGCCGCAAGTCCAAAGGAAGATTCCGGGAACTAAAGCGTACAAATACCCTAAAAAGGGGGCAGATGCAAGACATGGCCGGGCTATATTGGTTAAAACGGGTAAGCTTAGAAGGAATGTGGCCGGTAGTTTGATTGTGGCGACATGGCCAACGATTAAGTTTGAGGTAAAAAACGATTATGGTATATATCATAACGAAGGGACTGACGACATACCACAAAGGCAATTTATGGGCGACACTTTAAAGCTAAGACAAAGACAATTAGATAAAATTAAAAGCTATATGCAAAGATTATGGGCATAAATAACGCGATATTAGATATTAAAGGCCAATTGCAGACGCTAATTGGTTTTAGCCGTATATGGAACAATCAGTTTCGTTATATGGAGGAAGGAAAGATAGAATCTTTTCCCATGCCGTGTACTTTCATTGAGGTAGTGATGCCACAAGATCACAGCCAACTAAGTATGGGGGTAACGGAATCAGACGTGACATTTAAGATTCACATTGGCCAAAATGAATATGATGCACAAGACGGCACACTTGAAGAAAATAAAAGTATATTTGCATTAAGGGATCAAGTTGTCAAATCTTTAACTTATTACGAACCGAGCGGATGCAGTAGATTAATGAAGATAAGAGAAGAACAAGACTACGAACACAGTAACGTTTATCATTATATAGTCGAGTTTCAATGTTCATTCATTGATACGACCGGCCAAATGGATCAATTTTACAAACAACCCCCAACGGATCTAAATTTAACAGTAACAAAAGTAAATAGTTTATAAAATGGCACGTACGATCGCCCAAATACAAGCGCAAATAGTCGCTACCAAACAAGCCCAACCCGAATTAGCGGGGTTAACAAGCACGTCAAAACGCGCTATTTGGAATTTATGGACTTTCGTTATTGCTACTTGCATAGGTATATTTGAACAATTACTAGATTCTTTTTTAACAAGCGTAGAAACTCAAGTTAACGCAAGTGCGGGGGCTAGTATTCTTTGGCTACAAGCTAAAATGTTTCAATTTCAATATGACGCCACAACCCCTCAAGTTGTACAACTAATTAATACAGTTCCTCAATACCCGGTCGTAGATGCTACTAAGCAGATCATAACGGCGTGTAGTGTTACAAGTAGCCTAAGCAATCAAGTAACTATTAAAGTGGCTAAAAGCAATCCTTATGTGGCTTTAGTAAGCGCAGAACTAACGGCGGCACAATCATATATCAATACAATTGGTGCGGCGGGAATTACTTATACTGTGATTAGCTTAAACCCCGATAAATTATACGTACAAGCAAGTATTTATTATCAAGGTCAATATTCAACAGTAATCCAACAAAACGTTATTGCTGCCATAAATAGCTTTTTACAAAACTTATCAATTACTAACTTTAACGGATCTATGAAGATAAGCGATTTAGAAGGCGTAATTAGAAACGTGGCCGGAGTGAATGACGTAATTTTAAACAACGTAAAAGGAAGGGACGACGCTAGTACTTTTGCTAATGGTGTTGATTTAGTATTAAACAATACAGTTATTTCAAGACAATGGGATACTGTGGCGGGATATATCGTTCAAGAAACAACAAGCGGCAAAACTTTTGCTGATTCATTAATATTTATAGCACAATAATGTCACTCTATAATATAAGTTTTTATAACAAAATCATTGAACTTTTACCGCCCGATAAAAGGCAAGGTATAAACGTTCGTTGGTTACAATCGCTAATATCCCCGTTGCAGTATTTAAGGGATAAGTTTTTAGGCGATTATAAAGTAGGTAGCAATTACCCTTTATGGGTAGCCGGTACTTATGCTTTAGGCGCTAAGGTGATTTATAAGCAAGTAGTTTATGAATCTTTGGTTGCGGGTAACACAGCGCAGCCCCCATCGGCTAATTGGGCTGTTTATTTACCATCTTTTATTGGCGTAGATCAAAGGGTTTTATTCAATGGTCAAAAGCTAGTATTAGAATATGCACTAAATGAAAGATTTTCGACAACCTTTAGGCAGCCGCCATCTACTAGCGATATTTACATCACTAACAATACTTTAGGAACCCCATTTTTTAGAGTGGGTGGGGTAGAATCAATTAGTAGCAAATCGTATTCAAACAATTCAAGCGAAGTGGTGATAAACAGTTATACCATATCGATTCAATATAATTTTACCATAAACATTCCTACAAGCGCTTATTCGGGGTATCCTCAAGAAGTAAACGATTTTGTTCGTAGATTTATACCCGCCGGATTAACATATAACATAGTAACCTATTAAGAAATGAGAAAAATAAACACATCAAATGTAAATAACACCGTTGGGATGCCAATAAAGAGCGGATCAATTGATCATTTACAATTAGCCTATCAAGAAGCTTTAACCGCTTTGGCAAACTCTATTATTGGACGTCTACCCGATACAAGCAATTGTTATGTTTTGTACGGATGCGTTAATACGGGTTCGGGATCAACTTATACAATAAGCGCGGGAGCAATTTATTATAATGGGGAAATTTACCTAGTTAGTGCAACATCTTTCACCGTTTCCGGTGGACAAACAGCGGTTTTAAGCTTTAGTACAACGTATTATAGCACAAATGCAGATCCGGTGACATTTACGGACGGGGTAGCAAGAAACGTACACCAAATAAGAAGTATAACGATTGCAGCGGGTACAAGTGCATCGGGTATTTCTGATTTTGCTAATATTTTACAAACTCCTTTAGCTTTAGTAAACGACCAACAATCGGCTTTACCTTCTAGTTATACAGTTTATTTTAAACAAGATAAAGCAGTATTTTTTGCAACCGCTCCCAATAGCGCAACGATTACTTTTGATTTTACAAATGCAGTACCGGGAACTGTGGTTCGTTTAAAATGGACATACGGAAGCGGTAAGACTTTATCTATAAGCGCACCAACCGGATGCACGGTTATTAAAGATTCGGGCAATCTTTCAGCGGTGGCAAGTGCAAACAATTTATTATATTGTATTTATCTAGGGGTTAATGAATCGGGCAATAATGAGGTTTCTTATACATTAAAACAGTATTAATGATACAAAGGTATTTTCCATTTTTAGACGCGGTTGGATCGGGGACACCGACTTACTTTGGATCGGCTACCGGATCTACGGGATCGTCTAGTTTTCAACAAGAAACTAAAAATATAACGGGGGCGGCCGGATCGGTAGTGACGTTACAAGTTACTACTTACACGGTTAACAACCCAAGCGGTCAACTTTTAGTTAATGGAACGCAAGTTTATCTAAATACCACTTTCACAGTTACATTAGATGGGGCGGGTGCGGGTTCTTTTTTAGCTAGGGTTCAAGGTGATCCAAGTTATTCGGGAACAGTTGTATTCGGTATCTTTACAATTATAGGCGTTTCAGTTGGAAGTATTGGAAGCCCGGCTTCTCAAGGTATTTCAAAAGCTTTCTAATAAACTAAAATATGGACATTAAACAAACCCAAGAAAGAAGGGCAGTAACTTACCTAACGCCAAAGAATGACGTATTAGTAAGGAGTTACGCCGATACCAACGAAATAAGCATAAGCGAAACAATAAACATAATGGTTAAAGATTTCTTTCAAAGACTTCCACCGGAACAAAAAATAGACTACTTAAGTCGAGCAAAAACTAAATTAAATTCTTAGATTGCAATAAATACGGTCATAGTAAAGGAAAATTCGCCCTTCGTTTCTACGAGGGGCTTTTTTTGTGGCACATATATACTTCACAGTAACAACACGTTAGTACTTTAGTGTATGAATTACTGCGTAGATCCATCGGTTGACGAACCAATTATGCTAATAAACAAGCATATTGGCTTTGATGAGAAGGAAGGACAAGGCATAGACGGTTCTTTGTTTCAACAAGAGTTACTAGCTTTAGATAGCATGGGAAAGAAAAGAATCCAAGTTTGGATTAATTCGCCCGGAGGAATAGTGATGGATGGTTATAATATTTATAACGCCATTTTAAAGTCTAAAACTAAAGTCGATACTTACAACGTAGGTATCGCAGCAAGTATCGCAGCGGTAATCTTTCAAGCGGGTAGAAATAGAATCATGGCGGACTACTCCTTATTGATGTATCACAACCCATACGGGGGCGAAGGCGGAGAAGAACTTGAGAAGATGAAAAAGAGTTTAGCCACTATGATCGCACAAAGAACGGGTAAAACCGAAGCGGAAGTTCTAGTTATCATGGCTAAAACTACATGGATTACAGCGGGAGAAGCTTTTAACAGCGGATTTTGCGACACTATCGAAACAAGTAGCGAACATAACAAACGCAGAGTAACAAACGACGCTAAGGCTATGTGGACTGAAAGCAACAAAGTATTAAATTCTTTATTTACTAAAAATAAAATCAAAATGACAAAAGTCACAAATAAGTTAGGCTTATTAGATGAAGCCAACGAGGACGCAATTATTGCTTCTATTGTATCAATTGAAAACAAAAAGGCGGAAGCCGAAGACAAATTGAGCAAAATGGAAGACAAAATGAAAAAAATGGAAGCTGAAATGGACGAGTACAAAGCCAAGTATGCAGAAGCTAAAAAGAAAGCCGAAGACGCTGACGAAGCGAAAAACAAGGCAGAAATGGAAGCAGAAGACACAAAAGCTAAGAACATGATTGAAGGTTTCGTTGCTCAAGGTCGTATCAAAGCAGAAGCAGTAAACCAATGGGTTGCTACTTCTAAAGCTATCGGATTCGATGAAGCTAAAAACATGATTGAAGGTTTACCAATGCACAAAAAAGCCGCTTCAATTAACGTAGCTGAAACAGCTAATTCAGCAGTTTTAACAAACGTAGTAGCAAGTGCAATGGCTGATTTAAGAACAAAAAACAAGATTTAATTAATTAAAAAATAAAATAAAATGTCAGAAGCATTAAATATTCAAGACACATCGTGGAGTGGCCCCGCAGCGTCATACATGATTACTCGTGCCGTAGTAGGTGCGGACACAATCGAAAAAGGTTGTATCTATGTAGAAGATGGTATCCGTAAAAAGAAGACTATCCCAAGAATTGAGGTATCTAATTTCATCCAAAAGCGTACTGCTACACCAACTTCACAAGGTGCGGTTAACGTTGACGGTCGTGTTTTAGAACCACAAGACTTAATGTTGTATTATGAATTTAATCCAAGAGATTACGAACAACATTTCTATGCTGAACAATTACAACCTAAATTATTAGGTCGTGAATTGCCGGTAACTGCTGAAAATTTCATGATGATTCAAACTATGAAGCGTTTAAACGAATTCTTTGAGAACGCTATCCATAGAAGTCGTAAACAATACGATACCGATCCGGGTGGAGCTGCTGTTGATCCAACAACTAAAGGCGAAACCGCTGACGCATCTAACTATTTCTATTTTGATGGTTTGATCAAAAAATTATTGGACGCTGTAAGCGATCCAACTTACCCAACCCTTTCAGTTCCTAGCCCGGTTGCTTTGACTACTGCTAACATCCGTGATAAATTCACTGCGGCGTTAAACTTAGTTCCTAAAGCTTTATTGGGACGTTTCGGTAAAGGTGGTTTGAAATATGTTGTTTCTTATGCTGATTTCTTGAAATATGGTGAGGCTTTGAGAACTGATGCTTACAAAAACGTTCGTTCTGATGAAAAAGCTTACGAGCAATTCAGAGGATACGAAATTGAAATGGTTGCCGGTTTACCCGAAAACACTTTCTACTTAGCTATTCAAAAGCCGGACATTGATTCTAACGCATGGTTAGGTATCAACAGTACCGAAGATAACCAATTACAATTAATGAGATTGCAAAACAACTCTGAATTGTTCTTCGTTAAAGGATTGTTCAAAATGGATACTCAAATCGGGTTTCCGGATCAATTCGTTATCTACACAACTTTAACCGCATAATAATACGAAGGGGGAGCAATCCCCCTTTTTAAAACATATAAACAATGAAAAAAATACTTTTCGCTTTATTTATTTTAGTTGGTTTTGCAGCTAATGCGCAAACAGCTACTCCACGTACCGGAACCGGTGCAAACAACGATAACACTTACCGTGCGTTGACTTTCAAATATGCTGCAATTGCTGACGCAGTTGGTGCAGATACTACCAAATTATCTTTAAATGCTTATACTACTCAAGTTAAAGTAACTTTAGTTGATAGTTCGGCAATTTCTTTCCCATCAGTAGCTAACTGTTACTTAGGTGATGTGATTAAAATCACAATCAATGGTGCAACTAGCGGAAATAAATTAAAATTAGTAGGTACTAACTATGTAGCTGCTTCTACTTCAATAGCTGTTTCTACGGGTTTAAAAGCTAATATAGAATTTATCTTCGACGGTTTCAAATGGGTTGAAGTAAGCCGCGCTAGTTATTAATATATAACATCATGAGTAAGGAATTAATCAAAGAGGCTTTTTCCCTTCCTCACGTTCAATCTATATGGGTTACTCCGGATAATCATTTTTACTTACACTCCGTAAAAGGGGCTAAGAGAATTGATAGGGGTGCCGATATAGATGCGGACGCAAAAACCGCAGAACCGGAAATTGAAGTGAAAAAACCTACAAAAAAGAAATAAAATGGGATTAAACGACATAATTTTTGTCAAAGGTAAAGGCGGATTAGGTCGCCCTCTAGCGGGGGAAGACTTTATTTCGGGTTTACTTTTGTACACAGCTACCTTGCCAAACGGGTTCACTACTACTAATAGAATTAAACAATTCTTTAGCGTAGCTGATGCCGAAGCAGCGGGTATCAAAGCCGATTATTCCGACGGAACATCGGCTAGTGGTTCGTACTTAGTTACGGCCATTGGAGCAAATGGCGATACAGCTAACATAAAAGTAACAACTGTTGGCGGCGTTATTGTTGACTTAGGTACTTATACCAAAGTTACCGGTGACAGCACAGTAGCTTTAGTAGCTACCGGCATCGCTGCGGTTATCAACGCGGGTACTATCAATCACGGATTTACTGCAAGTGCTGCAACAGCTACCGTGACAATCGTTGCCCCTAAAAAGAATGGTATATTCTTAAACACGGGTACACCAATCGCGGTTACAATTGTTGGATCTATCGCGGGTACTATTACTCAATTTAGTGGCGGTGTAGCTTCTAAACAAGCTATTTGGCATTATCATATTGCAGAATACTTCCGTATTCAACCTAAAGGAAACTTATACGTAGGATTCTACGCGGTTCCTTCGACTTATACATATAGTGAAATCACTACTATTCAAAACTATGCAAACGGTAAGATTCGTCAAATCGGTGTATGGAAAGATGCAACTTATGCAGTAGGTGATTTAACTGTTATCCAAAATGAAGTAGTTACAAACTGTGATGCTAACCATAAGCCAATAAGCGTAATTTACGCGGCTGACATTAGCGCAACTTCCGATCTTTCTACTTTAACCGATCTATCTACCTTAACTGCTAACAAAGTAAGTGCGGTAATTGGTCAAGATGGTGCCGGATTAGGTTCTTTGTTATATGCTTCTTATGGCAAATCTATTACTTGTTTAGGTGCTGTTTTAGGTGCTGCAAGTTTAGCGGCTGTAAGTGATGACATTGCATGGGTTGGTAAATTCAACATGAGCAATGGATACGAATTAGATACTTTAGCTTTCGGAAACGGAGTTTTAGTGGGTAGTTCATCACAAAACTTCTTAAATGCTTTAGATAACTTAAGATATATTTTCTTGATTAAATATGTAGGTATTGCCGGATCATACGTAAATGATAGCCATACAGCTATTACCGTAACTTCTGACTATGCTTATATAGAGAACAATAGAACTATCGATAAAGCTATTAGAGGGGTTTATGCAAGTGTATTACCGGCCTTAAATTCACCATTGCAGTTAAATTCTGATGGTACTTTAGCCGATACTACTATTGCATATTTTGGAAGTTTAGCCGAATTGAATTTGATACAAATGATTAGAGATACTGAATTGTCAGCACAAGCCGTAACTATTAATACTACTCAAAATGTATTATCTACGGGAGTTTTGGTAATTGCAATACAATTAGTACCAATCGGAGTAGCTAGAGCAATTCAAGTAAATATTAGTTTCGCAACATCAATTTAAAATAAGTAAAAATGTCTAATCCTTTAATAAACGGCGTTAATTATAGTTGGGCGAATGTCAAATTGGTTCTTTTCGGAGTACCGGTTGTAGGCATAACAAACATCGAATATAAGCGCACACAAAAGAAAGAAAACAACTACGGTTTCGGAACTGAACCCGTAAGTAGAGGTTACGGCAACAAGGAATATGAGGGAAAAATCACTTTGTATCGTGACGAGTGGAACGCAATTATTGCGGCCGCTCCTAGTCGTGATCCATTGGATATACCTTATTTCGATATTCAAGTATCTTTCGCGGGTGTACGTGTACAACCTTCATTAGATGTATTGAAAGCGTGTGAGTTCATGGAAGACCCGTTTGTGGTTGCTCAAGGTGATACAAAAATCCTTGTAGAGATTCCATTGATCATTGGCGCTATCGATCACAAAAACTAGGCTTTTTTCTTGCGTTGTTCATAATTTTTAAGTTTAGACGGGATATTTTTTATATCCCGTTTTTTTTGTCTAAATTTGTTACAAATACTTAAACATGACACAAGAAGAAATCGAATTAAAAGCGAAAGATTTGTCCGTTAAACACGGCGCAAATGTTCACCCAATTGTCTTTAGAATAGAAGATAGCGACGATACTATCGTTGGTTTCATCAAGGAACCCCCTAGATTCGTCAAACTTCGAGTTATGGACAAAGGCTTAACTAGCCCGGTAAGTGCTGCTAGTGAGGTCGTGGACGCTTATTTGATTAAGGAAGAAAGCGACCCTAGAATCTTTAGCGAAGCCCCCGAGAATGATAAGTATTATTTAGGTGCAACGCTAGAGGCTTATAATTTAGTCACGTTAGCGGTGAATCAGTTTAAAAAAAAATAGAAGACTGTTGGGTTGACGATAATTGTGACGAGATTACGCAATGGGAATGTTTGATACAATATTATTTTAAAATAGATCCCGATACATTGGGCGACGAACAGTTTGCAAAGTATGTCGGAAGATTACAATACGCCCTTAAAAAAACCGCCCAATGGCAGCAGTAAACGAAAACGTTCAATATACCCTCACCCTAAAGGACTTATTAAGTCAAAACTTAAATAATGCTAATGCTGCGGCACAGCAATTAGAAGGAACTATGGGCTTAGTTACTAAAGTTTTAGGAACTTTAGGAATTGGATTTGCTGTATTTAAAGGGGCGGAATTTATTAAGGAGGCAGTAGAATCATTTCATCAACTAGAACAAGCAAACGCGCAAGTAGAAGCGGGTTTAATTTCAACAAAAGGAATGGCGGGATTGACTTTTGACGACGTTCAAAAGAGCGCAAAAGGTTTGGCCGCACAATTACCATATACAAGGGTTGCATTATTAGAAATGCAGTCTATTTTATTAACTTTTCCTTCAATTACAAAAGACGCCTTTACTCCGGCAAGTGAAATCATAGCGGATATGTCTACTCGTTTAGGGCAAGACCTTAAAAGTTCGGCTATTCAAGTGGGTAAAGCTTTGCAAGATCCTATTAAGGGGGTTACAGCTTTAAGACGTGTGGGTGTAAACTTCAATGAGCAACAAACCGAAATGATTAAAAACATGGTTCGTAGTGGTCATACAGCCCAAGCCCAAGCAGCAATCATGAAAGAATTAAGGACGGAATTTGGCGGATCAGCAAAAGCAGCGGCCGACGCAGACCCAATGTTTAGATTTAATAAAATGATGGGGGCTTTTAAACTTGCAGTAGGTGAGGCGGGAATGGAATTGTTGGTAGTATTAAAACCGGCTTTAGAATCTATTGGCCGAATGTTTGTTAAAATAGGTGAAGGAATTAAGACTTTTATAGAATATCTTAAAGAACACAAAGAAATGGTTAAAGCGGTAGCAATTGGGATAGGTGTTGCGGTAGTTGCTTATGGATCTTATTTATTAGTTACTAATGCTGTTGCAATTGCCACAAGCGTTTGGACGGGTGCGCAATGGCTTCTTAATGCTGCTTTAACAGCAAATCCAATAGGAGTTATTGTTGTAGCTATTGGCGCAATGGTTGCGGCCATTGTTTATGCTTATGAAAAAGTAGGATGGTTTAGAGCGGGATTATGGGCGACATGGGAAGTATTAAAAACATTCGGAAGCGTTGTGGCTGATTTATTTAAAGGATTAGGTACTACAATAAATGGGGTATTATCGTTTGATCCCGAAATGATCAAATCGGGAGCGACCCAAGCTATAAACGCCGTGCGTGGCGCGGCTGAAAAGATAGGAAATGCAGCGAAAGAAGGTTATACGGCCGGGATGAAAGATTTTGCTAAGGATCAAACGGATAAAAAAGGGGAAAAGAAAGTAGCAAGAGGATACACGGGGGCGGCGGCCATTGCCGAACCAATGAAAGACATTTCACCTAAAGGCGCTACGGGTCAAAAGGTAGTTACTGTAAACGTTACCATTGGCAAGTTGATTGAGCAATTTAAGATTAGCACTATAAATATGACGGAAGGCGCAAACAAAGTTCAAGAAATGGTAGCCAATGTATTGTTGGGCGCAATTAATGATTCACAAATTCAAGCGGGTATATCATGAGTTTAATAAACGTACAAGGCGGATTTAATCCAACGGGCGCAGCTTTAAAATTAGCTAGATATTATAAACTTAGCAATGTAGCTGTAATAAATACAAAACAAAACAATCCATATTTAGGCAGACCCGAATTGCAATTAAAGGAATATCCAAATTTTCCTATTGGCACTTCGGCTTTAGGCACACCTATTTACAGCGATTTAACTTTAAAATATATTGATCCTTACACCGATTTTTTAGGCAATGTTATACAACCTAACGCTACTGATATAAGCTTAGAAACTGTTATTATAACTTTAGATCAACCAATAAGGATTATTAAGACTGAAATTCAAGGTAGGGATGGAACTGTGAAAGAATACATAGGCAAGGATGACGCCAAGATCAAGATAAATGCTATTGTCACCGGATCTAATGGACGTTATCCAATTGAAAAGGTAGCGGCTATAAAGGCGTGGTTAGACGCTCCGGTAAGCAAATCAATTACGGCGTGGTGGTTAGATAACTTAGGAATTAGCAATATTGTTATAGAAGCCTATTCAATCCCTCAAGTAGAAGGTGGAATAAGTTACCAAATGTTTAGCATAGATGCTATTTCAGACAATCCCGTAGAACTTAAGATAACGCAACCAAATGTATAGGCCAATTACTGAAATAAGTTTTGAGCAAATCACCCAAATAACGGGGGAGGCGGCAAGAAATTTAAAATTCACTTTTAATTTTGTGAATGAATTTTCGGCTACCGATACGTGGGTTGATTTAACCAATCAAGCTAAAATCACGTTCCCTAAAAACATTTATGTTAAAGACCAAAAGACCGGTAATTTAATACCAATGGGGGGAACACAGCCTAATTTGCAAATAAAGAACTTGTTTTTGAGGGGTGATAAAGTTAAAATAAGCTACGGATATTGGCTAGAAGACGGAAACAGTTCGGTAACTCAAGTATTTGATGGTTTTATTTCGGCGGTAACGTCTAAAAAGCCTATTCAATTGGAATGTGAGGACAATATGTGGGCTTTAAAACAAATCCCTTGTAAGCGTCAAGTTTGGCCAAAAGAAAAATCTTTAGAGGATTTATTGATTTATCTTTTAAATGGTACACCTTATACGGTGAACACTACATCTATTGTAAGTATAGGTAGTTTTATAATAGAAAATGAATCGGTGGCACAATTACTTTCAAGATTAAGAAAAGAATATCATATAGAAAGTTATTTTAGAGGAACCGAATTAAGAGTAGGCTTAAAACCTTATATTTTGTCGGAGGCTAGAACTAGCACTTTTATATTTCAGCAAAATATCATTAGCGATCAATTAGAATTTAAAAGAAAAGGGGATATAAAGCTTTCGGCGGTAGTACAATCTATCAACACAATAGCGGGAGGGTATAATAAACAAGGGGAAGAAAAAACCAAAAAAGAGCATTTAACCGTATTGGTTTACAATGATGCTTCGGGTGTTTTTAAGTCTATTGTAAAGAAAAAGGGGGAGGATTTACCGGCAAACGTAGAAGGCGAAAGAAGAACTTTGTATTTTCCAAATGTTACTTCTACTGATAAGTTGGCAGAATTAGGCATCCAAGAACTTCAAAAGTACTATTATGAAGGATTTAACGGCAAGTTTACGACCTTTGCTTATCCTTATGTAAGATTAGGGGATCATGTGGTAATAAAAGATTTAAAAATGCCGGATCGTGATGGAACTTATTTAGTTAGAGGTGTGGAATATACCGGCGGAATTAATGGACATAGACAAATTATTCACTTAGATTATAAATATATAAAAATATGAGTGATCGCA